>FZPS01000179.1_pt115 | contig 53121 bp, 55 predicted proteins | sample 1817821 | NCBI WGS metagenome assembly FZPS01 (sample SAMEA104158645, study PRJEB21678) | metagenome | place: Germany | collected 2015-04-21 | reverse complement strand
TACCAATATTACTCCTACTAATATGATAAGGAGCTTCGCAAAGCTTAGTTTCCCTGAAAGGCCTGCAAGGCCCAGTAAGCTCACAGCCGTAAAAATCAACGGCCCGACAAGGCCTAAGGCGGCATTTATTCTTAATGCCCTTTCAACACCCCTACTATTTAAAATCAAAAAAGCCGCGGCTAGCTCAATAACTGACGATATGAATCGCATGATTGCCATAGATGTCAAAATCGGGTCCATCGAATCCCTCCCCATCAATACTGGCTTTCGTAACTGCCGACTCGTTAGAAATGACGACACCGCACCTATTATCGAAACTATTATCATTCTTAAAGTTTAGTGTAATCGTAGCAAAGGCAGCATTCATGACGAAGCTTTTGCATTTCAGCGGGATGCCAAGCAGTCCCTATCCTCTGCGTAGCGCAAAACCAACTTCAAAACGAAATGTCCTGATTGTAGCCGAGATATTGCCATCAATGGTTCATTATTGCTGCTAAATAACTGCAAAAAAAGCATAGTGTGTTAGAGATGACGACACCTCACCTATAATCAAGGCCTGTTGTTCTAAAGTCTGGTGCTGCACTTCGCAGAGGTTCACGGGCAATTCGGCATCCTGCCGAGTGCCCGTCAGCGTGCATCCTGCACGCTGCCTCTGCTTCGTTTGCACCAGACTTAAGAACAACAACGGCCTTGCTTAAAAGGTGCGTTTGTCGTCATCTTCTAACATCGTCATCTCTACCACGGAAATTGCTTTATCCAGAAGTTAATCATAATAATAAACTCTTTTTTGTATATCTGCCCGAAAATCAGGGCAATTTAAATATATGCCAGTAAAGGGGAACTGATGATGAAGAGGGATACAAAAATTCAAGTGTTTTTATTATGCCTGGTGCCATTTATCATGGTGCTGGGCAATTCTATGTTGATACCGGTACTGCCTAAAATAAAAAAGGCAGTAGATATCAACCAGTTCCAGGTGGGGCTCATGGTCACCGCTTTTTCGGTCCCAGCAGGTATAGTGATACCCTTGGCAGGGATTTTGTCCGACCAAGTTGGCCGCAGAAAGGTAATGGCCCCCGCCTTAATCGTGTACGGCGCAGGTGGAATCATGGCTGGAGCCGCTTCCTTGATTTTTGATAAACCTTTTTGGGGGATTATGGCGGGCAGGATAATCCAGGGCATCGGTGCTGGGGGAACCTATCAACTGGCCATGGCCATGGCGGGAGATGTTTTCAAGACCCAGGAGAGGGTTCTGGCCCTGGGCCTTTTAGAGGCCTCTAACGGCTTGGGCAAAGTGGTAAGTCCGATACTTGGGGCAGGATTTGCCCTGATATCCTGGTTTTTCCCCTTTTTCGCCTACGGTTTTCTCGCCATCCCGGCGGGCTTTGCGATTTGGTTTTTAGTGAAAGAAGAGTCAGAATTTAAAAAGCAGCCTTTAGAAAACTACGTCAATGCTGTAAAGGAAATCTTCAAAAATAAAGCTTCGGGCCTTTTGGCCAGCTTTTTTGCAGGTATGGTCTCCCTCTTTTCCCTGTTTGGCATCTCCTCCCTGTACTCTGACATTCTTGAAAAAGACTTCGGAATTTTGGGCATAAAAAAAGGCCTAGTAATGGCCGGTCCGGTCTTTGTCATGGCAACCCTTTCCTTTGCCCTTGGAATTCTTCTTAAAAGGGCAAAAAACAAGGGCATTAAGATTTTTGTAATAACGGGACTTATTTTTATCATAGCCGGGCAGGGCTTGTTTCTGCTGCTAAAGGGCATGTGGCCTAAATTTGCTTCCCTTGTGCTCCTCGGTGCCGGAGTGGGGCTGGTGATGACACCGGTCAACACCTTGGTGACAGGATCCTGCAGCACCAAGCGGCGGGGCATCATCACCTGCCTTTACGGAAGTCTTCGCTTTTTCGGTGTGGCCATCGGGCCACCCCTGTACGGCTTATCAGAGACCTACGGCATCCTGCCAACCGTTGCTGTAATGAGCATAGCGCCGATTATTTCCCTTGTTGCTTCAATTGTATTTATAAAAGTAAACAAAATAATGGGGCAGGACGATGCTCAAAAAGCAAGCTTGGCTTCTGCAGCTGAAAGTTCCTTTGAGTCTAAGGAGTCGCTTCCCTCTGAATCTAAAAAGCCGCTAATTTTTAGGAGAAAACTCCGGTAAGAGCTGTCAACTCTTTCCCGGGGCCGGGAAAGCTTATTGTCAATTTGTCCTTTTAGCCGCCCTTTTGAAAAAATCAAGATCTTATCCGATAGGTCTACGGCTTCCTCCAAATCATGGGTGACAAAAATGATGGTGACCCCCGTCTTCTTCCACACTTGAAGTAGCATTTCATGAACTGCCCGACGCGTGAATGCATCAAGGCTCCCGAAGGGTTCGTCCATGAGCAGCAGCTGGGGTTTTACCGAAAGGGCCCTGGCTATAGAAGCCCTTTGTTTCATGCCACCTGATAGTTGATAAGGATAAAAGTCTCCAAAGCCTTGCAGACCTACCAGCTCAAGATAGTGTTCGGCCCTTTCGCCAAAATTACCCTGCCCTTTATCCACCACTCTCATCGCAAAAATAATGTTTTCTTTTAGCGTGAGCCACGGGAACAGTTGGTCCAGGCCTTGAAACACCATGAACCTGTTGGGTTCGGGTCTTTTAACCTTTCTGCCGTTCAAATGAATACTCCCACCATTTATCCTCTCAAAACCTGCTATACACCTGAGCAGCGTCGATTTGCCGCAGCCTGATGGTCCTATTACACTGACGAATTCCCCTTGCCTGATGTCAAAACTCACGTTGTGCACCCCGATTACTTTTCTTTTGCCGGTCTCATATACTTTCGTTACATTTGAAACAGTCAGCAGAGTTTTCAATATACTTGCCCCCTTAATTAATGATGGTCTTCCATTTTCTCACGGTCCTGTTCTCGATCCCGGCAAAAATCAGGTACTCTACTCCTATTCCAATCAGCACTATAATCAGCATGCCGGCAAAAACCCCCGGCGTTTCCATCATGAAGCGCTTTTTGTACAGGTACCAACCCAAGCCCCCCTGGCCGCCGGCAGCACCGAAGACCAACTCTGCCGCTACGGATGCCTGCCATGCCCTGGCCCATCCGGTCCTAAGGCCGCTTAAAATGTGGGGAAAAGAGGCCGGCAGCATGACCTTTAGCGCCAGTTCCCAGCCGGTCAATCCTAAGTTTCTGCCCACTTCCAGTTGATTGATAGGTATTGAACGAAAGCCCGTGTAAAAGTGATTTATAAGGGGCCATAGGGCGGAAAACACTATTACAAATAAAATGGCCCTCACGCCTATGCCGAACCACAAGATTGCAACGGGAAGTATGGCGATACCGGGCAGGGGATGCATTATTGCCATTAAATCCGAAATCACTTCAGCAAATATTTTGCCGCCAAAGGACATAAATGTTGCCAGCATGGCAAGGCTTACTGCAGTCACAAGACCTATGCCGATTATTCTCAGGGAAAACAGGGTCCTGCCAATCAGGTCCACCCTTTCCATCCAGAGTGCACTGGCTATGCTGCCTATGCCGGGGAAAAGCAGTGCGGGATAACGCCCGGTAAGTCGAATTAGCTCCCATACGATGGCTAGCACCAGTATAAAAGCTAATTTCGATACAAAGTCACGCAAGGCAATCTCCTCCTACTTTGACCACTGGATAGTTTCCAGCGTACAAGGTCCTCCTTCACGTTTTCCTACCTGTGCTAAGATGTTCTCCCAGGCTATTTCAGAAAGGCTCCCGGGCACCTTGGATATATAGCCGGCCTTTTGCATAAAGTCTGCAAAGCCCATCAGGCCGTACGGAGCCGTTGTGTAGTTTACTCCCTCAGCAGTCAGGTATTTTAGTAGCTTTTCTTCGTCAATTTGAAATTCCGGTGCAAGAAGCTTTGCCGTCTCCTCCTTGTTTTCGTTTACCCAATTCATTGCATCATTTAATCCCTGTACAAAGGCTGCATAACCTAAGGGGTTGCTGTCGTGGTAAGACTCGGTTACCAATGCCACGTTAAAGTTAAAATCCTGGCCAAAGGCATCAAAGCCGTCGAGGACAACTTTGTAGCCGGGCTGTTCCAGCTCTTCGAAGAGGTACGGCGGTGTGGTGAAATGGGCAACTACATCCTTTTTGGCCAGCATTGCCTGGGCCCCATCCGGATGCGGCAGCGCTACTAAATTGTCATCCAAGGCATTTGGATCTCCCAATTGTTTTTCCAGGGCCATGGATAGCAGTATATGCTGGATGCTGCCCGGTGACGGCAGTGCTATTTTATGTTCCGCCTTGAAATCTTCCAGAGTGTTGATGTTCTCATCATAGGTCACCAGCGACACGGGAATTACGCAATATCCTGCGGCAATTTTGGCAGGTAGTCCCTTATCCCATCCTATGAGGTACGGCGGAATTCCCATAAAGGCTGCATCCAGTTCATTGGATGCCATAGCTTCCCTCACGGCTCCGCCGGAGCCCAGGGTCAACCACTCGACTTTTAGCCCGTACTTGGAGAAAAAGTCAATTTTCTCCGCCACCATAAGGGGAGCGTAAACCAGACCGAATTGTTTAGCTACGCGAATCGTCATAAGCTGTTCATCATCATTCGCTGTCTGATTTTCCTGGACAGTTTTCTGTCCGCATCCTGAAATAAAGCTCGCCGCAACGAGGACAGCCAGCAGCAGTAAAGCAACCACCCTTTGTCTTTTGATACAAAACATCCCATCACCCTCCAAAAAAGTAAATCTCATACCATAATATTTTTTGGGACGGGAATTTGTGAATTTTATTTAGTTCATGCAAATAAAGTTTTATTAAGTAAAGACTTTTTGGAGGTGGCGCTTTGAAATCCTATTCGTTGATTTTCCTAATTTTCGTCCTGGGCCTGTTGAGCAAGAATCGGCTTGTTTACATATCCTCAGGTGTGCTTTTGCTGTTTTCCGTACTTAATCTCATGCCGAAATCTTCCTCATCCCAGAAAGTCTTCCTGGATGTGGGAGTCATCCTGCTAGTAATAGGGGTAATGATGCCCTTTACCCAGAACTCCATTTCTATACAGGACCTTTACAAGAGCCTTTTTGCCGCAAGGGGCTGTATATCCTTTGTCATAGGCATCCTCTCTTCAGTAATGGCAAGAGAGGGAGTTGAACTCATGAAAAAAAGCCCAGAAGTGATGATAGGGCTGCTTCTTGGCACAATTGTCGGCACTGCCTTTTTTGACGGCATACCGGTTGGGCCGCTAGTTGCCGCAGGTTTTGCCGCATTTATTATAAACTTGTTCGCAAGGATTGCATGAGGTCATGTAGCCGGCATTGGTCCCGACATGAGCGTATAAATACTTATCTAGTAAAAGCCAGTATTAGCAGATTTTCATTTTGATACAATAGACTTTGAAATTTTTTCTGTGAATATTTATGCATATATATTGCATTTTTATAAGATAGGTGTATAATATTTTTATAAGTTTAATCGATCAGAAATTCACAAAAAAGCATTAGGAGGATTCTTATGAAGATAAAAACCATAATCATGGGTGCTGCAGGAAGAGATTTTCATGTGTTCAACACTTATTTTAGAGACAACGAGCTCTATGAAGTGGTGGCCTTTACGGCAACGCAAATTCCAAACATCGAAGGCAGGAAGTACCCCGCGATACTTGCAGGCAAGTTGTACCCCGACGGAATACCCATTTACACGGAAGACCAGCTACCAAATTTGATAAAAACACACGATGTCAGGCAGGTTGTTTTTGCCTACAGTGACATCTCCCATGAAGATGTGATGCACAAGGCTTCAACTGTCCTTGCTGCCGGTGCCGATTTTCGCCTGATGGGTCCAAAAAACACTTCATTAAAATCCACAAAACCCGTAATTTCCGTATGTGCCGTAAGGACCGGCGTGGGCAAGAGCCAAACCACCCGCGCCGTGTGCAAGTACTTTAAGGAAAAGGGCAAGAAAGTAGTGGCCATACGACATCCCATGCCCTATGGGGATTTGAGCAAGCAAATATGTCAGCGCTTTGCTACATATGAAGATTTGGACTTGCACCAGTGCACCATCGAAGAGCGAGAGGAGTACGAACCCCACATCGACAGCGGCATCGTGGTTTATGCAGGTGTGGATTATGAAGTGATTTTAAGGGAAGCGGAAAAAGAGGCCGATGTAATCATATGGGACGGGGGGAACAATGACTTTCCCTTCTATCACACCGACCTATCCATAGTCCTCGTTGACCCCCTTCGGCCGGGACACGAACTCCTGTATCACCCCGGAGAAACCAATTTAAAACTAGCTGACCTTATAATAATTAATAAAATAGATTCGGCCAATGCTGCCGACATAAATACCGTCAGGGAAAACATCGAAAAGGTAAATCCGAAGGCTCAGGTTATAGAGGCAGCTTCGCCCATCAGCGTAGAAGAGCCCGAGATGGTAAAGGGCAAGCGGGTCCTGGTCATCGAAGACGGTCCCACACTCACCCACGGAGAAATGGGATTCGGTGCAGGCTTTGTGGCTGCCAAAAAGTTTGGCGCCGGCACGATTGTGGATGCCAAGCCCTTTGCGGTAGGAAGCATAAAAGAAACATATGAAAAATATCCTCATTTAAATACCATTTTGCCGGCCATGGGCTACGGCAAAGAGCAGATAAAAGAACTGGAACAGACCATAAACAGCATCGACTGTGACCTGGTCCTCTCCGGCACTCCCATTGATATAACCCGCGTCATTAAGACAAACAAGCCCGTAATCAGGGTTAAGTACGAGCTGCAGGAGATCGGTCAGCCGGACCTCAAATCGGTGCTGGCGGGGTTTTTACAAGGCTAGCCAACGCTTAACCCAAGCATTGGAAGAATGATTTGCAAGAGGGGTAAACACCCCCTCCGACGAACAATTGAAGATTGCTAACGGAGCAACTAATATTATTGTTTTTCAACAGCAAAAAGGGGCTGCCTTGAGCAACCCCTTTATCGTTTCATAATTTATTTTTATTTATACATGCTGAGCTACTTGTTCAGGTAGTTCAGCGGATTTACAGGGCTTCCGTTGATTCGAATTTCAAAGTGGAGATGATTGCCGCTGGACCTGCCCGTCGAGCCGACAGCAGCTATCTGCTGGCCCTTTTCTACCTGCTGGCCAACCGAAACGTTGATCTTGCTGTTGTGGGCATAATAAGTTTCAATGCCACCGCCGTGATTTACGATTACCAGGTTGCCGTAACCACCCCGCCAGCCGGCAAAGGTTACGGTACCGCTGTTAGAGGCGTAAACGGGTGTACCCCTGCTTTGGGCAATATCGATACCTGTATGAAACTCCCTGCCTCTCTTGCCATAGGGCGATGTGATTTGTCCAACAACCGGCCATATGAATCTTCCGCTGCCGCGGAAAGCTACTTCCGCCTTGGTCCCCTTAGCCACTATCTGGGTTACGGGCTCCTTAAGCACTTTTTCGCCTATGACATTTTCCGATACCTTTATGCCGTTTTCAAACAACACTTCAGCGGCAACTTCCTTGGTACCCTTTTCGCCCGCTTGCTTTACCTTTTGCTCCCATGTCCACATGGAATCATCTCTGACCGTTTCGGTTTTGTACGGAATTGACTCCTCATATGTCACCTTTTTCAACATGGAAACGGTAAGTAGCGGTTTCACTTCGGTTAGGTTTATTATATCTCCTAAGGCTAACTCATGTTCGGACTTTAGCTGGGGATTGGCCTTTATCAATTCCTCAATGGGAATATTCTCCCTTCGGGAAATAGCCCAGAGACTATCACCTTCAACTACCTCATAAGTCCTGGTTTCAACGCTGCCTTTGAGAATGAGATTCTTGGCGTCTTCAGGACTTATAATTTGGTTTGGATAAACATATTTTTCTACCAGCTTAACATTTTCCGCAACTTCAAGTTTTATCAATTCTCCGGGCGTCTGGTCAATGTAATGCTGCTTAACCTGTTGCAACACATTTTCCGCCGTCCCCTTGTCTTTTACCAGCGCAATTTCTTTTCCATCTATGTTAATGGCTACTGCTTTAAGCTTGCAGGTCAACGCAGCTTCAAGGTCTTTAATTATCTCATCTTCAACAGCCAGTTTATGGCCAACGGCCCTCACGGGTGTGGCCTTTATTACCTGGACGAACTCAACATCTGCGCCGAGTTTTGCTTCAAACCTGCTCTTAAGCTCTTCCGTAATTTCCGAAAGCACTTCGTGATTTTGTACATAGCCGATAACCCTATCGTTAACACTAACTTCCAAGACCGTTCGGCTGTAGACAGATACCAGCGCGATTAAAAGTACGAGGCAACAAAGCCCCGAGATTGCTATGGTCTTAAGCTTTTTATCGCTCAGTATTTTCTCGTACAGCCCCTTTATATTAGGCTTTTCCATCCCCCCACTCCTTCCTTTTTTGTCCGCATTTTCTAGCCTCAAAGCCTTCTCGCAAAGGGCATTTAATATGATGCTAATTTTTTGTAATCAAATTGTAACATACTATATTATATTCTATGCAAATCCTGTTTTTCCTTCCTAGATTTAAAATATTGTCCAGACTATCACTATGTAAATTCTGGAAGGCCCTCAAAAACCCGTTAAGATAATAATTCCCATAATTGCCATAAATATACCTGGATAGCTTTTCCAAATCCCGCAAAAAAAGGAGGACTAAAGACCTATAAGGTAATTTAATTATGCTGCGCTTTCCAGTATTTCAGTTGTTTCAAGCCACTCATTCACGTAATCGGTCCAGTCAGTCCCGGTAACCCGGTTTAAGGCACTTATGAAATCTTCAGCCGTGGCATTATCATAAATATTTTGCTCAAAATAGAATTTCAGGGCTTCACGGAGCTTTTCCTTTCCCATGCGTGCTTCTATATCTTTTAGCATAATGGCGCCCCTGTTATACACCGTAGCACTGTAATCATCCCAGTTCGCAAACTCCGACAGATGCCTTTTGATGGGGCCAAGAGACATTGATGTCTCAAAATACCTATACGGGGCCAACGTGAACCTTTCGTATATGTCTTGCGCCACCGCTTTGCCGTAATAGTGTTCATAATATAGAACGGTAGAATACTCCGTCAAAGCCTCATCAAGCCATGCTTCCTCTATTTGATTGTTTCCTACAAGGCCATACCACCACTGATGGGCAGTCTCGTGAACTATCGTATACTCCAGGTAATCTAAATACATCCCCTGCTCGTAGAATTCTTCATTTACTATTACAAGGTTGGGGTATTCCATGCCGCTAAAGATAAAGTCCGCAGCCACTATGCTATAATTCTCATAGGGATATTCCCCAAAATATTCATTAAAGAAAGATAATGCATTCTTGCCGAATTCAAGGGCTTTCTGACCGTATTCTTCCTTGCCCTTTATGTAGTAAGATATGACTTTGCTTTTTCCCACGGTTGCCTCTCTAGTTTCAAAACTAGCACTTGCTGACCAGGCAAAGTCCCGAATCAAGCCGGTCTTAAAGCTCCAGGCTACCCGGCCGTTTTCTTCGTGCTTTTCATCCAGGCTCCCGCTGGCAGCGATGGTGTATTCCTTCGGAGCTTTGATTTTTACTTCATACTGGGCCACCTCGCTGTAAAAGGGGTCGCCTATGCCGTAATAAGGATCCTTATGCCAGCCCTTTTCATCGTACACGGCGAGTATCGGGTACCATTGGGCAATGTTGTAGGTGTTTTCACCGTATCCAAAATTGCCAATGGCCGGAGGGATTTGGACTTCAAATTCAAAAGTCAAACTGATTTCTTCTTTTGGTTTTAGTGCCGTTTCCAATTTTATTTCCAAAATCGTATCCTCAATATTAAATTCCACTTCCCTTGTCCCTGCAGTTACTTTTTTAATATTTATGTAGCCAGGAGCAAAGCCTTCAGGATATGCATAGCTGATATCTTCGTCGGCAAAGGGCACTTCATCGGCGTTCTTGAAAGCATTTGGGTAGATGTGAAAGTATAGCGACTCAAATTCTTCGGCCTTGCTGTTTACAATTGCCACCTCCTGAAATGCGGTAAGCTTTTTAGCTTCAGGGTCAAAATCCACATCTATCTTATACCTAGGACATGTATTAGCAATGATATCTGCAGTTTTACCTGTATCCACATCGCTTTCCGACCTAAGAACAAAAAAACTATAAGCAGCTGCAAGCAGTATGAGACTCAAAATGATAACAATCCTTCGCTTCTTCATTTTCTTGCCTCCCTTTCACATCTTCTTTCCCTCTTATTGTACCATCTTTAATTAATATATTTAATAGTTTTGATTATTATCATTTTATTCGTTTTTTATTTGTAAATCTTATCTGTTGATACGATAGATATAAAAAATAAAACGACAGTGGGCCATTAAAAAAACACTAACTACATCCAATTGGTTAAATATTCTAGGCTATAAAAACGGATAAACTCATTTCCTCTGCTTCCGGCTGCACTGCAAGTAAAACCCGGCATTGATGACAGGCCCTGATTTGCAAGGCATATAAAAAAAAGAAAGGTTTCAAGCTTTTAAAAAGCCTGAAACCCTTTTTTGCAATATGGAGCGGAAAACGGGATTTGAACCCGCGACCCTCGGCTTGGGAAGCCGATGCTCTACCGCTGAGCTATTTCCGCACGCAGAATTTATCGTATTATTATTATAAATCTTCAGCTGTTAATTGTCAACTAAGTGCAAACTCTTGTTATAGAAAAACTCCCCTTTGGGCAGACCTGTATTCTTTATTTCCTCTGTCTACTCAAAGGGGAGGATTCCACTCTTTCGACAGGCTGCCTTAAAGTTCACTTTTTCGTTAAAGATGCCACTAGGTCGTCCATATTGTATATGCCCGGAGTAGTATTGCTAATGATAAACTCCGCCGCCTTCAGTGCCCCTTCGGCAAAGAGCCTCCTGGATAGAGCGGAATGGGATATGGTGATTATCTCGTAATTGCCTATAAAGCTTATTTCATGTTCGCCAATTATTCTCCCCCCACGAACCGCATGGATTCCGATTTCCTTATTGCTCCTCTTCCTATGTTCCCAGCCCCTACCGTAAATGTACGTCGGTTCGTAATTTAAGGCTGTTCTTGCGGCATCGGCAATCATAAGTGCAGTGCCGCTGGGAGAATCCAGCTTCTGGTTGTGATGCTTTTCCACTATTTCTATGTCGCAGCTATCTCCTAACACCTTGGCCGCCTGGCGCACTAAAGCCATTAGAAGGCTTATTCCTAAGGAGGTGTTGAAAGATTTAAAGATCGGTATGGTCTTGGCAGCTTCAAGGACTTCTTTTTCCAAATTACCTGCAATGCCGGTGGTAGCCAGGACCAGGGGCAGTTTATTCCTTTTACAGTAATCCAATACTTTAAGCGTAGCGGATATGTGGGAAAAATCGATCATTACATCAGCCTTTTCCTGGATCTCATCTAAATCCGAATACACCGGAAAATCATTGTCTTTTCCGTGATGAGCATCAAAACCTGCAACAATGCGGTATTTTTCACATTCCTTGGCAAGGGACACTATGGCCTTGCCCATCCTGCCGTTGCAGCCGGACATAATTATCCTAATCACACAATTACCCCCTTAATGTATCGTATGTTTTATACAGTGCTGGATCTACAAGCACTTAGGAGCAAATGGACTTCTCAATAGGCCCATGGCAACGTAGCGGACCAGAGTCACGATATCAAAAACCGGGAGCCCCACCGCTTGCTGGACGTCGTGGGCGAAAGGAGGCATGTTGGTGCACTCGAAGACTATCGCCCCAAGGTCGGGATTTTCCCTCAGCAGCTTTTTGGCAGCATCCACAATTTCTTCCCTGGCCTTTTCCACGTTTAAGACAGTATGCCCTTCGATAAAGGCATTGGTAAATTCGGGATATTCCTCCATGCCCTGAATGGCGTAGGAGCAATTTTCCATTCCCGCTCCTTTAAAGTGCTTTTCGGTGAGGGAACTTGCCCGGGCGGTAAGGATTCCCACTTTTTTGTGGGGACCTAACATGCTGGCTACGAAGGGAACTTGCAATAAACTGGATGTCAGCACCGGGATATTGACGGCAGCTGCCATCTCCTTCTGAAACATCACCAAAAAACCGCAGCTGGTGGTGATAGCCCTGCATCCCGCCGCTTCCAACGCTTTGGCCCCTTCGATAAAGGGCTCTAAGAGTGACGGATCTGCCTCCTTTACCACACGGGTCGGATTTGCCCCCACCACCGTTTGGTACCTTACGGGAAAGTCGAAGGTAAAGGCATTACCCACATCTCCGGGTATTCTTGGAAACTTAGTGTCTAACATAAGTATCCCGATGACCTGCCCTTGGTTGGTAAATCCGCCATATGCCAGTGTCATTTTTGGCCTCCTTTATAAATAAAACATAGTTTACTTTACATCATCAATTACTCCCCAGGCAGCTCTTAAGCAACCCTGAAGTAATTCCTGTATAATCTAATTCTCCCTTAATTCCCGTTTCCCTTCCTTTACAATATCTGAAATTTGTCGTTTGAGATAGCTTACGCCATATCTCAAATCATCACGGAAAGCAGCTATTAGGCGCAATTTGTGAGCGCTGCCCTGCCCGGCAAACAAAGGAATGAAGCTCTCCTTAGTTTAACCCTAAGGAAACGGAAAAGCGCATGATTTTGGCTGATTTTTAGAGCAGATACTCAATAAAAAAGCACTCCTGCGGAGTGCGTACACAAAAAAAGGCCCTTCCAGGCCTCCTAATTGTCAAAAAAATGGTGACCCCGAGGGGATTCGAACCCCTGTTACCGGCGTGAAAGGCCGGTGTCTTAACCACTTGACCACGGGGCCACATGGTGAGCCATCCGCGACTCGAACGCGGGACTCCCTGATTAAAAGTCAGGTGCTCTACCGACTGAGCTAATGGCTCGCAAAAAACAAGCAGTTAATATATTACTATAAAACTTTTTTTCTGTCAACACCATAAATTTTTTTGTACTGCCAAATTTGCGGCAAAACTAAGCAATACTCTTTTTTAGTCACATAAGTGGCAGTTAATGTTCTTAAAAATCAGCTCAGCCATGATTTAAATTGCAGCCGCATATGTTTGATATTCTCGCTGATATGACAAAATTGCATTTTTCGTCCATGTGCGTATAAATTTCTTTTAGCAGCTGAAACAGCTTATCCCTGTCGCCCCTCAGGAAAGTAGACATGGGCCCGACACTGTATTCCAGGCCGCTTTTTTCAATGAGCTCAATCACCTCATTTACCGGAGAGCTGCTGTCACTGCACTTCACAGGCACAAAGGAAATTTCACAAGCAATTACTTTACCCAAAGGGCGCATATAAATCCTCCCCTTTCCGTGGCAGCAAGTTCTCGCTCGGTTTCAAGGGAAATCCTGTCCTCCGGCATACCCGGCGGGATAAACAGGCATTGGCCGGTAGCCTTGGGCTTTTCCGGATGCAGCTTTATTAGCTCATCAATTGTCTTCAAAGACGCGTGTTTGAAGACGGAATTTTCCCTGAATTCCTCGCTAAGGTACAAGTCTCCCCACTTGCTGTCCCTGTTGATGGTGCCTATTAAGATCCTGCCGCTTTTTTTGACTACTCGAAACATTTCCCTCAAAACCGTTGAAGGTTCCCGGATAAACTCCAGCATGGCCATGGAAATTACTCCATCAAAATAGTTGTCTTCAAATTTTATATCACGGGCATCCATATTTATAAAATCTATTTCCAAGCCTTCCGCCTTAGCCTTACTTTCAGCTACATTTAACATGTTGACAGATACATCTATACCGGTCACCTTTAAGCCCATTTTGGCAAGTTTAATGCTGAAGTTTCCCGTGCCGCAGCCCACATCAAGGACATGCATACCTTTTTTAGGCTCAAAAAGTTCAAAGGCCAGCTTTGTTTGGACCATGTCTGCAAAGGCACCCATCTTAGTATCGTACCAGATATCATATGTTTTGGCCTCAGGGTCAAAAATACTCATAAAATTTCACTTCCATATAAATTAATTTTTCGCCTGACGGCAATAATATGGGCAATTGCCTTAAAACCTATAACGGGACTAGGCTTTAATTCTTTTGTTACATGCGCTTTAATATTTCCCTGGCAACTATTATTCCAGACGCCGATGCCTGGGCCAGGCCCCTTGTCACACCTGCTCCGTCACCGGCTGCGAACAGGTTCTGAACCTGGGTTTCCAGGTTTGAAGTCAAGGCAGGCCTGGAAGAATAAAACTTTACTTCGACACCGTAGAGCAGGGTGTGGTTTGAATACACTCCCGGTGCTATCTTGTCCATGGCCTCCAGCATTTCCAGGAGGCTTACCATATGCCGGTAGGGGAATACCAAGCTCAAATCCCCCGGTGTAGCCTCTTTTAAAGTGGGCTCGACCAAGCCCCGCTTTATCCTCTCTGGCGTAGACCTTCTGCCAGACAGAAGGTCCCCCAGGCGCTGCACCAGCACTCCACCACCAAGCATATTGGCGAGGGTAGCTATATTTCTGCCGTAAGAAATGGGTTCTTTGAAGGGCTCCGTGAAGGTCTTGCTGACAAGTAAGGCAAAGTTGGTGTTGGAAGTCCTCCTACCCGAATAGCTGTGGCCGTTGACGGTAATCAGGCCGCTGTTGTTTTCCGTGACCACCTCACCGTAGGGATTCATGCAAAAGGTCCTGACTTTATCGTCAAAGGACTTGGAGAAATATATCAGCTTCGATTCGTAAACCACATCTGTTAAATGTTCCATTACAACTGCGGGGACTTCCACCCTCACGCCGATATCCACTGGATTAATGGCCATATCGAGCTTAAGCCGCTGGGCTTCTTTCGAAAACCACTGGGCCCCTTCTCGACCAGGGACCGCAACCACAAAGCGGCCAAGGAAAATTTCGCCTCTCGTCGTTTCGATGCCGGCAACCTGCCCGTTTTCTACTAAAAGCTGTTTCACTTCGGTGGATGTCTTTATATCCACCTTAGAATCCAGGAAATCTCGCATTTCCTTTAAAATATCCCAGCACTTGTCCGTGCCCAGGTGCTTTATCCTTGCCGGTATGAGCCTCAGATCTGCGGTGGCTGCTTTTTGCTGCAGCTCCCTGATCCGTTTTTCATCTACCCCGTGGATTTCTTCCGGAGCGCCGTAATTCAAATATATGCTGTCAACGTATTCTATAAGTTCCATCACCTGGCTGCGGCTTATATATTCATCAAGCCATCCTCCAAATTCTGTGGTAAGGGTGAGCTTGCCGTCACTGAAGGCCCCTGCCCCGCCCCAACCGTTGACTATGGAACAGGGATTGCAGCGGATACAGGAAATGTTTTTTTCCTTTGCAGGACACTGCCGGCTTTCCAGTTTCTTTCCCTTTTCTACAATAAGTATCGAAAGCTCTGTAGCCTCCTTTACCAGCTCAAGGGCCGTAAAAATTCCTGCAGGACCTGCACCAACTATAATAACATCATACTTTTTAGACATAACAACCTCCATTTTCATTGCCAAAATGGCGCTGTTGACACAGCATTGCCGATTATACCATGTTAAATTAATTTGCAACAATATAAATATAACAAAACTGGGGCGGAAAATCAATTTTGTTTTCGGAATATTCTATTTGATTTTGGTTCATTGTTCGGAAAAAATTTTATGAATACATGTATTGGCTTATTGCAATACTACAGAGGAGGGAATTAAAATACAAGGAGGATTGTCATGGCATTTAAAACCAACCACGAAGATATTAAACAGTTCGTCCTAAAGCCGACAGATATTGGATATGACGCTGAGGCGGGAGCGGAACTTTCGCCTAATATAAGAGGGGCTTACGGGCAAACTCCACGGCAAAGAGCTAGCAGTACCACCAGCACTCGACCGCCCATCATGCTACACCCCGGGGAGTAAAATGTTCGTGGCCGCCAAGAATTAAATCTACATCCCCTTCAAAGTTGCTCTAAAAAATTTAAAGATGACGACAAGCGCACCATTCAAGCAAGACCGTAGTTGGTCTTAAGTTTGGCGTAAGCGTAGCAGAGGCAGAGTGTATCCTGCATGCTGCCGGGCACTCGGCAGGATGCCGAATTGCCCGTGAACCTCTGCGAAGTACAGTACCAAACTTTAAGACAACAGGTCTTGATTTTAGATGAGCTGTCGTCATCTCTACCGATGATATTAGTTCCAACAATCCTTTGAAAGGGATGAATTTTTACTGGCGGCCACAGCGATATATTTATTGCCCCTTCTGGGGAAAATGGCATGCTACGAATCTGCCCGGATAGATTTCCCTCAAAACCGGCGTTTCGGTTTTACAGATATCCTGGCAGTACCTGCATCGGCTGGTAAAGCGGCATCCGGGTTTTGGATTAATCGGACTTGGCACCTCTCCCTCGAGAATTATTTTTTCCCTCTTTAGGTCTATGCGGGGGACGGGCACTGCCGATAGCAGGGCCTGACTGTAAGGATGTAGAGGCTCTTTAAAGATTTCCTTGCAGTCCGCCAGCTCGACTATCTGGCCAAGGTACATGACCGCCACCCGGTCGCTGATGTGCTTTACCACGCTTAAGTCATGGGAAATAAACAGATATGTAAGGCCGAATTCTCTCTGGAGTTTAAGTAAAAGATTTATAATCTGTGCCTGGATGGATACGTCAAGAGCCGATACCGGTTCATCCAGCACCATAAAGACAGGTCTTAAAGCTATAGCCCGGGCAACTCCCACCCTCTGCCTCCTGCCACCGTCAAGTTCATGAGGATAAGAATTCACAAGGCGCTGGGCTAGACCGACGATTTCCATCAGCTCATAAATGCGCCTTTCCAACTCCCTTTTATTTGAATATATTCTCTGTACTATCAAGGGCTCTGCAATTAGTTCGAACACGTTCTTGCGCGGGTCCAAGGAAGCATATGGATCCTGAAAGACTATCTGCATTTTGCGGCGCATCTGACGCATTTCACTTTTATTGAGTTTACCTAAATCCTTGCCTTCAAATATGATTTCACCTTCTGTTGGCTCTATCAGGCGAAGGACAAGTCTACCTATGGTGGACTTGCCGCAGCCGGACTCACCCACCAAGCCCAGGGTTTCCCCTTTATTTATGTGAAGATCAACTCCATCTACTGCGTGCAACAGTCCACTTTTCGTCTTAAAGTACTTTTTTAAGTTCTTTACCTCTAAAAGTGCCATCTTTAAATCTTCACCTCCTTCTTTGTCATACCGGCCTTCCAAGGGGCGTCCCCTGTGGTTCCCCTTTTTCCGGTACAGCAAAGAAGCACTTCACATGATGTCCCGGTGATACCTCAACCGATGGGGGCTCTTGTATTTCGCACCTGTCGAAGCTGTACTGGCATCTCGTGTGAAATCTGCAGCCCGAAGGTAGGTTGGATGGATCCGGCATGAGGCCCGGTATAGGTATAAGCTCTTTGTCATCGGAGTATAAATCGGGTATGCAGGAAAACAAGCCTTTAGTGTACGGATGCTGGGCGTGAAGAAATATGTCTTCCAGGGAACCGTACTCAACAATCTGGCCTGCGTACATTATGGCCACATAGTCACATATTTCGGCGACGATGCCCAAATCGTGGGTTATCATGATCAGGGATGTTTTGTACTGCCTTTTGAGCCGCTGCATCAATTCCAGCACCTGGGCTTGGGGGTGCTGCCGTGAACTTGAAAGAACAACAGTACATCTGTACTTTGGCCGATACCGGAAACATGACCGAGGCTGCAAAAAAGTTGGGCATTTCCCAGCCTGCCCTGAGCCTTTTTGTCAGCAACCTTGAAAATTCCCTAGGTGTCAAGCTCTTTGAACGCGTAGGCAAGCGCCTGATTTTAACTTATGTGGGCGAGCTATATACACAAAAGGCCCGCCAAATGCTAAATCTCAAGGACCTATTTGATGCAGAACTGCCGGGAATTATCAAGGGTTATAAAGGGCGCCTTCGCATCGGAATGCAGTCATTTCGCTCTCCTCACATAACCCCTGCCCTGCTTAAAAGGTTCCAAAACGACTATCCCAATGTGGAAATAGTCCTTCACGAGGGCAACTATCGATTTTTGGAAGGTTTGCTCTTGGACAATCAACTCGATTTGTTCTTCTGCAACTGTCCCCACCGCAACCAGAAAATTCAGTACATTTCCCTGCGCAGGGAGCCAATACTGCTTGCCGCACCCACCAATCATCCGAAGCTTTCACAGGCTCAGCGCGTCACGGGAAGCAAGTATCCCTGGATAGATCTTGCACACTTTAGAAACGAGCGCTTTATCCTGCAATATGAAGGGCAAAGCCTCAGGGCTTCTGTCGATGAGATCCTGGAAGATACCGGCATAAAACCTGGAAAACTTTTTTGCGTCCGCAGCATCGGCACCTCGCTTCGAATGACTGCGGAAGGGATGGGCGTATCCTTTTGCAATGAAAGTTACACCTCGTACTTTGACTTTAACAAAAAGCCTGCCTTTTTCCTGGTGGGCAACCACATTCACACGACGGAGTTTGTGGCCGCATATGCCAAAGGCCGGACCCTTCCCGGTTATGCCAACCACCTTATAAATATACTGAGGGATCTTTTATAGTGCTTTCCTTTTATAAATTTATGCTTTTAGGCGCCATTTAATTTATAATCGCTTTAAAACTACAAGCCTTGATTAGTATAAAAAGCCGTAAACTGATTACTTTTGCGCTCTTGATACAATTAATTATCATAACTGTTGATTAACAAATATCCCCCTTCAGCGTCGCTGAAGGGGGATATTTTAATCTCTCACGCAGACCATGAGCTCCCGCTCATTCTTTATTATGATTTTTTGCCTGTCCATGTCGATAATGCCCTTTCGCTTCATTTCGCTGAGCATCCGCGTTACGGTTTCGCGGGAAGTGCCAACGATAGATGCTAGCTCTGACCTGGTAATGGGCATTTCTACTTCAATTCCCTGGGGGGTCTTTATGCCGTGCTCCAAGGACATCTTGTGAAGAGCACAGGCAGTTCTGTCATAAGTGTCCCTGAAAACTAAGTTCTTTATGTTCTCCTGCGAATCCCGGAGTCGTTTTGACAGGACTTTGATGATTTTAAAGGCAATGTCGGTGTTTTTCTTAAGGAGCTTCTCCAGGTCGCTGTTTTTTATAACTCCCACCACCGAGTCTTCAACGGCTTCCGCATTGGCAGGATATGGATCCCCACCGAGGAGGACTGTCTCTGCAAAAATATTGCCGGGTCCGAATATGTGGAGTATGTACTCGCGGCCTTCAGGGTCGGATTTGTAGATCTTTATCTTCCCCTCTTTTACAAAGTATACCGCCTCACCGGGATCACCTTCGAAGAAAATTATCTGGCCTTTCTTATATTTTCTCGGAATATAAATATTGCTGACCTCTTTTAGTTCCTCGGGTTCAAGGTCCGAAAATATTGGTATCTTTCTGATTATGTCCGTCTCACTCATATACTACGGCTGAGCCTTCAACCCCCTTAAATTCAAAATAGGAAATCTACCTCTGCAAAAACCCCACCTTTATCGGCAAGTCAGCTAGCCCACCTGACTTTGCCGGTATTTTTCCAGGCTTGCAAATTTCGTAAATCTCGGGAGCCATACGAGCTCGACTGTGCCGGTAGGACCGTTTCTCTGTTTTGCAATTATGACTTCGGCAATGTTTTTCTTATCGGTATCGGGATTGTAGTAGTCATCCCTGTATAAAAAGGCAACCACGTCGGAATCCTGCTCCTGGCTGCCGGATTCCCTAAGATCGCTCAAGATCGGCCTGTGGTCTGACCTCATTTCGGGGGCCCTGGAAAGCTGCGACAGCGCTACAACGGGCACGTTCAGTTCCCTGGCCAGGGCTTTTAGGGACCTGGAGATTTCCGAAATCTCCTGCTGCCGGTTTTCCGAATTGCCCCTGCCTGACATCAGCTGTAGGTAATCTATGATTATAAGGCCCAGGCCCTTTTCGGCCTTAAGGCGCCTTGCCTTCGCACGGAGTTCCAGGGAGGATATCCCCGGCGTATCGTCTATGTATATGGGTGCCTCCGACAGTGGGCCCATGGCCCGCGCCAGCTTCGGCCAGTCCTCTTCATCGAGCCTGCCGGTCCTCAGCTTGTGGCTGTCGACATTTGATTCGGCGCATAGCATCCGCTGGACCAACTGCTCCTTGGACATTTCCAGGCTGAATATAGCTACAGGTACTTTGTAACGAATGGCGGCGTTCTGGGCTATGTTCAGGGCAAAGGCCGTCTTGCCCATGCTCGGCCTAGCAGCGATTAAGATGAGGTCGGAAGGCTGAAAACCCGATGTCTTTTCATCCAGGTCCGGAAAGCCCGTTGGCACGCCAGTTATCCCGCCCTTGGTGTTGTAGAGCTGTTCAATGCGTTCAAAGGTATCAAACAAGATATCCTTTATATGATAGAAATTCTCCACCTTGCGCTTTTGGGCAATCTCGAAAATTTTCCGCTCCGCTTCATCCAAAAGCTCTTCAACCTGATATTCGGGATCATAGGCCATTGACAGTATACCTGAAGTAGTACTTATCAGGCGCCTTAAAATCGCCTTTTCCTCTACAATTCTGCAGTAGTACGCAATATTTGATGCGGTAGGCACCGTTTCCGTAAGGGTAGTAAGGTACACGGCACCTCCTACCTGTTCCAATATTTTATTGGACCTTAAGGCCTCCGTTACTGTAATCAGGTCGATGGGTTCTCGATTTTCGTAAAGCCTTGAAATAACATCAAAAATTCGCCGGTGCGATTCCATGTAGAAATCCTCCGGCTGCAATTGTTCCGTGGCTACGATTACGGCATCTTGGGACAGGAGCATGGAACCTAGCACTGATTGCTCAGCTTCTAGGTTATAGGGAGGCACTTTAAGATTGTCCATAAAATCACCCTTCAACTATTTTTACCTTGAGCTTTGCATCTATGCCCGGGGCAAGTTTTATGTCAACCTCGTAATTGCCTAAGGATTTTATAGGCTCCTGCAGTTCTATCTTGCGTCTGTCCACTTCAATATCGTGTTGCTCTTTTAGAGCTTCCGATATGTCTTTTGAAGTAACCGAGCCGAATAGCTTTCCCTGTTCACCCGACTTTACCTTAAGGGTAACCGTCATCTCAGAAAGCTTCGCAGCAAGGGCTTGGGCCTGCTGCCTTTCCTTTCTCTTTTTGTTTTCAAGGGCAGCCTTTTCCTGTTTCAGCTGCTTTATGCCTCCTTCAGTTGCTTCCCTGGCTAAATTTCTAGGAAGAAGATAATTTCTGGCATAGCCGTCAGCCACTTCTATCAGATCGCCTTTCTTGCCGAGCTTTTTCACATCTTCCAACAATATTACCTTCACGATGCTTCACCCTCTTTCAGATAATCAATTACCGCTTGTTTCACCATTTCCAAAGCCTCCGGCATGCTTACCCCGGAAAGTTGGGCGCCGGCCACGGTCATGTGACCTCCGCCACCCAGTTTTTCTAAGATCCGCTGTACATTTATATCGCCCAAAGAGCGACCGCTTATGGATATCCTATCACCCATGGGCACCAGGACAAAGGAAGCATAGATGCCCTTTAAACCTATTAAGCTGTTGGCTGCCTGGGCAGCTGCCAGGGTGGGATTGGCAGGCTCCTCATCGTAATAGGATATTACCACATGGTCTACAAACTCTTCGGCCCTCTTTATTACCTTCGCCCGCTGGTGCACGGTATCCGCCTCTTCCTGGAACAGCTTATATACTATAATCGGGTCAGCCCCCGCCCGCCTCAAAAAGGACGCCGCTTCAAAAGTCCGAACGCCGGTCTTAAAGGCAAAATTGCGGGTGTCTACTGCTATGCCGGATAGCATGGCTGTAGCCGCCAGGGGCGATATCTTGATGTCTTCTCCCATATACTGTATGAGTTCGGTCACCATTTCGCTGGTAGAGGAAGCGTAGGGTTCTAGATAGACCAGCATGGCCTTGTCTATAAACTCCTCTCCCCGGCGGTGGTGATCGATGACCACGACCTTTTCTACCTTTTCCAGGACCTTTTGCGACATCACAAGGGAGGGTTTGTGAGTATCCAATACCACGAGCAGGGTTTTTTTCGTGATCTTCTCCAAGGCTTCCTTCTCTCCGATGAAGTCCTTTCTAGTCTTTTCATCGCCCAGCAGCAGTTCTATGAGGGCATCCACCGATGGGCTCTGCTCCGGTGTGAGTATGATGTACCCGGGTTTGTTTAAGCTCTTTACTGCGCTTACTATTCCCGCTCCCGCGCCCAGGGCATCCATGTCAAGAAAGAGGTGCCCCAGCACCATTACCATGTCTGACTCTTCGATTAAGTTTCTCAGGGCATGGGATATGACGCGGGCTCTCACGCGGCTGTATTTTTCCACTGCCTTGGATTTGCCGCCGTAAAAATACGTCTTGCCGAAAGCTTTAACCACCACCTGGTCGCCGCCGCGGCCTAAGCAAAGCTCCAATGCAGTTTGGGCGAGCTTGCTAGATTGAGTGAGGGTAGCTTCTCCGTAAGCTGCCCCGATGCTCAAAGTTGGCGTCATTACCTGGCTAACTTTTATTTCCCGCATGGCATCCAATATGTTAAACTTGGCTTCCTCGGCCCTTTGAAAATCTCTAAGATTTAGCAGTACCAGGTACTTGTCGTCATCGTATTTTTTTAAAAGCCCATTGTGGTTGTATACCCATTGGGTAATGGTTTTATCAATCCTGGCCAAGAGCTCGGGCCTGTTTTCCTCCTGGCATTCCGCCATAATTTCATCGAAGTTGTCCACGTGGAAATAACAAACTGCAGTCTCTTTTTCTTTTACTTGTACCCTCAGCTCATGCAGGTCCTCAATATCCTGGATAAAAATCGCCCTGTACATTCCCCTATTGCCCCTTCGACTGCCGGGCAAGGGGGCGCTCCTTAGGGAAAAGTGCCTTTCATTTATCTCGATCTCCTGGCATTGGTCATTAAGCGAGTTTAAAATGTCTGGGGGGATAATGTCACCTATATCCTTTATCCTGTCGTCGGCCGCCTGGAAATTGTCAATAAAAACTTTGTTTTTCCATATGACCTTGTTGTTCTTATCTACTATGGCCACGGCTGTGCCCAGCTCATTTAAAGTGTTTTTCCACAGCCCCTGCCGGAAGCTGGTCGTGGGTTCGATCAGTGCTGGCAGTGATTGTATTTCCTTTTTGACAAATACTAAGTAGTACAGCAGCAGGCCTAATAGGGGAAGAAGCAAAAGGGCCACTTTAACATCTATAAGAATTGTGCAGATAAGTATAACTCCCAGCAGGTAAAGCAAGCCACCCAGCAGTATTATCCTATCATTTCCTCTGTCCATGATAAATACCTCAAATCAATAAATCTTGCGGAAATTAAAGAGAATATCGAATAAGCCCGCAAAAAACATCAACTGCAAAAACAGGGGATTAAAGAGGGCAAAAAAGGTAATGAGTACTCTCAATGGTTTTGCCACATTGTACTTGCCCAGGAAATAGGCTAGTAGCGAAAAACCCTCTATGTAAAAGGCAAAACCAAATACCAAGGATATGTTCATGCCTACGGCTTTCAGCACCCCTACCGGCCAATAGGTCTCTAAGAGCACCAGCAGATAGCCCAAAAGAAAAAATGCCACGGTGAAATCCGGAAACTTCCAAAGCCAAAAAGGCGTCAAATCTTCTAGTTTCTGACCCATTCTTGCCAGCACGGCTTTTGTCACTACATAAGTCAGAAAAGTATCCATTACAGATGCCATTATAAAGATGCCCGGGATGAGTATGGGCAAAAGTTCAAGGCTCCTATTGAAACTATCGATTGTAGTTTCTACGGTCTGGGGGTCCATGCCAAATTTTTCATACAGGCTTCCAGCCATTAGCAAGGATTCTTTCATTATATTGATTTCTTCGGTAATAGGGTTTATGCCCATCATCAGCATGGTTAAGAAGATCAGTATGACCTTGGATATTAGTGAAGCTGCACCACCTACTGCCAGCACCTTAAAGGGAGACAGCTTTTTATTTATAGCCCCACCCATGGCTATTCCTATCAAGCCAAAACTTATGACAATGCTCAGGGCCTGAAAGGGGCCGCTCAATATCGCAACGATAATTCCCGCAACTGCCGTGGCAAGGATACTTGTCCTTAAGCCGTGCCTTATTCCCAGAATGACGATCGGCACCGGCCATACCAGAGTGGCGAAAGACCCAAGGATCGGCATGTACAGGGCCATGATGCTCAGCACTATGTTGATAGCTGCCAGCAGCGCTCCTTCCACCAGTGCTTTGGTGTTTGTTGGCTTCATGCAGTATTTCCTCCTTTATGGCAAAAAAGAGAGGGAAGACCCTCTCTAATCTGCTGTAAACGGTAGCAGGGCGATATTTCTCGCTCTCTTAATTGCTGTGGTAAGTTGTCTCTGATGTTTAGCGCAATTGCCTGTTATGCGCCTTGGCAGGATCTTGCCACGTTCGGTTATATACTTTCTCAAGCGGCCGTGATCTTTATAGTCAACAAACTCTATTTTATCAACGCAAAAGCTGCATACCTTTTTTTTCTTTACTCGTTTCGGTTTCAAGCGTCAATTGCCTCCTTTCAGTTAGAAGGGTACTCCGTCACCCTCTATTTGATCATCTATACCCGGATCGAAACTAAAGTCCGCATCCATACTGTCAAAACTTGAATCCTCGGATCCGGATTTCGGCCTGTCTAAAAACTGCACTGAATCGGCCACAACTTCAGTTATATACCTTCGCTGACCATCCTGACCTTCATAAGACCTTATTTGCAATCTGCCGTCAACCCCTACCAAGCGCCCTTTCGTGAGGTTATTGGCACAGACTTCCGCCAATTTGCGCCAAGTGACGATCCTGATAAAATCAGCTTCCCGCTCACCCTTTTGATTCACATAGGGCCTATCTACCGCGATGGTAAACTGGGTGACCGGCACTCCGTTGGCAGGTGTAAATCTCAGTTCCGGATCCCTCGTCAGCCTGCCTATCAATACAATCCTGTTCAGCAAGGTTTTCACCTCTTATTTTTCGTTTTTCACAATGAGGTATCTCAAAACACCATTGGTGATTTTGTAGACCCTTTCAAGATCCTGGGCGGTTTCAGGCTTTGCAGTGAAATTGATTAAAAAATAATAGCCTTCCCGCTGTTTATTGATGGGATAGGCCAGCCTGCGCTTGCCCCAGTCATCGACCCCATCTATCTGACCGCCCTGTTCTTGGATCAGCCCCTTAAATTTTTCCACCAACTCGTTTACCTGATCGGCTTCAAAATTTGGGTCAACGATGAAAATGGTCTCGTACTTTCTCACTTTTCTTCACCTCCACGGACAAATTGGCCCCGTTTTTCGGAGCAGAGATGTTCGACGGTATTATATCATTAATCAAATATGTTTTCAAGACAAGGAGATGAGTCAAATTTCCGCTTTTTTATGTGCAATTTTTGCGGAATCCCTTTTTATAGATTTTGTGGATACATGGGATAATGATAAATTGGCTTCATCCAAACAGAAAAAATCCCGAAAGTACTTACAATGAATTATGCAAATTGTTTTCAAGCCTCCGGGAACTTTAATAAAAAGATGGACAACATCATTATATTTAAAGACGACATTCTTACAGGTTATTAGACGGGGGACTTTGTTCTGAAGTTAAAATCTTTTTTACGGATTTTTCAAATTTGCGGCGGGGTATCATCACTTTTCGCCCGCACTCCATGCACTTTATCCCAATGTCCATGCCCAGTCTCCAAATCTGCCACTTGTCACTGCCGCAGGGGTGCTTTTTCTTCATCTGAACTATGTCACCTAATTCGTAGTTCATTGGACTTCCCCCTTACTTTGTTTGTTAATGTACACAATGCGCTGATAAGGTATTTCTATACCTTCTTTGCCAAACTTTTCTAAAACCGCCTTCCGAATTTCCCTTTCCACACTCCACTGCTGCATTGGCTCGGTCCTGGCCAAAATAGTCACTACAACTTCGCTTGGACCCAAATTGGATATTCCTAAAACGCTCGGACCTTCCAAAATGTCTTCTCGTTTTTCCTTTACCTGCTGGCAGACCTCTTCCAGTGCCTTCAAAACCTTGTTTAAGTCTTCCTCATAGGCGATGTTTATGTTTACCAGGGCCCGCTTCATGCCCCTGGAGTGGTTGGTCACCAGCTTTATTTCCCCGTTGGGGATGATGTGAAACTGGCCTCCGAAATCCCGCACCTTGGTGGTCCTAAGCCCGATTTCATCCACGATTCCTGAAACTCCGGCAAGTTCCACATAATCACCTACATTGTACTGGTCTTCAAAAATCAGAAAAAACCCCGATATAATGTCCTTTACCAGGTTTTGGGCTCCGAAGCCCACCGCAAGACCTCCGACACCTGCCGCCGTGAGCAGAGATGTAGTGTTGATCCCCAAGATTTCTAAAATGTTCATGGCAGCCATGAAATATGTAACGTACCTTACGATGCTCTTTAAAAGGCTGGCCAGGGTTTTCTTCTTGTTTTCGTCAATTTTTATTCTATCCCTATTAGGCATAAACAAAAAACGGGTGATAAACTCGTTGGCCAGCTTTATGATTAATGCCGACACAAGCAGGACAACGGCGATTCTGACCAGCGATTTTGCAGATGTTGGCAGTTGATTTATCAAATTGTTGTATGTTTGGACCAGTTCTCCCAAATCCAACACCCCTTTTTTAGATTAATTTTACCACAATGGGACTTATAAAGTCTAAAAACCTAAGATGATTTAGAATATACGATGAGCTGATTCCCCTGTCCAGGATGCTGCCCGGAAAAAGGAGTAGAAAAGGCGATGTGACGGCACTTAATAGGGCCAGCCACAGCGCTGCCCTGGCAATGCCAAACAGGCCTCCCAGCAGCCTATCAAACAAGGACAAGTTTGATAGTTTTACTATGCCGCTTATCAAGTAGGCCGGCACTAGAAAAATAACCTGGGCCAGTAAAAAAATCAACAAAAAGCCTACGGCAGCCAGCATGAGATCGATGATGTTTCTGATATTAGCTACTCCCAGCGTGTTTAAATCCCTCATGGCCGGGCTGAGCATCATGCTGCTTATGTGCCTATCCATTGCAAGCTGGGCCTTCAAAAAACTCACCGCTTCATCCCTGTAAAATATGCCCATAAACAATGATACGATAACACCTGCCGTTTTAAAAGCTGCAAGGACAAAACCCTTAAAATAGCCCTGCAGGGCGCTTTTGATTATGATTATCAGCAGGACGATATCCAGCCAGTTCATTTCAGATCCCCCCAGTTGGACTTTCCAGCAGCAGACTACTTGCTTCAAGATTTACTATAATATTATTTTTATCCGTAAAGGTCAACTTTTTTATCCCTCTTTGCGTTATCTTCGATAGCAAGAGACCTTCACGGGATAACAGCATAATCCCGTAATCGTCCACAATATACACGCGGTCTTTGTCTACTTTGACATTATTCGGTCGACTATCAAGGCTGTACGAGCATATATGCCTCCCCTGCTCCGATAGCATGATGAGCACCTGATGAAGGTCCTGGCTTAAGCTCCCGGCATGCTCTTCCACAATAGCCGCAACAGACCCATCGCTGCCAATATCTCCCCGCAATACCTGCCCCTGGAACCCATATTCCCACAGCAGCCGTCCATCATAATCCATTAAATATGCCCTGTCAGCAGTTATGACACAAATGCCCTGGGATACCGCTCTTATTCGGTAAAGGGGAAGCTGATGCCCGCTGTCTATCAAAATATCTCCCCTTGGCCCAACGACAACGAGCCTTGACTTTGCGTCATTGTCAATTACGCTGAAAACCGCATAAATTCCCTTAGGATGAAGGCTGCCCGAGATAATACTTCCATCAAGGGGAATCTGCCACACGATGTCTCCCCGATCATGCAGCAATATGCCATGTTCCACACCTGATAGTTTTCCCGACAAAAGCAAGTATTTGCCTTGGACACACAATACCCTAGGCTTATCCGGCAAATCCGCTTTTTGAAAGATTTCATGGCCATTGCCGTCCAGCATCAGCAGCATATTATCCTGTGCGGCGATTACTCCTTCTTCTCCAATCCAGAGAAGCTGCCCCTTTATTTTTGTGTCCCACAGAACTTTCCCCGTTTCCTCCATCATTTTCAGGCTGCCATCGCTATAGTTATAATAGGAATCGCCCCCTGCCCAAGCAAGGTCCCCCTGCACTTCGAGAAGGATCTTTGGCTGCAGGGTCTGGAAAAGGGCATTTTTTGAATAGCCGATGGGCTTATTGTTGACAAGCAAAGTAATGGCCAGTACCAGCAAAAGTAAAAGCCCGCAGTAGATCGACGGCCTTAAGGCAGACCTTTCCTTCATTTTGTCACCCCAGGCTCTGTTAGTCTGCATTTATACTTATATCATTCTATTTTCATGTTTAAAAACCTGCTTTATTGCCAAAAAAATGGCAAAAATAATCCCCAGTTTTCCAAAAAAGGGATATATCGTATTTATTAAAGCAGCAAAGTTGTATTTCGCCAGCGGTATTCCGATAAGCAAAAAATAAATTGCCCTTTTGTAACTCAGACCGAATCTTTTTGAAACGCTCCTTGCAAAGGCAAAACCAAGGCCCAAGGCCGTAGTAATCATAGCTGCCAGCAGCACTATAACCGATGACAGAAATAATAAGTTGCCCAGGGGCCTGGCCACCTGGAGCAGGGGAACCTGTGCTCCGTAAAGCCCGGGGTAATTTACCCAGGTTATAAACCACATCAGGCCAGCCATTAACATGATTCCCAGCGCGCCGATGGCTGCCCCTCCCAAGGCCGCTCCGACTCTATCAGTATAGCTGCCCAGGGATGAAAGGACCACCAGTGCCAGTGTACCGTTATAGCTGACATAAAGTAACGAGGACATCAGCCAGCTCCCTTTTTCTCCTTGGAGGCTCGTTTCCGAAATACCCTGCCGGTCCGAAATGCACGCAGATCCTATGACAATTGTGAGGGCCAGGATCACGGATAGCAGCAGTTTGTTGGCCGCTGCAAGGCCGCTGAGTTCTCTGCTCAAACACCAAATCAGGAACACGCTTAGGAGAAATATCGTCATCGTGTAATTGAGATTCCAACTTTCTTCCAATACGGCCCCGCAGCCCGAAAGCATTATACAATAGCCCGCGAGGCAGAAAACATCCGCCATCAGCTCAAAGGCCAAGGTCAATCTCTCCCCTGCCAGGGGCAGCAGTATATCCCTTAGGCATTGGGATTGTTTGCGAATAGACTGTAGCAGTACTAGGTACCCCAGCAGGAAGAAGAGGGCGGAGGCAAGGGCTATCCCCAGCAAACCCTGTTTCCCATAGACCGTGAAAAAGCTCATTATCTCCTGGCCGGTAGCAAAGCCTGCCCCGATAACGGTCCCCATGTATATTGCGCCTAGCCCGATTTCGGTCCTGAGATTCAAGCTGTTCCCCTCCCATATTTATTTACCTATAAATATGATTAAAAAAAGAAACTATGCGCATAATTTAAATGAATACTGGAATGGGGTATTACATATAATGTTACAAAGTTTCTCGGGAGGAAAACCATGTTCGTAAAGCAGACCTGTGTAAAGGCCAGGGAATTTCGCATACACATTGATTCCCCATCTGCCTATAAACTGTTTCGCAGCTTTTTTGTAAAAACCCTTGCCGATACATATAATGCCGGGCCCCTCGTCATCATGTGTATAGGCACGGACCGCTCCACAGGAGATGCCCTGGGTCCCCTGGTAGGTGAGCGGCTCCACAAAACATGCAGGCATGCCCGGGTATTTGGAAATCTTAAAGAACCGGTTCACGCGGTAAACCTGGAAAAAATATTGGATAATATACGGGATACATATGAAAACCCTTTTATAATTGCCGTCGATGCCTCCCTGGGTCCATCGGAAAATGTAGGCACCATCAAAATCGCCCCTGGGTCTCTTAAACCCGGAGCGGGTGTCAACAAGAAGTTGCCGCCGGTAGGCAACTTTCACATTACCGGCGTGGTGAATGTGGGGGGATTCATGGAGTACCTGGTGCTCCAAAACACCAGGCTTTTTACCGTTATGAAAATGGTTGACATCATTTCCCTGGGCATGAGGGATGGATTGGACATTTTCTTCGGCAAAGGCCAATGAGCAAGCCTTGTTTCCCTCATAAAAAAACTCCCCTTCATGTAGTCCTGTATCATCGTCAGGGTACCTACACAAAGGGGAAGATTTCACAGTCTTTGAAGGGGCAGTTTATTTTCATATACAAGCTCTTTAATTATTATTAAATTGTTCTAATTGGTATTGTTGCTTAATTTTTTCCCGACCATGTCCTACTATCTTAAGGGCCGCTGTTTTATGTTATTTGCTTATCTCTATATGAAACGCTCATACACCCTATTTTTTATTATTTCATATACTTCCTGGGGCGTTTTATCGCGTGCATTTACCAGCAGCACTCCGTAAGAATTACCGCCAGCGTAATCCTGCAATGAATCGGCAGATGATAGTATCTGCTCCGCCTGGATTTCCGAAAGGCTCCTGTCTTTATATACCACAGCATCAACTGCCATGTTTTCATTTCCCAAGTTGACCGTTTGTAAGCCCTTACTTCGCAAGTACTCTTTAATCTCTTCCAGGCCTTCCTCCAAGGCAACAAGCAAGCTCATAATAAACGCCTCCGCCTTTATATTGTTATCAGGCGGAGGCAAAATTATTCCTAATCACCTTATTACCTTCAAGGCCTTCGGCAGCACGGAAAATCTGGCCGGAGTATACCCGATAATTTCTCCGTCTGTCTGCACCAGTCTCGGTGTTTCCAATTCTATTTTTACCTCTTTCCCCCTCATGACTTCAAAGGCCTTGTGTTCTTTATGTGATCCACTAAAAACCCTAGGCAAAAATTTTATAATCTCTAGGCGGCTTATATCCCCCAGCAAGCAAATGTCAAACAATCCATCATCTATTGCGGAATCAGGGCTGATTTTCATTCCACCGCCGAAATATTGGCCGTTGGCCACCGCCACCAGCCACAGTTTACGCTCGTACCTCTTGCCATCAATTGTGATTTTCGCTTTTTCAGGGCCATGCCGAAGCAGGGTCAATATGACGCTTGCCACGTACGCCGGAGACCCTCGCAAAATTTTTAGGTTTCTGTTCGTATCTAGGGTTTCAGCATCAAAGCCTGCACCTGCCACGTTGATAAAATAGCCCTTATCGTGCTTTCCCAGGTCTACGCTTTGGCTGTTGCCCTTCTTAATCACTGCAAGGGCATCCAGGGGCCTTTGAGGAATGTTTAATGCCTTTATAAAGTCGTTTCCCGAGCCCGCAGGAATTATCCCCAGCTCTACATCGGTGCCGACTATACCGTTTACGACTTCAGAAACGGTCCCGTCCCCTCCGACCGCCACCATTCGCTTAAAACCTTGTTTAACGGCGCTTTCGGCCAAATATTTTGCTTCACCGGGGCCCTTGGTGAGGATAACCTCGTGAGGAAAATCTATATGAGCTTTTATATCGTTCCATATTCTGTAACAGTTGTTACGTCCGGCTACAGGATTTACTATGAATAATGTCTTCATCATTTCTCCCCTTATCTAAAACAAACCCAACTCATGTTGGGTTTGTTTGAAACTTTGCATCCTTTGTCGTAGGTTTTAAGTTTTTGTCCTTGGCATCACCGATCATCTCGCACTTGCCATCGAAAACGGCCCCATCTTCAACTACCAGCGTCCCTATCTTTACATCACCTATTACTTTGCCGGTGTTTTTTATTTCCAATTTCCCATCTAAAAAAATATTTCCCTTAAAAGTACCGGCAATTATGGCATTTTTGGCCTTAATTTTACCTTCCACATTTGCACTGTTAGTAATGGTCAAATCCCTTTCACATTCTATGTCACCCTGGAAGCTGCCTTCGATTCTCATCAGGCCCGATGTCTTTATTTCACCGGTTAATTTAGCATCCTTGCCAAGAATGGTGTCTATCTTGTCCTGACTTACGGCGGATTCACTTTTAAATAAGAACAACATGTTATCTCCTCTCTCAATTCAAAAACTCAGCAGGGTCTTTTAACTGCCCGTTTACTTTTACCATGTAGTGCAGATGAGGGCCTGTGCTCCTGCCTGTGTTTCCCACCTTTGCTATAACCTGGCCTTTTTTCACCTGTTGGCCTGTCTTTACAAGAATGCTGGAATTGTGGCAATAAGATGTTTCGTATCCGTAGCCATGATTTATGGTCACTGTCCTGCCGTATCCGCTTTTGTATCCTGTAAAAGTCACCACACCATCTGCTGTAGCAACTATTTCCGTCCCGTAAGCTGCTGCGATGTCTAGGCCGTCGTGAAATTCCGTTCTTCGGCCAAAGGGGGATCTCCTATATCCAAACCTGGATGTGATTTTACCCTTGACGGGATAAATAGAAGGTGTATGTGATAAGCGATCAGCCCTTTTTATGATGACTTCCTTTAGCTCTTCAAGGCTTTGCTGCTGCTCAGGAATCGTTTGCTCTATCAGCAGCAATTGCCTGATTGCCTGCTGCCTGTCAATACTGCCACGACTTGAAAGTGTTGACCTTTGTAAGCTTGCCTGGCTATCCTTTTTCTCAAGGACGTCTTTAAGAGCCGGATCGTCTTTTAGCAGTCCCCTTAAATCGTTGTCCAACTGCTCTAACTCTTGCATCTTCTTTTCTATACTGTTGGTCTTTTGTAAAAATAGCTGCAATTGTCTTTGTAGCACATCGTAGTCTTCCGCTACCATTTTAAGTTCCTGCGTGTCCTGCTTTAATTTGGCGTAGCTGCTGAAAAAAATCAAACTTGTTACAAGCAAAACTATCATAACCGTTGCCAACAGACCACCGATAATTTTCAAGGTCAGAATTGACACAGAAATAGAAAAGGTGGATTTGCCTGAGTGAGGAACGATCATCATTGTAAACTTGTGATTGCTTTCATTCACTCCTTGAACCACCACCTCGTATATGTAATTATGGACAATATATCCAATATATAATTCGCCATGCAGTCAAAAAATCCTTCTTGCCCGGGGAAATTAAGTTTTGGTCCTCAGCTCGAGATACATTTGTTTAGAATCTCTCTTTCCTCCGGCGAAAGGACGTAGTCGCTATTTCCGTTTACTATGGGCTTTAAGTACACCCGGTTTTCATCCCGTCCGTATATACTGGTCAGCAGGACTCCCGTGTTTTTTGCATTGACCAAGAGCACGGAAAAGCTTAAATCACTGCCCATATCTGGAAAAGCATTGTACCGCTTAAAATATACTTTGCTGATAGTTTCCCGGCTGAATTCTTCAAGCTGATAAAATGAAGCTTTTAACTCATTTAGTTCTGATTGGTACTGATTGAGTCTTTTCCCCTGGCTCAAAATAAGTTCCTCAAGGTTTATTCCCTCGGCACCTTCCGTGAGTTCATTGTATTTTTTGGTTACCTTGGCCAGTTTTATGTTTATGCTCAAAAAGGCAATTAGCATTATCACCGATAATACCAGAGAAGCCAGCAATAGTTCTTCGATATTGGCAGCTGTAAAGTTATTTATTATTGTCATGTAATCCATACTATTAAGATTCCCCCATCATCGTTTGATGCAGAACGATTGTTTGGTATTTTTCTTGTTTTTCTTAAATTGGCACACGCGCAAAGGCTGCCGCCAAAAGAACAGCCACAAATATGGCAGGCAGCAGGTTGCCTACCTTTATATTTACATTTATTCCTAACATGTTTAAACCGATGCCGAATATCAGTAGCCCGCCAGTAGCCGACATTTCAGTTATGATGTTATTAGTGAGGAATGCCTTTATGTATGAGGCGGCCAGGGTAATCGCTCCCTGGTATATGAAAACCGGAAGTGCTGAAAATGCCACGCCAATTCCCATGCTTGATGAAAACACCACCGCCGAAACTCCGTCAAGGATGGACTTTACGAATAGTATGCTGTGGTCACCTTCAAGGCCGCTCTGTATCGAACCCAATATTGCCATGGCGCCAACGCAGTACACCAGGCTCGCAGTGACGAAGGCCCTTGTAAAGTCTCCCCCTTCACTGGAAAAGCGTGTTTCCAGCTTCCTGCCAAAGCTGTTGAGCCTGTCTTCAATCTTCAAAAGCTCCCCAATTATGCCGCCTATTACCATGCTGAGGGTCACTATTAACATGTTCTCTGTGCCTATGGCCATGGAAAAGCCTATCAGCATGACCGTCAGGCTCAGGCCGTGCATTACGGTTTGCTTTATGTTTTCACTGAAGCGGCCCTTTAATGAGTTGCCCAGCATCGTCCCTATGATAATTGTTGCAGCGTTTACAATGGTCCCAAGCAATGTCCTCTCTCCTTAATGCGAAAGATTTTCTCTACATTTTATCACGAGTTCGGTGATGCGTAAAGAGCCTATGCTGCTCCTGGAATCTATGCTCTGTTGACTCATCTTTTGTGCGGGAACAACTTCACAATACGGTGCTTGTTTCACGTGAAACATTTCTATTCGGCAATGATTTCCAGGATTCGCTCCAGTTCCTCACTGGAGTAAAACTCTATTTCGATCTTGCCGCGCTTCTCGTTGCCCTTTATTTTTACCCTGGTTCCCAGGGTCCTTTGCAGTCTTTCGGTCACGTCAATTATAACCGGGTTGATTTCTTTAGGTTTATGTTTTTTTGCCTTGCTCCGTTCATCGACAAGCTTTTTTACCAGTTGCTCGGTCTGTCTCACCGATAAGGCTTCCTTGCTTATCATATTGGCCAGCTTTAACCTTTCCTTGCTGTCCTGGATCGACAAAAGGGCCCTGGCATGGCCAGCGGTTAATTTATTCTCGTAAACTAAGTCCTGTATTTCCTTATCTAGATTAAGCAGCCGAACGGTGTTTGCAATCTGCGACCTGCTTTTGCCAACCCTCTTTGACAGCTCTTCCTGGGTGAGGCCAAAATCGTCCATCAGGCTTTTGTACGCCATCGCTTCCTCGATGGGATTCAAGTCCTCCCGCTGCAGGTTTTCAATAAGGGCTATTTCCATGACATCAGAATCGTTAAGCTCCCTAACGATGGCAGGTATTTTCTCGATGCCGGCCTTGGCAGCCGCCCTCCACCTGCGCTCACCTGCCACCAGTTCGTACTTGTTGCCCTTCTTTCTCAAGATCACCGGCTGCAGTACCCCATGCTGTTTCATGGAGTCAGCAAGCTCCTCCAGTTTTGATTCGTCAAAACCCCTTCTGGGTTGTTTTTCATTGGCAACGATCTTTTTTATGTCTATTTCCTGTACATTTTCTTCGTCTTTTTCAACAATGGGAATCAAAGCTTCCAGACCTCTACCGAGTCCCCGTTTACTCAATTCCCAATACCTCCTTTGCTAAATCCATATAAACTTCGGAGCCCCTTGATTTAGAGTCGTAATTAATAATGGGTTTGCCGTGGCTTGGTGCTTCACTTAGGCGGACATTTCGGGGAATGATGGTCCTGTAAACCTTGTTTTTGAAGTACTTCTTTACTTCATCTACCACCTGGATAGATAAGTTAGTCCTGGCATCAAACATGGTCAAAAGGACCCCTTCCACCTCCAGGTTCTTGTTTAGGTGTTTTTGCACCAAATTTATGGTGTTCATGAGCTGGCCTAATCCTTCAAGGGCATAATACTCGCATTGGATCGGCACCAGGACGGTATCTGCTGCAGTCAATGCATTTAATGTCAAGAGGCCAAGAGACGGAGGACAGTCGATTATGATAAAATCATACTTATTTTTTACATCATCAATGGCATTCTTTAATTTGTACTCCCTAGATATGGCAGGAACTAACTCTATCTCTGCACCAGCCAGCTGAATGTTTGAGGGCAGTAAGTATAGATTCTTGTACTCTGTCTCTACAATGTTGTTTTCGATGGCCTCTTCATTTATCAAAACATTGTAGATGGTCTTCTCGTTGTTCATCTTGTCAACGCCAACGCCGCTGGTGCTGTTGCCTTGGGGGTCAATGTCAACTAGCAGAACTTGTTGGTCCAGTACTCCTAAGCATGCTGCTAAATTTATAGATGTGGTTGTCTTGCCAACTCCTCCCTTTTGGTTAGCAATCGCAATAACTCTTGCCATAAAAGACGAAACAAACAGCGTATCCTGCGCTTTTTGTTTCCTGACCTCCCTTCTCATCTAGTTGTAAACTTGCTTTATATAACTTTCTTTTTTTGTTTGCTTTTTCCTTCTTTTTTTTCATTTTTCTAGGCTATTTTTATGTTTAAATCAAAAAAAAGAGGTCCAATTACCTCTTCGGTAGCTGAACCTGCAGTTCTATATAATCTCCTTTGTCGATTTCCTTGTATTCAGCGTTGACACCCGTTTCTTTAATAGTCTTTACCAGTTTGCGCACGGAGTTCACAAAAATCCTTACATCTTTTATGGCTATTTTAAAGGCTTTGCCCTTTTCCTTTTTATCTGCCTTGTTTATTTTTTCAATGGTTCGCTCAATAAGCTCTTCCGTCTGGCGGACGCTTAAATTCTCTTCAACTACCCGCTTTAAAATATGCGTTTGCAGCTCTTCATCGGGCAGTTTTAGCAAGGAACGGGCGTGGCGCTCTGACAATTTTTCCTGGGAGATAATCCTTATGACTTCGGGCGGCAGTTTTAGTATTCTCATCTTGTTGGCAATGGTAGATTGGCTTTTACCAAGCTTCATTGCCAACTGTTCCTGGGTCACGCCGCACTCCTGGATTAATTGCCGGTATCCTTCGGCTTCCTCGATGAAATTCAAATCTTCCCTTTGGATGTTCTCTATCAGGGCCAGGATTGCCGAATCCATGTCTTTTGCATCTTTGATTATGGCTGGGATTTCCTTGAGCCCTGCCCGTTTGCATGCGCGCCAACGGCGTTCACCGGCAATGATTTCATAGCCGCTGCGGCCCCTTCGCCTTACGACAATGGGCTGGAGAACTCCGTAATTCTTAATAGAGTTGGTGAGCTCGTCCAGGGTTTCGTCATTGAACGTCTTCCTGGGCTGGTATGCATTAGGCTGTATCTCATCAATCGGTATATTTACAACATTCAATTTAGACCTAGGAGGCCCCCACATATCAGTCCCCCCTTAATCAATATATCTCATATGATAATATTTAGAAATGCCGAAACGGCTCTATTACTCTATTCTATATTATCCGCATATTTCCTCCTTTACAGGCCCTAAAACCATTTGCCATAATGCCCTGTCCTTTGACATCTTTCTCCAACTACAGGGGTTTCCTGACGGGAACACCGGGCCTGCGAGGATATTTGGATGGAGACTCCCCTAGCTTTGAGACAAGTATTAATGAACGTGTCACATTTTTATCTAAGGAATACCTCTGTATTTCAGTTACCCTGCCCCCCAAAATATCAAGGGCGTTTTCTGCCAGCTCTAGTTCGTCTTCCGGCGATTTGCCCTTCATGGCAATAAAAGTGCCGCCCCCTTTGACAAAGGGCAGGCAGAGTTCGCAAAGGGTATTCAAGGCGGCCACCGCCCTAGCAACGGCCACATCGAACTTCTCCCTGTAAGCGGGATCATGCGCTATATTTTCCGCCCTGTCGTTTATGACCTCTGCATCGGCTATCGCCATGTCATTCACAATCCATCTTAAAAACATGGTTTTTTTACCAACGGATTCGAGTAAACTTAACTTTATATCCGGCCTGTAGATTTTTACGACAAGGCCGGGTATGCCGGGGCCAGTCCCGACATCTATTAGCCGGGCACCCGTCATAATATCCCCTAACTTGCAAAGCATCAGGGAATCGATTATATGCTTGCTGGCGAATTCCTCGGGTTCGGTTATATTTGTGAGATTAAACTTCTCGTTCCACTTCAACAGCTGGGTCCTGAAATGATCATATTGGCGGATATTGTCCTCGCTTAGGAAAATATGCTGTTTTTCGGCTTCCTTTCGCAAAAAATCAGCAAAGTTTTTCATGATCTGGCTTTCCTTCTCTTCGTTTCTAGATAAATCATGAGCACGGTGATATCAGAAGGATTTACTCCGGATATTCTGGATGCCTGACCGATGGACATGGGCTTTAGCTTTTTCAATTTCTCCCTGCCCTCAAAGCTCAGGCCGTAAACTCCATCATAATCCAGGTCGGCAGGGATTCTTTTGTTCTCCATTTTCTTAAACTGCTCTACCTGTGCAATTTGACGCTTAATATAGCCTTCGTAAGCAATGCTGATTTCAACCTGCTCAATAACATCCTTCGGCAGGGGCTGTCTATTTTCATCCAAAATTTTCACTTTGTCATAGTCCAGCTCCGGCCGCTTAATTAGTTCAGCCAAAGTTGAAGGCGTGTTTATTGGAGCCGTGTCAAGCCGATTTAGAATCTCATTTACCCCGGCAGTGGGGGTTATCTTGGCGGATTGCAAGCGCTCTATCTCATCATCTATCATCTTTTTCTTCTCAGTGAATTTTCTATACCTGTCATCACTTATGAGGCCTATCCTGTGCCCCATGTCCGTAAGGCGCAAATCCGCATTGTCCTGGCGCAATATCAGTCGGTATTCAGCACGAGAGGTTAAGACCCTGTACGGCTCATTGACGCCTTTTGTCACTAAATCGTCAATTAACACACCGATATAAGCATCTGAGCGGCTTAAAATCAAGGGTTCCCTCTCCTTTATCTTCAATGCCGCGTTGATACCTGCAATCAAACCTTGGGCAGCAGCTTCCTCATAACCGGAAGTGCCGTTTATCTGACCCGCAAAGTAAAGCCCCTGTATGGCCTTGGTTTCTAAGGTGGGCTTTAGCTGAGTAGGAATTATATAGTCGTATTCAATAGCATAACCGAATCTCATGATTTTTGCATTTTCCAATCCCTTAATGGAACGGGTCATCTCTATTTGAACATCTGCCGGAAGGCTCGTGGAAAGGCCCTGCACGTACATTTCATTAGTGTTGACACCTTCGGGTTCTATGAAGATCTGATGGCTGCTCTTGTCCTTGAAGTTGACTATTTTCATCTCTATGCTCGGACAGTACCTGGGCCCTGCGCCCTTTATTTCTCCGGTGTAAAGGGGGGCCCGATAGAGATTCTCACTTATGATCCTGTGAGTAAGTTCATTGGTATAGCTAAGCCAGCAGGGTACCTGCTGTCGAGAAATCTCTTCAGTCGCATAGGAAAAGGGAATAATGACCTCATCCCCCGGCTGAACAAGCATCTTCGAATAATCTATAGAATCCCTGTGAATCCTGGGGGGAGTTCCCGTCTTAAACCTGCCCAGCTCAAAGCCCAGGCTCTCCAGGGATTTGGAGAGCTCATTGGCGGGAAAAAGCCCGCTGGGCCCGCTGCTGTAACTCAAATCGCCTATGACAATTCTGCCCCGCAGGTACACACCGGTGGTTATAATAACGGCCTTGGCCCTGTAGACACCTCCGGTTTTGGTCACCACTCCGGAGACTCTATCCCCTTCAACCAGGACCTTCACCACTTCTTCCTGAACTATATCCAGGTTTTCCTGGCTTTCCAATGTATATTTCATGCTGGCTGAATACGCCCTTTTATCCAATTGGGCGCGAAGGGCCCGGACTGCGGGCCCCTTCTTGGTATTTAACATCCGCATCTGTATGAGAGTCTTGTCCGCATTTATTGCCATCTGGCCCCCCAGGGCATCTATCTCCCTAACCAAATGCCCCTTTCCGGGACCACCGATGGAGGGATTGCAGGCCATCAGAGCTATGCTGTCCAAATTTATGGCAAAGGCCACCGTCTTTAGGCCCAGCCGGGATGCAGCCAGGGCCGCCTCGGACCCAGCATGCCCGGCACCGACCACGGCCACATCGTAGTTTCCTACATTGTATTCCATGCTTTCACCCTCATTTGCCGATACAAAATTTTTGAAAAACAGTAGTAATTATATCTTCGGTCACTGTATCGCCGGTAATCTCCCCCAGCTTTCTCCAGGCATCCCTGATATCCAGTTCCACCATCTCGATGGGCACAAAATCATTTATTGCATTGAGGGCGCTGTCTAAAAAGTCTCGAGCTGTTTCAACTACCTTCCGCTGCCGCTCCCCGGCGCCGATTAAGCCCTCTTCGCTGACTTCCATTTTAGATGTCACAAGTTCGTATATCACATCTTTTAATTCCTGGATGCCCTCTTGTTTCAGTGCCGAAATTTTTACAATCCTATCCGTCGGAAGGACTTCCATCAGTTCTTCCTCATCTATCTTGGCTGGCAAGTCAACTTTGTTTATAACCGCAATGCTTGTCTTATCCTTTATCAATTGAATCAGGTTTTTATCATCCCGGGTCAGCTCTCGGGAAACATCAATCATCAAAAGTACCAGCTCTGCCTCTTCAAGATATTTCATGGCCCGCTGGATGCCTATTTTTTCAACCACATCACTTGTCTCCCGTATCCCGGCAGTGTCGATTATTTTAATGGGTATTCCTTTTATATCGATGTACTCTTCAATTATATCTCGGGTAGTGCCCGGAATGTCGGTCACGATTGCCCTTTCCTCGTCGAGCAGGGCATTTAAGAGGGACGACTTGCCCACATTGGTATTGCCCAATATCAGCGTAGCTAAACCTTCCCTGATGATGCGACCGGCACTGATGCTCTTTAACAAATCGCTGAGCATTTCCCTGGCATCGGAGATTTCCCCTGCTATATGAGCAATATCAGCATCCGGAATGTCCTCATCGGGAAAGTCTATATTTGCCGCTATATGGGCGAGCACATCAAGGAGCTTCTGCCGTATATTGTTTACCTTCTTAGACAGGCTTCCCGAAAGCTGGCGATTTGCAAGGGAAAGGGCCTTATCGGTTTTTGCCCGGATTATGTCAATTACAGCTTCCGCCTGGGATAGGTCGATTCTACCGTTTAAAAAAGCCCTCTTTGTAAATTCCCCGGGCTCTGCCACTCTCGCTCCTGCATCTAATACTAGCCGCAGGACCTTCTTTTGCGCCGCAAGGCCCCCGTGGCAGTTAATTTCCACCATGTCTTCTCTCGTGTATGTGTAGGGAGCCTTAAAAAAGGCAACGAGGACTTCGTCTACGATTTCATCATTGAAATCAACTATGTCGCCCAGGTACAGTCTTCTGCCCTCATAATCTTTGACACCTTTTTGCCTTGGCTTGAATATTCGCCGTGCAATATCAAAGGACTCGGGTCCCGAAAGCCTTACTATTCCAATGCCACCTTCGCCTATGGCAGTAGAAATAGCAGCAATAGTATCAGAACTTTCTAATATCTTCATGCCTTATCACCGCTTTTAAAAAGCCCCAAGCTTTACGCAATGGGGCCACTTAATGTACTTACTTTAGAGATATGACAACCCTTCTGTTGGGTTCCTTGCCTACACTTTTTGTTGTAACCCTGGGATCTTTTTGCAAAGCCGTATGTATAATGCGGCGCTCATTGGGATACATGGGTTCAAGGGTTATGCTTCGCTTGTTTTCCTTCACCTTGTCGGCCATCTTAATAGCCAGTCGCTGCAGGGTCTTTTCCCGCTTTTGCCTGTAATTTTCCGCATCCAGCAGAACCCTTATGAATTCCTTAGAATGTCGGTTGACCACCAGGGAAGTTAAATATTGAAGGGCATCTAAAGTGTTTCCGTGTTTGCCTATAAGTATTCCTGCCCTTTCGCCCGTGATATCGATGCTCAAAACATTGCCATTTAGTGAGCATTCGACTTTGGCATCGCTGTCAAAAAACTCCAGTAAACCCTCCAAAAACTTGCTCGCAACTTCATCGGGCTTCGGCTTTACCGTTACCCTTACCTTTGCCATTTTGGACAAAAAACCTAGTATTCCCCTACTGCCTTCTTCCAATACCTCAACTTCCACATCCTCAGGCCTTAGCTCGAGTTCCTCCAAGGCCATCTGGACCGCTTCTTCTACGGTCTTGGCCTGTTTTTCCAAAGTCTTCATGTCATTTAACACCATCCTTGGCAAGCGCTCGTGGTCGTGTCAACAACATCTGTGCAATTTGCACCAAGTTACTCACAACCCAGTACAATGCCAGACCCGATGCAAATTTCAAGGCAAACCAGCCTATCATGAGAGGCATCACGATATTCATGGTGGCATTTGGATTGTCCGGTCCGGAAGGAGTAGATAATTTTGCCTGCCAATAGGTCGTTGCTGCAGCCAATATTGGCAATATGTACGTACTATCCGGCAAGCTCAGATCCTTTATCCACAAAAATCCGGCACCACCGAAATCGTAAGTCTGAAACACTCTAAAAAGGGCAATGATAAAAGGGAACTGAATCAGCAGCGGAAGGCATCCTCCCATGGGATTGATATTGTTCTCCTTGTACAGTTTCATTAACTCCTCATTTAGCTTATCCGGATTGTTCTTGTACTTTTGCTGGAGCTTTTTCTGCTCGGGTGCTATTTCCTGCATCTTCTTTACCGAATTAATCTGCATGTAATTAAAGGGCAGTAAAAGAATCTTTATTAGCACCGTCAGTAAAATTATTGCTACACCGTAATTGTTGGTATACACAAAAATCCAATCCATCAACTGCTTCATGAGTTCTTGAAGATAGGACATGGTCGATCCCCCTTAATTTTATCATAAATGTATTTAAACGGGGTCGTATCCTCCGGGATTAAAGGGATGGCACTTAAAAATGCGTTTTAAGGCCTTAATTCCACCTACTACCACCCCGTACCTTTCAATCGCCGTCAGGGCATAATCGGAGCACGTAGGATAAAACCTGCAGCTCTTCGGTTTAAAAGGGGAAATAAATTTTTTGTAAAAGAGTATCATTAAAATTATAAACTTTTTAAGCACTATATATGCGCCCTCTTTTCATGAGGCCTTTGATTTCACGGACTATCCCCTTAAAATCAAGCTGGACAGCCTGCGGCCTCACGGAGACTACAATGTCGTACCCTTGTTTTATATGATCGTAATTAGTCCTGATAATTTCCTTAATGCGCCGCTTTATCTTGTTCCTCACGACGCTTTTGCCTACTTTCTTCGAGACGGAAACCCCTAAGCGGGTGACCTTTAGATCATTCTTTTTGATGTACATAGTAAAAAAAGGGCTGGTCAAACGCCTTCCCGTTTTGTATACTCGAATGAATTCTAAATTTTTTGTTAATCTTAAAGACTTGTTCAATAGATATCCTCCAGGGGAAAGAGTATATATATCTTTAAGCGACCTTCCTGGGACCGTTAAGGTCGCTTAAAGTTACGATGCCTTTATTAGGCAGTAAGTCTCTTTCTTCCTTTTTGCCTTCTTCTTCTGATGATATTTCTTCCGCTCTTTGTAAGCATGCGCTTTCTAAAGCCATGAGTCCGCTTTCTGTACCTGCGCTTTGGCTGATATGTCCTTTTCACCCCTGTCCACCTCCAACCACTAAATTAAAAATATTTGTATTGTTTCCCAACTAGACTATTTTAGATTATAACTTATAAGTCAATTTACTGTCAAGAAATTCACCGCCAAACATATTCACGGAATAATATTTTTCCTTTATTGAACGAAAGCTTTTATTCTGATATTATTAAATTGGCTTATTTTATTTTTTTTTCGCTTATGGGGAGGTTTTTTTATGACGCTTGACCCTTTACAAATCTGGCAGCATGTCTTAAAGATTCTCAGCAATGAATTAAATAACGACGTGTCATTCAACACCTTTTTAAAACCTGCCAGGCTGGTCTCATTGGAAGAAGGTACTGCCATAGTGGAAGTCCCAAATGATTTTACCCAGTCAGTCATACAAAAACGCTATCTAAATCTCATCAAGGATATACTGAGTTCGGTGCTTAAGAAAAATATTAGCGTACTACTTCAAATAAATCCACAGGGATTTGATGCTGAGACAGTTCCGACTGACGCAGTTCTGCTTGAAAATGAGCCAGAAGTTAAATCGGTATTGGAAGACATAAAACCTAGCTTAAATCTAAAATACACCTTTGACACCTTCGTAGTTGGGAACAGCAATCGCTTCGCTCACGCAGCATCTTTGGCTGTAGCCCAATCGCCGGCAAAGGCATACAACCCATTTTTTATCTACGGAGGTGTTGGTCTGGGAAAGACTCATCTCATGCATGCCATAGGCCATTACATACTCGAGCAGGACCCTTCCTGCAAGGTTTTGTATATTTCATCAGAAAGGTTTACAAATGAACTCATCAACTCCATTCGGGATGACAAGAACGTCGAGTTTCGAAACAAGTATAGGACAATTGATGTCTTGCTGATTGACGATATCCAGTTTATCGCCGGAAAGGAGAGGACCCAGGAGGAGTTTTTCCACACTTTCAATGCGCTCCATGACGCCAATAAACAGATAGTCATTTCCAGCGACCGTCCGCCCAAGGAAATTCCCACCCTGGAAGAGCGACTGAGATCCCGCTTCGAATGGGGCCTCATCACCGACATTCAGCCTCCGGACTTTGAAACCCGGATTGCTATTTTACAGAAAAAGGCAATGATGGAAAATTTAGTTGTACCCAGCGATGTGATCAATTTTATTGCCACAAAAATCGAAACAAATATTCGGGAACTCGAAGGTGCCCTTATTCGCATAGTCGCGTATTCGTCACTGACCGACAGCCCTATCGATTTAAGTCTTGCTGAACAGGTATTAAAGGACATCTTGCCCGATGAAAAGCCAAAACAAGTCACATCTCAACAAATTATAGAAGAAGTGGGAAGTTATTTTTCCGTCAGCCCGGAGGAATTTAAATCCAAAAAGCGGACCAAGGATGTGGCCTTTGCCAGGCAGGTTGCAATGTATCTTTGCTGCGAACTCACAGACCTGTCCCTTCCAAAAATTGGTGAAGAATTTGGCGGCCGTGACCACACCACAGTAATACATGCCAGGGATAAAATCGCAAACGATGCCAATAAAGATTCCCAGTTGTCCTCCTTAATTGATAACTTAAGGAAAAAAATCCTCTACGGTTGATAAACTGTGGAAATCCTTTGGACAAACTGTTAATGAAAAGTGGACAATTTTCGACTGTTAACAACTTTTGTTAGTACTGTTAATAAAGTTATACCCATTTTCCACAAGTTGTCCACAGTCAAAAGACGTAATTTATACTTATTCACATAATTTATCCACATATCCACAGCCACTACTACTATTACTACTAAAAAAATATAATATTCGGATTAGTAGACTTTTATTCCTAAAAACAATAATTTTTTTTGGAGGTATATCATGAGATTTTTGATTAACAAGGACCAGCTTATTGCAGGGATTTCAACTGTAGAAAAATTCGTACCTTCAAAAAGCACCGTTTCAATACTTTCGGGCATCAAATTTCACATAGAAGATGATGTGCTGCATCTTAACGCAAACAATCTGGAAATGGGGATAGACTATAAGATAAGCGGCGAAACCGACATAATTGACATACAGGAGGATGGCAGCATCGTAATAGGCTCGAAGATCTTATCCGAAATCGTAAGAAAGATGCCCGAGGGTATGGTTGAATTCAAAACTGAGGAAAATATCGCCCTCATATCTTCTGGTGACTTTAACATGAAGCTACCCTGCTTTGATGCTGAAGATTTTCCTGAAATTTCAAAAATCGATCGCCAGGAGTGCATTGTCTTAAAACAAGGGCTCTTTAAAGAGATGATTAAGCAGACAATTTTTGCAAGGGCCGATGAGACCACATCAAGGCCACAGCTGACGGGTATACTGATAGACTACAAGGACAATGTGCTGAATATGGTGGCCCTGGACGGCTACAGGGTGGCCTGGCGGTACGAGGAGCAGGACCCGGAAGCGACTTCATTTTCTAATGATTTCAAGGTTATCGTGCCTTCAAACACCATGATGGAAATATCCCGGATCTTTGTAGATGATGATGAAGCGGACTTTGAACTTTACGCGGATAAAAACAGGGTGGAGTTTAAGACGGAAAACATATTGATTTCATCGGCGATATTAGAAGGAGATTTCATCGACTATGCAAGGGTCATGGATGTAGCACCCGATACCGTGGTGGAAGTTGATACTACGAGCCTGCAGTGGGCAATAGAGAGGGCAAACATCATTGCCAGGGAAGGCAACAAGAACAATTTAATCATTTTTGACATAAAGAATAATACCATTGAAGTAAAAGCCGACACCGAGCTCGGCAGCATTTCGGACAAGGTTTTGTGCAACACTGAAGGTGAGGAGCTGATCATTGCCTTTAACGCCAGGTTTTTTATAGACGCCTTGAGGACCATAGATTCGTCTAAGATCAAGCTGAGCTTTTCCGGCAGCACCGGGCCCTGCATAATAACACCGGTTGAAGCTGAAAACCACAAGAATCTCATACTGCCGGTAAGACTGGGTGATGACATGTGAAAGAGATTATCATAAATACCGAAACGATCCACCTGGACCAGTTTTTAAAGTGGGCAGGCCTCGTCTCCACCGGCGGCGAAGCAAAGCTCATCATTTCCCAGGGCAGTGTAAAAGTAAACGGTGAAGTTGAGACTAGAAGGTCCAGGAAGTTAAAAATCAGCGATGTTGTTGAATTTGAGGGCAAAAGTTATGTCGTTGCCCGGAGGTAGAATGTATGTATCTTGCCAATTTAAGACTGTACGATTTTAGAAACTTTACAGAGCTGGATGCAGTGTTTGAAAACGGAATAAACGTCTTATACGGAGACAATGCCCAGGGTAAAAGCAATTTATTAGAATCCATTTATTTCCTATCAACGCTTAAGCCTGCCAGGGCATTCAGGGAGCAGGAACTCATCCGGCACGAAAGGCCCTTGGCCTTTGTAAAGGGAATATTTAGCACTGCGGCAGGAGTGGTTGACCGGCAGGTGACAATATGCCGCGGCAGAAAAAAAACCGTGCAGGAGGGAGAAAGCACAAAGACCAAATGGTCAGAACTTTCACCTGGCATAAGTGCGGTTTATTTTTCTCCTGATGATGTTGACATTGTCAAGGGCCAGCCGGCGGGCCGCCGAAGATTTATAGATAACTTGATATACCAGGCAAGGCCAGCATTTTACAGGTACCTGCAGGGCTACCATCGGGTGCTTAGCCAGCGCAATACCCTCCTAAAGACGATAAGGTCAAAGCCGAACCTTGCAAAGACCTTGGATCCCTGGGATGAACAGTTGTCGGAGTTTGGAGCCCAGCTAATAGGTCTGCGGCTAAAGGTACTGGAGCAGCTGGCGTCAATGGCAGAAGACTTTTTTCGGGATTTTACCGGGGCAACCGATAGTTTAAAAATAAGCTATAAGAGCGAAATACGTGTTGGAGATGTGGATTTTATAAAAGAGGATTTTAAGAAAAAGCTTCTAGAGCACCGCAAAGCTGACATCCAAAGGAGTTACACTACTGTAGGGCCCCATCGGGATGACATAGAATTTTTTATTAATGGCAAATCCGTGAAATACTACGGTTCCCAAGGACAGCAGAGGTTGGTGGTATTATGCCTGAAATTTGCCCAGCGAAATCTCTTATATGCGGAAAGAGGGGAATATCCCATTTTACTCCTGGATGATGTGATGTCCGAACTGGACAGCCATCGCAGGCAGCTGCTTTTAGAAGAGGAGGGCCACCAGGTCTTTATATCGACAACTGATAAAAACATGTTGCCTGAAAAGCTGTTAAACAAGAGTGCTCTGTACCGGGTAGAGGCCGGTGCACTGAGGTGATGTTTGTGGAAAATGTAGGCGAAATATTGCAAAACACCCTGAGCAGGACCCGCCTTGAGAAAAGGCTCAATGAAATAACGATCTTTTTGAAGTACGAGGACATGGTGGGAGAAAATATTGCCGAAATTTCAAGGCCCACCTTCATTCGAAACGGCATACTCTTTATCGGTGTCAAAAATCATATATGGATGCACGAACTCTACATGTTAAAGCTGGAATTGATGGACAAGATAAATTCCCATTTGCCGAGTCCAATAATCAAGGATATCAAGTTTCAGATATGTGACATAAAGGGCACGAAAAAGGCAAAGGCAGATATTCGAGAAAAAAAAGACATAAACTATGAAATTCCTGAAAAAATTATGGATTTTGTATATAATATATGCCAAGATATTGATGATGAGGATTTAAGGGAAAAATTCAAGCTGCTCATGATAAAAGATATAAAATTTAAAATGAAAAGAGGGGAAATCCTTGTTCATACACATAGGCAGTGATCAGGTAGTTCTGACTAAAGACGTGATCATGATTTTGGACAAAAGTGCACTTGGTGCAAAAGCTACTCTGGAATTTGTGCAAATAGCTAAAGAAGAGGGATTTGTATCGGATGATGAAATGGGACAGAACCCAAAAGACAAAAAAAGTGCCATAGTGCTTGATAAGAGAATAGTATATTCACCTATCTCATCAGTCACCCTTTTAAAGAGAGCAAACTTTGTAAAGAATCTCAAATAGTTAGTTGTGGAGGTTGTAAGTTTGGAGAACAAGCATGTCTACGATGAAAATGAAATAGAAGTCCTGGAGGGAATTGAGCATGTAAGGCTGCGTCCCAGCATGTACATCGGCTCCACCGACAGCCGGGGCTTGCATCACCTGGTCTACGAGGTAGTCGACAACAGCATCGATGAAGCAATGGCTGGGTACTGCAAAAATATAGAGGTTACCATAAACAAGGACAATTCCATAACCGTCATAGATGATGGCCGCGGCATACCCGTAAAAACCCATCCAAAGATCGGGAAATCCGCCTTAGAAGTAGCCCTCACTATGCTGCACGCCGGCGGCAAATTTCACGGCGGCGGCTACAAGGTGTCAGGAGGTCTGCACGGTGTGGGCGTATCCGTAGTCAATGCCCTGTCCCGCTGGATGGAAGTTGAGGTTAAGCGGGATGGCGGTATTTTCTATCAAAAATACAAGCGGGGCAAGCCCGTATCCGAAGTAAAGCGAATAGGCGATGCTGCAGATACCGGCACCAAAATTACTTTTTTGCCTGACAACGAGGTGTTTGAAGACATCACCTTTTCATCGGATATTTTAACAAAGCGCCTGAGGGAACAGGCTTTTCTGAACAAGGGAATAAGGATAAAGCTTAATGATGAGCGGACCGGGGAAAGCAGCCTGTTTCACTATGAAGGGGGAATTGTGTCCTTTGTCGAGTACCTAAACCGAAACAAAGGCGTCCTTCACGATAACCCCATTTACATGAGCGGCAAGCGGGACAATATGGAAGTGGAAGTTGCCCTTCAGTACAACGATACATATATCGAAAAAGTCCTATCCTTTGCCAACAATATCAACACGGAGGAGGGCGGCACGCACCTGGTGGGATTCAGGACCGCCTTAACCCGGACCTTCAATGATTATATTCGCAAGATGAACCTTTTAAAGGAGAGCGATCCCAACCTTGCGGGAGAGGACGTCAGGGAAGGGCTTACTGCGGTAATAAGCGTAAAGCTTGAAAATCCCCAGTTCGAAGGCCAAACCAAGACCAAGCTGGGCAACAGCGAGATGCGTGGTTTGGTGGATTCCATAGTTGGAGAAGGTCTGTCAAGATTTTTGGAGGAAAATCCAAGCACTGCCAGGGCCATTGCGGAAAAGGCCATCAGTGCCTCAAGGGCGAGGGAGGCGGCCCGGAAAGCAAGGGAACTTACCCGCCGGAAAAACGTCCTGGAGCGGTCCACCCTGCCCGGCAAACTGGCCGACTGCAGCGAACGGGACCCGAGGCTGTGCGAGCTGTTCTTGGTGGAGGGAGATTCTGCCGGCGGCTCCGCAAAACAGGGCAGGGACCCGAGGATACAGGCGATACTGCCCCTGAAGGGTAAAATCTTAAATGTTGAAAAAGCAAGGATGGACAAGATCTTAAACAGCGAAGAGATCAGGGCCATCATCACGGCCATCGGTACCGGCATCGGCGAAGAATTTGACATGGAAAAACTAAGGTACCACAAGATAATTCTGATGGCTGATGCTGACGTGGACGGCGCCCACATACGCACCTTGCTACTTACATTTTTTTACAGATACATGCAGCCCCTTATCGAAGCGGGCAAGGTATACATTGCACAGCCGCCCCTTTACCGGGTTGTCCTCGGCAAAAAGGACTACTATGCCTACGATGACAATGAACTTACGAAAATTATAAATGGGCTCGGTGACAGGCGGGATAAGGCGGAAGTTAAGCGCTTTAAGGGTCTTGGGGAGATGGTAGCGGAACAGCTATGGGAAACCACCATGAATCCCGAGAATCGGACGATATTAAGGGTCAGCCTGGAGGATGCCGTAAAGGCTGACGAGATCTTCACAATACTTATGGGAGATAAGGTAGAACCTCGCCGCGAATTTATTTTCCAGCATGCAGCAGAGGTCCAAAACCTGGATGTATAGGAGTGAGATAAATGGCAGAAGCAGCGGGAAAGATCATACCTGTTAAGATCGAAGAGGAGATGAAAAAATCCTATATAGATTATTCCATGAGCGTCATTGTCGGTCGCGCCCTGCCGGATGTGAGAGACGGCTTTAAACCGATTCACAGGAGAATTCTGTACGCCATGCACCAGCTCTCCTTAACGCCCGATAAGCCTCACAGAAAGTCTGCCACCATCGTCGGAGAAGTTATGGGCCATTACCATCCCCACGGCGATGCTGCAATTTACGACGCCATGGTGCGCCTGGCCCAGGACTTTTCCACCAGGTACCTCTTGGTGGACGGCCACGGCAACTTCGGTTCCATTGACGGTGACCCACCGGCGGCCATGAGGTACACGGAAGCCAGGATGACCCGGATAGCCCTTGAAATGCTGTCCGACCTGAACAAGGATACGGTAGATTTCGTGCCGAACTTTGACGAATCTCAAAAAGAGCCCAGCGTGCTCCCGGCACGTTTTCCCAACCTTTTAGTCAACGGCTCCTCGGGAATTGCGGTGGGAATGGCGACAAATATTCCCCCCCACAACCTTGGCGAAGTAATAGACGGGGTTGTGATGATGATCGACAATCCCGATCTTAGCTGCGATGATCTGATGAAGGTAATCAAGGGCCCTGATTTTCCCACCGGTGGCTTAATAAAAGGGGACAGCGGCATCAAGGACATGTACAGGACCGGTAGGGGTTCCATAGTTGTAAGGGCTAAGGCCACAATCGAAAACATAGATGCTTCCCGGCAGCGCATCGTGGTAACAGAGGTCCCCTACATGGTAAACAAGGCCAGGATGCTGGAAAAGATAGCGGAGCTAGTGAGGGATAAAAAGATAGAGGGTATATCGGATCTCAGGGATGAAAGCGATCGCCGCGGAATCCGGGTTGTCATAGATTTAAAGCGGGATGCCAATGCCCGTGTAGTATTAAATCAGCTCTATAAACACACCCAGATGCAAAGCACCTTCGGTGCCATCATGCTGGCACTAGTAGATAACAAGCCCCGGGTGTTAAACCTGAGGGATATAATTTACCACTACCTGGAGCATCAAAAGGACGTCATCGTCAGAAGGACCAGGTTCGATTTAGCCAGGGCCGAAGAGCGGATCCACATTTTAGAAGGATTAAAAATAGCCCTGGATAACATCGATGAAGTAATCGCAATTATCAGGGCTTCCAAAGATGATGCTACGGCCAAAGATGCCCTGATAAAGGCTTTTGGCCTTAGCGAAAAGCAGGCCCAAGTAATACTCGACATGAGGCTCAGGCGCCTTACGGCATTGGAACGTGAGAAAATCGATGAAGAGTATGAGGAGCTCTTGAAGAAAGTAGAGTATTACAAAAAGGTGCTGTCGGATGAAAAATTGGTCCTTTCCATCATCAGGGAAGAGATACTGGAGATTAAGTCCAAGTTTGCGGACGGGCGCAGGACCCAAATAAGCTACGACGAAGCGGATTTGGACATAGAGGATTTGATAGCTGAAGAGGAAATTGTAATTACCCAGACCTATTACGGCTATGTTAAGCGGATGCCCCTTTCCGCCTATCGCAGTCAAAGGCGGGGAGGACGTGGCGTAACGGGTATCACCACCCGGGATGAAGACTTCGTGGAGCACATATTTATCGGCACCACCCATCACGTGGTGATGTTTTTCACAAACCAGGGCAATGTGTACAGGTTAAAGGCCTACGAGATACCGGAAGCAAGCCGCACTGCGCGAGGGACGGCCATTGTAAACCTGATTCCCCTGAAGCCCGGAGAGCGAGTAAACGGAATGATTACTATAAAGGGCTTTGACGAAGCCCGCTATCTGATTTTTGTTACAAAAAACGGCACAGTTAAAAAGACGCTGCTTTCCGAATACGACAGCAGCCGGAAGACCGGTATTATCGCCATATCCTTGAGGGAGGATGACGAATTAATCGGTGTAAGACTCGTAGATAAGAATGATGAGATAATTTTGGGCACAAAGCTTGGCATGAGCATAAGGTTCTCGGTGAATGATGTGAGCGCTGTAGGCCGCACCGCATATGGCGTCAAGGGTATAACCTTGCGCGAAGGCGACGAGCTGGTGTCAATGGACATCATCACTCCGGAAAAAGACGTGCTGGTAGTTACGCAGCAGGGCTTTGGCAAGCGCACAGATGAAAGGGAATTTAGAGCCCAGGGCCGCGGAGGCAAGGGCGTCATACTCCAAAAGGTCACCGATAAGACAGGTCCGGTTGCGTCCCTTAGGGTGGTCGGCGAAAATGACGAAATCATGCTCTGCACCGCATCGGGCATCATGATCCGCATGATGGCCTCCGACATATCAAAGATGAGCCGCAACACTCGTGGTGTGACTCTTATCAAACTGGAAAAGGACGACATTATTTCATCGATGGCGGTGGTCACCGAAGACTAGACCGGGATTTGATTTATGACCATGCGGCTGTCATAGCCGCAATCCGGGCAAGCAAACAGGTGTATGCACTGGTGGTCTGGCTTGCCCATAGAAACTAAATCCCTGTCGAGATAGGGGTTATAGGGTGCGAAGTAATCCTCAACGGGACCGTAATCGTCCATTTTGCTACCGCACCGAGGACAGTTTTCGTCGACATTGATTAATGCATTGCAAAGGGGACATTGAAAGTCCATGGCTATCACCTCAGGATTAGGATGCCTCCTTTTGTGGTTTTTATTATTGTCAATTTAAAAGCATGAAGGGACTAAACACCGTTTCATTATAAAATTGACTTAAAATGAAAGTGTGATATGCGCACATTTAAGTTGTTAGGTAATGGCGCTCCTTTAGAGTAAATTCAGTCGCTGCCATTACCTAACTAATCCGTAAAAAGTAGGCTATATTAGATTATGCGTCTAGTTAATTCCCGGAGTTTTGTTTTCAAAATAAGGTTAAGTAGTTACTAAAATTTTTTTATTCAGTAGAGATTAGCATATTATAAAGTTAAACATATAGGGAGATCAAATGAATAAAAGAAGTGTAGAGATGCCCCTCGTT
>FZPS01000169.1_pt32 | contig 53160 bp, 45 predicted proteins | sample 1817821 | NCBI WGS metagenome assembly FZPS01 (sample SAMEA104158645, study PRJEB21678) | metagenome | place: Germany | collected 2015-04-21 | reverse complement strand
ACAATCTATTAATAATTTCCTGAGCCAATTGGTTTGGGAGTATGTCATCATGGGATACAGCCTTATTACTAGCCCGGTATAAAAAAGGGCTGCCCCAAATGTTAGTACCAGATAAGAAAACATTAAAAAAGTCAGTAATATCAATGTTTTTCAAGGTACAAACACGGTGCGAAGTCGAAAAAATCAAATACTGACAGGCATTAAGGGCGCTGATACGCAAATATCAGCGCCCTTTTCCTGTTCTTACGCCGTAGGTGAAAAATCCTATGGCGTTTTTTTATGCCCTGTTTTCCTTGTGCCTTTGAAAAAATGTATGAATTAGGGTGAAAAAATCGCTGTTCTTTCCTCTGTGCCTTGCGTTCCGTGATGGGCGTGGGTGTTTTCCTTTGCGAAGGATAACGGAGGGATACAGACGGCGAAAACACCGAAAAACAACACTTTTCATTTTTACAGGAAGGAGGTACGGAAATGGCAGTATTCCGCATAGACAAGACCCGTGATTACACGGTCATGTCGAACCATCATCTGCGTAACACGGGATTGTCCCTGAAAGCGAAGGGGCTGCTCTCCCTTATGCTCTCTCTGCCGGAGGAATGGGACTACACCACAAAAGGTCTTGCTCATATCTGCAAGGATGGCGTGGACAGTATATGCGCCGGAGTGCGTGAGCTGGAGGAACACGGGTATGTGATCCGTGAGCGTGTCCGAAACGAAAACGGTCAGCTCGGAGCCATCGAGTACACCATTTTGGAACAGCCCATAGAACCGTCACCTAAACGGGAAAAACCTAAACAGGAAAACCCAGTTCAGGTAAATCCAATCTTGGATAACCCTGTCTTGGGAAAACCTGAACAGGAAAACCCCGCACAATTAAATATAGATATATCAAGTAACTATGAATCAAATACTGATTTATCAATTACTGAACCATCAAATCCTATCCCATCAAATCCCCCAGCCCCCACGGGAGGCGGTGAGCGCACACGCTCACGGATTGGAACGGATGGGATGGGAGCGAGAGAAACATATCGTGAGATCGTTTTGGAGAATATCGACTATGACATTCTCATTCAGGATACGCATATCGACCGAGACAGGCTTGACGAGATCGCGGAGCTCATCGTGGATACCGTATGCTCGGCAAGGCGTACGATCCGCATAGCCGGTGACGATTATCCGGCGGAGGTGGTAAAATCCCGTTTCCTGAAGCTGGACAGCTCCCACGTTCAGTACGTGATGGATTGCATGAGGGACAACACCACCTATGTCCGCAATATCAAGAAATATCTCCTGGCAGCGCTCTACAATGCACCCTCCACCATCAACAGCTATTATTCCTCCCTGGTACAGCACGATATGTACGAGGACGGACGAAGGGGGCGTGAGTAAATGCAGGAAGAAGTAACCGGCAAGGCAGTAGCCATTATCATTGACGGCGCCAAGATCAGCGAGCACACCCTTGAAAAAGCACTCAAAGCCTTTTTGGACGCGCAGAAAAATAAAGGCGCAAAGATACACCGGGGCAAGCAAAGCCTGAAACAGCTTGCGGGGCAGAACGCGGGGCTGGCGAATATCGAGATCACCGACAAGAATATCAAGGCGTTTACAGCGGTCGCGAAAAAGTACCACGTGGATTTCGCCCTGAAGAAAGACACCACGGCGGAAAAGCCGCGGTATATGGTGTTCTTCAAGAGCCGGGACGCCGACGCGATCACGGCAGCCTTCCAGGAGTTTGCGGCAAAGAAAATGACCCGTGAGGAAAAGCCGACCATCCGGGAGCGTCTGGCAAAGGCGAAGGAAAAGGCGGCGCAGAGGGCGGAACAAAGAACCATTGACCGGGAGAAAGTCAAGGTCAAAGATCGGAGCGTGCAGCTATGAACGTGAAAAAACTGATTCTAACCAACCTCCCGTATGTGCTGTTCGTGTATCCCTTCGACAAGGTATCCCAGGCCTTCCGTCTGGCACCGGGTGCGAACCTTTCCGCAAAGATACTCTCCATCGGGGACGGATTTGCAAATGCTTTTTCCTCCCTCGCGCCCAGCTTCCACCTTCTTGACCTCCTGATCGGCATTGCGGGTGCGGTCATTATCCGCCTGATCGTGCATTTCAAGGGCAAGAACGCAAAGAAATACCGCCACGGTGTGGAGTACGGCAGCGCCCGATGGGGCACGCCCGCGGATATCGCCCCGTTTGTGGACGAGGATTTTTTCAACAATATCCCCATCACGCAGACCGAGCGTATCACAATGTCAAGCAGACCGAAACAGCCCAAATACGCGAGAAACAAAAACATTCTTGTGATCGGAGGCAGTGGCAGCGGTAAAACACGCTTCTTCTGCAAGCCCTCTCTCCTTCAATGCCATTCCTCCTACGTCGTAACCGATCCGAAAGGCACGATCTTAAACGAGGTGGGACGCCTCCTGGAGCGAAAGAAATACCGCATTAAAAGCCTGAACCTCATAAATTTCAAAAAATCTATGCGATATAACCCTCTGGCGTATATCCGATCCGAAAAGGATATTTTGAAGCTGGTAAACGCCCTGATTATGAATACCAAAGGCGAGGGCGACAAATCCGGTGAAGATTTCTGGGTAAAGGCGGAACGCCTCTATTACTCGGCACTGATCGGATATATCTGGTATGAGGCCACGGAGGACGAAAAAAACTTCATAACGCTGCTTGATCTTATCAATGCCAGTGAAGCCAGGGAGGACGACGAGGAATACCAAAGCCCCGTTGACCTCCTTTTTGCTGACCTGGAGGAAAAAGACCCGGACCATTTCGCCGTCAAGCAGTATAAGAAATTCAAGATGGCTGCGGGCAAGACCTTAAAATCCATCCTCATTAGCTGCGGCGCCCGTCTCGCTCCCTTCGATATCAAGGAGCTGCGGGAGCTTATGGCCTATGACGAATTGGAGCTTGATACTCTGGGCGACAGCAAGGCGGCGCTGTTCGTTATCATCAGCGATACCGACAGCACCTTTAACTTTGTTGCCGCCCTTATGTATAGTCAGCTTTTCAACCTTCTTTGCGACAAGGCGGATGATTTCTACGGCGGGCGCTTACCCGTCCACGTCCGTCTGATCCTGGACGAATTTGCGAATATCGGACAGATACCCGCATTTGACAAGCTGATCGCCACCATCCGGAGCCGTGAAATATCGGCGTCCATCATTCTGCAATCGCAGAGTCAGTTAAAAGCCATTTACAAGGACAGCGCGGATACCATTGTGGGCAACTGCGACAGTACCTTGTTTTTGGGAGGCAAGGAGAAAACGACCCTGAAGGAGATATCGGAGCTGCTGGGCAAAGAGACCATCGACAGCTACAACCGATCCGAAAACAGAGGTACGCAAATCTCCCACGGTCTCAGTTATCAGAAATTAGGAAAGGAGTTGATGACCCAGGACGAACTTGCTGTTATGGACGGAGGCAAGTGTATTTTTATGCTGCGAGGCGTGCGTCCCTTCTTCTCGGACAAATACGACCTCACAAGGCACCCGAACTACAAATACACAGCCGACGCCGACCCTAAAAATGTCTTTGACATGGAAAGGTACATGAAGAAACAGCGCGCCGTGGTAAAGCCTACGGACCGTTTCGATGTGTACGAGATCGACGTAACCACATAAAAACCAAAATCAAAAACATTTTTTAGGAGGATTTACTTTATGGAATTTTTCAATAGCGCAGTTGGTGTATTGCAGACTCTCGTTATCGCTCTCGGTGCCGGTCTTGGTATCTGGGGTGTTATCAACCTTCTGGAAGGCTACGGCAACGACAACCCCGGTGCCAAGTCCCAGGGTATGAAGCAGCTTATGGCCGGCGGCGGTGTTGCCCTCATCGGTATCACCCTCGTACCTCTGCTCTCCGGTTTGTTCGGTTAATCGTCCGGCGGTGATCGCTTATGGGCGGCATACTCGACAAACTCAATGAGTGGCTCAGGGGGCTGCTCATTGAGGGTATCACAGGAAACCTGTCGGGCATGTTCGACACAGTGAACGATAAAGTAAGCGAGATCGCCGGAGAAGTGGGACAGACGCCGCTGAATTGGAACAGCGGCGTCTATTCCATGATCCGCAATCTTTCAGAATCGGTCATTGTCCCGATAGCCGGGGTTATCCTGACTTTCGTTATGTGTTATGAGCTGATCCAGCTTGTGACAGAAAAGAATAATATGCACGACGTGGATACCTGGATGTTCTTCAAGTGGATTTTCAAGACCTTCTGCGCCGTGCTGATCGTAACCAACACCTGGAATATCGTCATGGGTATCTTCGACGTGGGCCAAAGCGTGGTAAACAGCGCCTCCGGCGTTATCATCGGAAACACCGCCCTTGACGTGAACACCGTAATATCCAACATGGAGGCACAGCTTGAAGCCCTCGGCACAGGAGAACTTTTCGGCCTATGGTTCCAGTCCCTTTTCGTGGGGCTGACGATGAACGCACTCTCCATCTGTATTATGCTCGTCATTTACGGACGCATGATCGAGGTGTATTTAACGACCTCCATCGGACCGATCCCCCTTGCCACTATGACGAACCGTGATTGGAGCTCCACCGGGCAGAATTACTTAAAATCTCTGTTCGCTCTGGCGTTTCAGGCGTTTCTCATTATGGTGTGCGTGGCGATCTATTCCGTTCTCATTCAGACCATCGGCACGACCGGGAATATCTCCGGCGCCATCTGGAGCTGCATGGGATATACGGTGCTTCTGTGTTTCGCACTTTTTAAGACCGGCAGCCTCTCAAAGAGTCTGTTCGGAGCCCATTAAGAAGGAGGCCTGATAATGGCGTATGTAACCATTCCCAAAGACTTAACCAAAGTCAAAAGCAAAGTCATGTTTGGTCTCACCAAACGGCAGCTAATATGTTTCGGCGCGGCGGCACTCATAGGAGTACCGCTTTTCTTTTTGCTCAAAGCGGTTATCAATACCACCGCCGCCACCCTCTGCATGATCTTAGTCATGCTCCCGTTCTTTCTTCTCGCTATGTATGAGCGTCACGGCCAACCCCTGGAGGTGATCGGCGGTCATATCATCCGTTCAATGTTTACGAGAACGAAGGAGCGACCCTATCAGACAAACAATTTTTATGCCGCGGTCAAGCGGCAAATGCAGACAGAAAAGGAGGTGATGGCTGTTGTTCGTAAAGCCAAAGCAAGAGCCGCAGGCAGTCAAGGCGGCAAGACCGAAGGTAAAGCTGACAAACGCTGAAAAGCGTGAGATCAGGCGCATTATCGAAAATGCGAAGGGCGACGGCAAGGCGAGAACGGCGCAGGACACCTTACCGTTCCGTCAAATGTACCCGGACGGTCTGTGCCGTCTGGATGAAAAAAGCTGGTCCCGCTGTATCGAGTTTGAGGACGTAAATTATCAGCTTGCCAAGCCCGACGATCAGACGGCAATTTTTGAAGCTCTCTGCGATATGTATAACGCCCACGACGCTTCTATCGGTCTGGAGCTCTCCCTTGTGAGCCACCGAATGAACCGTGAGGATTTCGTAAAGCGTATCGAAATCGCGGCACAAAACGACGATTTCGACCATATCCGCGAGTGCTACACGCAAATGCTCCGAGGTCAGCTTGAACACGGCAACAACGGCCGTATCAAAACAAAATACCTTGTTCTCACCATCGAGGCAAAGGATATCAAGACGGCAAGGGCGAGGTTTTCCCGTATCGTTGCCGACGCTCTCAACCATTTCAAGGTGATGGGAGCCCTGGCAAAAGAACTGACCGGCCGCGAATGGCTGGAGGTGCTGCACAGTATCCTCCACCCGGACGGCGAACGGTTTTCCTTTGAATGGAGCTGGCTTGCACCGTCGGGCCTCTCGGTCAAGGATTTTGTCGCCCCGTCCTCCTTCCGTTTCGGAGAGTCGAGGAAATTTACGATGGCGGACAAATTCTGCGCCGCGTCCTTTTTGCAGATCAGCGCGCCCGAGATGGACGACAGACTTCTCACCGAGCTTTTGGATACCGACAGTAATATTCTCGTCAGTCTCCATATCCGCAGTATGGACCAGAACGAGGCGATCAAGACGGTCAAGCGCAAGATCACCGATCTTGACAGTATGAAGATCGACGCACAGAAAAAGGCGGTCCGTGAAGGGTTCGATATGGATATCATCCCCACCGACCTTGCCACCTACGCAGGCGAGGCAAAGAATATCCTCCGTGATCTGCAAAGCAGAAATGAGAGAATGTTTCTCCTTACCTTCCTTGTGGTGAACTTCGCAGACAGCAAGCAGAAGTTAGATAACGACCTTCTCCGCGCGGCGAGCGTGGCGCAGAAATATAACTGTCAGCTTGTGCGCCTGGATTTCCAGCAGGAGGACGGTTTCGTATCGGCCCTGCCTCTCGGTCTCAACCGTATCAAGATACAGCGAGGTCTTACCACTTCCTCCGTTGCGGTGTTCGTTCCCTTTACCACACAGGAGATTTTCCACGGCGGCGAGGCTCTGTATTACGGTCTCAATGCCACCTCCGGCAATATGATCCTTGCCGACCGAAAAAGGCTGAAAACGCCTAACGGTATGATACTCGGCACACCGGGCAGCGGCAAAAGTTTCTCGGCAAAGAGGTCTATCTTGGGAACATTCCTGAGCACGAAGGACGATATCCTCATTTGCGATCCCGAGGCGGAATACTTCCCGCTGGTGGATAGGCTGAAAGGTCAGGTTATCAAGATTTCACCCACCAGTACGCAGTATGTCAACCCTATGGATATCAACCTCAATTACAGCGAGGACGACAACCCGCTTGCCCTTAAATCCGATTTCATTCTGTCCTTCTGCGAGCTTGCGGCAGGCGGAAGGAATGGGCTGGAGCCGGTGGAAAAGACACTCATTGATAGAGCTGTCCGTACCGTGTACCGTCCGTATATGGCAGACCCCCGACCGGAGACAATGCCGATTTTGGAGGACCTGTACGACGAGATCAAGCGGCAGCCCGAGCCCGAGGCACAGAGAGTCGCGGCGGCGCTGGAGCTTTACGTCCACGGTTCGCTCAACGTGTTCAATCACAGAACGAACGTGGATATCAACAATCGCCTTGTATGCTTCGATATCAAGGAGCTGGGCAAGCAATTAAAAAGCCTGGGTATGCTCGTCATTCAGGACCAGGTATGGAACAGAGTATCCCAAAACCGAGACCTGGGCAAATCCACCTGGTATTTTGTTGACGAGTTCCACCTTCTGCTGCGCGGCGAGGTGGGAGCCTGGAGCGTGGAGATTTGGAAACGCTTCCGTAAATGGGGCGGTATCCCCACGGGTATCACGCAGAATATCAAGGATCTTCTTTCCTCCCCGGAGATTGAGAATATCTTTGAAAACAGCGATTTTGTGTACCTTCTCAACCAGGCAAGCGGCGACCGCAAGATACTTTGTGAACGCCTGAATATCTCTAATCAGCAGGCAGCGCATATCTCAAACGCGGGACCCGGACAGGGGCTTATCTTCTTCGGTAACGTGATCCTGCCATTCGTGGATAACTTCCCGAAGGATAACGAGCTCTACGCCATTATGACTACAAAGCTGTCCGACATTGCGGACGGCGGAGGAAAAGACAATGGCAAGCAAAGTTAATTTGACCCACGTGAGCCTGTTTTCCGGCATAGGCGGTCTCGACCTTGCGGCGGAGGCCGCAGGGTTTGAAACCGTCTGTCAGTGTGAATGGGCGGATTTTCCGCACTCCGTCCTATCGGCGCGCTGGCCGGACGTTCCCAGGTTCCGGGATATTACTACATTCACGAAGGAGGCGTTTTTTGAGAAAACAGGACTTGAAACAGTCACCGTCATATCAGGCGGATTTCCGTGTCAGCCCTTCTCAACAGCCGGACGAAGAAAAGGTTTTGAGGATGAACGCTACCTATGGCCGGAAATGTGCCGCGTTATTACCGAACTGCGGCCCCGTTGGGTGCTTGGGGAAAATGTTGCTGGCTTCATCAATATGGGGCTCGACAAAACGATCTTTGACCTGGCAAAAGCGGGATACGCTGTTCTCCCATTCGTATTTCCGGCTTGCGGCGTCGGCGCATGGCATGAGCGCCAGCGAACTTTTATCGTCGCGGCTGATGTTTCCCACACCCCTTGCCTCCGACAAATGCACAGGCAGGGATGCGCAAAACCTGGATGTGTTCCTGTCGGACGGTGGGATATTCCGCAAGAGGAACAAAAGCGGGGCGATCTGGAGCCTTCCGCTGTCGGCGGCGGTATTCTATCTGACCCCCGTTGCGTCGGACGGATTCCGTTCCACTCTGAAACCCTCGGCCTTCGATCCGAAGAAGAAGGACGGGAACCTGTCAGCGCAAATGATCTCCCTGGAGCAGCCGATCTCCGACAATTCAGCCCTGAACCCCGATTGGGTGGAATGGCTGATGGGCTTCCCGAAGGGATGGACGGACGTATCCTCTGGGCAAGAGAGCCCGAGGGCGTCCCCCGTATGACCGAAAGGATGGACGGCCGCGCCCTGCGACTGAAAACGCTTGGGAATGCGGTCTGTCCTCCCCAGGCATATCCCATCTTCCGCTATATCGCGGCAATAGAGACCGGGGCTTGTGTGGATATCTGCCCCTACGGAAAGGACGGTGATTGCCTATGAAAGAATTGAAAGCGCCGGATAAGGTTACGCAGAAAATGACCCACGACGGCGCGGTAACGGAAAATCTCGCCACGGGCGAGGTAACAAATATAAGCTCCCGTGATCCTGAGGTGGATTTGTCCGCTTCATCGGAGGAACCGGCAAGCGCGGCGGTCGATCTGGCGGCGCGTGCGGCGGAACACCATACCCATCTTTCCGCAAAGAAACAGGCGAAGGCCGACGACAAGGCGGTCAAGGAAGGTTCTGCGGCAAGGCGCCGTCCTTCTTCTCGTTTACAGTTTACCGACGAGGAACGCGCCGATCCTGCTATGAAAAAGTATATCGACCGTTCCGACAAGGCGGCGGATAAGCTGGATAAGGCAAAAGCGGCCATCCCCACAAAAAAGGTCATACGCAAAGAGCGAACCTTCGATGAAACGACCGGCAAAGGAAAAACACGGCTTCGCTTTGAAGAAGTGGAGAAAAAGCCAAACGGCAAGCTGCACCATAGCCCTTTATCCCGACCAATGCAGGAGCTAAGGGCGACGGCGCACAGCAAGATACGGCAGGTCGAACAGGATAACGTGGGTGTGGAGGCAGGACACAAGGGCGAGCTCCTGGCGGAAAGTGCCGTGAGCTACACCGGCAGCAAGGTACGCTCTGCCATCCGACACCACAAAACCAAACCCTGGCGGGACGCGGCGAAGGCGGAACAGGCGTCTATCAAGGCAAACGCGGAGTATCTTTACCAAAAGGCGCTCCACGATGATCCGGGGCTGGCGGCCTCCAACCCCGTTTCCCGCTTTATACAGAAACAGCGTATCAAGCACAATTACGCGAAGGAGGTACGCAAGACCGGACAGAACACAAAGAAAGCAGCCCAGACCGCAAAGAGCGCGGCGATCCGCGCGAAGGAGGCGGCAAAGCGGGCGGCGGTATTTGTGAAAAATAATTGGAAGGTCATTCTCATAGTCGTGGCGATCGCGGCGGTGGTGTTCCTTCTGATCGGCGGTATCTCATCCTGTACGATGATGTTAGGCAGCGGCGCGGGCACCGTGTTCTCGTCCTCCTATCTCTCGGAGGATACGGATATCTATGCGGCGGAAAATGCCTATCTTGCTATGGAGGCGGAGCTTCAATATAAGCTCGACAATTACGAGTCCCTAAATCCCGGCTATGATGAATATCGTTATGATCTGGACGATATCGAGCATGATCCCTATGTGCTGATCTCCATTCTGTCGGCGCTGCATGAGGGTACTTTCACCTCTGAACAGATAACGGCTGATCTTGCTATGCTGTTTGAAAAGCAGTATATCCTTACCGAAACGGTGGAGACCGAAACAAGGTATCGGACGGAAACGCGGACAGGAACCAGAACGGTAACGGACCCGGAGACCGGCGAGACCACAACCGAGGAATACGAGTATGAGGTCCAGGTGCCATACACCTATTACATCTGCAATGTGAAGCTGGAAAATTTCAATCTCTCCCACGTGCCGGTGTATATTATGGGCGAAGAAACCCTGTCCCTGTATGCGGCCTATATGTCAACTCTGGGAAATCGTGAGGATTTGTTCCCGACGTCCTCCTATGTGGAGAAATACACGAACCCACCGCAGACCTACGATATCCCCGCTTCTGCCCTGGAGGATGAAACCTTTGCGGCGTTCATTACGGAGGCGGAGAAATATATCGGGTATCCCTATGTGTGGGGCGGCAGCAATCCCAACACTTCCTTTGACTGTTCCGGCTTTGTATCCTGGGCGCTGACGGAAAGCGGCGTCTGCAACACGGGCAGGCTGGGAGCCCAGGGGCTATACAACATTTCCACTCCCGTATCGTCCGCAAATGCAAGACCGGGCGATCTGATCTTTTTTACAGGTACTTACGATACACCGGGTGTTTCCCACGTGGGTATCTATGTAGGCGGCGGAAAAATGCTGCATTGCGGCGACCCAATCCAGTATGCCGATATCAATACGAGCTATTGGCAGTCGCACTTTTACGCATTCGGCAGACCGCCTTTTGATTGATCGGAGGTGAGCTTGATTTAATATCGTTTCCTATGGCGGCGGCGCGAACAGCACCGCCTTACTTGTGGGGCTGCAAAAGCACCGTATCCCCGTGGACCTGATCCTCTTTGCGGATACGGGCGGCGAGCATCCGCACACACACCTATCTTGACGTTATGGATAGATGGCTTGAAAGTCACGGTATGCCGAAGATCACGCGGGTATATAAGACCACGAAGGACGGAGGCTGACGCTGGAGGATGAATGTCTGCAAAGCGGAACACTTCCGTCAATCGCCTATGGCTTCAAACGCTGTTCCTTAAAACACAAGATCGGTCCGCAGGAGAAGTTTTGCAACAACTATCCTCCTTGCCGTGAGGTGTGGAGCAGCGGGAAAAAGGTGGTAAAGTTCATCGGCTATGACGCAGGCGAACAATACCGAAGTGATAAGGTCCTTCTGCGGGACCTGGCAGACCCCAAATACAGCAAGTGGTATCCCCTGATGGAATGGGGATGGAACCGGGAGGATTGTATCCGGGAGATCGAGGCGGCAGGCTTGCCGCAGCCCGGTAAATCCTCCTGCTTTTTCTGCCCGAGTATGCGGGCGGAGGAAATCATCGACCTTCGGGAGCAGCACCCGGACCTGTTCCGTCGTGCTATCGCCCTGGAGGATAACGCCCGGCCTAATCTCAAAACGGTCAAGGGTCTGGGACGTAACTATTCTTGGAAAGACCGATTTTTGAAAGGAGATATTTAATCTATGGCAACTGTTGATAAAATCCGCATTGCGAAAACGAAAGAAAAAATCGCGGAACTGCAGAAAAAGCAGCGTTCCCTGGAGGCGCAGCTTGCAGAGGAAGAAAACCTGGAGATCGTCCGTATGGTTAAGGCCGTGAAGATGGATAACAAGGAGCTCACCGCCTTCCTGAAGGCATACGCAAGCGGCCTCATTACGCTGCCCGAGGATATGATGGCGGCGGACAGCGGAGCCAAGCCCGAGGAAACGGAGGATATGAACGATGAAGCGTAAAGGAATGTTTCGACTTTTGACCTGTCTTTTGGCGGTGGTGATGTGTACCACCGCTTTTTCTATGACCGCCTTCGCAAGTAACGGCGGCGCAGAATACGAGGAACCGCCCATTATCGAGGATACCGAGCCCACCGAAGGAACGGCGGATATCGAGTTTCAGATACCGGAGGAATATCTTTCTCTTTTGGAGGGGATCGACCTTTCCGACATTGACCTTGACGCCATTATGGATACTGTTCTATCCTTCATCGGCGGCATGGGTAATGTTTCGGAGGAAGAAAGGTCACCCGGACAGGTTGGAACCGTCACCACAAACGGAGCCCGATTGAACGTGAGAACGGGAGCCGGTCTTGATAACAGGGCCTTTACCCAGCTTGAGAACGGCGAGACCGTGGACGTGATCGGCACAGACGGCGAATGGATCATGGTGCTTCTGCCTGAACGTATCGGTTACGTTCATTCCGATTATCTCACCGTAACGGATAAGCCCATCGACACGGAGCCGGATACAGGCGGCGAGCCCTCCTTCTCCCTTGATTTCGATATGCTGGCGGGGCTGCTTGATATGTTCGGCGGTATGTTTGGAGATATGGGAGAGATAGGCAGCAACAGCAACGCTCTCACACCTGACGGAAATATGACCCTCATTGACGATATCGGCAGCAGCGAGGAAAGCGGCAAGCAGTTCATTACGGTACAGACCAAAAACGGTAACGTGTTCTATCTCATTATCGACCGTGACGACGAGGGCGAATATACCGTACATTTCTTGAACCAGGTGGATGAAGCCGACCTTATGGCACTTATGGAGGACGGCGAGACCGAAACGGAGCCTGTCGTCTGTTCCTGTTCCGATAAATGCGCGGCGGGTGCCATTAAAACGGATTGTGCGCTCTGTATGGCGAATATGACCGAGTGTGCAGGTGTGGAGCCCAAACCCCAGGAGCCTACGGAACCGACCGATCCCGAGCCTCCGGCAGACGATAAGAAGGGCGGAAACGCCGGTATGATCGTCCTTGTGCTTGTGATCCTGGCAGGCGGTGGCGGCGCGGCCTTCTATTTCCTTGTGGTAAAGAAGAAAGGCAAAACAACAAAAGTACCTTCCGAGATCGACGACTTTGACCTGGAGGATGAAGAATATCTGATCGAGGAAGATACCGACACGGATACGACCGATGAAACGGAGGATATCGAATGAAGCTGATTATCGCAGAAAAACCGAGTGTAGCAAAATCTATCGCTTCGGCCCTGGGTGTAAAATCCGGGGCCGATGGCTCTTTTCAGGGGAATGGGTACATCGTTTCCTGGTGCGTGGGCCACCTTGTTTCCCCGATGGACGCGGCGGGCTATAACGATAATTTCAAGAAATGGCGCTATGACGACCTTCCCATTCTTCCCGAGCCCTTCCGCTATGTGATCGCCCCCGGCAAGGAGGCGGCCTTTGAAAATCTCCGTACCCTTATGAACCGCCCCGACGTGGATACCGTCGTCAATGCTTGCGACGCAGGACGCGAAGGTGAGCTCATTTTCCGTTTGGTCTATGAAATGACCGGCTGTAACAAACCTATTCAGCGTCTTTGGATTTCCTCTATGGAGGACAGCGCGATCCGTGAGGGTATGAGTGACCTGCGACCGGGCGCGGAGTATGACGCTCTGTATCAATCCGCACTTTGCAGACAAAAAGCGGATTGGCTGGTGGGTATCAATGCCACCCGTCTTTTCTCCGTTCTGTATCACCGTACTTTGAACGTGGGACGAGTGCAGACCCCGACCCTGGCTATGCTTGCCGAGCGCGAGGCAAAAACGATGATGTTCCGCAAGGAAAAATATCATCACGTGCGCCTGAAGGTGAACGGTGTGGAGGCCGTTTCGGAAAAGATCGTCTCCCCGGAGGATGCCGAGAATGTCAAAACCGCTTGCGCCGACAGATCCGCCGTGTGCGTTTCTGTTAAGCGTGAACAGAAGAAAGAACAGCCTCCCAAGCTGTACGACCTCACCACCCTGCAGAGAGAGGCCAACCGCATTTTCGGGTACACGGCAAAGCAGACCCTTGATTACGCGCAAAGCCTTTATGAAAAGAAGTTGCTTACCTATCCCCGTACCGACAGTCGCTATCTCACCTCCGACATGGCGGAGACTGCTTCCTGTGTGATCCACCTTGCGGCGAAGGTGCCGCCCTTTGATAAGTGCAGCAGCTTCTATCCTCTTGTGGAGCTTATGGTATCCGACAAGGACGTGACCGACCACCACGCTATCATTCCCACGATGGAGACCGAAAAAGCGGATATTTCCGCTTTGCCTGTGGGCGAGCGCAATTTGTTCCTGTTGGTATGTTGTCGTTTGCTTTGTGCCTCTGCGGAGCCATTCCATTATGAGAACGTGACGACCTCCTTTGAGTGCGGCGGTCATACCTTCACGGCAAAAGGCAAGCATATCCTCTCCGAAGGATGGCGCGAGATCGAGCGTATCTTCCGTTCTTCCCTGAAGAATAAGCCGGAGGACGAGGACGGCGGCGCCGATCTGTCCGAGCTTACCGAGGGTGAGACCTACGATAACGTATCCGCAGAGATCACCGAGCATTACACCCAGCCCCCGAAACCCTTTACCGAGGATACCTTACTCTCCGCTATGGAGAACGCAGGCAAGGCAGATATGCCGGACGAGGCCGAGCGTAAAGGTCTGGGAACTCCTGCGACCAGGGCGGCCATTATCGAAAAGCTGGTATCAGCGGGATTTGTGGAGCGCAAGGGTAAAAACCTCATTCCCACAAAAGCGGGTATGAACCTTGTAACCATCCTCCCCGAGCCGCTGACCTCTCCTATGCTCACGGCAGAATGGGAGCAGAAACTAACGGAGATTGCAAAAGGCAGCGCAGACCCCGCCGCATTTATAGACGGTATCTGCACTATGGTGAAGGATACCGTATCGACCTATTCCCATATTTCCGAGGAAGGACAAAAACTGTTCGCCCCCGATAAAGAGGTGATCGGCAACTGTCCCCGCTGCGGCAAGCCGGTATATGAGGGCAAAAGCAATTTTGCGTGTTCCGATCGTTCCTGTTCCTTCGTTCTCTGGAAGAATGACCGTTTCTGGACTTCCCGCAAGAAGGAGCTGACAAAGAAGATGGCGGCCGACCTTTTGAAAAAAGGCCGTACCGCCGTAAAAGGTATGTGGTCCGAAAAGAAGGGCGACACCTACGACGCTACCGTAGTTATGGAAGATACGGGAGAAAAGTTTGTGAAATTTAAGCTGGAGTTCCCGAAGAAAAAAAGCAAGTGAAGGAGGTGCATATATGCCGAACTATGAATATGACAAAGATTATCCCTTTGCCGCCTTTATAACCAACCTGGGAAAATACAATGAGGGCGAGCTTGTGGGCGAATGGGTCAAGTTTCCCACCACCGCTGATGAAATGAAAAAGGTCTTTGAGCGTATCGGTATCGGGCAGGCGGACGAGTTTGGCTGCGTCTATGAGGAATGGTTTGTAACCGACTATGATTGCTATGTGGACGGCCTCTATGACAAGCTGGGCGAGTACGTTAACCTTGACGAGCTCAATTATCTGGCTTCGCGTCTGGATGAAATGACCCCCAGCGAATACGAGCAGTTCCAGGCAGCAATAGAAATGGGCGAGCATACGCGCAGTCTGGAGGATTTGATAAATCTGACCTATAACCTGGATTGCTACGACGTTTACCCCGGTATCCACGATCACGACGACCTGGGAAGGTATTACATCGAGGAATTGGGCGCTATGGAGATTCCGTCCTATCTGGAAAGCTATTTTGACTACGAGGCATACGGCCGTGACGTTGCCCTGGAGGAAGGAGGCGAGTTTACCGACTTCGGCTATGTCCGTGATACAGGCGACCGCTTCTATGAAGAATACGACGGACAGATCGAGAGTATCCCGGAGGAATACCGTGTTATGAATTTTGAGGATGAAGAACCGGAGCTTACGATGGACGATAAAATGGATATGGCGACAGACCTTGCCTTTGATCTTGACGAGTTTTTCCGTCAGCACGATCCGCAGTACGCGGCACAGCACCCCGAACCCCACGAACAGAAGGAGCTTATTGCCGACCTTCTCCTGGATGGCAAGACCGCAGCCCTCCGTGAAATGCTGGAGGAAATGGCACAGACCGGGGACGACGTTCTCCCCGGCAGAATTGCCGAGTATGAGCGCGAGACGGGATACGATCCGAAACAGGATACCTCTATCGCAGAGGACAAGGCAAAGCTCACCCTGCGTCCCGAACAGCCGGACGACCATCTGACCGGCGAGCGTATCCAGACCCCGCGCGGCAGCTTCGCCCTCACCGATCTGTCAAAAGAACAAATGGAGGCAGCCGGTTACGGCGTCCACCATCAGTCTGACAACCGACAGTTTCTTATTATGGGAAACGGTACCAGAGCCTTTGCCGTAGCAAACGCGGAAATGCAGGAAAGAGACAATCCTCTCAAAACGGCGGAAATGACCGTGGAGGACGATTACGCTATGATCGACGGGCAGATCAACAACGGCCGCCGTGACGAGGTAAAGGAAAAGCCCTCCATCCGTGAACGTCTTGCCGAGGCAAAGCGGGAATGTGCCGAAAGACCCACGCCAGAAAAGGCGCGTGAAGGACGCGGCACGCCCGAGCATGGCAGCCTATGAGCAGGAGCAAGAAATGGAGGCAGGAGTGGTCCTTCTTCTTGGGTGAGAACGGCAGGCGGCAATACAACAAGGTTTGCCGTGGCTGTACCCACGACTGCAAGCAGAGTTTCCGGGTGATCCTGATAGCCTGTCCCCGCTACACTTCGGAGAGATCGAAAAAGTGTAGTGGTAGGGGTTCAAAAACGGTCAAATAATCTCCTGTATCGGCTTTTCGGAAGGTAGGCTATATGTTTTCCTTTACGGAGGTTTTCTTCTCCCGTGGAGGTCATACAGAGGTCAAAATCAACACTTTTATAAACTCAAAAAGGGAGCGCGGCTTCTCGGTTTGTCCGAGGGCTGCGCTCCCTGTCTTTTTTATGCTCTTTTTTCTCTTTTGGATAGGAAAGGATAGGATAGATATTTGCAGTAGCAGGCGTTGTGGGAATGTGCGTAAACTCCTTGCAGTTTTCCACATTTCCATAATGCAGGGTCTTACCCCTTTATCAGCCGGTATACTGTCAGCGGCACATACCACACGGCGGCCAGGAGCCGCCATACGAGGACTACACCGCCGATAACGGCGCCGATCAGAAAGTTCAGGGCAAAGACGGCAATGCTCCCGCCGAAGGAACGGCCTCCGGGGATGATCCAGAGAAACATACGGTGTATCCCAAAAGGCAGACCGCACAGGAGCCATAAGAGGAAATAGTCCACGCTCCCGTCCTTTGTGCAGGCGGAACGAAAAATGAAGAACAGCAGCACCGCCGCTGTGATCGGCAGCAGGCAGTTTTTTAGAAACGCCCCGACCGCCTCACGCCTCGTCATGGGTGATCTTCTCCAACACCTTCTTGTAGCCTTCGTATCCTTCATCCACGATCAGGTCAATATCTTCACGCTCGATATTGCCATTATGTCCGCAGGATACGATGGAGAGGACGAGCACGCTCTTGACGGCGAGGGCCAGGTGATGTTCCATTTCCTCCTGTTTGCTTTGCCATCCGTTGTTCGGTGCGTCACCGGGGCGGCGGATGGTGTCCGCAAGGTGGGCGAGCTCTTCCAGGGCACGCTTGCATTTTTCCTCATACCAGGGCTGCATATTGTTCTTGTTGCCGGACACGATGATAGCGGGTTTGTTTTCCATAGGGTGATACCTCCTGAAATATAATTTATTCTAACACCGCAAAAGCGCGGGGCTATTCGATGTGATGGGTACGCTTCGGTTCGTCGTCCTTCGGGACGGACAGGAGAGTATCCACGTTCTTTTTTACGGTCTCGTATTCCTGGGCTTCACTTCTCGCCGTCTTATACTCTGCAAGGAGCTTTTCCTTTTTGGCGTTCAGTGCGGCGAGCTCTGCCTTCATACTCTCGGTCGTCGGCAGCGGAACGGCGCCCAGGCGTTTGAGCTCACGGGTGGCGGCCTCAAAAAGAATGATCTCGCTTTCGTGGCCTCGCATAAATTTCTCTTTATCTCCCGACCGTCTGTATTGATCGTAGATCGGTTTCAGCTTCCGATAGGTGGCGGCGTGCTTCATCACAAGGGCGAGCTCCGCGCTCCTTGCTTCGATGGTCTTTATCTCGGTATGGGAGCTGTCCCGCTTCTCGGTGATGGAGGCCGCCTTGCTTTCAAGATCGGCATAGTTATCTATCCCGCGTTCTTCCAGCCAGGCGAAGGTCTTTGCGGCCAGTTTCAGATTTTGTATCTTCGCCCAGTGTTGGAGCCCTCCTTGTTTTGTCTGGAGGTCATACAGCAGACGGATACGGTCGTCGCGCTGCTTCGGCTGACGGGACGGGCGGGAGGCACCGGCGATCCGTGCGGTGATGGCTTCCTCCGTGTAGTCGATACCCAGGGTCTTCATTCGGGTAAATCTCTCTTGATCGGAGGCGCGGCAGGATATATATTTTCCTCGCTTTATCTCATAGCCTTCACGCTGCAGGCGGGCAAGCAAATCCTCAAAATCCTTGCAGGTGGGAATGAGCCGGTCAATGGTCGCTTTCAGCTTTGCCTTATAGCTGGTGCCGTTCCTCTCTGCCTGGTGTTCAATATAGCTCTTGCCCTTGTCCTGTCCGGGAACGACAACGGACAGACCGTGTTCCTTGCACAGCCGGTCGGATACGCGGCGGATTTCATGATAGCTCCGTTTGTTGGAATGGTAGTGCTTGTGATCCGCAAAGCTGACGGCGTTAAAAATGATGTGGTTGTGTACGTGATCCTTGTCTATATGGGTCGTCAGCACAAATTCATACTTGCCGCCCAAAATCTCTTTTGCGAGCTGCATACCGATCTCGTGGGCTTCCTCGGGTGAGACCTCACCGGGCTCAAAGGCTTGTATTAGGTGACGGCCCAGGTTCGTCCCCTTGTCGATGGCATGGCGGCGGGTCCAGGCAAATTCAATGTCCGCAGTTTCGGCGGCACAGCCATAGGCAGAGACGAGCAGCTTACCGTCCGTTTTCTCGGGATTGCAGATATAGTCAATGGCCGCTTTCAGCGTTGACTTGATAGGATGCGTCTTTGTAACTGCCATATCTGATCCAGCCTTTCCCGTATCTCGTCCATATCGGCCTGATACGCGGGACCTCCGGCGTTTAGCTTCTTTGCGATCTGATTGATATTGCGGCCGATGGAGAACAGGGTCTTGTTCATTTCTTTCAGGTTTGACATATCCATATAGATGATATATCCGTCAATCGCCATCTTGCGAAGGTACGCGCCGTACCTCTGCGTCGGCAGCAGCTTCATCTTCTCGTCAATGAGGCGTTTTTCTTCCTCCGTGACCCAAAATTTCATCTGTATGTTCCGCTTTCGGTTTGCCATAAAACGTCTCCGTTTCGTATAAGGGTTTGGGATATCCCAACAAGCATTTTTCATTTTCGGGCAAGGGACCTGAAAATACGGAAAAATCGCAAGTGGGTACTCACTTGCTGTGCTTGCTATCGTAACTCTTTCGTTCTTTCCCCCTTTACCCTTACTACACTTCGGAAGGGGTAAAATGGCTGATTTTTCGCAAAAAATGAGCAAAAAAAGATACCGCCCGTGATAGGCGGCATCCTCGGTAATATTCAGTTTCTCTTGTACTTGTCCATTTCAAGCAAGATACGGTAAAGGTGTTCCTGTTCCTCTTTGGTTTTAGCGGAGAGAAATTCGTAACATTCAAGGGGGATATCCCTGGTTTCGTCCTCCTGACCTCCCAGCTTCTCAAAGAGCTTTGACAGAGATACATTCAGCGCGGAGGCGATCTTCTCAATGCTTTCCAGCGTTGCGTTTTTCTCGCCACGTTCAACCTGGCCGATATATGTCGGGTGGCAGCCGGACAACTCCGCAAGTTTTTCCTGGCTCAATCCCCGTTGTGTTCTGTAATTTCTAATTCGTTGACCTACTGATTTTGCAATTTCGCTCATAGCCTTTTCCATCCTTTTTGACGCTATATATAGTCTATAAATATTCAAATAAATTTGCCACAGACTATTGATATTGTTTCCGTTTTGTGATATACTATAAATCCGTATTATGTAAATTTTTGTGCTTATAGTATTTAGAAAAGGCGTCAACAAGCTATGTCAAACTAAAAATCGTTTCTTATATGACCGCTATACACACCGAACATGAGAAGGGCTGCGACGATCCGCTATATGCGGTAAGAACCGGCTCGGTTGCCCGCAAGGGTCTTTTAAGGATAGTCGAGTCATTGAGAAAGCCCACCGGACATTGGTTTGTTCGGTGGGCATTTTGATTTATGGAGCGTATTTTGCTATGAACATTTTTACGGTGTCCTTCTTCGGGCACAGGATAATAGACCGTCCCTTTCCTATCGAGCAGCAGCTTGAAAAGCTGATCCGTGAGCTGCTGACCGAAAAGGAATATGTGGAGTTCCTGGTCGGCCGTGACGGAGAATTTGACCAGCTCGTTTCCTCGTCGGTAAGACGCTGCAAGCGGGCGATCCGTGATGATAACAGCGCTCTTGTCTGGGTCATGCCCTACGAGACGGCGGAGTATCGGGACAATGAGGACGCCTTTCATAATTACTACGATGAAGTGGAGGTCTGCGGTACTTCGGCGGGAGGACACTTCAAGGGAGCACACCAAAAGCGTAACCGTGAAATGGTTGACCGTTCCGATCTGGTGGTGTTCTTTGTGGAGCGAGAAACAGGCGGAGCATATCAGACTATGCGCTATGCGGAGAAGAACGGGAAACGATATATCAACCTTGCCATTGATCCAGGGTAATCGTGACCTGATTGCAAATATTGTAGATTGTTCACGAAAAAATCAAAAAGGCATGATATAATATTACTACAAAAAAGTTTTTTCAAAAATCTTTCTCTAATTATGTGACCTGCAGGATAGTTTTGTTGTGTATTAGGGTGAAAGGCCTTCAATGCTTTCGGAAAGGAGTTGAGATAATGGACGATAAGCAGATTGTAGATTTATATTGGGAGCGCTCCGAAACTGCAATATCTGAAACAGCAAAGAAGTACGGTCGATACTGCCACTATATTGCGTTCAATGTTCTGCACAACGACGAGGACAGCGAAGAATGTGTAAACGATACATATTTGAACGCATGGAACAGTATGCCGTCCCATCGTCCCTCTGTTCTCAAAACATTTCTTGGCAAACTCACCCGCAATATTTCTTTGAACAAGTACAAACAATTAACCGCTGAAAAGCGTGGCAATGGGCAGGTGCCACTAATCATTGACGAGCTGCATGAGTGCATACCGGCAACAGAAAGTACGGAAAGCATCATTGATGATATGGTTCTTGTCGATGTGTTCAACCGTTTTCTTGCATCCCTCACCGTGGAGCAACGCAAGATTTTTATGCGGCGTTATTGGTATCTGAGCCCTGTCAAAGAAATTGCAACCGATTATGGTATGGGCGAAAGCAAAGTGAAAATGTCCTTGCTTCGCTCACGCAACGAACTAAAACATTTATTAGAGAAGGAAGGTGTCTCGCTATGAAAGAAGAAAGAATTTTGAACGTACTCGGCAAAGTAGACGAGAAATATATCAAGGAAGCTGATCCCGAAGCAAAAGCTAAGCGCAACGCTCCGGTATGGACAAAATGGGCTGCAATGGCAGCTTGTCTATGCCTTGTGGCATTTGGAATTGTGGGAGTATTGAAACCATTTAGTTTGGATGATCCTGGCAATTTAGATGGTCCTGTTATTTCTGAAAATGCCGAACCAGATGGAGTAAGATGCGAAACAAAGAGTGGGATCTATTATTTTTCTTTTGGAGTTAACATAAATAGCAAAATAGCGGAAGAATATATCAAATCAGCCCTCGAAGAAATAGAAGCAAACCCCGATGATCTAACTATTCATTTGAAATATGAAGGTGATGAGATTGTTGTTATCCTTATAGATAATAATCAGGGCTGTGAACTGCATAGAAAAACTTTCCCAAAATGAATCGTGGACTGATTTTGAATCGATAAAGATCCGCACCTTTTAATCGTCGCAGCATCTGTAACGGAAGGATACCGCTAATGCTTTCGGATAGGTGAAGCGCTGGAATAAGGAAATCCCGTGAAACATAAAACACTATTGAATAATATAGAAACAGCCATCACAAGTAACAATGTTTCAAACGGCGGCGGTCTGACTATCTGTCGGATCGCCGTTTTATCTTCTCTAAAAAATTTTTCAAAAATTTCCGGAAATTTTGCAACCTAACGCAAAAAAATCGTACTTATGGGGTGAAAGGCCTTTTAGTACACGCAAAGGGGGTGAACAACATGGATGATTTACAGATTATCGAGCTGTACTTTGCCCGTGATGAACACGCAATCAAAGAAACAGACCATAAATACGGCAAGCTGTGTTTTCGGGTGGCGAAAAATCTGCTGTTCAATAACGAGGATTCCGAGGAATGTGTGAACGATACATATCTGACGGTCTGGAACAAGATACCGCCCACTCGCCCAAACAACTTCACAGCTTTTATCTGCAAGATCACACGAAACCTGTCCTTGAAGAAATTGGAGACGTCAAACGCTATGAAACGATCCGCCGACGCAATCATATCTCTGTCCGAGATCGAGGCGACCTTGCCGGATCACAGTATAGCACCGGACATCGAGGAAGAAGAACTCGGAAAACTGATCAGCGCCTTTCTGTGGAGCGAAAAGGAGCTTGACCGCAACGTGTTCCTTCGCAAGTATTGGTTTTTCGATACGATCAGCGATATTTCCAAACTACCGAACTCAATGAGATTGAAGCTGTTTGCGGCACAAATTTGCTTTTGGCTCAGCTCACTATGCCCGGAGAGTATCATAGTGAATACATCCTTGAAATTGCCGAAAATGGCTTGTTCGATAATGCCCCGGATTGGCATAACTTATCTGTCAGCCTTAGCAACGGTGATAGCATTAACGATCATTCTTCCGGTGACTATATCCATTGTTTCATTTCCTTCAATGGTGACACGAGCGCAATCGACACATCCCTGTGGTCCGGTCAATCTTCTATGGAAATGAACGGTTACGCTGTCAGATATAGCGAAAAGACAACTGCTGATTACGCAGCGGAAGGGATTACTTTAGGATATGAGCAGGATTATCACGGATATGCCGTGTTCGATCATGCAGGGTACACATATTACCTTTCTACCCATTCGGATGATCCGGACTTCTTTGATGAAACACTCAAAAACAAACTGATCTACGGAGCTACCCACGATCCGAACGCTGACAACAGCGAACACGCTATTGATGGCCCCGGCAAGCCATTGGAGCCCACAGAGTAAAACAGTTAGACAATAAGAATTTGACAAAGCAAAATAAAGCCGTCGATCAATCGACGACTACAAGCGAACACGGTGGTACTGAAAAGGTATCGCCGTGTTTTGTTATATTGACACATAAGAAATCTGCCGAAAGGAAGTGAAAAGATGAAAAAATTGATACGCCCGAAACCTCCAAACTTAATATACGAGCTTAACGCCCGACTTGAGATTAACAAAATCTTGAGTCGGGCGTTTTGTTTTGTCTTGCGAAATTTGTTAGTTCTTGACGAGCGAGCATTTTTCGCTTCCTTCTTTACGGCAACACGAAAACGCATAACAAGGAGGTATCGATAAAAAGGTTGTTCGTCTGCCTATGAGGATGGACAAGCCTTTCCGTACATATCGCTGCCGTTCACCGCCCTTTCAATTCGCTATCGAGATCACCCCGAAACGAATTGAAAGGAGACGCTATATGAGCGACAGAAAAAATAATTTTAAGAAATTTTCCGAAAATCGGCCAAAACCCACCTCCGCCAGACCAGTAATGGATGAAAGGGGAAAGAAGGACCTGCCTCCCGGCACGAAGGGAGGTGAGAAAATGAAACCTGATCTCCATGAAATCCATAAGCAGCACACCTTTGATAGCTTCTGCAAGAAGGTGTTGAAGCATGAGGCCAACAACGGTCATAGGGATATCAATCACAGGGCGCTTTGGGAAATACCTATGAGCGACCTGCCGGAAGGTGCGATGGAGCAGCTTGCGGTTTACGATGAATACCCCTGGGAGTACACTTCCTTCCAGATTGGAAAAGAAACCGTACTTGTCAAGGACGACCGTTTGGCCGAGGCGCTGTCTGCTATTCCCGAAAAGGAACGCAATATCATTCTTATGTATTGGTTCCTGGATATGGCCGACCGTGATATTGCCGACCACATGGGCATAGCAAGAAGAACGGTCAACACGCACCGGCAGAGAGCCTATCGGCTGCTGAAAAAGCTGATGGGAGGTGAAGCGGATGAGTAATGCTACCCAGCATACCCGCATGATCCCGTACCCGGTGATCGAGGCCGCCGTCCACGGTGAAACGGACGCGGTCAATGAGGTGATCCGTCATTATTCCGGCTACATAGCTACGCTTTGCAGAAGGACAGGCCGTGACGAGAACGGCAACTACTGCACTTATGTTGATGAAGAATTGCGTAGAAGGCTGGAAACGAAACTGATTATCTCCATCCTGGGCTTTGACCTGAATTAAAGCGCAGGAGGCACCCGTGAGTCCCCCTTTCCTAGCGGGCTGCCGAAGCTCCTTGACAAGAACGCCGGGCGGATAATTCCCGGCCGGCATAGGGCAGACGGATACGATCTGTTTGTGACGAGCCATACGGACGGTGCGCCACGACCTCCCCAGGGAGCGAGCGAGAAACACGAGGACGTGAAGCAGGTTTGGCAGCTTGCGGGCGACGACGCACAGACAGGATAATGAGACTCCCTTACAGCTACAGCCCGAGCGTGCAACCATATTCAGGTGGCGAGGCGTCGCAGGCAATAGGTAGGGTCGCGCGAGAACCGCGTGAGGGTGAAATTCCCGTGGAGCTGACGCCAAGCAGCCGTCCGTATTTGCCCCTTTTATTCGTTTTTCAACCACTAAAAAATGAAAGGGGTTATCTATGCAAAAAGATACAAACTTTGAACATAAAGAACAAAAATACGCCCCGCCGTTGCGGAGCGAAAAAAGAATTGGAAATACAACCTTCATCGTCAATTCCTTCTTTCCTGAGCAGGTAAAGGACGGTGTGGTTTCAAAGATAGAACGTCTGATAAAAGACGATGTTAAAAGAAAAGTCACAACTAATTGACCGCCATAGGCTGACAAAATGAAATAAGCACGGTAAAATGTATATAGAACTTCATACCGTGTTTGACTGCCAGAATGGAGGTTAATATGTATAATCAGTCAAACACCGCTGCCGTGCTTCAATTTCCGTACAATGCTATGAGCGCCGAGGAACTAACAGCCCTCTACTGCCGCTTGTCGCGTGATGATGAATTGCAGGGCGACAGCAATTCAATAATCAACCAAAAGAAGATTCTGCAAAAATACGCTCTTGAACACGGATACACCAACTTCCGCTTTTACATCGACGACGGAATTTCAGGGACAACGTTCAATCGCCCAGGGTTCCAGGAAATGATTGCGGACGTGGAGGCGGGTATCGTCAAGCGGGTCATTATCAAGGATATGTCCCGTTTCGGCCGTGACTATTTGCAGGTAGGTATGTATACCGAGATCATGTTTCCCGAGCATGACGTCCACTTTATCGCCGTAAACGATGGCGTGGACAGCACAAAGGGAGATAACGAGTTTACCCCCTTCCGCAATATCATCAATGAATGGTACGCGAAGGACACCAGCAAGAAGATCCGCGCCGTTATGAGGGTAAAAGGCAACGCAGGCGAGTATCTGGCAACAAACGCTCCCTACGGTTATATGAAAGACCCCGCCGATAAGAAAAAGTGGCTGCGTGACGAGGACGCGGCCCAGGTGGTCTATGAGATCGGCTTGTATGTAATGGAGGGATACGGTCCTCAACAGATAGCGCGAAAGCTGAAGGAGAGGAAAATCCTTACCCCCGCCGCCTATTACGAAAGCAAGGGTGTCAACTGCAACGTGAAAAAGCAGGGCGACCCTTACGCTTGGGATAATACCACGATAGCGCACATTATGGATAATTGGCGCGTGTATCTTGGTCATACGGTCAACTTCAAAACCACAAAGAAATCCTACAAGAGCAAAAAGAAAATCCATAACCCTGAAAGCGAATGGGTGATCTTCGAGAATACCCACGAACCGATCTGGACGGAGGCAATCGCCGACGCCGTTAAGCTGGCAAGGCAGACAAGGCGCCGTCCGACAAAGATGGGTGAAATGGGGATGTTCTCCGGCATGATGTTCTGTGCCGACTGCGGCGCTGTCCTGTATCAGTGCAGGGCAACGGGTTTCCGCAAAGATCAGGAATACTACTTGTGTTCGGGATATCGTAAAGGCAAGCATGTATGCCCTACGCCTCATTCCATCCGAACCGTGATCCTGGAGGAATTGGTCTTACATAATCTGCGAGAGATCGTTTCCTTTGCGAGAGTGCATGAGGACAGATTTGTTCAGATGGTTATGGATACGGATATGAAACAGAGAAACAAGGACCTTGCCAAAAAGAAAAAGCTCCTGTCCGACGCTGAAAAGCGTATCGTGGAGCTGGATAACATTATTAAGCGCCTCTATGAGGACAATATCACGGGCAAGCTCACAGACGAGCGCTTCCACAAGTTGTCCCTGGACTACGAAAACGAGCAGCGCGACCTTAACGGTCAAGTGGTTCTCCTTCGTGAAGAAATCGAGACAGCCGAAAGCAAGAGTGCCGACGTGAGCAGGTTTCTATCCATCATTAAGCAGTACACCGAAATCCCGGAGCTCACACCTTTCATACTGCATGAGTTTGTGGAAAAGATCGTGATACACAATGCGACCGATCCGCACAGCAAGACCAATCGCAGACAAGAGGTAGATATCTATTACAAGGGTATCGGGATTTTGGAAATGTCAAAAGTATTTGATGATAGGCAGAAATGAAAGAAACGGCATAGCCGTGGCTATACCGTTTCTCTCTTGCCCTTCGATGTTTTCTTAACTGGAAACACCAAAGGGCAACCCTTCCTTACACCCTCTAAAGGGTGGTGTTTGCATTTTTTGTTGTATTTAGTCTAAACAGCTTATAAAGTCCTTTATTCTAGCTCATGCCTCCTGCGCCTGCCGCTTCTGCTTTACGATTACAAGAGCCACTGCAAGGACGGCGATAGCGATGCCTAACTGCATACCCATGTAGCCCAATAATGGTCTTAGCGTTTCTAAAGTGATGCTTCTAATATTTATGATCTCATTATTAAACTTCACGAACCAGTAGGTGGGCAGAATCTGAGCAAAGGACAAAACCTGCTCCCCAAGAAGATACTGTGGGACGAAGACACCGGTGGTAAAGCTCATGCCAAGGGTCAGCACATTTGTTACCGCCGACATGGTATCGCGGCTTTTAAGCACACTTCCGACCATGAAGCTTATGCTCAGACCCACAAGAGAGAAGACAAAGGCGTTGAGAGCCATGAGCATAACCTGCTTTGTCAGCATGGTTTTTCCATACATAACAAATCCTAATGCCATCATGATAATCCAGCATACCACTGCATAGATGAGGTTTCCAAAAAGGATCTGCATATTCTGCTGCCTGAGAGGAACTGGTGAACAGAGGGTTCTCCTTCGAATATCCTGCTGATTGAAGACCAGCATGAAAGTACCCACACCCAGGATCAAAAGGCTCAGAAGCACATACGACATATAATTGAAAAAGACACCGATGGCTTCACCTGTATCAGCACTTGCTTTAAAAGACTTAACCTCTACAGCTGTCTCGACAGACAGATCCTTGCTGACCCGGTCAACCAGATCCTGCTGCGAGATATCAGGAGTATTGGCCAGATAGAACCTTGCCGTATTCAAAAATTTGTTGATGTTCATGTCCAGATACACTGAAGATACCGAGCCGGGTCTGCTGGTCTTCTCAATTTCAATGGGCTTGCCTGCCAGAAAGCCTTCAGTAAACCCGGAAGGAATCCTGAGAATATAGTCAACGTCTTCAAAGAAAAGTGCATCCTGCAAAGAAGCCTGGTCTTGCTCTACATCAATCATGTCGGCATACTGTGAAAGATAATCCTTCAAACCTTCTGTCAGTATGGAGGACTCTGCCTCATCAACATAGGCCATCCTTGCTCTGACGTCGGCAAACTGTGCTGTAGCGGATGTACCCGAGCCACTGCCCATCAGAGCTGCGGCAAGCCCCATAAATACACCAATGTATATCATCAGTTGGGGTATACTTTTTTTAATTACCCTCTTGTATGCTTGGAATACTGGCATATTGATCCCTCCTTACGCTCAGATAGGTCAGCATGCAGAAAACAGCTGAAAAGGCCAACAACAGGAAAATATTCAGTGCAAACCGCTGATAGGTATCATAGTAATACAGGGCATAAAGGGCATCTGTGATCAGGTTTGCCGGATTAACATAGGCAATAATAGGGATGGCTTTTGTGACAAAATACTTAAATGATGCAAAATACAGCCCTGCAAGACCTGACATGATCATTGATATCCCCAGCAGAACACCAATTTTTATGCCCTCCCCCTTTTTGATAAGGCCACCTACCAGGGTTCCCAGGGTTACACCGGTCAGTGCGCCCACAAGGCATGTAAGAAGTATATATCCCACCTGATTTCCAAAGGAAACCTTAAGGACCAGGCTCATGAACAGGATAAGCAGGGACAACTCCACAAACTGAATGATCCAGGCAGCCAGTATACCTGCCAAAAGCATCTTCATCTTGTGAGCCGGCGCAAGATTAATCCGGGCTCCCCTCATGGTTTGATCTGCCTGTACCTCGCTGACGACCCGAACTCCCCAGAAAGAGCCATACAGGCTTGCCATGGCCAGAAGGGCATAGAAGTAAGTAACGGTGTTATCGGTCTTGTTCTTGCCCAGGCCTTTTTCTGTGAGGTAACTGTAATCTGCAGAATAATCTACCAGCTTATCCCCGTCGGTCAATAATTCAGGATTCGTTTGGAATAGCGATTTATAGGAGGCACTGACCTGTTTGTACTGATCCAGAAAGCTTTTAATGATGGACTGATATATTCCCGACTGGTTTACCACCAGCCTTATATCCGGTTCCAAAAGGATAACACCATGTACCTTTCCCTGTTCCAGAAGTGTTCCTGCTTCCTCTAAAGAAACCAGTTCCATGGACAGTAAGGGCGCATCATCCCCGTGTTTTTCGGTGACTGAAGCGAGGGTTTCCTGAAACATCTTGTCACTTTTGTAGGCATCATTGTTCACCACGGCTACCCTTGCACCGGTGAAGCTGTCAACATTGCTCAAATTGGAAAACGCCATCAGAAACAGGATTGAAAGCAGAATCGGGAAGAGCATTGTCCAAAAAAGAGTAACCTTATCACCCAGAAAACATTTCATCCGATATTTAAAAATATGCATAAACATACCGTTCCTCCTCTCAATCCCTGAGCTGTTTACCGGTGAACTCCAGGAACACATCGTTCAGGGTGGGCAGCTTTGAATAGACACTGCCATAACTGAGGTTTTCCTTTCTGAGCAGATCCATCAGATGCAGCAGATTGTTCCTGCCCTTCGTGAATATAACGGTCAGGTTCTGGTTTTCATACCCCACCTGGCTCACATTGGGAAGCTGCCCTATGGAATCCAGCAAGGTTCTATCCAGTTCAACCGATTCCACCGATACAATTTCTCCTATATTGATCATGGATTTAAGCTCTTCCTTGGTTCCTTCGGCGATAATCCTGCCTTTATCGATAATCATGATCCTACTGCATATCTGCTCCACTTCCTCCATGTAGTGGGAGGTGTATACGATTGTGGCTCCCTGTTGGTTTAGCCTGACAATGCCCTCCAGGATATTGTTCCTGCTCTGGGGATCGACCGCAACGGTGGGCTCATCCAGAATAATGAGTCTGGGCTTATGTGCGATTCCGCAGGCAATATTCAACCTTCTCAAAAGACCGCCGCTGAGCTTTTTGGGATAGAAGGAACGAAAATCGTTGAGCCCTACAAAACCGATGGCCTCATCCACAAGTTTCTTCCTTTCTTCTTTGTCTTTGATATATAAGCCGCAAAAGTAATCGGTATTTTCATATACCGTAAGCTCGTTGAACACGGCCACATTCTGCATGATGACTCCAATATCCCTCTTTATGTCATAGGCATCCGGCGCCATGGGCTTATCAAAAATTGAGATATTGCCCTTGTCATACTTGAGAAGTGAAAGAATGCAGTTGATAAGGGTTGTTTTTCCTGAGCCGTTGGGGCCTAACAGGCCGAAGATCTCACCCTGCCGGACCTCCAGACTCAAGTGATCCACTGCTATCAGTTCACCATATCTTTTTACGAGATTCTCCACTTTGATGACCATTACAATCCCTCCGCATCTATATATCTCATCCGAATGTTTTATCAGATTTATCTCTAATCTTATTCTAGACAAAACCCTGCCCTGTTTTAAGTGACAGGAAGAATGAAACCATATGACATTTGTCACTATTCTCAGATTCTGTACAAGCCAGCTTCATTATGATAAAACAAGTATATGATGATGGAACCAGGCAGACATAAATTTAGAAATGATATTCCTTTATCAGCTAACTTTTTGTTTGATAAGCTGGTTTTGTTCCTGTGCTGTCTTGCCGTCAATTTTCTTGTGACTGACGATGTTTCCTATATCCCAGTCCTTGCAGTTGTTACCCTGAGCGCTTTCAATACTTACTTTGATAAAAGGCTCCTGACCCGCATCACTTCTGGAGCCTATCTGTTGATAGCACTCTTTTTTCCTGAATGGTTCTATTTCATTCCCGTCATGATGTATGATGCCCTTCTCTGGGAAAGTCCATGGATTCTCCCTCTGGCCATACTGCCGGTCATCTCCCACAGAAGCAGCCTTCCCATCATGGGTATTCTTAGTATCGCTCTCTATCTGGGAATGGCCTGGTTCATGAAGTGGCGCTCATGGCGGCTGATTCATCTTGAGAGGGAATACCGAAAGCTGAGGGATACCACAAAAGAACTCCTCCTTTCATTGGAGGCCAGAAACAAGGAACTATTGGAGAAGCAGGACTATGAGATAAATCTGGCTACCCTGAACGAACGAAACCGGATTGCACGGGATATCCACGACAATATAGGCCACGTTCTTTCCAGCACGCTCCTTCAGGTGGGGGCTCTTTTGGCTGTTACCCCGGAAGGTTCTGTAAAGGAAAGCCTGGCGACCCTTAAGGACACCCTTTCAAGCGGTATGGACAGCATCAGACAGAGCGTTCATCACCTTCATGATGCCTCCATCGATCTGCATGCCGAGATTTATAAGATTTTGAAGGGCTTTACCTTTTGTCCTGTGAACTTCATTGATGATCTTGAAAGCAAACCGAGCCTTCCCATTACCTACTGTCTGCTGGCAGTTATCAGGGAAGCCTTGTCAAACACCTCCAAACACTCGGATGCCACCGAGGTAACGCTTATCCTCCGTGAGCATCCTGCCCTCTATCAGCTGATTATCCGTGACAATGGCAGTAAACCTGCCGAGGGTCTTTCCCTGTCCCCGGAGAGCGAATACATTCCCGGCAGACAGGGCATAGGACTGAAAAGTATATATGAGCGGGTAGGGATATTAAAAGGAAATGTACGTATCAGAAGCGACAGGGGCTTTGAAGTCTTTGTCTCTATACCGAAGGAGTATGATGTATGAATGTTGTAGTAGTGGATGATGACAAACTGGTGGGCGCTTCCCTAAAAACTATACTGGAAGCGAGCGGAGAAGTGAATGTTGTGGGCGTGGGCTGCAGCGGTCAGGATGCAGTTTCCCTATATGAACGCCATAAGCCGGATGTCCTTCTTCTGGATATCCGCATGTCCGGCATGAGCGGACTGGATGCGGCAGAGAAGATCCTTTCCTCTGATCCTGCAGCCAGGATTCTATTCCTCACCACCTTCTCCGATGACGAGTACATCATAAGAGCGCTTAAAATGGGGTCTCGCGGCTACTTATTAAAGCAGAACTATGAAAGCATCGTACCCTCTTTAAAGGCAGTTTATAACGGGCAGAGCGTATTCGGGGACGATATCGTGTCACGGATTCCCTCCATGCTGCAAAAAAGCCGAAAACCTGACTTTTCAAAATACGGCATAAGTGAAAAAGAGGCTGAGATCATAACCCTTGTAGCCGATGGCATGAACAACAAAGAGATCGCAGCCACACTTTACCTCAGCGAGGGCACAGTGCGCAACTACTTAAGCGTAATCCTCGAAAAGCTTCAGCTTCGCGACAGAACACAACTGACGGTGTTTTATTATAAGAATCAGTAGATATTATTATCCCTACTACTTATGGTATATATTAGGCAGTACTCCCTAACCTACTGAGCCAATATTATCCACCCTGCCCTTAAGTCATTTTGTAATACCAGATGAGGAGGAGCAGGCATGAGAGTTTACATTACCGGCGGTACCGGAAACATCGGACAGAATGTTACAGCAGCCTTGCTGGCTGAAGTTTCAGGCGAGCCGATCCATAGTTTCAAAACCATATGCCTGGTAAAAAAGCCGCCCCGTTTGGGGCGGCTTTAGTCAGCTTAAAAGCTTAGCTTATTTCATTTCAGCCATTCTCTTATAGGTCTCATATCTCTCTTTCGCATCGGCCTCAGCTTTTTCAAAGAGCTCGTCTGCGATTTCCGGGAATGTCTGCTTCAGGGAGGTATAACGAACCTCTGTGTTCAGGAAGTCCTGGAAGTTGCCTGTAGGATCCTTGGAATCCAGAACGAACGGGTTCTTGCCCTGTGCTTTGTTCTCAGGGATATAGCGCCACAGATGCCAGTAACCTGTCTCCACAGCGAACTTCTCCCTGGTCTGGGTACGGGACATGCCTCCCTTGATACCATGGTTGATACAGGGTGCATAAGCGATGATGATGGAGGGTCCCTTGTGGGCTTCGGCTTCCAATACAGCCTTCATGAACTGGTTCATGTTGGCGCCCATGGCAACCTGCGCCACATATACATAACCGTAGGTAGTGGCTATCATACCCAGATCCTTCTTCTTGACCTTCTTACCGGAAGCGGCAAACTTAGCCACCGCAGCGGTAGGAGTAGCCTTTGAAGACTGGCCGCCTGTGTTGGAGTAAACCTCGGTATCGAATACCAGAATATTTACATCTTCACCAGAAGCAAGTACATGATCCAGTCCGCCATAACCGATGTCGTAAGCCCATCCGTCGCCACCGACTATCCATACTGATTTCTTCACCAGATATTCGCGCTTCTTCTTGATGTCCTCAACAAGATCGGCACATGCATCGCAAGGCTTAAAGCTGTCAAGAACCTTAATGAGTTCAGCAGATGCTTTCTTTGAGCCTTCAGCATCCTCCTTGGAAGCGATCCAGGCTTCCGCGGCGGCTTTGAGTTCGTCACCCACATCAAGCTCAATCAGCTTCTTGAGGGAATCCTCAATCTTGTCACGGATCTGGTTTACACCAATCAGCATGCCAAGACCATATTCAGCATTGTCCTCAAAGAGGGAGTTGGCCCATGCCGGACCCTGTCCGTCCTTGTTGGTGCAATAAACGGTGCTGGGAGCCGAGCCGCCCCAGATAGATGAACATCCGGTGGCATTGGCGATCATCATTCTGTCACCAAAGAGCTGTGTGATAGCCTTTAGATAAGGTGTTTCACCACAGCCGGCGCATGCGCCTGAGAACTGGAGAAGCGGCTGTGAAAACTGGCTGTTCTTAACTGTGTTAAGGGGTGCCAGATCGTTCTTGTATGTAACATTATTATTGAGGTATTCCCAGTTCTTAACTTCTGCTTCCTGGGTCTCAAGAGGCTTCATGATAAGAGCCTTTTCCTTGGCCGGGCAGATGTCGGCGCAGTTGCCGCATCCTGTACAATCCAATACGGATACCTGGATTTTGTATTCCAGTCCCTTGAACTGAGGTCCGGTTGCAGGCTTTGTAGCCATGCCGTCTGGAGCGCCAGCCTTTTCCTCTGCTGTCAGAAGGAACGGACGAATCGCTGCATGGGGACATACAAATGAGCACTGGTTACACTGGATACATTTGTCGGCCTGCCATTCAGGAACTGTTACTGCAATACCACGCTTTTCAAAGGCGCTGGTTCCCATGGGGAAGGTTCCGTCTTCACGTCCAACAAATGCACTGACAGGCAGGTCATCACCCTTCTGAGCGTTCATGGGGTCAACGACGTTTCTGATGAATTCAGGCCTGTTTTCATCAACAGCTATCTCTTCATCCTTTGCTGTCTTCCAGCTTTCAGGAACATTAACCTTGACCAGAGACTCAATACCCTTGTCAACTGCCTTGTAGTTCATATCTACAATAGCCTGTCCCTTCCTGCCATATGACTTTACAATTTCTTCTTTAAGGTACTTAACTGCTTCCTCTATAGGAATAACACTGGCCAACTTAAAGAATGCTGCCTGCATCACCATGTTGATCCTGTTGCCCAGGCCAATCTCTCTGGCAATACTGGTAGCATCAACGATATAGAAATTGATATCATTATTTGCTATCTGCCTCTTGAGCTCTGCGGGGATCTTCTCCTCAAGTTCCTCTGGGCTCCACTGGCAGTTAAGAACGAATGTTCCACCCTTCTTAAGGCCGTCGATCAGATCATACTTACCAACATAGGACTGATTATGGCAGGCAATATAGTCTGCCTCATCGATGAGATAGGTGGCACGGATCTTATTCTTCCCAAAGCGGAGATGGGATACGGTGATACCGCCGGATTTCTTGGAGTCGTAGGAGAAATAGCCCTGAGCATAGAGATCGGTTTCATCACCGATAATCTTAATGGCGCTCTTGTTGGCACCAACGGTTCCGTCGGATCCAAGGCCCCAGAACTTGCAACGGATGGTGCTGGGATCCTCGGTAACAATCCTCTCGTCCACAGGAAGAGACAGATTGGTTACATCGTCTACGATACCAATGGTAAATCCATCCCTGGGATCATCAAGCTTAAGGTTCTTGAACACACTGAGAATCTGGCTTGGGGTGGTGTCCTTTGAACCCAGACCATAACGTCCGCCAACAATAACGGGAGCGTTCTCAGCCTTATAATACAGCGACTTGACATCCAGATACAAGGGTTCCCCGATAGCACCGGGTTCCTTTGTCCTGTCGAGAACAGCAATTCTCTTAACGGTCTTGGGCATTTCATTGAAGAAATATTTGGCTGAGAAGGGCCTGTACAGGTGTACCTTCAGCACGCCCACCTTTTCTCCCCTGGCTCTGAGATAGTCCACAACCTCTTCAATGGTCTCGGTGACAGAGCCCATGGCGACGATTACATTCTCTGCCTCAGGATCACCATAGTAATTGAAGGGTTTGTAGTCGCGGCCGGTCAGCTGGGATATCTGCTTCATGTAATCGGCTACAACGTCCGGAATGGCTTCATAGTAGGGATTACAAGCCTCTCTGGCCTGGAAGAAGATATCCGGGTTCTGGGCAGTTCCTCTAGTTACCGGACGCTCCGGATTGAGAGCGCGGCTTCTGAAATCCTCAACTGCCTTCCAGTCCAGCATCTTGGCAAGATCATCATAATCCAGAACCTCGATCTTCTGAACTTCGTGTGAGGTTCTGAAACCGTCGAAGAAATGTACGAATGGTACGCGTCCTTTTATAGCAGCAAGATGAGCTACGGCGCCAAGATCCATGACTTCCTGAACACTGCCTGAAGCAAGCTGAGCAAAGCCTGTCTGTCTTGCAGCCATAACGTCGGAATGGTCACCAAAGATTGAAAGAGCATGGGAAGCAACAGCTCGAGCTGATACATGGAATACGCCCGGAAGAAGTTCCCCTGCGATCTTGTACATATTCGGAATCATCAGAAGCAAGCCCTGAGATGCGGTATATGTAGTGGTTAATGCGCCAGCTTGAAGTGAGCCATGAACTGCGCCTGCAGCACCGGCTTCAGACTGCATTTCAACAACCTTGACAGGCTGCCCAAAAACATTCTTTTGCCCGCGGGCTGCCCACTCATCGGTTGATTCAGCCATTGGTGATGATGGAGTGATGGGATAAATTGCTGCAACTTCGGTAAAGGCATACGAAGCATACGCCGCAGCGGTATTACCGTCCATCGTTTTCATTTTTTTTGCCATGGTTTACCCTCCTTGTATAAGATGAAATATGTACTTTGTATACACAATTTCTGCTGAATTTCCTTTAACCAAGGATAATTCGTTAATATTATATCATACTTTTAGTTGCGAACAACTAGATTTTTTCATCGGAACCGACCCAAATCCAAATCCGCTTATAACGGCAGAAAACCAGGTTTTTTGTCAGGTAATCAAACACTGAACAAATGGCTGCCAAAACCAATTTATGAGCGATAAAATGGTTTCATTACCTGATAAGCATTGTCCTTGCACAAACTGCAACAAGAATTATCATTCACCATAATCATGCATCTCAACCTGGCTTTGTCGGATTGATTCATTCTCGGCAAATCATCCCGACCTTGTATTCAAATTTCGAATTCGCTACCATGGGATTTGTACTTTATGACGACTATTACATTATACCATCGTACGCTCTCCCTGTAAACCGAATGCAGCCGTATTCAGTCTGGTTAGATCCACATGTTGTGAAGCAAATCTCACCATAGCCCTCTTTTGACCGAAAACACCTTACATGTAATCGATTATGCGCATTGCGTCCAGGGGTTCTTTATGGTATATTAAAGTCTGAATTTTATGCCATTTTACAGCAGCCCTTCCGAATTAGCGGCATTTGGCGATAAGGGATAACATGAGGGCGGGGCTATATGGAAGTTTTTCATTATCGATAGCTTTGCTATTAAATGCATTTAACATAATCTATAACACAAAACGAATAGGAGGAAAAATTCATGTCAGAACTGGTAGGAAACGCGATATTTGGTCAGTCCGGCGGCCCCACTTCGGTAATCAATGCCAGCGCTTCAGGCGTTATCACCGAGGCTCTAAAAGCGGACAACATACTCAAGGTATACGGTGCAGCCCATGGCATCCGTGGCATACTTGAAGAGAATTTCTACAATATGTCATTGGAGGATTGGAAGGAGCTCGAACTTTTGAAAACCACCCCTTCATCAGCTCTGGGTTCGGTACGCTATAAGCTGGCTGATCCGGATGAGGATCCCACCGATTACAATCGCCTTCTTGAGGTATTCAAAAAATATGATATCCGCTATTTCTTCTATAACGGTGGAAACGACTCCATGGATACCTGCAACAAGGTCAGCAAGTTCATGCAGAAGGCTGGTTACGAGTGCCGCGTGATCGGTGTTCCAAAGACCATCGATAACGATCTGTATGCCACTGACCATTGCCCTGGCTATGGCAGTGCTGCAAAGTATGTGGCAACCGCAACCATGGAAGTCTACCATGACGCTCGCGTTTATGACACCCCCATGGTCTGTGTTCTTGAGGTTATGGGAAGGAACGCAGGATGGCTCACAGCCGCAACGGCTTTGGCAGCCTACAAGGGAGCAGGCCCCGACCTCATCTATCTTCCTGAAATCGAATTTGATATGGACAAGTTCATCTCTGATTGCAAAAAGGTTTATGAAAAGAACAAGGGTAAGGTCATGGTTGCTGTATCAGAAGGCATCCGCGATAAGAACGGCAAATACATCTCTGAGTATGGCTCCGATATGGCAAAAGAAAAAGACTCCTTCGGCCATGCGCAACTTGGCGGAGTTGGCCAGGTGCTTGCCGCTGTCCTGAAAAAGGAACTCAATTGCAAGACCAGAGCCATAGAATTCTCTCTGCTTCAGAGATGCGCCGCTCACTGTGCATCTGCAACCGATGTTGAAGAGGCATTCACAGCCGGTCAAAAAGCCGTCCAATTCGCCCTTGAGGGTGCAACAGACCGTATGGTGGCTTATGAAAGAACCACTGATGAAGACGGTGAGTATAAATGCAATTATGTATTGGTTGATCTTTCAGAGGTAGCCAATACCGAAAAGAAGATTCCCAGGGAGTGGATTAATGAAAACTGTACTGGTCTGACCCAGGAATTCATTGATTATGCTCTTCCCCTTATTCAGGGCGACTCTCGTCCTCCCTTTGAAGATGGTCTCCCCCGTTTTGCAAAGCTTAAAAAAGTATCTGGAAAGGTTTGAGAATAAAGGATTCAAAAAGCGGCTGAACCGTACGGTTCAGCCGCTTTTTCACTCTTGGAATTAGTATTTATCAAGGCTTTACAGGTCTGCCCGATTCTATCTCGTTAATCCTGAGCTTGGAATAGTATGCATAGTCCGAATTGGGGTAATTCTCAATGATCATGTTGAAAATGTCCAGGGCCTCCTGGATAGCCTCATCCTTGGAGGGGTATTCTGACAAGGCTATGGCCTTCGCACCGTAATAGTAGATCAGGATCGTGTTATTGGGCTTGTTCGCATCGTCAAGCTCTTCTATGATCCTTATAGCCATCTTGAATTCATCCGCCGACTGCTTGTAAACGTCCTTGCTCTTGTTGTTTGCATTGCTGTCGTATATGCTTTTTGCGGACTCATATATCTGGCCGATAGCCTTCGGCTTGCTGGATTCATACAGCAGCATGATCTCCTGCTCGATTTCGGCCGGAATGGGCATCCCTTCCAGTCTTTCAACCTCCACTACCAGATCCCTGTACTTGCCCGCAGCGGCAAGACTGTCCAACTGGCGGAGGGTCCTGCTCCATGCCTGGTACTGCTCCAGTTCGTCACGAAGACTCTTTTCCTTTTGGTTGGATTGCTCAAGGCTTGCTCTCAGTTCATCGATAATCTGGTTCAATCTGTCGTTATCGTCCTTAAGAACCTGGATCTGCTGACTGCTGTCCACCTTGGGACTGATATGGATGAGGGGCTTATCTGCTGGCATGAGCAGCCAAAGTACGCCCATGGCGATCACGCCGATAACAAAACCCAGTATGTATTTTAAATAGAAGGGTGTTGTCTTCTCAGGGGACAATCCGCGGCTGAGCCATGAAACAACCGGGTTTTTCTCCCGTTTCTTGCCCCCGGCCGCTCTGCCGTCATCCTTACCGTCCAGCATGTCAAGATACTGCTGGGCCCGGATGCTGCTGTCATCCATTTCAATGACCTTGTTGAACATATATCGGGCGCTTTCCTCATCCCCGAGGCTTTTATAGAAGACGCCCATCAGGTTCATTGCCTCATAGAAAGCAGGATATATGGAAATGGCTTTCTTGAGTGCGATAATGGCCATGTCATCATTTTTCCCGGCCACATCCTCAAGAGCCTTATTATATAATTCAATGGCGTTTTGCATGTCCTCCGGAATCTGACCAAGTTTTTGGCGTATACTGCTCAGATCAATAGGTTTGAATTGCTTCAATTCCGCATTGACATCGAACATAAAATCCCTCCAAAGAACATTATACCCTCAATATGCACAGATTACCATTCCTGCAACACTTTTCTCATTATTATCCCTGGCTTTTTTCCAATTCTCATTTATTGTATCACTTTTCGTAACTTTTTCACAATAGGTGTCGAGGGTTTATTTAAGCTTCTTATATAAAAAAGCGCTTGCATTCTTCAAAGAAAAGTATACAAACAAGAAAACAGCGATCTGTTTTTACCGGATAAGATGTAAAGTCTATAGAAAAACGGGGAAGTCTCCCCGTTTCTGTTCGTTGTACTGGAATATACTAATTGCTTCCGCAGCACTTCTTATATTTTTTCCCGCTGCCGCATGGACAGGGGTCGTTTCTGCCAACCTTGGTCGCCTCACGTTTTTTGGGCTGTCTTGTCCTTTGTGTTTCACCATGGATAGCAGATGTCTCCCTGGCAACCTGCTGTCTTTGTACTACAATATTCTCCTTCTTAATGTGGAGCAGCATCTTAACAGTATCCTGCTGGATGTTCCTTATCATTTCATCGAACATGTCGAAGCCTTCACGCTTGTATTCAACAACAGGATCCTTTTGTCCGTATGCACGAAGACCTATGCCGTACTTGAGCTGATCCATGGCATCGATGTGATCCATCCACTTCTCGTCTACAGCCCGCAGAAGCACCCTACGTTCCAACTCACGCATGATTTCTTCGCCAAATTCGGCTTCCTTCTCATCATAGATCTCCCTGGCCTTTTTGCGGATAGTTTCTTTCAATTCATCGGTTGTAACGGTCTCAAGATCGATATCTTTCAGCTTCAAATAGCCCCTGGGAATAAGAATGCTTTCGGCATAAGTGATCATTGACGCAAGATCCCAGTCATCGGGCGGGGTTTCATCGCTGCAGTACATGTCCACAATGCTGGCGGACACCGCATCGATCATATTCATTATATTGCCCTTCAGATTTTCACCATTCAAAACCTTATAGCGCTCACTATAGATAACCTCACGCTGCTTGTTCATGACATCGTCATATTGAAGGACACTCTTTCTTCTTTGGAAGTTAATGCCTTCGATCCTCTTTTGGGCGCTTTCAATGGCATTGGACAGCATCTTGGCCTCAATGGGCTGATTCTCCTCCAACCCTAACATATCCACCATCCTCAGCATCCTTTCGGAGCCGAAGAGACGCATCAGATCATCTTCCAGGGAGATATAGAATCTGGATTCGCCCGGGTCTCCCTGACGGCCTGAACGTCCGCGAAGCTGATTATCTATGCGGCGGGATTCATGGCGCTCGGTGCCTATGATCTTAAGACCCCCGGCCTTTATAACCTGTTCCTTCTCCTTGTCAATTTGAGCCTTATACTTGTCGTGAAGTTCCTTGAATATATGGCGGGCTTTGAGAATTTCCTGATCATCGGTCTCGTTATAGCTTACCGAGGCCATAATGAGCTGCTCATCCATACCCATTTTTCGCATTTCCTGCTTTGCAAGGAACTCGGGATTGCCCCCTAGCTTTATGTCGGTACCGCGTCCCGCCATGTTGGTGGAAATGGTTACAGCTCCAAACTTACCGGCCTGGGCTATGATTTCTGCTTCCTTGTCGTGATGCTTTGCATTGAGCACATTATGTTTGATCCCGTTCTTACGGAGAATATTGCTCAGCATCTCAGAGGTCTCAATGGAAATGGTACCCACAAGAACAGGCTGACCCTTCTTGTGGCTATCCACGATATCCTCAACAACAGCAGAGAACTTGCCAGCTTTACTCTTAAAAACCACATCGGGATGATCAATCCTTATCACAGGAAGATTGGTGGGAATAGGGATTACGTCAAGTTTATATATGGCACGAAACTCCTGCTCCTCGGTGAGGGCAGTACCGGTCATTCCCGCAAGCTTGCGGTACATCCTGAAGTAGTTCTGGAAGGTGATGGTGGCCAATGTCTTGCTCTCCCGCTCCACCTTAACACCCTCTTTTGCCTCAATGGCCTGATGCAGCCCGTCGCTGTACCTGCGCCCATACATGAGGCGACCCGTGAATTCGTCAACAATGATGATCTCCCCATCCTTGATGACATAATCCACATCCCTCTTCATGAGTCCGTAGGCCTTCAAGGCCTGGTTGACGTGATGGGAAATAGTCATGTTTTCGATATCCGAGAGGTTTTCAATGTTGAAGAACTCCTCGGCCTTTTTTACGCCCCTGGCTGTCAGGGTGGCAGTATGTGCTTTTTCATCAACTATATAATCGGCGTCCACGTCATCGGCAAATTGCTTGTCATCTGTCTCCTTAAAGACCACCTTTTTCAGCCTGCGAACCAGCCTGTCGGCACGCTCGTACAACTCGGTTGACTCTTCCCCTTGCCCGGAAATGATCAAAGGAGTTCTGGCCTCATCAATAAGTATGGAGTCTACCTCGTCCACAATGGCATAATGCAGATCGCGCTGTACCATGTTTTCCTTGTAAACCACCATGTTGTCACGGAGGTAGTCAAATCCAAACTCGTTGTTGGTTCCATAGGTGATATCGCAATGGTAGGCATTGCGCCTGGCATTATTATCCATGCCATGAACAATAACACCAACCGAAAGCCCGAGAAAGCTATAAATCTTGCCCATGAGCTCGGCCTGATATTTGGCCAGGTAATCGTTCACCGTTACAAGATGGGCACCCTTGCCTTCAAGGGCGTTAAGATAGAGAGGAAGGGTTGCAGTCAGGGTTTTTCCTTCACCGGTCTTCATCTCGGCTATTCTTCCCTGGTGAAGAATGATACCACCCATGAGCTGAACCTTAAAATGTCTCTCTCCGATAACCCTGTCGGCGGCTTCTCTCACCACTGCGAAGGCTTCGGGAAGAATATCATCGAGGGTCTCACCATTTGCAAGTCGTTCTTTGAACTCGTCTGTCTTGGCTCTGAGTTGGGCATCGGTAAGAGCCCTTATCTCAGGTTCCATTGCTTCTATGGATTCCACTATGGGCATTATGCGCTTGAGTTCCCTTTCGGAATAACTTCCGAAAATCTTTTCCAGAATATTTGCCATCTATCTATTCCATCCTTTCACAGCAGAGCAAAGCTTTAGTCCTTTTTTTCTCTTTCCTTGAGACGTTCCAGAATCAGCTTATAACCATCCGCACCATAAAAAAGGGACTTGTTAACTCGGCTGATGGTAGCCTCACTGGCTCCTGTTTTGCTGTGAATCTCTTTATATGTTTTTTTATCCATCAGCATGCCAGCCACTTCAAAGCGCTGAGCAAAAGCCTTGATCTCGGCAACCGTAACAAGATCCTCAAAAAACCTGTAACATTCTTCAATGGTCTCTAATGACAGAATGGCTTCAAAAAGCCTGTCTGTTGATTTGTCCTTGAGTTTGGGATTCAAAGATATCATCTCCGATACACATTTTCGACGAATATTCCGGGGAATATCCCTCCGGAGTGTATTTTTCATTAGCCCATTCTTATTATTATCTCATCCAACAGGCATAATTGCAAATCATACCATTTCTGGATCACGCCATGGTAAGTCGTCATCTCCTCCATTTTTATTCTACACTATTTTTTGGCATGTTGTAAGACTGTATTATTCTCCACGAGTTTGGTACAATCTTTACACATAATATAAGTACAAGCCAAGGAACCACAGGAGGTTACTATGCACCCTGACTGGAAGTCTGAATCCCGGCACCTGGATAGAATCCTATCATTCATATCGTCGCTTCTGAAAAAGAAGCTTGCTGAAAAGGATTATCTGATTCATCAGCAAGCAGACATAAACAAGAGTATGTGGGAGGAATCCCGGGCAATAACCGATCTGGAGAGCATTTCAGATTTTATGCAGCACATCGGTCTTTTGAAGCAGAATATCTCCTGGTCAAAGCAGACCAGAAAGGATATAGTGCGACTGGATCGGCAGCTTTCTTCACCCTATTTTGGAAGGATAGATTTTGCCGAAGATGGCACCGAGCCCGAACAGATATATATAGGCATCAATTCACTCACCGATGAGGATACCATGAAGATCCTGGTCTATGACTGGCGCGCCCCCATTTGCAGCCTGTTCTACGATTTCGAGACGGGTCCTGCATTCTACCTGTGCCCTGCAGGAAGGATCAGCGGCCAGCTAACCCTGAAAAGACAATACAGGATTGAAGGCGGGCGATTAATCTATTTCTTTGACTCAAGCCTGGCTATCGGGGATGAAATACTGCAGGAAATTCTGGCCTCCAATGCAGCAGCCAAACTAAGAAATATTGTTTCCACCATCCAAAAGGAGCAGAACGCAGCCATACGCAACGAGACTTCACGGCTTCTGGCAATTCAGGGCGCTGCGGGAAGTGGCAAGACATCGGTTGCCATGCACAGGGCTTCCTATCTTCTGTATCGACACAAGAAACACATTCAGTCAGAAAATCTTGTCATCATGTCCTCTACTGATATACTGGGAGACTACCTGTCCGATGTTCTGCCCGAGTTGGGTGAGGATGAAATAAAGGGAGTAACCTTTACATCGATTTTGAAGAAATACATGCCTGTGGGAAATCTAAAAATCCAAACCCATCCCCAACTCATGGAGCAAATTCTGAATATCTCACACACGTCCTATGGAAGAGCAATTCGTGAGGTTATCCGCTTTAAGTCCTCCATTGCTTTTCTCAAAATGTTAGAACGCTATTTTCAATATGCCATTGAGCATCTTTTCCTGTTTGAAGATATCGTTTTCAATGAGCAAACCCTATTAACAGCAAAGGATCTGTCCCAGCTCTTTCATCATGATTTTTCAGGAATGACCCCTGCAGCCAGACTCAAGAGAATGGAGACCAGGATTAATGATTTGATCAAACCGCTAAAAAGACAGCAACAGCGTCAGAAGGCCAATGAACTCCTGGAGGGGGATGGGTACCTCAGCACCAGGGAGGCTCAGGCTCTCTCAAAGCTTAAACTCAGGAAGGAGTTGGAACCCCTTAACAAACAGATTGAAAGGATGTTCTCGGTCGGTGCCCTCACCCTTTACAGGAGACTTTTTGAAGATGATACCGCCTGGAACGCCTGTATGGCTGATCAGGACAGCCTGGAATGCTCCATCGTCCGTGCAGTGAGGAGCTATACTCTTGAAAACATTAACAACGGTATTATAGCCTTTGAGGATGCAGGGCCCATATTTTATCTCTCACTGATGCTGGGAGAAACCATGCCGGATATGACGGTGAAGCATTTGATTGTGGATGAGGCACAGGATTACTCGCCTCTTCAGATGAAGGGTCTGGCACGGCTTTTCCCGTCTACCGGGATTACCATTCTTGGAGATATGAACCAGAATATCAGCCCCTATGCCACTGGGGGAGGCCTTGATGATATTGCCCGGTTGATCTCTCCCGATGACTATGAGTTTATGCAGCTTAATAAAAGCTATCGCTCCACCCTGGAGATCAACCGGTTTGCCGCAGGTTTTCTGAATATGCCTGAGGGCGAGTATTTCGGACGCCACGGGGAAAAACCCCAGATTATACTATGCGGTGATTATCCGCGGCTTTGCCATGCCCTGGCAGACTCTTTAGCTGTATTTGCCGATAAGAAATACAAAACGGCGGCTATTATCACCAGAACCCTTGAAGAGGCAAAACTTCTTTATAAAGCTCTTAAAAAACATGCAAACAAGACCTCTCTGCCCTTTAGGCTCATGGATGAGGATTTCGAGTATGGTCTGGAAGGTATCATGGTCATGCCCGCCTACCTTGCCAAAGGCCTTGAGTTCGATTCAACCATGATAGTAATTCCAAACGATAATGATTATTCCGATCCCGACGATGCAGGCCTTTTCTACACCGCTATAACCCGCCCCCTTCATGATCTGTCCATATTCTGCTCCCTGTCGCACCTTCCTTCGGTGCTAGAAAGTGCAAATCCTGATCATTACACCATCAGACGCCTATAGTCCTGCTCTTGTACTTAACCCTCTTCTTGCCTGCCGGTTTTGGTTAATGTATAATCTAACCAATCAAAAGAGCCTGTTGGTTTTCAGCAGAGGAAGATTTGGAGGATGGTATCATGGGGAAAACTGGAGTAACCACACCTTTGGGATTTCAGGCAGCAGGAGTGGCATGCGGCATAAAGAAAAATGGTGAAAAGGATCTGGCTCTTGTCGTTTCCGATGTTCCGGCCACCTGCGCCGGCATATTTACGAAGAATGTGGTGAAGGGGCATTCTCTGAAATGGTCCATGAAGGCTATCAGCCGTGGCACTGCACGGGCTGTTGCCATAAACAGCGGCTGTGCCAATGCCTGCGTTGGTGAGGATGGAGACCGGGATGCCTTTGAAATGGCAAGGCTGGTTTCACGACTGGTCGATTGCGAGGCTGAGGATGTGCTTCTTGGTTCCACAGGTGTCATCGGTTACAGACTGGACATGAACAAGATAGAAGCCGGTCTTGCAGATGCCTTCAGGTCTCTCACCCCGGATGGTGGCAACAGTGCCGCTCAGGCCATCATGACCACCGACACATTCCCCAAGGAATCTTCCCTGGTTTATGATTACGATGGGCACACAATAACTATTGGCGGTATGGCCAAGGGATCCGGTATGATCCATCCCAACATGGCCACCATGATATCAGTTATAACCACCGACGCCAATATCAGCCGCAGGATGCTGGACAGAGCCCTCAGAAGCGTGGCAGACTCATCCTTCAACCGCATTTCGGTTGATGGCGATACCAGCGTATGTGACAAGGTATTGATCCTGGCAAATGGCCTGGCCGGGAATCCGGTAATTGATGATGAAGGACCTGCCTACAGTGCCTTTGAGAATTCTTTAAGGGCTGTGGCCACCGAGCTGGCCAAGATGCTGGCAAGGGATGGAGAAGGCGCTACAAAACTTATAGAAATCCATGTGAAAAATGCCCCGGATAGAAATACAGCCCATCTGATACTTAATGCCATAGCCAAATCGCCTCTGGTTAAAACAGCCATCTTCGGATGCGACGCAAACTGGGGCAGGATTATCACAGCAGCCGGCTATTCGGGAGCGGAGTTTGACCCTGACAAACTGCATGTCAGTTTGGGGAATCTCATGGTCTGTAAAAACGGCATGGGTGTTCCATTTGATGAAGAGAAGGCTCTTGAAATACTCAGGTCTCCGGAAGTGGTCATCACCCTTGACATGAATCAGGGTACCGTGGCAGACAGGATGTGGACATGCGACCTTACCAACGATTATATCAGGATAAACGGCTCCTACAGAACCTGATTTAAAATGTTAAAGGAAATGATTAATGGGTAAATAGAACAGAGAGGAAGGAAATTGGAGGTGTCCTGCTATGGCAATACAGCAGCTAGTGAAGTTCAGCGTTGCAGATCAAAACTTTGGTATAGGTATAAACCAGATATTCCAGATAATTAAGCCTCAGGAAGTATTCAAGGTGCCCAACACACCTCCGTTCATAGAAGGGCTTATTAACCTCAGAGGCAAGGTTCTGACCGTATTCAACCTTAGAAATAGGTTCAACCAGCCTGAAAAGCCCAATGATGAAGACACGAAGGTGCTTATTATCAACATGAATGATATGCTCCTGGGCTTTACGGTGGATAGTGTTACCGAGATCGTCAGGATTAATGACGAGGATATAGTGGATACCCCACCAACCCTTAAAGATTTTGACCATAGATTCCTTTCAGGTGTCGGGAAGCTAGGAGATAAGCTAATCCTTCTTCTTGATCTTGAAAAGGTGCTGACACCTGACGAAGAGCTGCAGGTTCAGGAAATAGTAGAGCAGAATGCAGCCAAGGTGCTCGGCGAAGGCGAATAGGTTTCCCATGCAATTCGGCTAACATAAAAGAGTTAAAGTTTTACGCCTTTTTGCTGCTTTTAGGACAAGCAACGCAAACACGGTTTCTTCCCTGTCGCTTAGCTTCATAGAGTGCATCATCGGCGCTCTTTATGAGAGTCACCTGATTATCTGCGGTCTCAGGGTATGAAGATACACCGATACTGATGGTAACTGAAGCGCTGATCACTCTGTCGGAGATCATCATGGAACCGATACCCCTTCTGATATCCTCCGCCTTTTCCACAATCTGATCAAGTGTGGTATGGGGCATGAGTATGACAAATTCCTCCCCGCCATACCTGGCGAAGATATCTTCCTTCCTGAGCTTCTTCATAATGTAGGCTGAAATATTCTTAAGCACCAGGTCTCCAAAGAGATGGCCGTGGGTATCGTTGAACTTCTTGAAATGGTCTATGTCAAACATGAGAAGAGACAGGTCATAGTTTCCTTCCTGCGCCTTCTTGAATTCAATCTGAAGGTTGTCCTGAAAATACAGACGGTTGTATGCACCGGTAAGCCCGTCAAGTGTGGCAAGATCATGCATCTGCTGGTACAGCCGGGCGTTTTCGATGGCTATTCCCACTTGCTGGGAAATAATCTCAAGAAGTCTTACGTTGTCACTGTTAAAGGCATTGGGTATGCCATGTTCTATGAGAACAATGCCGAGCACATTCCCTTTTGCAATCAGAGGCACACAGATGAGGGACTGTATCTTCCTTCCCCTGGTAAATGGATAATCATCTGGATTCACATCATTATCTATCATGGAATTGCCATCCTTTACCGAGGGTTTTAGAACATCACTGTTAATATAGTCTGAGACTATTGCAAGCTCCTTCTTGTCAAAAATACTGGAAACCTGCACCTTTAAATTATTCTGAGGTCCATGGCATAATGCGATGGTGGAATGGAAAACACCCATGACACCGATGATCACATCATTAACAAATTTTAATAGTTCGTTCATGTCAAAGATAGAGCTGATGGCCTGTGATATCTGCTGAAGGGTGTAGAATTCTGCAAGGCTTGAGGTCAGCTTGGTATTGGCCTGCTCCAGTTGCTCGTTGGTTTGGCTGATTTTGTCGTATTGGCTTTGGATTTCTTTTTTAGCCTGCTCCAGCTGCACATACTTGTCTCCCAGCCGGTCAATCAGGATCTGGTTTTCCTCCTGACTCCGTACATATTCCCTGTGAACACTACCTAATATGTAACCGCAAAAAGCAAATAAAAGGTATTGGACTGCTATGCTGATAAAGAGCATAAATCGATTGGTGTAGAATCCCTGTTGGTTAAGGCCGCTAAACAGGAATATTACAGCATACTGAGAGAGTGTCTGGGTCAGCCAGCCCAGCAGGATGTACCGAAGCGATTCCTTAAATCCTCTTGATAGGATTATGGAGATGAGGGGAAGCAGTACGATAAAATAGAAAACTGAACCATGATACATCAGGCTGATGAAGATAGTCATGATACCTATCTCTAAGTATTTTGCAATCTTATAAAGAGAGCTTTGATCCTGGTTCCTTACACCGATCTGGCTCAGCTTGAGAACACCTGTCAAGACAAATCCCGCATACAAAACCAACTGTACAGCCAGCAAGGCAAAACCAGTCACCGTCTGTGTTGTGACCAGCCTGGCAACAAAATCCTCGACAACCAAAATGGCCATGATGACCCAGCCGAACCTCGTAATGGTTCCCTCATGCCTGAAATAACTGCCCAGTGTTTTTCTTAATTGGTTATTCTCCAATGTATCCACTGTGAACCTCCATCAGGATGGATCATATCCTTTACGCTAAACGGAGTTTTTACCCTCGCCAGTATATCTCTATAACATCACCATCATTAATCGCATCGGTATAGCCTGCATCCCTGCCATTGAGTTTTAATACAATAGTCCCTTTCGGTTGGGAAAGATCAAAATCTATATGGTTAAAAATATCAACAAATATGGTCCGGCCTTCTTTTAGCGGCAACAGAATTCTTTCCCCATTTACCGTCACGCTTATTCCATCGCCCGATGCCGCCAGACCATCGGAACAGGCCAATTCCTCACAAAAATCAGACTTATCCTGACCAGTTCCCGAACCTGGTTCAGCTTCCTTCCCTTCGGGATTCTCCTGTTCATTCTCATTCCTTTCAGGCTCTGCCGGGTTAGGATCCTTCAGTTCGGCATGCTCGTATCCAGGATCCGGCAGATCCCTAATGCGGCATTCAATTGTCTCTCCCCCTTGAAGCCTGTATGAAGGATCTACTTTCCTCCCGTCTATTTCAAAGGAGCACAGCGCCAAATCTATCCCATATTTATGGGCAATATCAGATATTGTATAGTCCATAGATATATCGACATTATCATCAGCTTTGATTAATGTACCTTCGTCAGCAGGTTCTCCATTTATCCTTGTCTTTTGGGGAATGGAATGGATTTCTCCATTATATTTAAGAGTGGCAGGTGGGAATTCCACAAGAAGATCAGCACAAACAGCTCTGGCATCTTCTCCGTTTTCCGCCGGGATGACGGACAGCTTGTCCCCCGGTGAAACCATGCCGGTTAAAGACTCCTCCTTGCCATTCACCTTGATCTGTGCAGGCTTTCCGATACCTCCTGCCAGGGTCTTGCTTTCTCCATTGAGGAAAAATCTGAGCCTTTTGCCGGACTTGCAGATAAGCTGCTCCGGATTGAAGCCCGCCAGAGCCAAAACATCCGCAACACGCATCTTGTATGAGTTGAACACTTTAACGGTCTGACCATTGACGGTAACAAAATAGAAATCGGTACCCCTGAAAAGACCCGTGGTTACCAGAATTCCAAGAGGTGTTATGCTCTCCGGCCCGGAGGGCATATCCCCTTCTATAATTATGTTCTTAGCTATATTCCTGTCCCGTACTGCAACCCGTTCCTGCGGAAGACCAATTTTATCTGCAATGGCATCGCTCAGCCCTGCGGCCTGACTACCCCCGCCCACTAAAAAGATGGCGTTGGGCGCCTTTCCACCATTACATTCAAGGATCCTTTCCGTGATAGTCTCGGCCAACTGGTCCACAACAGGCCTGATGGTGCTGACAACTTCATTGGACTTGATGGTGACCTGATTATCAAGAACGTCGGTAAACTGTATTTCAGTTCGACCGGTACTCAACTCCAGCTTAATTCTTTCAGCCGTATTAAAATCTACCAGGAAGTTTTGGGCGATAGCTTCGGTTACTTCATCGCCTGCAACGGGAGCCATGTCATAGGCTATAATGGTACCGGATTTAGTGATTGCAATATCCGAAGTACCTGCCCCCACATCCACCAATGCCAGATTCAGCAGTCGAAGCTCTTTTGGTATGGCTACATTCAATGCGGCAATGGGCTCCAGTGTCAGACAGGTCACTTCCATACCGGCTCTTTCCATAACGGTATACAGGCTCTCCACAACCATCTCTGGAAGAAACGTGGCTATAACCTCAACACCGGCTTTTTGACCCTTATGACCGATAAGACTGGATATAACATAATCATTGAGATAATAATTTACCACGCTGTGGCCTACGCAGTAATACTGGCCAACCTCATTATGGGCAGGTGCGTTGTCAATCTGCATTTGTGCCATCTGGATGGCTTCCATCTCCATGGCGCCTACCAGGTGGGAATCGATCTCCCTGCCTTCTTCCAGACCCCTTTCCACCTTTACCCTGCTGGTTTTAAGCACACGACCAGCCGCAGCGATGGATACCTTGTTCAGGGAATACCCTACCTGCTCCTCAAGCTGTTCCCTTATCCTGGATACTCCTGAGACAACCTTTGATATGTCATGGATCTGACCATCCACCATGGCACGGCCTTCATGCTCCAACACCTTAGCTGCACGGATGACAAAGCTGTGTCCCTGTTGAATACCAACAAGACCAGCAATAGTCCTGGTTCCAATATCCAGAACAAATATGGCATCCTTCGGCATAGCTTTTCTTTTTCGTCTGCGTTTGGGCATTGTAGTCCTCCGGCCTTAATATGACTGCACCTTACTGTGTGCCTGTTATTTTATTGGTAATTTTCATCCTTTTCTTATTCTATATTTTTTTTATAGAATTCGCAATACGACGAAATACTACAAATCTCACACTTGGGCTTCCTTGCTGCGCAGGTTCGCCGGCCGTGCCATATGAGCAAGTGATGGGATTTTATCCATCTTTCTTTCGGAATGATACTGGTCAGTTGTGATTCGGTCTGATCCGGCCGGTTGCTGCGGGCAAGCCCAATTCTGTTTGAAACCCTTAGGACATGAGTGTCCACAGCAAATGCCGGGATATTGAAAGCATTGCTAAGCACAACATTGGCAGTTTTCCGTCCAACACCGGGCAGAGTGATCAAATCCTCCAGTGTAGCGGGCACCTGTCCTGAAAACCGGGTGATTAATTCCCTGCACATGGCCAGTATATTCTTCGCCTTGTTCCGGTAGAGTCCAATTTCCTTGATCTCCTGCTCCAGTTGCTCCTGGGTCAGCGGCAAAAAGCTGTTCAAATCCGGATAACGTGCAAACAGGGTTTCTGTGATACGGTTGACCGTCCTGTCGGTGGATTGGGCACTTAACATGGTGGCCACCAGCAATTGAAACGGAGTCCCATAATTAAGCTCGCATTTTGCCTGCGGATAAGTCTCTTCCAGTATATCCAGTATCTCTATGACTTTGGCTTTGCTCATCTTGCCGAATTTCAAGTTATTGCCTTCCTTTCGCTCTCTGCATCTTTTCTGTCCTGCCTGGTTTTGGCCCGTCCCAAAGCCCTTTCTGAAAGTGCTTCCTGGTATAAGCTAAGATAAGATTCTGCCGATCTGTCCCAGGTGGAATCATAGGACATGGCTCGCTTAACCAGCCTCTTCCATCCCTCCCGGTCAGTCTTAAACATCCTGAGGCTTTTTGCTATGGCTCTGATAAAGGCATTTGCAGAATCGGTACCATAGGTAAATCCAGTACCCGCTCCATGATGAGCCGCCTCATCCCGGACGGTGTCAGCCAGCCCTCCAACCTTGTGTACAACCGGAACCGAGCCGTAGCGCATGGCTATAAGCTGCCCGATACCGCAGGGTTCATAGCGGGACGGCATCAGAAACATATCGGAGGCTGCATAGATTCTTCGTGCCAATACATCATTAAAACCAAGATGAACTGATATACGACCAGGAAAATCCTTTTCCAGATTTTTTAACGCGCGTTCATAAGCAGAACTGCCCTTGCCCAGGATCACCAACTGTCCCCCGCTCTTAATGATTTTCTCAGCAGCGGGGATCAACAGATCGGTTCCCTTGATATGATCCAGCCGGGATACCACACCGTAGAGGGCAACTCCCTTCGGTTCCAGGCCAAGCTGCTTTTGCAGCTGCCTCTTATTCTCGCGTTTCGATCCGGGATTTTCAATAGAATATTTTTGGAAGAGAGCCGGATCGGTTTCAGGATTCCAGACATCATGATCAATACCATTTAGTATTCCTGAGAGCCGCCGTTTGTGAAGACCGATAAAGCCTTCAAGTCCATATCCGTATTTCTTTGTGGCCATATCACGGGCTCCGGTAACGCTGACTGCGTTAAACCTCTCTGAATAACCTATACCCGCCTTCATGGGATTGAAATCACCGTAGTATTCAACGCCATCAGACTCAAATGCGGCATCCCTGACACCGTAGAGCTTGAAGATTTCATGTCCGCAAATCCCCTGATAAGCAAGGTTGTGGATGGTGAAAACCAGCGCACAGGTTGACAGAGAAGGGATTTCATCCTCCTTCTCCCTGACAAGCATGGCAAGGGGTGCCGTATGCCAGTCATTTAAATGGATGATATCAGGTTTGAAATCCGAATCCTTCAGCCACTGAAAGATCGCCAGGCAAAAAAAAGTGAAGCGCTCAGCATCATCACTGTAACCATAAACTGATGGTCTTCCAAAGTACCGGTCGCTACCGATAAGCAGGGTAGTCACCGGTGCATCCACAGCTTCCTTCAGAACACAGGTCTCTTCCCCGGTACCCATTTTAACTGTAAACTCGGAAATCTCCCTTGTGGCCGCATCGATTTCCTGGTGTGCGGGTATGACAAGGCAGACATCGGCACCCGATTCCTTCAGTTTGCAGGGCAGTTCTCCAGCCACGTCGCCAAGACCGCCCACCTTAATGAACCCGGCGGCTTCAGCCGCTACGAAAAGTACCTTCATTTTCTTCATATTTCACCGATCACCTGGTATATGGATTAATGCCATTATTCTACCACCATTGATCTTTACTTGGCAAATTCAAACAGCAGGGACTGTTTGTTCTGATGACGGGCTCACACCTTGAG
>FZPS01000201.1_pt92 | contig 53385 bp, 46 predicted proteins | sample 1817821 | NCBI WGS metagenome assembly FZPS01 (sample SAMEA104158645, study PRJEB21678) | metagenome | place: Germany | collected 2015-04-21 | reverse complement strand
GTTCCAACGGGGCTTATTAAAGTGCCACTACTCCAGTCACTGTCACTCTGAATAATTCAAAAATTCGATAGATTGGTACTTTGGAAGGATATATTCATTTTTTAATTACATTTTGCGGAAACTCAAGCTTAAATAGTCTTCATTAAGATCTTAAATATTCTTCGTTAATAGCTATAACCTTTTCCATAGCTTCAGCACCTGGTGCTCCTATGGTCGTTCTCTTTTCTACACATGTACGAAGTGAGATTGCCTCATATATATCTTCTTCAAAAACTGGACTAATAGCCTTAAATTCATCAAGTGTCATATCGTCAAGTGCCATATTTTTATCTATGCAATACAATACCAATTGTCCCACTATTCCGTGAGCATCTCTAAATGGTACTCCTTTACCTACTAGGTAATCAGCTGCATCTGTAGCATTGGTAAAACCATTTTTAGCACTATTTTCCATAACTGATTTATTAAATGACATTGTATCTATCATTCCCGTAAACAATGAAATACATCCCTTTGTAGTATCAATTGCATCAAAACAAAGTTCTTTGTCTTCTTGCATATCTTTATTGTAAGCAAGAGGAATTCCTTTCATAGTTGTAAGCAATGACATTAATGCACCATAAACACGACCAGTCTTACCACGAACTAATTCTGCTATATCTGGATTTTTCTTTTGAGGCATAATACTGCTACCTGTTGAGTATGCATCATCTAATTCTATAAAGCTATATTCATTAGAATTCCATATGATAATCTCCTCTGAAAATCTGCTTAAATGCATCATTATAGTGGACATTGCTGATAAAAATTCAATTAAGTAATCTCTATCTGCAACTGAATCCATACTATTAAGGGTAGGACCATCAAAGCCAAGTAATTTTGCTGTCAAATCTCTATCCAACGGATATGTAGTTCCTGCAAGCGCTCCAGAACCTAATGGACAGTAGTTCATTCTATTATATATATCATTTAATCTGCCTCTATCCCTTTTAAACATTTCAAAGTATGCACCAAAATGATGTGCCACTGTAATAGGTTGCGCCTTTTGTAAATGTGTAAAACCTGGCATAAAAGTTTTCGTATTTTCTTTCATTATTCTAAGAATTACCTCAAGTAAATTCTTGAGTAACTCATTTACATTCTCAACTTCATCTCTTGTATAAAGTTTCATATCAAGAGCAACCTGATCGTTTCTACTTCTTCCTGTGTGAAGTCTTTTACCTGGTTCTCCTACTCTATCAATAAGATGTGCCTCAACAAACGAGTGAATATCTTCATGTTCTTCACTAATTTCTAGAGCACCTGTTTCAATATCATTTTTAATGCCTTTTAAGCCTTCTATTATAATATTCTTATCATTCTCTGATATAATTCCTGTAGCTGCCAACATAGTTACGTGAGCAATACTTCCATCAATATCTTGCTTATAAAACTTTTGGTCAAATGATAAAGATGCATTGAAATTATGCACTAACTGATTTGTTTCCTTAGTGAAGCGTCCGCCCCAAAGTTTCATGATGTCCTCCATTCCGGGAAAGTCCCAACGACGATTTTTATTTTTTTAGAATCTTTGCAATGACTGTTGCAAAAATAAACACACACATATTACATACGACAATACTAGCACCTGTAGGTATTTCTAACATATATGAAGCTATCATACCCACAAAATAACTAAACATCGATATCGCAACTGATGAAATCAGCACTGGTTTAAATCTCTTAAATATTCTCATAGATGTAACCGCTGGGAATATTATCAGACTGGATATAAGTAGCGTTCCCATAATTCTCATACCTATTACCACCGTCAGAGCAGTAAGTATAGCCAATATCGTTTTATGGATTTCTATTTTAATTCCACAGGCCTTTGCAAAATTTTCATCAAATGTAATTGCAAAAATATAATGATAGCAATATATAAATACCACTAAAATCACTATTCCAAGTATAATGCAAAGCACAGAATCTTCTTTATTGATTGCAAGTATACTTCCAAACATGTAACTATTCAAATCAATATTTGTTCCCTTTGAGAGCGTATTAATAATGATACCGATAGCTATAGAACTAGATGCAATAAGTCCAATTGCTGCATCACCTTTTATTTTGCTATTCTCACTAACACGTAACAATAAATATGCCGCCACTATTACCACAGGAATAGCAACATACAAAGGTGCTTGATTAAAGGCAAGTCCAACTGCCATTGCCCCAAATGAAACATGAGATAAGCCATCTCCAATCATTGAGTATCTTTTTAATACTAAAATAACTCCAAGTAGTGATGCACATAATGCTACTAGACCACCAATAAACATAGCTCTAACCATAAAGGAGTAAGAAAACATTGTTGCTATCTGGTTGAAGAAATCAGACATGCTATTTTCCTCCCTTCTGGTGTTTCTCACACATACATTCCTCTGTACATCCACCATCAATCAGATATTCAGCTTTATTTCCAAAGAAATACTTGTATTTATGCATATGTAAAATCTTATTGGAATATTTAAGAGCATTTTCAACATCATGAGTTATCATAATGATAGTTATTCCTAGCTCTTTGTTCAATTTTTCTATTAATGCATAGAAATCTTTACTTGCAATAGGATCCAGACCAGTAATAGGTTCGTCCAAAAAAATAATCTTATCTGTAGCACAAAGTGCCCTCGCTAGCAATACTCTTTGCTGTTGTCCACCAGATAAATCTGCAAATGACTTATGCTCTAATTCAAGAATTCCAAGCCTGTCCATATTTTTTATAGCTCTCTCTCTTTCTCTATGAGAAAAAAATGGTAGAAAACCTTTTCTAGTAAGACAACCTGATAGCACCACTTCTCCGACAGATGCCGGAAAATCCTTTTGCATCGGGTTTTGCTGGGATAAATATCCGATATTATTTCGTTTTACACCATCTGAAAAAGTAACTTCACCAGATTTCAAAGGAATTATACCCAGTATTCCCTTTAGTAGTGAACTCTTTCCTGTGCCATTTTCGCCTATAACACTTATATAGTCGCCCTTTTCCACTTCCATTGAAAAATCTTCTACTACATTTTCTTTTTCATATGCGATTGACACACTTTTACATATCAGTTGAGCCATTAAAGCCTCCAAATTTCTTAATCTGTTTTAATATGATGTCTTTTTAACTTAATTTGTGTATGAATAATCCGCTTCTAAGCTTTGGCTCGAACCATGTAGATTTCGGTGGCATAAGCATTCCAGCATCAGAAACATTGAATAATTCTTGGATAGATGTTGGATACATTGAAAATGCAATGCTCATATCCTCATGACATCTCTTTTCCAGTTCACTCAACCCTCGAATACCGCCGATAAAATCTATTCTTTTATCTACTCTTGGATCCTTGATACCAAGAATAGGTGTAAGCAGGTTATTCTGCAAAATTGCAACATCTAGACTTTCCACGGGATCATCCACCTTGATTTCCTCTTTTGCTACAAGTTCATACCATTCTTCATCCAAGTACATTCCAATTGTTCCCTTAGCGTTTGGTGAATATGGTGTCTTACCGACATTTGTAATATCAAAGCAATTTGATACCAATTTTATATATTCTTCTTTTGAATGTCCATTTAAGTCTTTTACGACTCTGTTATATGGCATAATCATTAATTCTTCATCTGAAAATAAAACAGAAAGGAAGTAGTTAAATTCCTCGGTACCATCGTAGTTTGGATTTTCTTCCCTTCTCTTAAGGCCGACCTTTACAGCCGATGCTGCTCGATGATGTCCATCTGCAATATATATGCTATTAATGTTTCCAAAAGCATTTTCAACATCTGTAATATCTGACGAATCTTCTATTTTCCAAACTCTATGATTAATACCGTCATCTGATATAAAATCATATATTGTCTTTTCATTTTTTGTTTTGTTTACCACACCTCTAATAACATCATTTGCTCTATATGCTAAGAAGATAGGACCTGTCTGTGCATCACAAGTATCCACGTGATTAATTCTATCTTGTTCCTTATCTGCACGAGTATTTTCATGCTTTTTTATAACATTATTTTGATAATCGTCTATAGAAGAACACGCCACAAGGCCTGTCTGAACTCTTCCATCCATAGTTAATTCATATATATAGTAACATTTATCACTATCTGTAATAAACGTGCCTTCTTCCATCATACCATCAAGCAACTCTTTCGCTTTAGAATATACCTCTGGGGCATATGTATCTACAGAGTCGTCAAACTGAGTTTCTGCTCTATCAATATTAAGAAAAGATAATTTATTATTTGCAACTACATCACTAGCTTCCTTTCTATTATATACATCATAAGGTAAGGCAGCTACCTTATCTACAACTTTTTCGTTTGGTCTAACACAAATAAATGGTTTAACGTTTGCCATAATAAAATTTCTCCTTTGAATTTTCTCTGTATGAGTATACAATATATTTCTGCTTTATGCCATAAAAAAACTTATAATTAATTTCTCCAGAGCTCTTTGATCTTTAGAACCCATAGTCTCTCTTGCAGAGTGCATTGCTAGTATAGGCACTCCCACATCTACAAGTCTCATTGGCAAATACTTATTTGACAACCCACCTAATGTACTTCCTGTGGACACATCTGATCTTGAAACAAACTTTTGATATGGAATATCATTCTCTAAACAAACCTGTTCAATAATGGCTATTGATTCTGAATCTGTCCCATAAGTTTGTGAGCATGCACGTTTTATCACTATTCCATTATTTAATGGATTTTTGTTTGTAATATCTGATTTTTCCATTTTATTTGGATGCTCACCATGGGCCACATCGACTGAAAGAAAGAAGCCTGATGTAATAGCATCAATGTATTCACTTCTTTCAAAGCCTAAAGATAGATACATTTTTTCTAATATCATAGATAAAAGTGATGAATCCGCGCCTTGTTTAGTTCTACTTCCAATTTCCTCGTTGTCAAATAAGGCTATGGCATTGAATCCCGTGTGATTTTTGCACTCTATTATACCTTCTAGTGCTGCCACTACTGATGTTATATTATCTAATCTTGGGGCTGAAATAAAATCGTCATTCAGTCCTATTATTTCAGGTATATCATTGTTATAGATATAAATTTCAAAATCCAAAATATCCTCAACTGGTACCTGTATATTCTCTGATAAATAATTTATAAAGAAATTATCCTTATTCATAGTATCGTTAATAATGGTACACAATGGAATCATATCCTTCTGTCTATTTAATTCTATTCCTTTATTTACCTCATGATTTTGATGAATAGCGATATTAGGTATAGTAAACAGGGATTTTCTAAAATCAAATATCTGTGTATTAGGTCTGAATGTTTCTTCACTTCTGTATGTAACTTTCCCTGCAGCTGAAAGTGGTCTATCTAGCCATGTATTAAGTATCATCCCACCATAAATCTCTACATTACACAAACCATACTTGTTCTTTTTTATTTCAGGGTTTGGCTTAATACATAAGCAAGGATGATCTGTATGCGCTGCCACAATCTTCATACCATTTCTAATATCATAGTTTGTGCCAATATCTACTGCAAAAAGGGATGAGTCATATATATTAATATAATATTTACCTCCTCTATATATCCTCCAATTATCGTTTAATTTAAGTTCATTAAAGCCATTGTCCTTTAGTATCTGAATGGATTTTTTAACGGTTGTAAACTGGCAGGTACACTCACCTAACATATCTGTTAAATGTTCTGCACTAACTAGATATTCCTTCATTTGGGCCTCCTAATATTGAGATAATTACTTTATTTTTGCTTTTTCATCTACTATTTTATTTGCTTTGTTTATATTAACACTCATACTAATATTTTACAATACAAACACTCTCTGGGGCATTTCGAGAAAATTATCTTGCCCTAAAAAATAGTAAAAATCTTCGTATAGCGCTGAGCCACAAGTAGATATATCAAACCCATCTCATTTTTGAGATGGGTTTGATATATCTAGGAGGTCGCGGCGTTCGCCGCGTATAAAAACATAGAAGCATCAACTTTCAAGTAAACTTGACTTGATGCTTCTTTATTTTTATGTGTGGCTCAGTGCTCGCGCCTATTTTATAATTCTTACTTTTATTACGCCTTCGAGTGCTGATATTTTTTCTACAGAGACTGTAGTTGCACTCATGTCAAGGTCTAACATTGTATATGCGTAGTCGCCTTTTGACTTACTTGACATTTCTGAAATATTTACATGTTCTGCAGCAAATACTCCAGTGAATTGACTTAACATGTTAGGTACATTTTTATGACAGATTGCCATACGGCCTGCCTTTGTACATACACCCATATCACATGCTGGATAGTTTACAGAGTTTGTAATATTACCATTCTCTATGTAATCAACGATTTCTTTTACTGCCATAACTGCACAATTGTCTTCTGATTCTTTTGTTGAAGCTCCAAGATGAGGGAATGCAATTACGTTTTCCATATTTGCAACTTTCTTTGAAGGGAAATCTGTTACGTATTTCTTAACTTTACCAGATTCTAATGCTTCCTTCATATCATCTTCATTAACTAGCAAATCTCTTGAGAAATTAAGGATAACAACTCCGTCTTTCATCATTGAGAAAGAAGCCTTGTTGAACATACCTTTTGTATCATCTAAAAGAGGTACATGAACTGTAATAAAGTCACATTCTGCATAGATATCAGCATTTGCTTTTACAATTTGAACCTGGCTAGAAATATTAAGTGCATTTTTTACTGAAAGATATGGATCGCATCCCATTACTTCCATTCCAAGTGCAATACCTGCATTAGCAACCTTAACGCCGATAGCACCAAGACCTATAACACCAAGTTTTTTTCCTTGAATTTCACATCCAGAAAACTTAGATTTTGCCTTTTCCATTGTCTTACAAATGTTGTCATCATCTTTATTTTCTTCTACCCACTGCATTCCACCTTTTAAATCTCTAGATGCAAGAAGCATACCAGCAACGATAAGTTCTTTAACACCGTTAGCATTTGCTCCTGGAGTATTAAATACAACAATACCCTTTTGGGCACACTTATCAAGTGGAATATTATTAACGCCTGCACCTGCTCTAGCAACAGCTAATAAGCTGTCTGGAAGTTCAAGTTCATGCATAGATGCACTTCTTACAAGTACAGCTTCTGCTTCAGCGAAATTATCTGTAGTACCAAATGTATTTGGTAATAAATTCATACCAATTTTTGCGATTGGATTCAAACAATTTATTTTAGTCATTATTTGTTTTCCTCCTCAAATTTTTTCATAAAGTCTACTAACTTTTCTACACCTTCCATTGGCATAGCATTGTAAATACTTGCTCTCATACCGCCAACGCTTCTATGTCCCTTAAGGTTTTCAAAGCCTGCTGCTTTAGCTTCCTTAATAAACTTAGCATCTACTTCGTCATTACCTGTAATAAATGGTACATTCATAAGAGAACGGTCTTTTGCAACAACTGTTCCACTAAATAATTGGCTCTGATCAAGGAAATCATAAAGAATTTTTGCCTTCTTTTCGTTTAATTCCTTCATTGATTCAAGACCACCCATGTTTTTGATCCATTTGAATACTTTGCCACAGATATAAATTCCATAGCAAGGAGGTGTATTATATAAAGATTCTGCATCTGCATGAGTTTTATATTTAAGCATTGTAGGTGTTCCTGGAAGGGTATCCTCTGTAATAAGGTCTTCTCTTACGATAGCAATTACAACGCCTGCAGGACCAACATTTTTTTGAACACCACCATATATAACGCCATATTTTGAAACATCAACTGGCTCTGATAAGAAACATGATGAAATATCTGCTACTAATGTATGACCCTTTGTATTAGGTAATTCTTTGAATTTTGTACCATAAATTGTATTGTTTTCACAGATATAAACATAATCAGCATCTTCTGGAATATCAAGATCTGAACAATCTGGAATATATGAGAATGTCTTATCAGCTGAAGATGCAACTTCTACTGCATCACCATACATTTTTGCTTCCTGGTAAGCCTTCTTTGCCCACTGTCCAGTAATAATATACGCTGCTTTTTTGTTCTTCATAAGGTTCATTGGAATCATAGCAAACTGTTGTGAAGCTCCACCCTGTAAGAATAATACCTTGTAATTGTCTGGAATATTCATTATTTCTCTTAAATCTGCTTCAGCAGTTTTAATAATCTCGTCAAAAGCCTTAGAACGGTGGCTCATCTCCATAACTGACATTCCTGTACCTTTGTAATCTAACATCTCTGCTGCAGCTTCTTTTAATACTTCTTCAGGTAAAACTGCTGGACCTGCTGAGAAATTGTACACTCTACTCATTTTAACATCCTCCTATAAACATTAAGTTAAAGCTTATTTTGTTCCTAAATCTTCTTCACTAAATGCTTCTGAAATTGGAGCACCTGGTGCAACCATTGGGAATACTTTGTCATCACTATCGATAACGCAGTCAATAACAACTGGCCTATTGAGTTCAATAGCCTTACGTAAAGCATCTTCTACTTCTTCTTTCTTAGTAACTCGGATGCCTACAGCCCCCATTGCCTCTGCAAGTTTTACAAAGTCCACATTGTCATTTAACATTGTATTAGAATATCTCTGACCATAGAACAATGTTTGCCATTGTCTAACCATTCCTAAAACATGATTGTTAATTACTACTTGAACGATTGGTACATTATACCTTGCAGCTGTAGCTATTTCATTCATATTCATTCTGAAACAACCATCACCTGCAATATTGCATACAATCTTATCTGGTTTAGCAAGCTTAGCACCAATCGAGGCGCCAAGTCCATATCCCATAGTTCCTAATCCGCCTGAAGAAATAAATGTTCTTGGCTGTGTATACTTATAGAACTGTGCTGCCCACATCTGATGTTGGCCAACTTCAGTAGTAATTATTGCTTCACCATTCGTAACTTCATATAATTTTTCAATAATATATGGTCCAGTAAGGCCTTCGCCATGCTTAAGTGGATATTTTTGCTTAAAGTCTATAATAGTGTTCATCCACTCGCTTCTATCAGCCTTTGTAAGTTTCTCATTAAGTTTTGTAAGAATTTCTTTTGCATCACCAATAATGCTAGCATCAGTTCTAACGTTTTTGTTTATCTCCGCAGCATCAATATCAATATGAATTATTTTAGCATGTGGAGCAAATCTCTTAACATTACCCGTTACACGATCGCTAAATCTTACACCAATGGCAATAAGTAAGTCGCATTGTGTTACACCAAAATTAGATGTTTTGGTTCCATGCATACCTATCATACCGGTATATCTATCAGAAGTACCATCATAAACGCCTTTACCCATAAGTGTATCACAAACAGGTGCATCAACTTTTTCAACAAATTCCTTAAGTTCTGTGCAAGCATCAGAAGCAACTATACCACCACCAACAAATATGTATGGTTTCTTTGCTTTTCCAATAATCTTAACTGCCTTTTCTATATCTGATTCTTTTATAGTAGAACTTTGTCTTTCAATAGCCTTTGGAGCAGTCTTTACATAATCTGCCTTATTAGCTGTTGCATCCTTTGTGATGTCAACAAGCACTGGGCCTGGTCTGCCTGATGCTGCGATATAAAATGCCTCTCGTATTGTATCTGCAATATCTGCGGCATCTTTTACGATGTAATTATGCTTTGTAATAGGCATCGTAACACCTGTAATATCTATTTCTTGGAATGTATCCTTACCAAGAAGTGGTTTCGCAACATTTGCTGTAATGGCTACCATAGGAATGGAATCCATAAAAGCTGTAGCAATACCTGTTACAAGATTTGTTGCTCCTGGGCCTGAAGTCGCCATACAAACTCCAACTTTACCAGTTGCACGTGCATATCCATCCGCTGCGTGGGAAGCTCCCTGCTCATGGGATGTTAAAATATGTTTAATTTCGTCTTGATGCATATATAATGCGTCATATACGTTAAGAATAGTTCCACCTGGATATCCAAAAACTGTATCTACGCCTTGCTCTTTTAAGCACTCGATAAGAATTTCTGAACCTGTTAACTGCATTTTCGTTTTCCTCTCTGTTGTCTCATTTTATTATATCAGACTAGTATATTACAAATATACTTATGTTTCAAATACCAATTTTATCTTATAAAATTTAAAGCAAAGGATTATAATGTACTTCTTAGCACTGCACCCTTGTTTGCTGATGTAACAAGTGAAGCGTATCTTGTAAGGTAACCTGTTTTAACTTTTGGTTCTTTTGGTTGCCATTTTGCTTTTCTTTCAGCTAAAATTTCATCAGATAATTCTACATTAATTGAATTGTTATCGATATCAATACTAATAATATCCCCTTCTTCAACTAATGCTATAGGACCACCAACTGCTGCTTCTGGTGAAACGTGACCTATAGAAGCTCCTCTTGATGCACCTGAGAAACGACCATCTGTAATAAGAGCAACTGATGAACCAAGTCCCATACCTGCAATGGCAGATGTTGGATTAAGCATCTCTCTCATACCTGGGCCACCCTTAGGTCCTTCATATCTAATAACTACTACATCACCAGCGACGATTTTTCCGCCCTTAATTGCTGCAATAGCATCTTCTTCACAATCAAATACTCTAGCAGGTCCTGAATGTTGAAGCATCTCTGGAACAACTGCTGATCTTTTAACAACACAAGTATCTGGTGCAATATTTCCACGAAGAACTGCAATACCACCAACTTGGCTATATGGATTTTCTATATCACGAATGATTTGTGTATCTTTATTTATGCAGCCTGCGATATTTTCGCCAACTGTTTTGCCTGTAGCTGTAATAATATCTGTATTGAGAAGTCCTTTTTTATTTAACTCGTTCATTATTGCATACACACCACCAGCTTCGTTAAGGTCTTCCATATATGTGTTACCTGCTGGAGCAAGGTGACAAAGATTAGGTGTCTTAGCACTGATTTCATTTGCCATCTCAATATCAAGATCAACACCTGCCTCATGGGCTATAGCTGGTAAATGAAGCATAGAATTTGTACTGCATCCTAACGCCATATCTACTGTTAATGCATTTTCAAATGCAGCCTTTGTCATTATATCTCTTGGTTTAATATCATTTTTGAGCAATTCCATGATCTTCATACCTGCATGTTTAGCAAGTTTAATTCTCTCTGAATATACAGCTGGGATTGTACCATTGCCCCTTAATCCCATACCAAGTGCCTCTGTAAGACAATTCATACTGTTTGCTGTGTACATTCCTGAACATGAACCACATGTTGGACAAGCTTTTGCTTCAAATTCTTCCACTTCTTCAAGTGACATCGAGCCTGCTGCATAAGATCCAACTGCTTCAAACATACTTGAAAGAGAAGTTTTACAACCTTTTACGCGACCTGCAAGCATAGGGCCACCACTTACAAAGATTGTTGGTATATTAAGTCTTGCAGCTGCCATAAGAAGTCCTGGAACATTCTTATCACAGTTAGGAATCATAACTAATGCATCAAATTGATGAGCAAGAGCCATACATTCTGTAGAATCGGCAATTAAATCTCTAGTTACTAAGGAGTATTTCATTCCTGTATGACCCATTGCAATACCGTCACATACTGCGATTGCTGGGAACATAATAGGAGTTCCTCCTGCCATTGCTACACCCATCTTTACAGCATTGGTGATTTTATCAATATTAATGTGACCAGGTACTATTTCGTTGTAGGAACTTACGATACCAATTAATGGTCTCTCTAGTTCTTCCTTGGTCATACCAAGTGCGTTAAACAATGAACGGTGAGGTGCCTGTTGCATCCCTTTTGTTACTGCATCACTTTTCATTTTATTACTTCCTTTCTATACAAAAGCCATATATATCTAAACAGGTAAATACTTGTATTTAGGCTATTCTCTCGCAAATAAGGTCTCCCATTTCGCTACACTTAACCTGCTTCATTCCCTCAGTCATAATATCAACTGTTCTGTAATCTTCCTTTAACACTTGCTTAATAGCTGCTTCCACAGCATCTGCTTCTTTATCTAAATCAAAGCTATAACGAAGCATCATCGCTGCTGAAAGAATGGTCGCGATTGGATTTGCAATATCTTGACCTGCAATATCAGGCGCTGCGCCGTGACTTGGCTCATACAGACCTAGCTTTGTAGCACCAAGTGACGCTGAAGATAACATTCCAATAGAACCTGTAACCATACTCGCTTCGTCTGATAAAATATCACCGAACATATTCTCTGTTAAGATGACATCAAATTGCGCTGGATTCTTAACTAACTGCATTGCGCAATTATCCACAAGCATATTTTCAACTACGACCTCAGGATAATCTTTTGCTACCTCTGCTATGACTTTATTCCAAAGTCTAGAAGTATCAAGAACATTAGCCTTATCGACACTAGTAATTTTCTTTCTTCTCTTCATAGCAATCTCAAAACCCTTTATTGCTATTCTTCTTATTTCATTTTCATCATATTTAAGAGTGTCTGTTGCTGTGACGACTCCATCCACGGTCTCAGTTTTTCTATCACCGAAGTATAAACCGCCTGTAAGTTCGCGAACTATCATCATATCAAATCCAGCGTCTGCAACAGATTCCTTAAGAGGACATGCACTTTTTAATTCATCGTACAAAAAAGATGGTCTAAGATTAGCAAATAATCCAAGCCCTTTTCTTATTGCAAGAAGACCTGCTTCTGGTCGTAGATTTGGTGCTAAATCGTACCATTTATCCACTCCGACTGTTCCACCGACGGCACCTAAAAGCACTGCATCTGAAGCTTTTGCTGTTTCAAGTGCTTCTTTTGTAAGTGGTTCTCCATGGGCATCTATTGAACATCCACCCATAAGTACTTCTGTATAATTAAATGTGTGATTATACTTTTTTGCGACTACATCTAAGACTTTTTTTGCTTCCCTTACTATTTCAGGGCCGATACCATCACCTGATATTGATGCGATATTAAAATTCATTGGTATGCCTTCTTTCATTATATATTATTTAATATTATTCTGAGTCATTTGCCTTTTCTACTTCAACTACAGCTTCTTTTTTCATTGGAATACGACAATTTTTATTGTTTCCGAACTCTACAATAACCATATCTTCTTGAACATCAATAACTATACCGTAAAATCCTGATGAAGTAAGTACTGGATCTCCGACTTCAATTGATTCCATAAGTGAAGTACGCATTGCTTGCTGCTTTTCCTGCTGTTTCTTTTGTGGTCTATACATAAGAAAATAGAGAATACCACCAAAAACCACAATATAAAGTACTATTGTGATAATCATATTTGATCCTGATACTCCTTCTGCTAAAATTGATAAATTGTTCATAATATTCCTCCTAGTTATTTGCTGCATCATTCATGCCAGCAAGTTTTTTATTTTTATATTCTTTATATCTGCCTTCTTCAATGGCTAAGCGAATTTCTTCCATCATTGTATTATAGAAATACAAATTATGCAATACGCATAATCGCATGCCTAACATTTCCTTGGCCTTAAGTAGATGCCTAATGTAGGCTCTGCTGTAGGTCTTACAAGCCGGACACTGACAACCTTCTTCTATTGGAAGAGGGTCTTTTTCATACTTAGCATTAAAAAGATTGATTTTTCCTTTATTTGTATATAAATGTCCATGTCTACCATTTCTGCTAGGATAAACACAGTCAAAGAAATCTACGCCTCTATCTACAGCTTCTAAAATATTGGCTGGTGTTCCTACACCCATAAGGTATGTTGGTTTCTCTAATGGTAAATATGGTACAGTAGCCTCAATAACTTCGTACATTTCTTCATGTGATTCACCAACAGCTAATCCGCCAATGGCATATCCATCAAGATTCATCTCGCTAATGCGTTTGGCATGTTCAATTCGGACATCACTTAATATTCCGCCCTGATTGATACCAAAAAGCATCTGTTTATTATTAATAGTATCAGGTAGAGTATTTAGCCTATCCATCTCTATCTTACATCTCTCAAGCCATCTAGTAGTTCTTTCAACAGACTGTTCAATATATCTTCTCTCTGCTTTAGCTGGTGGACATTCATCAAATGCCATAGCTATCGTAGATGCCAAATTAGATTGTATTTGCATACTCTCTTCTGGACCCATAAAAATCTTTCGTCCATCTATGTGAGAATGGAAATATACGCCTTCTTCTTTAATCTTTCGTAATCCAGCAAGTGAAAAAACCTGAAATCCTCCAGAATCTGTAAGTATAGGTTTATCCCATACCATAAACTTATGGAGTCCCCCCATAGCTTTAACTATCTCATCACCCGGTCTTACATGTAGGTGATAAGTGTTTGAAAGTTCAACCTGGGTTTTTATCTGCTGTAAATCTTCAGTAGAAACAGCCCCTTTAATAGCAGCAGCCGTACCTACATTCATAAATACTGGTGTTTGTATCACTCCATGAACTGTGTGAAATTCTCCACGTTTAGCATTACCATCACGTTTAAGTAATTTGTACATACTTTACCTCGATAAGATATTATAGTATTACATTTCAGTGCAAACTTTGATTATTTTATCATAAAATATTTATTTGTTCAACCTTTATGGGGATTCCTTATTTGAATATTTCAGTCACATTTGGCAATACTTTAAGTAAAAAAGATTGCAAATATAATATAAACGGGCTCGTAAGAATAGATTACGCGCCCGCTTGGTTTGTTGTTGGTTTATTCTTTGAAAAAATTCTTAATTTTGGAAACAGTAGAAGTCATGCTAAGTAATAACATATCTAATATTGTTATAGCTGTCATCGCTTCAACCACTACAACTGCTCTTGGAACAATAACAGGGTCATGACGTCCTTTGATTTTAATATCAATATCTTCATGGCTTCTGTTTATTGTTTTTTGTTCTTTAAAAATAGATGGTGTTGGTTTAACTGCAGCCCTCAGTACGATATCACTTCCATCTGATATGCCTCCAAGAATCCCTCCTGCATAATTTGTTCTTTTAATCACATTTCCTTCGGAATCTGTAGTAAAGCTATCGTTATTATTTGAGCCTGATTTTGTAGCCACTTCAAATCCCGCGCCTACCTCAATACCCTTTATAGCACCAATAGACATAATAGCCTTAGCAAGATTTGCATCTAATTTTTCAAATACAGGTTCGCCAATTCCACTTTTCATCCCTGTGACAACACATTCAATTACACCGCCTACGGAATCCAAATCCGCCATTTTATTATCAAGCAGTTCTGCCGCAAGCTTAGCAGCTTCTTCATCCGGCATCGATACGGGATTTGAATCCCTCATTGCTAAATCAAATCTATCATAATCTATTGAAACATTACCAATAGATTTTGTGTATGCATTTACTTTAATTCCAAGTTCTTCTAATAGTAATGCTGCCACAGCGCCACCAGCCACTCTGCCAATGGTCTCTCTGCCCGAAGACCTTCCGCCACCTCTGTAATCTCTAAAGCCATACTTCTCATCAAAGGTATAATCTGCATGTCCAGGTCTGTAATAATTAGCTATCTGCGTATAATCAGAGGGTCTCTGAGTTTTGTTGAATACTACCATAGAAATAGGGGTACCTGTTGTCTTTCCTTCAAATACTCCTGATAATATCTCTACCATATCATCTTCACTACGGGGTGTAGTATACTTTGATTGACCTGGTTTTCTTCTATTAAGGTATTTTTGAATATCCTCTTCGCAAAGATTTAAACCTGCAGGACATCCGTCCACAACAACTCCAATACCCTTGCCATGGGATTCACCCCATGTAGAAATCTTAAATATATTTCCAAAACTTGAACCTGCCATTGTATTTCCTTTCCTAAAAGTTACATATAGCTTTCACTTTATAGTGGTTATTTACTGTAAAACAATTTATTCAAAATATTTATTTGTACAATGGATACTTATCTGTGAGTTCCTTAACCATTTCCATTGCTTTATCTTTATTAGTTTTTGCATCCTTAACAAGTAATGAAATTGCTTCTGCAATTACATCCATATCTTCTTCTTTCATTCCACGGCTTGTTACAGCTGCTGTACCAAGTCTGATACCACTTGTAACAAATGGAGATGCTGGATCATTAGGAATTGCATTTTTATTACATGTTATATTTGCAGCATCAAGAAGTTTTTCACACTCTTTACCAGTAACATTCATATTTTGAAGATCAACTAACATTAAATGATTGTCTGTACCACCTGATACTAGGTTAAATCCTCTTGAAATAAGACCCTTTGCTAATGCTGCTGCATTTGCCTTAACATTAACCATATATGTTTTAAAATCATCATCTAATGCTTCTTTAAAACAAACTGCCTTTGCTGCAATAACATGCATTAATGGGCCACCTTGAATTCCTGGGAATACAGCTTTATTAAAATTAAATTTAGCTGCACTTTCAGCACTAGCAAGTATCATACCACCTCTAGGTCCTCTTAATGTCTTATGAGTAGTTGTAGTCACAACGTCTGCATAAGGAATAGGACTCATATGGATCCCTGCCGCTACAAGACCTGCAATATGTGCCATATCTACCATAAGTAATGCACCAACTTCATCAGCAATTTCTCTAAATTTCTTAAAATCTATTTCTCTTGGATATGCAGAAGCACCCGCAACAATAAGCTTTGGTTTAAATTTTTTTGCAACTGCTAATACATTGTCATAATCCAAGAAACCATCTGCATCCACATGATATGGTACAATATTAAAATATTTTCCCGAAATATTAACTGGACTTCCGTGTGTTAAATGTCCTCCATCTGCAAGGCTCATACCCATAACTGTATCTCCTGGATTTACCATTGCAAAGAATGCTGCTAAATTGGCTTGTGCTCCTGAATGTGGTTGTACATTAACATACTCGCAACCAAATAGCTCTTTAGCTCTTTCAATAGCAAGATTTTCCACTACATCAACAAATTCGCATCCTCCATAGTATCTCTTTCCTGGATAACCCTCTGCATATTTGTTTGTTAATGGACTTCCCATAGTTGCCATAACAGCCTTGCTTACAAAATTCTCAGATGCGATAAGCTCAATATGACAATTTTGTCTTTCAATCTCACTTTGCATTGCCACCGCAATTTCTTTGTCGTAATCGTTAATTAAATCGAATGAATACATTTCTTTCCTCCTGATTATAAATATTTCCTTTCAAATTCTTCTATACTTATTGGCTTGTCGTGCAAATAGCCTTGAACCTCATTACATCCTAACTTATATACAACTTCTTCAACTTCCTTTGTTTCAATTCCTTCGCAAACAATATCTAAATCAACATCCTTTAGCATTTTAATCAGTCCTCCCATAATATCTTTTCCTCTTTTAGTATCGAGGCTTGTATCTATAAAGCCCTTGTCCAATTTCACAATATCAATTGGCAGAATGCTAATTAGATTTAGGGAAGAATATCCTGAACCAAAGTCATCTATGCTAACCTTAAAACCATATTCGCGGAGTTTTCCTATCTTTTCAATTACCATATCTGTATCTCTTAAAAATACAGATTCTGTAACTTCAAATTCTACAAGACTTGGGGGGATATTTAGTTTTTCATATCCCTTTATAATCTCCTCGGCTATGTCATCTGTGTAAAAATGAATTCTCGAAAGATTAACTGAAACCACAATATCTTTATATCCTGATTCATACCATCGTTTCATCATAGCAAAAACATACTTAATAACATACTTGTCCAAATCTAATATTTTACCTGTTTTTTCTAAAATCGGAATAAACTCACCGGGACTTATTGTGTTTCCATCACTATCCTTCAGTCTACTTAACGCCTCTGCACCCACTACCTTCTGAGACTTGATGTTTACTTTCGGTTGTAATAAAACAACTATTTCTTTGTTTCTTATGTTCTCTTCAAGTACGGTAAGTACCTCCGCCACACGTTCTTGCTCTTTAAGGAGTACCTCGCTATACTCTACACAATTTATCTTATAGTGTCCCTTTGCCGCCTTTCGCGCCATATTCGCTCTATCTATGTAATTTGTAATATGACCATCATTACTTGTTATTTTATAAATTCCAGAATGAATATGAATAGGAACAATAGGATAATCTTTTTGGTTCTCATTAATGAATTTACTGTTGAATTTTGTTACTCTTTCAACTACCGTCTCATCTGATTCGTCTGTAATAAATAATCCAACAATATGATCTGAATAAATACGAGTAGCTACAACACATCTTTCATTATCCATGCAAAAGTCTTTTATCAGCTTGTTCAAGAGAATATCGCCCTGGGAAAACCCATAGTTTTTGTTTATTAGCTTAAAATTAGAAATATCGGAGGCCACAATATGATATCTATCATCTTCTTTTGCCAATACATTTTCAGCTATCATACAAAAATTATCAAAGTAAGGTAAGTTGGTTATTGTGTCTCTCTTTATATTCTTAAGCAGTTTTTCATTCAATGTCTCTTTCACCTCATTCCACGTTTTAGTTTGAGTTTTAGGCCTTATGCTATTAGTTTGAGACTACATTTTATGTCTTTATTTTATTTTTTTGTAATTGCTTCAATTCCACCCATATATGGTCTCAATGCTTCAGGAATTCTTACAGAACCATCTTCTTGTAAGTTATTCTCAAGAAATGCAATAAGCATACGTGGTGGAGCAACAACGGTATTATTAAGCGTATGAGCAAAATATTTTCCCTCATCTGCGTTAACACGAATCTTTAATCTTCTTGCCTGAGCATCACCTAAGTTAGAACAACTTCCAACCTCAAAATATTTCTTTTGTCTTGGAGACCATGCTTCTACATCTATAGACTTAATCTTTAAATCTGCTAAATCACCAGAACAGCATTCAAGTGTTCTAACTGGAATATCTAAACTTCTAAATAAATCCACCGTGTTCTGCCATAACTTATCGAACCACATTTTACTTTCTTCAGGCTTACATACAACTATCATTTCTTGCTTCTCGAACTGATGAATTCTATATACTCCTCTTTCTTCTATTCCGTGGGCACCCTTTTCTTTTCTAAAACATGGTGAATAACTTGTAAGTGTATATGGCAATTTTTCTTCTGGAACAATAGTGTCAATGAATTTACCAATCATTGAATGTTCGCTTGTACCAATAAGATACAAATCTTCTCCTTCAATTTTATACATCATGGCATCCATTTCAGCAAAGCTCATAACACCAGTAACTACATCACTTCTAATCATAAATGGCGGCACACAATATGTGAATCCCCTATTAATCATGAAATCTCTAGCATAAGAAATAACTGCTGAATGAAGTCTGGCAACATCTCCCATAAGGTAGTAAAAACCATTGCCGGCTACTTTTCTTGCACTGTCTAAATCCAAACCATCAAAATTTTCCATTATTTCTGAATGATATGGTATTTCAAATTCTGGAACCACTGGTTCACCAAATCTCTCAATTTCAACGTTCTCACTATCATCCTTACCAATTGGAACTGATGGGTCTATAATGTTTGGGATAATCATCATTATATTCTTTATTTTATCTTCAAGTTCTGCTTCCTTAGCCTCTAATTGCGCCAATTTTTCAGAATTTTCAGTTACAAGCTTTTTTGTAGCCTCAGCCTCTTCTTTTTTACCCTGTGCCATTAATGCACCGATTTGCTTTGAGATCTTGTTTCTATTCGCCCTCAAAGAGTCTGCCTTCTGTTGAGTCTCTCTACTTTCAATATCTAGGGCTATTACTTCATCTACAAGTGAAAGCTTGTTATCCTGAAATTTATTTTTAATGTTTTGTTTTACTATCTCTGGATTTTCTCTCACAAATTTAATATCTAACATTTTCTTCCTCCTAAGGATTTCTTCAAAATATGGTGTCACAATGCCATATTTGGTTAATTATAGATTATTTGCGAGAGAATTACAAGAAATTTTCACCATTTTACTCCATATTAGTGGTGTTTTTTACATTTTTGACAATTCCAAATAAAGCAACTCCTGCAAACATAGTAATCATTATCGCTAATACATTCTTTCCGTCAATTCCTGTTACTGGTGCTTTTGCATTTTTTCCCTTATTACCTATATTATTTGCATACACTGGCATACATATAGATAACATCAAAATAGCAGAAAACAATAGATTTTTACTCAAAAGAAATCATTCACCCCGCTGACTATGAACGTGCAGTTGCTTTTTTAACACCAAAAAATCTTCTTGAACAATTACAATACAGAAATATTATTTCTGTATTGTATAAAAAAAGCTCCTGTCATTGACAGGAGCTTTTAAAATCAATATTAACTTTAATTACTTATTAACTTCAATTATTTATTTTCTTCAATATGAACTGATAATCGATTCAAAGGAATTTTTATCTGTGCCTTATCAAATGCCTTCTTAAAATTCTCATTTAATCTAAAGTACACATCCCAGTAATCGCTGCTATATGCCCATATACGAACACCAACTGTAACTTGAGATGCTGCAAGTTCTTTGATAAATACAAATATCTCTTCTTCCTTCAATACTTTATCTTCTTTTGAGATAGTATCCAAAATAACTCGTTTTGCCTCGTCAATATCCGTTGCATAACTAATACCTAAGTCAAAATCTACCCTGCGTTTATTGTTTGCTGAAGTATTTATAAGATGAGTATTAGACAAATTACCATTAGGTATGATAAGTTTTTTGTTGTCTCCTGTATCAAGATATGTGTAAAAAAGATCGATTTTTCTTACAGTACCTTCCTTGCCAGATGAACCATCTAAAATATAGTCTCCAACTTTAAAAGGTTTTAATATCAGGATGAGTACACCACCAGCAAAATTTGATAGACTTCCCTGAAGTGCCAAGCCTAACGCCAAACCTGCTGATCCTAAAACTGCAATGAATGATGTAGTTTCAATACCTACTCTATCACAAATAATTACAAGTAAAATAATATATAAAACAAATTTTACTAGTGATTCTAAAAATTTTCTTACACTTACTTCTATTTTTGCTCTTTCACAAAATCTCTTTACAAATTTAAGGACTAGTTTTATTACAAGTTTGCCAATAACAAATAGAATTATTGCTACTAATACATTTAAAGCAAAATTCAATAGCGTTGGTATAAAATTCTCCATTGCTTGAATAAGCTTATTTGCTTCTTTAATGACTTCTTCGCCATTAACTACTGTTCCTGCATCTAATAACATCTCTTTTTCCTCCTAGGTATCTTTATTTTGTTGTTTTTGGTTTTGTCACTCTTTTTGTTGATGTAGCCTTTTCGGATGTAGTAGTCTTTTTTGCTGGGGTAGCCTTCTTGACTGTGGTAGTCTTTTTTGCTGCCATAGCCTTTGTCCCAGTAACCGCTGTATCCTTTGCCGTTGTAGCCTTTTTCTCGGTTGCTGCCGTCGTCTTTGTCTTTGCAGTCTCTGTGGCTGCTCCGCTCTTTGCCACCGTCTTTCTTGCTACTGGTTTTTTTATTATCTTCTCTATGTTCTTCTTTTCTTCCCTTTCTCTAATAGCATCCGCCTTTGCAATCTCTTTTTCCAACGCAAGTGCTATCTTTGACTTTGCAGATGATTTAGTGGCAATTACATCACTCCTTCCTTTGACTTCAATACCAACTGCCTTCTTCTTTGGGGTAGGTAATGGTCCTGCATATTTTAATACTACCACTGAAAGAGCAGGTAAAGATATAGTAATTGAGTTTTCTCTTCCATCGTATGCAGCTGATTTAGAGGACTTAACCCTGCCATTTACAAGACCAGATCCGCCAAACTTCGTATCATCACTGTTTAATATTTCTTTATATTTACCTGGTTTAGGTACCCCTACTATAAATTCCTTATATGAAATCGTATCAAAATTACAAATAACTAAAAGTGTTTCTCCCTCGTCTATTCCTTGTCTAACAAAAGAAACTGTGCTGTTTACAGAAGAAACGCAATTTACCCAACTAAATCCATCCACATCACTATCTAACTGATACAATGCAGGTTGACTTTTATACATTTTATTCAAAGCCTTAACAAAATCATTTACCTGCTTACATCGTTCATCTTCTAGGCAATCCCAAGGAAGGCTTTCCTCTTCATTCCATTCGCCTCTTTGAGCAAAATCCTGACCCATGAAAATCAATTTCTTACCTGGATGTGTCATCATATATGCGTAGGCTGCACGTAGATTTGCATATTTCTCATCATCTGTTTGACCTGCCATCTTAGAAAACATAGACTTTTTACCATGTACTACCTCATCATGTGAAAATACTAAACAGAAATTTTCACTATACTGATAAATCATACTAAAGGTAAGCTGATTATAATTATTTTTTCTAAAATATGGGTCACATTGCATATATGCTAGGAAATCGTTCATCCATCCCATATTCCACTTGAAATCAAATCCTAGACCATCTTCATCCTCCACATAACCTGTAATCTTTGGCCATGCTGAAGAATCCTCTGCAATTAATAATGCACCCTTACACTGCTTCTTAAATTGAGAATTAAGATGTTTAAAAAATTCAACCGCTTCAAGATTTTCATTACCGCCATATATATTTGGAATCCATTGACTATTTTGCTTCCCATAATCTAAATAGAGCATAGATGCGACAGCATCCATTCTTATTCCATCAATATGGAATTTCTTAACCCAGAAAAATGCATTTGCTATAAGAAAATTACTAACTTCTGGTCGTCCATAGTTAAATATAAGAGTACCCCAATCAGGATGATTAGCCTGAATTGGATTTTCGTGTTCATATAAGCAAGTTCCATCAAATACTGCCAATCCAAACATATCCTTTGGAAAATGAGCTGGAACCCAGTCTAAAATAACACCTATATCTTCTTTATGCATATAATCCATAAAGTACATAAAATCTTTCGGTGTTCCATATCTAGAGGTTGTTGCATAATATCCTGTTACTTGATAACCCCAAGAGGCATCAAACGGATACTCCATAATAGGCATCAATTCAATATGAGTATATCCCATATCCTTTACATACTCAGCTATCATAGGAGCAAGTTCTTTGTAATTATAGTAATCTTCTCTAGGATCAACATCTTGCTGCTTTGGTTTCTTCCATGAACCTAAATGTAACTCATAAATTGACAATGGCTCCTTCAGAGGTTCTTTATTTTCTCTAGATTTGATCCATGCATCATCATTCCATGAAAATCCATCTAAATCACTGGTAATCGACGCAGTCTCTGGTCTTTTCTGACTAGCATTAGCATAAGGGTCAGCCTTCATTACTAATGTACCATCTTTTTTTCGAATCTCGAATTTATATAATTCGCCTTCTTTAACTTCAGGGATAAACAGAGTAAATACACCTGTATCCTCTACTTTGTTCATCATATGACGTCTACCATCCCACGCATTAAAGTCGCCCACAACACTTACTCTCAATGCAAAAGGTGCCCATACTGCAAAAGTATATCCACTAACTCCATCAATGGTTGCTTTATGAGCTCCAAGATAATCATAGATATCATAACAAATACCAGCATTAAATTTCTTAAAAACTTCTATTGGTGTGCTTGGTGTAAATGCGTATGCATCATAATATTCATTCACCAATCCGTCGGCATATTCTGCCGAAATCTTATACTTACCCTTAACTGTTCTAGGTAAAAGTACAGCATAATATCCCGCATCATCCATAAGTTCCATAGGATATGTCTTTTTCACTCCATCTACCTTAATAGAAACTCTAGTAGCATCTGGAACAAACGTGCAAACAAGGTTGCCCCCTTTAACCTGTTTTGGGCCAAGTACTGTTGATGGATTGTCAATATCCGAATAAACAACGCCCTCAATATTTCTCCAGTTCATAAGATTGTATAGCTTGTCCATAACCTTTTGCTCCTTCCGAATTATTGCCCACTACATTGGACTTTATTATTTTAAGTTTACCATATCATTTGGTTTTCTGCCACAAAAAAGATGGTTATAAAATTCTATAACATATAGTATAATGTTAGTATATGTTATAACTATCTTAGATTATTACAAAATTTCGAAACACGAAAGGATTTTTATGAAAACACCAACGATAATACTAATTGCATACTTAATTTTAATGAATCTAGCTGGATTTTTATCAATGGGAATTGATAAGCGTCGTGCAATCAAGCACAAATGGCGAATCCCTGAAAAAACCTTGTTTTTATTTGCGCTACTAGGTGGCAGTGTTGGTTCCAACTGCGGAATGGAATTTTTCAGACACAAAACCAAGCATTGGTATTTCGTGGTTTTTATGCCTCTTATCCTAATAATTCAAGTATTACTCCTTTGTTACCTCTTTTTCAGGTAAATCAAGGGCAATGCACAACTCATCTAACTGTTTTTTTTCTACAACATCAGGCGCCTTTGTCATTAGACATGATGCGTCTTTTATTTTTGGGAAAGCGATTACATCACGGATACTGTCTTCCTTTGCCATAAGCATTATTAATCTATCAAGACCATATGCTAATCCAGCATGAGGCGGAACCCCATACTTAAATGCATCAAGTAAAAATCCAAATCTATCATAAGCATCTTCTTTATTAAATCCAAGAACTTCAAACATCTTTTCTTGAACATCGCTTTGGAAAATTCTAACTGAACCTCCGCCAATTTCTGTACCATTAAGTACAATGTCGTATGCCTTTGCACGAACTTTGCCAGGGTCTGACTCTAGATACATAAGATCTTCTTCCATTGGCATTGTAAATGGATGATGCATAGCAACAAATCTATTTTGTTCTTCTGAGTACTCAAAAAGTGGGAACTCTGTAACCCAAAGGAAGTTGTATACATTTTTATCAAGTAATTCTAACTGCTGAGCGAGCTCAATTCTAAGAGCTCCTAAAACACTGTATACAATGTTGTTCTTATCTGCTGCAAATAATAGTAAATCTCCTGGCTTACCATCCATTGCTTTTACTAATATCTCTAACTGCTCTTCTGTCATAAACTTAGTAAATGATGACTTATATGTTCCATCCTCATTTATAGCTAAGTATGCAAGACCCTTTGCTCCATATCCCTTTGCAAAATCTACAAGTGCATCAATTTTCTTTCTTGGCATTGAGCCCTGACCTGATGCGTTAATACCACGAACTGAACCTCCATTTTCAAGAGCACCAGTGAATACACCAAAACCGCAATCCTTAACAACATCTGAAACATTAATAAGTTCCATACCAAATCTTGTATCTGGCTTATCAGAACCGAATCTATCCATTGCCTCCTGCCAAGTCATTCTTTGCATTGGCAATTTAACCTCTACATTAAGAATCTCACTGAATATTTTCGCCAACAATCTTTCATTTACATCTATTACATCATCTACATCTACGAAAGAAAGTTCCATATCTATTTGTGTAAATTCGGGCTGTCTGTCCGCACGTAAATCTTCATCTCTAAAACATTTTGCTATTTGGAAATACCTATCATATCCAGAACACATAAGTAACTGTTTAAATAACTGTGGTGACTGTGGTAGTGCATAAAAAGTTCCTGGATGCACACGACTAGGTACAAGATAATCTCTTGCTCCTTCTGGTGTACTCTTATTTAAAATAGGTGTCTCTATCTCAAGGAAACCTTCTTCTGCAAGAAATGCTCTAACAAGTGTAGCTGCCTTACTTCTCATAATTATATTGCTTTGCAATTCTGGTCTTCTTAAATCTAGATATCTATATTTAAGTCTCAAATCTTCCTTAGTATCAATGTTATCTTCCACTGGAAATGGTGGTGTTAAACTTTCAGAAAGAATACGTAATTCATTTGCTCTTATTTCTATATCTCCAGTTACAAGATTATCATTAATGGCACCACCACGTTTTGATACAGTACCTACTACAGCAATAACAAATTCACTTCTTAATGTTTCTGCCTTTGCAAAGCCCTCTGTCTTTACGTCATTTTCATCAAATACTATTTGAAGTAATCCCGAACGGTCTCTAAGGTCAATAAAAATCAAGCTACCTAAATTTCTTCTTTTTTGAACCCAGCCCATTACTGTAACTGTTTCGCCTATATTGCTATTAGATAATTCTGTACATCTATGACTTCTACGAAGTCCTTTCATTGATTCTGCCATTTTATTTGCACCTTTCTATTACTTTAGTTCTTCTTTGTAGAAGTCTTTAAATTCGTTATATCCTTCAGCCATAAGCTGTTCCTTTTGGTGTTTTTTGTTCTTGTTCATCCTTGCTACAAGAATCTGCTCACCCTCGCTTCTAGCTTTTTGAGCTAAAGCAATTATACTACATAATTTATCACCTGAAACACCTTTTTCAATGAGGTATGCCGTTTTTTTACTTTCATTTGGAATTTCAAATCCACTTTCAAGTAGTAATAGTACTATTCTTTCAAATCCAATTGAAAATCCACAGGCTGGAACATCGTTACCAGTAAATTTTCCTACCATCTTATCATATCTACCACCACCACCGCAGCTACCTCCAAACTCTGGAATGGCAATTTCAAATATAGTTCCTGTATAGTAAGACATTCCTCTTACTAATGTTGGATCAAATACAATTTCGAAATCTGAAGCTTTTGTCGCTCTAACACTGTCTATAATTTCTGTAAGTGAAATGGCTACTTCCTCTTCAAGATAATCTTTTAATTCATCTCTTATATACTCAAGGCCATTTTTAGAAGTTTCCATACTTCTAAATAAATTCAAGTACTTATCAGCACTTTCCTTGCTAAATCCAGCACTAATAAGTTCCGCATAAACACCATCTTTTCCGATTTTATCCATTTTATCAAGTATAATAAAAACTGAATCATAACTTTCCTCGGCAAATCCGCTATATGCAGCCATTGCCTTAAGAATTCTTCTTTCATTTATGCGAATTTGAAAATTCTTAAATCCTATCTTTCCTAACGTAGTCGTTGTAGCAAGAATAAGTTCTATTTCAGCCAAGTTACTAGGCTCACCCAAAATATCAATATCACACTGCATAAACTGACGATATCTTCCTCTTTGAGGTCTATCAGCTCTCCACACATTTCCCATTTGTAACGCTTTAAATGGTGAAGGTAAACTATTTGCATTATTTGAATAAAATCTTACAAGAGGTACCGTTAAATCATATCTCATACCAAAATCCACTAAATCATTTTCTTCTTTTGCAGTTTCTATATTTAATTTCTCGCCTCTTTTTAAGACTTTAAAAATAAGTTTCTCATTTTCCCCACCTTGCTTATTGGAAAGGTTGGAAATATTTTCCATACATGGTGTTTCAATAGATGTGAAACCAAAACTCCCATAGGTTTCTTTAATCACTGTCATTACATAATCTCTAATTCTCATCTCTTTTGGGAGAATGTCTTTCATACCTGTAACAGGCTTTTTACTTAATGCCATCCAATATATCCTCCTGGTTTATACAATTCTTTTCTCTATTTATTATGGTTTTCTCAATATCTATATAATTTATTACATTTAGGAAAGCAAGAAAAATCTTCATATCGTAATTGCTCGCCTCATCCATCATCATTCTTATAGCTGTGTTTATATCAAACCCTTTTCTATAAGCTCTATCTGAAATTAATGCTATGAATACATCGCAGATTCTCAGTATCCTAGCTTCAAGTGGGATGGAATCACCTCTAAGATTGTCTGGATATCCTGAGCCGTCAAAATTTTCATGATGATGCAATACTGATTGTAATATCACATCAGAGTATTCTTGACTCTTAAGTATTTCATATCCTAACTGCGTATGCATTCTAACATATCTTAACTGCTTTACTACAAGATTCTCTTCCCCAGCAGTAGTTTGAGATAATCTCATTTTCCCGATATCATGGAGCATCCCTGCAATAGCTAACTCATGAAGTTTATCATCATCTAAGCCAAGTTCTTTTCCTATTTCATAAGCCATATTGCTTACATAGATTCCATGTAAAATAGCCTCTGAAAAATCCTGTTTTAAGATAACATTTCCCATAAAAAGTTTCTCTTCTTTTCTATCATGTCTTGGATTTTGTCTATGTAAATATCTACATTTTTAACATTATCCACTCGTTCAATACGTCCTCCCTCTGGGAAAACATACTTAGTTACAGCTCCTGCACCGAGTGCAAGAATGGTTTGCTTTTCTTCCATAATTAGTATATTGTAAATTCCGGCTTTGTCAACCCTTGCATATCCAACATTCTCCATATTTCCAGCCATATTCTTTTGCCTGTACATATAATAAGGAGTCATTTCCATTTGTCTTGCATATTCCTCGCAAAGTTTCATTATTTCCATATTGTTTTCAATCGTCATTTCACTATATTTATCTTTGAAAATATTAAGTCTAGCTGCCCTCTTAATAGCTAGTGAGTGAACCGTAATGCTGTCGGGATTAAGTTTTAAAACTTCCTCCATAGTATTTTTTACATCATCTATAGATTCATCAGGAAGCCCTACTATAAAATCCATATTAATATTATCAAATCCTAAATTTCTAGCTAGATTATAAGTTTCAACCACTTGATTCACTGTATGATGTCTACCTATAATGTCTAATGTTTCCTGTTTCATTGTCTGAGGATTAATAGATATTCTAGAAACTTGGTGCTTCTTTAAAACCAAAAGTTTTTCTTTCGTAATGGAATCTGGTCTGCCAGCCTCCACTGTAAATTCTTGACACCATGTAAAATCGAAACTTTCCCTTACTTTTTGCAATAATCTATCTAATTGTTCGGCACTTAAGGCTGTAGGCGTTCCACCACCAAAATATACAGTGTTTAATTTCTTATCCTTAAATGCTTCTTTTGAAAATTCTATTTCTTGAATAAGGGCATCCACATATGCATCCATTTTATTCTTATACATACTTACTGGATAAGATGTAAACGAACAATAAAGACATGTACTAGGGCAAAATGGAATACCTATATATAAGCTATATCCTTCTACATAATCTATTTTATCTAGAAGTTTAAGTTCTCTTTTTGAAATCTCAAGGCCTAATTTTATCTTCTCATCTGTAGCCAAATATTCTTGCTTCATATACTCATATATTTCATCGTCTGTACATTTTTCCTCTAACTTAGCAACTATAAGCTTCGTAGGTCTTATACCTGTAAGAATTCCCCATGGGAGTTCCTCACCCTTGTAATCTTTAAGCAAATAATAAATCTGGCGTTTTATCTCGTTTTTAGCCTCTTTTATATCACTAAAGCTACAATCTATATCACTTGATTTACCACCGAGAATCTCAGTGAAAATATGAATAATTTCATTATCTTTCTGCTTCACCTCTACACTTATCTCTAAATGTATCGGCACTTCTTCTGTTTTTGTTTTTGCTTCGATTATTTTTTCTTCATCTGTTACAACATTACTACCAGGAAAGAATGATCTCACTAAAGTAAAGACATCGTATTCCAATTCTTTTTTATTCATGCGAACAATTATATTCATAGGGGGCTCCTAATACCATTTTCTTTCATCTTCAATAGTTGTTGACTGCTCATGTCCAGGAAAAACATCAATATCTCCATCCATAACAAGCAATCTTTCTCGAATAGATTTAATTATCGTTGTCTCGCTTCCTGTAGGAAAATCACTTCTACCATGAGTTCCACTAAACAAAGTATCACCGCTAAAAATAGCTTCAAATGAAGGCAGGTAATAACAGCAACTTCCCTGTGTATGTCCAGGTGTATGTATAACTTTAAAATCATATCCTGCAATACACACCTCTTCGTTATCTTCAAGGTAAATATCTGCCTTTAAAGTTATACCCATTCCAAACATAACAGACAAATTTAATTCTTCTTTTTCAAGAACTTCTTTTTCTGTCATATAGGCATAAATATTGATGCCGTATGTTTCCTTTAACTTTGCTGCGGCACCAATATGATCAAAATGTCCATGTGTTAGTAATATTGCGACTGGGGTAAGTGAATCTTTTAATAACATATCTTTGATTCTACTGTACTCATCTCCAGGATCAATAACTACTGCTTCTTTTTTCTCGTTATATAAAATATAACAATTGGTTCTAAGTGGACCAAGAACCAACTGTTTCATATTTAATTCTGGCATAAAACTCCTTTTAACAGCTTAACTAGATTTCTAGCTTGCTGTTCTCTTAATGTCGATAATACTTTCAATTTGGCGAATCTTCCCAACAATTTTTGTTAATTCGCTTCTGCCTCCAATAAGGAATGTCATAGAAATAGTTGCAACTTCTTGCTTACTGGTACGGCTGTTAATACTTTGAACATCTATGTCTCTTTCTGTAAATACTTTTGATATATCAGCTAACAGACCTGTTCTATTACGCGCAAATATTTGGATTTCAGTCAAATATTTTTCACCCTTCTTTGAACTATCCTCCTCTGCCTGCCATTCAGCTTCAATAAGTCTAGCTCTTTCAATCTCCGGAAGGCTCATTACATTTATGCAATCTGTTCTGTGGATAGAGACACCTCTACCTCTCGTTACGAATCCAATTATCTCATCGCCTGGCACTGGATTACAACATTTTGAATATCTAACTGAAATATCATGGATTCCTTTTACGATAATACCACCCTTAGAACCTCCGTGATATTTCTTGTCCATATTGCCTATTTCATCTAATATTTCTTCGTCTGTAACCTTCTTTTTATTTTTTTTATCGTATTCCTCGACAAGTTTATTAATTATTTGTCCTTCTTTAAGACCACCATGACCAATAGATGCTAAAATAGAGTCCCAATCTCTAAAACTATATTTAGCAAGAACTCTCTCCATATACTCTGTTTTTAAAATATCAGACAAAACAATAGATTTTGATTTACAATACTTCTCAACAAGTTCCTTACCTTTAAGAATATTGTCTTCTTTAAGTTCAGTCTTAAACCACTGATTAATTTTATTTTTGGCCTGAGTACTCTTAACAATTCCAAGCCAATCTCTACTTGGACCTCTTGAATTTTGTGATGTGATAATTTCGATTCTGTCACCATTTTGGATAACATAATCAATATGGACCATCTTTCCATTTACTCTTGCGCCAACCATTTTATTTCCAACAGCGCTGTGAATACTGTATGCAAAATCAATAGGTGTTGAGCCATTTGGAAGGTTTTTAACATCTCCTGATGGTGTAAAGCAGTATACATCCTCAGAAAATAAATCCAAATCACTCTTAAGCAAACTCATAAATTCTCTGTTATCTGACATATCACACTGCCATTCAAGAATCTGTCTTAACCAACTAAGTTTTTCTTCCTCTGTGTTTGGTGTTAATTTTCCGTTTGGATCTTCCTTATATTTCCAATGTGCTGCAATACCATACTCTGCAGTCTTATGCATATCTTCAGTTCTAATCTGAATTTCAAAAGGTTGTCCTTCTGGTCCAATCAAAGTAGTGTGGAGAGATTGATACATATTAGGCTTTGGCATAGCTATATAATCCTTAAAACGGCCTTGAATAGGCTTATACTGTTCGTGGATAATACCTAACGCAGCATAACAGTCTTTCACTGAATCTACAATTATTCGTATAGCAAAAATATCCAGAATTTGATCAAATGACTTATTCTGGTTAACCATCTTCTTATATATGCTAAATATATGTTTCATACGTCCATATACTCTAGCTTTTATATTTGAATCTATCATCTCTTGCTCAACTTCTGCAACAAGATTTTTTATTAAGACTTCTCCTGAGCTTAATTTTCCATCTCTTTGAAGAGAGATTTCATTAAATTTTTCTGGTTCTAAATATTTGAGGGATAAATCATCAAGTTCAATTTTAATTTTAGAAATACCTAAACGATTGGCAATTGGAGCATAAATATCCATAGTTTCTCTAGCTTTTTCTGCCTGTTTTGCGGTATTCATATATTCGAGAGTTCGCATATTGTGGAGCCTATCTGCCAGTTTAATAAGAATTACTCTAATATCCTTAGCCATCGCTAAAAACATTTTACGAAGATTTTCTGCCTGTATCTCCACCTTATCCTTAGAATAAGATAACTGTGTTAATTTTGTAACACCATCTACTAATAGTGCCACTTCGGCCCCAAACATTTCCGTAATTTCATCCAAAGTAAGCACGGTGTCCTCTACAACATCGTGCAAAATTCCTGCTACCATCGTTTCCTTATCCAATTCCAACTCTGCCAAAATAATAGCAACGGAAACTGGATGGATAATATAGGACTCTCCAGAGCGTCTCTTTTGCTCTTTATGAGCTTCATAGGCAATAGAATATGCCTTTTCAATCATAGTTATATCATCAGAGGGATGATATTTATTAATCGTAGTTATTAGTTTTTGGTAGAGCTCCTGAGGATTTTCGAACTCTTCTGGATTTTTAAGTTTTGGTGATTCTTTTTCAATTTGAATTTCCATTTGCTTAGTCTCTGACATTCTTTATCCCTCACTTCCACTTTACTTCTAATTAATAAATTATAGTTATTTCTATAGGAAAAATCAATAGCAAGTTTAAATTTCAAGCAAATATAAAAGAACACAGCCCAAAATGAGCTGTGTCTATTATTATTTACCTTCGTAGCAAATTATACTTTCTACATTCGGAATATTTTTGAGTTTTTCTCTACCCTTTAAGCCAGCAAGTTCAATAAAAAATACAGCTCCCACCACTTCGCCACCTAACTGACCTACTAATTTAACTATGGCTTCAATCGTTCCGCCTGTAGCCATAAGGTCATCTACAATAACAACCCTCTGCCCTGGCTTAATAGATGTTTTGTGCATCTCAATAGTAGCATGACCATACTCTAAGTCATAGTCTACTGATACCGTTTCACAAGGAAGTTTGCCTTTTTTTCTTACTGGAGCAAAAGGTTTACCCATATTGTAAGCTATAGGCATACCAAAAATGAATCCCCTTGATTCTGGACCTATTACAACATCAAAATCAATATCCTTAATTTTTTCCTGCATTAGGTCTACTGAAAGTTTTAAACTTTCTCCATCTTCTAGAACGCTTGTTATATCTCTAAATATTATTCCCTCTTCTGGAAAATCAGGTATGCTTCTTACATATTCTTCAATGTTCTTCATTTTCAATTCCTCGCTTCATCTATTTTAGTGATGGAATAATCTTATTCCTGTAAATGCCATAGCCATATTGTACTTATCACAACAGTCTATAACAAGATCGTCTCTTACTGAACCACCTGGCTGAGCAATGTATTTAACACCACTCTTATTTGCTCTCTCAATATTATCTGAGAATGGGAAAAATGCATCTGAACCTAATGTCACATCCTGCATTTTATCAAGCCAAGCTCTTTTTTCTTCTCTTGTAAAAACTTCTGGCTTAACTTTAAATGTTTTCTGCCATGTGCCTTCTCTAAGTACATCCTCATATTCGTCGCCGATATATACGTCTATTGCATTATCTCTATCAGCTCTACCAAGTGCATCTACAAACTGTAATCCAAGAACCTGTGGTGCTTGACGTAAAAACCAATTATCTGCTTTACTGCCAGCAAGTCTTGTACAATGTATTCTTGACTGTTGTCCAGCTCCAATACCTATAGCTTGTCCATCTTTAACATAACATACTGAATTAGATTGTGTATATTTTAATGTGATAAGAGAAATTTTCATATCTATTAAAGCATTTTCTGGAATATCCTTATTTGCAGTCACAACATTAGATAAAAGTTCCTCATTAATGTCTAATTTGTTTCTACCCTGCTCAAATGTAATTCCAAATACTTGCTTCTCTTCGATTAGTTCTGGCTCAAATGATGGATCAATTTCAATAACGTTATAGTTACCCTTCTTCTTAGCCTTTAATATTTCTAATGCTTCATCTGTATATCCAGGTGCGATAACACCATCTGAAACTTCTCTCTTAATAAGTCTAGCTGTATCTGCATCACATACATCTGATAATGCTATGAAATCTCCAAATGAAGACATTCTATCTGCGCCTCTTGCTCTTGCGTATGCGCATGCAAGTGGAGAAAGTTCTCCCAAGTCATCTACCCAATAAATCTTTGCAAGTGTATCACTAAGCGGAAGACCTACTGCTGCTCCTGCTGGAGAAACATGCTTAAATGATGTTGCTGCTGGAAGGTTTGTTGCTGTTTTAAGTTCACTAACTAATTGCCAACCATTAAAAGCATCTAGAAAATTAATATATCCTGGGTTGCCATTCAATACTTTAACAGGAAGATCACTACCGTCCTCCATATATATTCTCGATGGTTTTTGATTAGGGTTACATCCATATTTTAATTGAATTTCGTTCATATTATGCCTCACTTTTCCTTTATCTTTTATATATTTTTATAGGTTTCTTTTACTTGTTTGTCTGAACTATTTCTGCATATCTCGATTATTCAACGTTTTTATTAACAATACGTGTTTCGTATTTTCCTGTAGCAATATCAATGTATCTAACAAAAAGAGAAACCTTATTTTCTTGATTTAAGTTATTCCAAACACTGTCTGTAAATTCATCAATTGATTTGTCAATCTCAACTAATTTTGGCTCACCTTCAAAGCTTGGAAGTGGATTGCCATCATGCATATAAGTATGGATAAAGTGTCCCTCACCTGCTACTGGATTTTCATAAGAATATGTGTATCTATTGCAAGCATCCGGATTACCATTATTGCTCTTTAATATGCTCATTGAATATGCGTAATTGCCATTTTCTACTTCCATAACACCAGAAATACGTGGTGTATAATTAGGGCCATCTGGTTCAAATTCACGGCTTCTTAGTGACTGCTCAAATGTCAATCCATCTTTCATACCATCAAATACTGTATCTGTCTGATCTCCATTTGTAACTATAGTTTTATTGTCAAGTACACGAACAGGTGCATAAATTATAAGACTTGGATCCTCTAATTTAGATGGATCAAAAGCTTGTGTTCTAATACCTTCATCCACTTCAATAAACACACGATTACGACTATTTTGGCTTCTACCCATAATAAAGTATGCTGTTACTGCGTACTTACCATCCTTTGATTTACCAATGACGATTCCTCTACCTGGGTATGCATTAGTACTTAGTTCATTTTCAAGTGATAACATGTTCATTTTAAATCCTCCTGTGGTTGTGAGCTAAGGTTACTTCTATTACAGAAAAAATATCTCAAAATAAAAAAGCCAACCCTGAGCTTGTTTTTATCTTCGCCCAGGCGGTCGGCATTAAATTCTTGCACTTCCTGTAGTTTACCTACCACGACTATATCGCTTTCCGCCAGTCGTGCAATCCTTTAATAGGTTACACGATTTTGACAAAAAATTCAAGTGCTAATATCTATATTATTTAGTCCCTTTTAAGGTTTCCCTTTTCTACATTTTTTTCTATAATTTCCATAGCAAGTCTGTATAGTTTCTCAGAGCCGGGTCTAATGGTTTTTTGTGCTCTTCTTTCAACAGCAGATGCAAAAACTCCATGTTCTCTCCAGGCTAGTCCACCCGATGCATCATTTAACATTATCGGTTGGATTGAATCCATACTATGGGCAAATTTTGACTCTGGGGTTTTTGCCTCTTCAAATTCATCCCACAAACCTCTAAAATATTCTCTTTGATCTTCTGGTAAAATAGAAAATATTCTATCAGCGGCTTTTACTTCTCGTTCTCTTTTTGTAGCATTCCCCTTCGAATCATAGGCATATGTATCACCAGCATCTATCTCGATTACATCATGTAATGTGACTAATGCCAATGTTCTAGCTATATCAATGGTTTCATCTGAGTATTCACTTAAAAGTAGGGTCATCAAGGATAAATGCCACGCGTGTTCCGCATCATTTTCCTTTCTTGCTCCTTTTAAAATATAAGTCTGACGGCCTATACTTTTTTCTTTATCCATTTCTAATGCAAACTCTAATTGTTTACTAAGTCTTTCGTCCATAACATTCCCTCTACTCTATTGGCACAAGATTTTTCAATGAAATATCCATAATTGGAGCTGAATGTGTAAGTCCTCCGCAAGAAACATAATCTACACCGATTTCTGCAATTTCCTTAAGTCTTTCTTTTGTTACATTACCTGAGCACTCTGTTTCGGCTCTTCCATCTATCATAGCTACAGCCTTTTTCATTGTTTCATTATCCATATTATCTAGCATAATAATGTCTGCTTTAGCCTCAATAGCCTCTTTAAGCATTTCAAGATTTTCTACTTCAACTTCAACCTTACGAACAAATGGAGCATATTCCTTAGCCATATTAATAGCATTGGCTACACTTCCAGCTGCTCCTATATGATTATCCTTGATTAAAATACCATCTGATAGGTTATATCTATGATTTGTACCTCCACCAATTTTAACTGCATACTTTTCAAAAGGACGCATATTAGGGGTAGTCTTTCTTGTATCTAAAAGTTTAGTTTTATATCCAGAAAGTTCGGATACCATATTATGAGTAAGTGTTGCAATACCACTCATTCTTTGTAAATAATTAAGACCTGTTCGCTCGCCTGAAAGTAATGCACGAATATCCCCGTAAATCACGCCAATTACTTGACCATTTCTTACGAAATCACCATCCTGTGCATTAACCTCAAAAGAAGCTGTATCATCAAGTAACTCAAATGTTCTTTTAAATACATTAAGCCCACAAATAATACCATCCTGCTTACAAATAAGTTCAGCCTTTCCTCTGCGTGCCTCCCTCATAACTGCATTTGTTGTTACATCTTCACTTGTAATATCCTCTCTAAGTGCATTTAAAATGTACTCGTCGATATTAATTTTCATGGTCACACCATTGATCATAGAATTGTACATCCTTTCCTTTTATTTCATTAAGTATAGATTTTTTGTTATTTTTAAACCATTGATCTAATCTATCCACAATTTCATTGCCCATAAATGATTCAATATGGAGATTTCCTAGGTCAATGTTTTCCCTTTGTATTTCATCCTCTATTACACCAATGGCCCTCTTTGCATAAACAAGACTTTCAAGCAATGAATTACTCGCCAATCTATTTGCTCCGTGGACTCCGTTACAAGCTGTCTCTCCAGCTGCAAAGAGATTCTTCATTGTCGTTCTTCCATAAGTATCTGTCTTTATTCCACCCATTAAATAATGCTGAGCAGGGGTTACTGGAATATATTCTTCCGATAAATCAAATCCTTCTTTAAGACAATGTTCATATATATTGGGAAATCGATAAATAATTTCTTCTCTTGGCATATGCAGAAGAGATAGGTAAACATAATCCTTTCCATCTTCTTCCATCTGCTTTTTGATAGCTGCGGTTACCACATCCCTAGGAAGTAATTCATCGACAAATCGCTCTTCTTTACTATTTAAAAGTACTGCTCCTTCACCTCTAACTGATTCTGAAATTAAAAATCTTCTTCCAGATTTTTTTGAGTATAGGGTTGTTGGGTGAATCTGAATGTAATTGATGTTTTCCAATTCTATTCCATGCTTAATAGCAATAGCAAAACTATCGCCTGTTATATGCCTGAAATTGGTAGAATTCTCAAACAACCCACCAAGGCCACCAGTAGCTAGAATAACCTTTTTAGCTTTTACAGCCTTTGTTTGTCCCTTGTGATTTACAATAATACCCTGACATATATTATCTTTTTCAAGAATATCTGTCATAGTAGTAAATTCGCTCAGAGTAATATTATCTCTTTTTTTCACATTCGCAAGGAGTTTGCTAGTTATTTCTCTACCTGTTACATCTTTATGGTGAAGAATCCTATATGTTGAATGAGCTCCCTCCCTTGTAAAGGAAAAATCTCCATTTTCATTCTTATCAAAATCAACACCGTATTCAATCAATTCCTTTATTATTTCTTGGGATGAGCGAATCATTACCTTAACAGATTCTTTGTTGTTCTCATATCTTCCCGCCCTCATTGTATCCTCAAAATAACTGTCATAATCTGTTTCATCAAGCAGCATACAAATGCCACCCTGTGCAAGATATGAGTCACTATTTTCAAGTGTATCTTTAGTAATCATAAGCACATTATATTTTTCATCTATTTTTAGTGCAGCAAATAATCCTGCCGCACCTGTGCCTACAATTATTACATCATATTCATCTTTTATCATATCTGTCTCCTGTTTGATGTTATGCCAGTTCAAGCATCTTCATCAATGGGCTTTTAGCCCTACTTATCTCTTCATCAGACAACTCTACTGTTGGTGACATTGTATTTAATGCATTATACACTTTCTCCAATGATATTTTCTTCATATCTTTGCATATCTGATTATTCTTTATAGGGAAAAACTCCTTGTTAGGACATCTCTTTTTTAATTCATAAAATACACCAATCTCTGTACCAATAATGAACTCATCACATTCTGACTGATTAGCATACTCTATTATCTCCGATGTGCTTCCAGCATAATCTGCAAGTTCAATAACATCTGGACTGCATTCTGGATGAACTAGAAGCTTGGCATTTGGATGTGCTACTCTTGCAGTCTCAACATCCGTCGCCTCTATTTCCTTGTGCACCGGACAAAATCCCTCGTTTAATATAATATTCTTCTCTGGAACCATCTTTTTAACATAACTTCCAAGATTAATATCTGGTATGAAAAATATGTTCTTATTTGGAAGCTTTCTAACTATTTTAAGAGCATTAGATGATGTAACGCATACATCTGAATGCATTTTTAACTCAGCTGTTGAATTAACATAACATACAACCGCAAGGTCATCATAGTGTTTCCTATACTTTTCAATAGCTGAAACCATAGCCATATGTGCCATAGGACAATCTGCTGTTGGATCTGGCATAAGGATAGTCTTTTCAGGACTTAAAACCTTTGCACTCTCTCCCATAAATGAAACCCCACAAAATACTATAGTTTGTTCTTTTAGGTTTGCAGCGACTTTCGCCAGATAAAAGGAATCTCCTACATAATCAGAGATCTTTTGAACCTCTTCATCAACATAGTAATGAGCGCAAATAACTGCGTCCTTTTCTTTCTTAAGTTCCTCTATTCGGGTTATCAGTTCATCGTGTGACATTTTTCAATCCTCCAAGTAAACTAGTTATCTAAATTTAATTGTTATAAATATGCCACTTTTTATATGGATTGTCAATAAATTAACAAAAATAATTAATTTCTCTCTTCAATATTTTATGATTTTCTTCTCAAGTCTAGAAATATATGATTGAGATATTGCTAAAAGATGTGCAACATGATAGTTTAATTATTCTTGGTGTTCTTTTTATGTCATAAACACCCCCTATTAGCTCCTTATACTTCCCATCTAATAAATGAACAGCTTCACCCCCTAATGGCTCTTTAAGGTCATTTCCAGTGTCATAAATGGCCTTTACACAAAACATACTATCATTGCAATATATTTTTGCTCTCAAGGGTTGTAAAAGAACTGGTCTTTTTCTTTCCTCAATTAGCGTAATTCCACCTTTAATAACCACATACCTCGCTTATATTTGTTAGCATTTTACCTAAAATAGGTGTTTATATTATCAAGCTCAAGTAAAATCCTAGAAAAAGAATTTTTCGACAACACTCATCTTGAAAATAAAAAAAGGATTACCCTATATATAAGGTAATCCTAAATATCAAAAGCAAAAGTTCTAAATTAATCCCTCTTTTTTTGTAAGAAAGTTGGGATATTAAGGGATTTTTCTTGTACACTTCTCTCTACCGCCTGTGTCTGAATACCACCAACTGGACGAACAGGTGAAGCAGGTTGTACTTGAGAATATTTTAATTCTGGCTTTGCGTAACCACCAACAGGCTTCACTGTATTTGGTCTATATCCATTAAGCGCTCCAGCTGTAATCCCTGCAACAGTCTGTGCCACTGGCGATGCCGATCCATCAAGTCCTGTAGCAATAACGGTTATCGTACATTCTTCAGGGGATGTATCATCATATCTAGAACCAAAGATAACATTGGCTTCATCACCTGCAAGTTCCTGAACAAAACTTGCTGCTTCATTTGCCTCCATCAAGCTAATATCACCAGAAATATTAATAATAACATGTGTCGCACCAGAGATGGTTGTCTCAAGCAATGGGCTAGTAACAGCCAATCTAACTGCTTCATTTGCCTTATCATCACCCTTTGCTGTACCAATACCGATATGTGCAATACCTTTGTTCTTCATAACAGTTTGTACATCTGCAAAATCCAAATTGATAAGTGCTGGAACATTAATCAAATCTGTAATACCTTGCACTGCCTGTTGTAATACCTCATCAGCCTTCTTAAGTGCTTCTGGCATCGTTGTTCTTCTATCAACTATCTCTAACAGCTTGTCATTTGGAATGACAATTAGAGTATCTACATTTTCTTGTAATCTGTCAATACCACTAGTAGCATTGTTCATACGGGTCTTCGATTCAAACTTGAAAGGTTTTGTAACTACGCCTACAGTAAGAACACCCATATCTTTTGCAATCTTAGCCACTACAGGTGCTGCACCAGTTCCAGTACCACCACCCATACCGCAGGTAACAAATACCATATCTGCGCCTTTAATTGCTTCTGTGAGTTCATCAATATTTTCTTCAGCTGCTTTTTCACCAACCTCTGGTTGAGCTCCGGCTCCAAGTCCTTTGGTAAGTTTTTCGCCAATCTGGAGGGATGTAGGTGCTTTACAAAGCTTCAAAGCCTGCTTATCAGTGTTAATACCAATAAATTCTACACCGCTTATATTTTCATCTATCATTCTATTAACCGCATTATTGCCAGCACCGCCAACACCTACTACTATGATTTTTGCCGCTGCTTCTGCTTCGTTTGTTCTAATTTCAAGCAAGGTTATATCCTCCTTCAAAGTCCCTGGTTTTTTGTATATTTTTATATATCATAATCTAAAAGAAAGCTGTTTCCCATTAGATTTACATTCTAACCTATATAATATAATTTTTTCAGAAAATAATCAACCTAAAAATGATTTTTTTTACTAGTCCTAATTTCCTAAATATCCAAATTTTATCAATTTGTTCCCATATCGTCTCTCTTCAGAGTGTAACCTGTATGGGCAAAATTATATTCCTTCATATTTAGTGTACCACTCACATCACCAAATTCAGGAATAATATCACTTAGATCTTGCATTTTCTCATTAAGGTTGTCCTTCGTACCAAGTTCCACTTTAACATTGCCAACATAAATTACAATCTGCAAATCTGGAGAAATATGTATTTTCTCTGTACTCATATCATATTTTTCTACTAACTGAGTAACATCAAGTAAAACTGTAAACACCTTTTCATCTTCAACAGGAAGTTTGGAATGAAGAACAATATAATCAAAACTAATTCCAGAAATAAGTGGCACATCCTCTAATGTCTTAGTAGAACTTTCAACGACAATACCATCTTTGTCAAAATACATATTGCTACCCATGTAGTTTATATATCCTACAACACTTTTTTCATAAATCGTAATTTTGTATTCAGTGAGTGAAATCATTTCCATATCGTATGTTTCTATAAAGGGAATCTCTATCTCGCTCCCAAATTTATGCTTAAACAAAAATGCAACTGGATTCTTGTCCATATCTGATTCAAAGAAAAAATTTTCCAAATCAGATTCTGTATATCTTATGGAGCCTGTAAACGTAACTCTAAACTTACCAAGCTCATTTTCATTTATCGGCTTACCATCTTTATCTGTGTATACTACGCCAATCCTAAGAGTTGAAATAAAAAAACCAATGATTGCTAATAAAAATAATATAATCAGAAAAACTATTATCTTAGTTCGTTTCTTCATTAACTTCTCCTACCTATCGTAATTTGTTGCTGCCTTTTGATACCGACAATGCCAATCCCATTTCCGCCATCAAAAACAAAACAGATGTACCCCCATAACTAATGAACGGAAGTGTAATGCCTGTATTCGGTATGGTATTTGTAACAACCGCAACATTTAAAATAACTTGTAGTGAAATGTGTGCCATTACGCCTACAACTATTAAAGAACCATACAAATCTGGTGCCTTCGTAGCTATGGATACAAATCTCCAAATCATAAAGGCAAATAATATAATAATGGCAATTCCGCCAAAAAGACCTAACTCTTCACATATGATAGAAAAAATCATATCATTTTGCGCCTCTGGTACAAACCCAAGTTTCTGAACGCTCTGCCCTAAACCCTTGCCAAACAGGCCACCAGAACCTATTGCATACAGTGCTTGTAAAGTCTGGAATCCACCATCTTGAGCATATGCTTCTGGATTTAACCACACCTGAATTCGTTGTAATCTGTATCCACCTACCAAAAAGAGAACAGCACCACCTACTACAGCCACAATAACCACACTGAAAATATATTTTTTGTAATTTTTACTAGCAATAAAAAGCATAATAAATGCTATGCCTAACACAATAATCGCAGAACTTAAGTTACTTGTTACTATAACAATCAATCCTGCTACTAAAAGCACCAAACCTGCTACAGTCATATAATACTTAGGCTCGTTTATTCTATCTCGTTTCTTAGATATATATACTGCTAAAAATAAAATAACTGCAAGTTTTGCAAGTTCTGCCGGTTGAAATGAAAGTGGACCAACTCCAATCCATCTAGATGCACCATTGGCCTCAATACCAATAGGCGATTTAACTAATAAAATACAAACTATCGTTGCAAAATAAGCAACAACTGCAAATCTCTTCCAAAAATGATAATCAATTCGACTGATTGCAAGCATAGCCACAATACCTATCGCTGTAGCAAAAATCTGCTTCTTCAAATAAAAGGACGCATCATTGAATTTCATTTGCGCCTCATACGAACTAGTACTATATATCATAATCAAACCAAAGCAAACAAGGAAGATAATAACTATCAACAGACTGTAATCCATCCTTCCTTTTTGACTCTCTATAGATTTGTTTTCTACATTACGAGCTTCTTCCCTCATGTTAATCTACCTTTCTACTTTTTATGTACTAAATAACTTTATATCTTTCCTAATAATACTTTTCCTAGATTTGTACGTTCTTTATAATAATTTTTACTCCATTCAATTAAATTGCATACCACTGCTACTAGTATAATATTTTTTCATTCTTTTATCAACTATTTATTCTATTCCAATGTAGGGCAATATATTACTATATTCTTCTTTATTGGAGTAGCAATTCCATTCATAAAAAACACCTCGCAATATCTTCAATATATTCTATTAAGGATATTACGAGGTTATTCTTTTTTCTATTTTCTAATTATTGCCAGAACTTTGTCCCTCCGGTTCTGGAGGATTATGGGATTGCGGGTCTTCACCTTGGATAATTCCTCCTGAAAAAGATTCATCATCATTTCCCGAAGGTGTTGTCTGTTCGTTTCCTTGAGTAGCGCCATCTGGTGTGGTAGCATCTTGTGGTGTATCTCCTCCATTAGTAGGTGTTGCTGCTGGTGTAGTAGTTTCTCCTGGTATATATGTTTCACCTGTATTTGGATCTGTAATTACCACTTTACCTGCATCAGGGAAAATATTTTTATATGTAAGAACTTCCTCCATAATCATTTTGAAAAGATTTGTCGCAAGTGTTGTTGACTGATTTTCCACATCTGGATTATCTACAACCACATAACAAACTAATTCTGGATCTTCAAATCCTGCAAATCCAATAAATGAAAGTAAGTATTCACCTGTGCCTCTAGGATATTTTTCTGCCGTACCAGTCTTTCCAGAAATAATATACCCCTCTATACCTGCTGTTCTACCTGTTCCAATATCTACACACTGTCTAAGACCTTCTTTTATAGCCTTTGAAGTATCAAGTGTCACTGTCTGTTTGATCAATGTTTTATCCATTGATTCAACAACGCCACCATTGCTGTTTAATATTTCCTTAACAACATGTGGTTGATAGTATTTTCCACCGTTTACCAATGATGAAAATGCTGATGCTTCTTGAATCATAGTAACATTGTAGTTCTGTCCAAATGAGTTTGTGGCTAAATCGGCATCGCCCATACTTTCAGCTGAATGCAATAATTTCTCACAACTTTCCTCTCCTGGTAAATCTACACGAGTCTTCATACCAAAGTTAAATCTTCTTTGATATGTTGTAAACACACCTGCACCCTCTTTTGCTGCAATATCCATAAGGGCATCGTTACAAGAATAAGCAATAGCTTTATATAAATCAATTTCACCATGGCCTTCTGTCTTATGACATCTGATTGTCCAACCACCCACCAATTCTGAGCCATCACATAAGAATTTATCTGAAGGTTTTATAAAGCCCTCTTCTAAGGCTGCTGCTATAGTATATGGTTTAGCTGTTGAACCCGGCTCAAAACTATCGCTAATACAATAATTTCTCCAAATATTATTTAATGCATCCAACTTTTCTTCATTCGTCATAGCATTAATTTCTTCTTCTGTGTAATATGTGCTAAGATCCCTTGGATTATTAAGATCGTAGGATAATTTTCCTGACATTGCAAGAATCTCTCCATTCCTTGGATCCATTATCACCACACCTATATTTTCAGGATTGTAATCTGTATTATACTGAGCTATATATCTCTCAACTATTGTTTGGATATTAAAATCAATTGTAGAAACAACTGTATCTCCATCTTTGGCATTTTCTACAGTCTTTTCCATTATGTTCTCATTGTTTACGTAGCCATATTCTCTACCATCAACACCATTAAGATAATTGTTGTAGTATTCCTCAATTCCCCATGTTCCAACATTTCCTGAAGATGTAAAACCAATTATATTACATGCCAAACTTGAAAATGGGTATTTCCTCTCATACTCTGTTTCAAACCAAACACCTTGTATGTTTGGATATTTCTCCTTATCCTTTTGTACCTCTATAAAACCTTTTATCTGTTCATATGTCAGTTTTTTCTCATATATATAATAACTTCTGCTACTATTTTCATTAACCAGCTTTTTCAAAGCTTCTCTATCATATCCAAAACACTCTGTTAACGCATCTAATGTATCTTCTTCGTATTTTCCAGAATCCGAAAGAATAATCTTTGGGTCTATAATAAGATTATATACCTTGATACTTGTGGCTAATACTGTGCCATTTCTATCTAAAATATCTCCCCTTTTATATGGGAGTACCGTACTGGAGTAGTTTTGTTGCTCAAGTACTTTAATAGTGTAATCGCTGCCACTGTCTTTCTTTATAAATATTAAAACACCAATTAAAAAGACTAGTAATAATACAACAAGTAGGAATGTGACACCTAATCTGCCTCTCATTCCTCTGTTTAATTTTGCTAGTCCTTTTTTCTTTATTTTCTGTCTTTTCTCGTTCATAATTACACCTGTTAATTAGTTTTTTGGTATATCTCCATACTGTTGCATAAATTCACTATCAGTGCTTTTATATGTTCTTATTTGTTCCTCACATGCATTCACCATACCTAATTCTTCTTTGGCAACTTTTTGGATATACTCTACATCCACATAAGCATTAATCTCGTAATCTAATGAATCATTCTGAGCCGCAAGTGCATCAATATTATCTTCTAATCCAGAAATATTACCCTTCACAGCTGAAATCTCTGAGTTAATCTCTAGAAACTTGATACATAAACATACAACGCAAACAACTGCTACAGTTAAAAATATAACATACGGAACGCTCATTGTAAAAGCATTTTCATTTTCCCTATATGATACTCTGTGCTGTCTGTTTTCCCTTCTTACCTCTCTCTTCTGTGCAGGTGTAAGTTCCCTTCTAACAGGAGTTTTAGGTGTTCGCTTAGGAGCGACTTCAGCATTTCTTACTACATTTCCATCAATCACGTAATTTCTTTCCCTATTCAATTGTCTGTTCATCATTTTCTTTTCCATACTTTTCTTCCTTCCCTGAAATAGCCTTCCTAAGAGGTTCTCTTTTCAAATACTCTGAGTTTAGAACTTTTTGAACGCTTATTTTCTATTATTTCCCTTTCGTCTGGAATAATCGGCTTACTTGTCACTACTATTCCTTTTGACTTGTTGCCACATACACATACCGGAAAGTTTCTTGGGCATGTACATGGATCTGCGTTATTTTTAAATTTATTCTTTACAATTCTGTCTTCTAGTGAATGGAATGTTATTATAGAAAGCCTTCCGCCTTCGTTCAACAAATCAATCATAGTATCAATAGAATCTTCAAGAACTTCCAATTCTTTATTAAGTTCAATTCTTATTGCCTGGAATGTCTTCTTTGCCGGATGACCTCCCTTAGCCCTAATCTTAGCTGGTATTGCTGCTTTAATGATTTCTATTAGCTCGCCTGTTGTTTCTATAGGCTTAATCGCTCTAGCCGCTACAATATGTTTGGCAATATTTTTTGCAAATTTATCTTCTCCATAGTCTCTGATTATTCTAAAGAGTTCCATCTCACTATAATCATTAACTATATCTTTTGCTGTAAATGGATTCGATTGATCCATTCTCATATCTAAAGGAGCACTCTCCTCCTTGTATGTAAATCCACGTTGTGCTGTATCTATTTGATAAGAACTAACTCCGATATCAAGTAATATTCCATCAACTTTTTCAACTCCAAGTTCCTTTAGAACTCGTCCGATTTCACAATAATTGCTCTTTACAATGTCTACCTGTATTTTTTCCGCAAAAGGTGCAAGTCTATTTCTTGCTACACTAAGTGCATCATTATCTTGATCAATACCAATAAATCTTCCATTTTCAGATAGTTTGCTGCACACTACCGATGCATGTCCTGCCCCGCCTAGTGTTCCGTCCACATAAATTCCATTAGGTTTTATATTAAGACTATCTATTGTTTCTTCTAACAATACTGATTTATGATTAAATTCCATATTCTCTCACCTTAAATTGTTATTCCTAAATCGGACATGTTTTCAGCAATCTCATCCATATCTTCAAAGCTTGTGCTTTCATCCCATCTAGCCTTGTCCCAAATTTCAACGCGGCTGCCAACACCTACTAAGACAACGTCTTTTTCTAATGCTGCAAATTCTCTAAGAACGGATGGTAATAAGATTCTTCCTTGCTTGTCCACTTCTACCGTAGCGGCTCCAGCCAAGAAGAAACGTACAAACTTTCTGGCATCTTTATTTGACATTGGAAGTGACTTAAGTTTTTCTTCGAAGTTGCCCCATTCTTCATTAGGAAACACAAATAAACAGCCATCAAGCCCTTGAGTTACAACAAACTCATCGCCCAATGCCTCACGAAACTTCACAGGGACAATAACACGTCCTTTAGCATCGATTGAATGATTGTATTCACTCATGAACATTAGTAACACCTTCTTTTCGTTATGTTATGAATGGGTTTAGGAACTTTTTAGATATAAATCTACCACTTCGTACCACTTTCCATCCATAAACATCCACTTTCTACCACTTCTTAGATAATATTACTTCAAATGCGCTGTAAAATCAAGGTTTTTTTACTTTTTTGCAAAAAAAATAAACCCCAAGATTTGCCATCGCATATCTTGGGGTTTATACTTTTTTAATAACTACATTTAGTGTTTATTTATTTTTCCATTCTCCAACTTTTAAAAAAGAGAATACAGTTTTTTGCTTCTTTTGTAGCATTACTCTGTTTGCAATTAAAATTCCTCCACACACAATTACCAATACTGCTGATAAAAGTTGTGAAGCCGGAAGGTTTATTCCTGATATTATAAGTTGATCTGTTCTCATTCCTTCTATAAAGAATCTGATTACACCATAGCCACAGAAGTACCACAAAAATACTTCTCCATGATATTTTTTCTTTCTTCTAAATATCAAAATAAGTATAAACAACATCAAATTAAGAAACGATTCATATAGAAACGTAGGTTGAACTTGAATAAACTGATGTGCTTCATCAATATAGCTTACACCATTTGGTACTGAAACATTAGCATAAATATCATCAACATTAATTCTCATCGCAAATAGACCATTACTATCACCGCCAAATGCCTCTCTGTTTATAAAATTGCCCCATCTTCCAATAATCTGTCCAATAAGCAATCCTAAGCAAGCTGTATCGCCCACTTGCCAAAAATTAATCTTTTTAACTCTACATACAATGTATCCAGCAATAACTCCGCCGATGATTCCTCCGTATATTGCAAGCCCACCTTGACGTATATTAAATACGCTCATAATATTGTCTTTATATCTATCCCATTCAAAAACGACATAGTATATTCTTGCACCAACAATGGCAAATATAATACCAAACAATGCAATATCTAGGTAATTATCCACTACTTGTCCTGTGATTTTTGCCTCTCTAAAACAAAAGACTATCGCAAGAAGCATTCCTATGCCAATAATAAGTCCATAGTAAGCAATGTCAATGCCGAATACAGAAAATGTTTTGTGAAGGTTTTCTATCTCTATTCCTAAATTAGGAAAACTAATACTTACATCCGAAAGCATAATATACCTCCATCTATACGTTAAATCTGAAGAGTATTACATCCCCGTCTTTAACAACATATTCTTTACCTTCGATGCCTACAAGACCCTTTTCTTTTGCAACCGTAGTTCCGCCACAATCAAGTAAATCCTGATAATTAACTACTTCTGCACGAATGAAGCCACGTTCAAAATCACTATGGATTTTTCCAGCTGCTCCTGGAGCTTTTGTACCTTTTGTTATTGTCCAGGCTCTTGTTTCCTGTTTTCCAGCTGTTAAGTAACTAATCAGACCTAGTAATGAGTAACTAGCCTTTATAAGTTTATCTAAACCTGATTCCTTTAAGCCTAGTTCTTCTAGGAACATTGCCTTTTCGTCATCATCAAGTTCAGAAATCTCTTGCTCGATTTGGGCACAAACAACAAATACTTCGCATCCTTCATTTGCTGCAAATTCTCTAACTTTTGCAACATTTTCATTGGCTGCTCCATCATCTGCTAAGTCATCTTCTTTAACATTTGCTGCGAATATAACTGGTTTATTTGTCAACAGATTATATTCTTTAATCCATCCAAGTTCATCTTCATCATCAGTCTCATAGCTTTTTGCAAGTTTTCCTGATTCTAAATGAGCCTTAATGCTATTTAAAATTGCTAATTCCTTAGCTAAAGTCTTATCGTTATTAGCACCTCTTGTAACCTTAGAAATTCTTCTATCAAGTATTTCTACGTCTGAAAATATCAATTCTAAATTGATTGTTTCAATATCTCTAATAGGAGAAATGCTGCCATCCACATGGATAATGTTTGTATCTTCAAAACATCTAACTACATGAACAATCGCATCAACCTCTCGAATATTTGACAAGAATTGATTACCAAGGCCTTCACCTTTTGAAGCACCCTTTACAAGTCCTGCTATATCAACAAATTCAATAACTGCTGGTGTAACCTTATCTGAATCATATAACTGCGCCAGTTTATTAAGTCTTTCATCTGGAACAGCAACCACTCCTACATTAGGATCAATCGTACAGAATGGATAATTTGCTGATTCAGCACCAGCCTTTGTTAAGGAATTAAATAATGTACTTTTACCAACGTTTGGTAATCCAACAATTCCTAATTTCATAAAATTTCTCCTTCCGATAACTATGCTCTAAGTTCAATATCCATTTCCTTAAGATCAGCAAGTATCTTTTCCATAATTTCTGTAATATCTTTATCTTCAAGAGTTCTCTCTTTGTGTCTGAATGATAATGAATATGCTACAGATTTATATCCTGATTTAATCTGTGCACCTTCGTAGACATCAAATAATTTATAACTTTCAAGAAGCTTTCCGCCACGTTTCTCAAAAATCTTCTCTACATCACCAACAAGTATCTCTTTAGACATAACCATACTTAAATCTCTTGATACTGCAGGGTATTTTGCAATTCCTTCATATCTTCTATCGAATGATGTATCTGAAATAATCTCTGGCATATCAATAACTGCAACATATGCTCTATCTCCAATATCGTAGTTATCAAGAACTGTTGGATGAATTTCACCTAAATATCCAACTACTTTACCATCGTAAACAATATTTGCCTGTCTACCAGGATGGAGGAATGGTTTGCCTGATTTATTATCATATTCTGTTTTACGTTTCATTCCAACTTTTTCAAAGAATTCCTCGACAACACCCTTCATAGTAAAGAAGTCGCCATCTCCATACATTCCCAATGTGAAAGTCATTCTTTCATCAGGTAATTCTGTAAGTGGAAGCTGTTTTGGTACATATACATTTGCCAATTCATATAGTCTAGCTTCTTTATTTCTTCTATTATAATTCGTTGCGAGTGATGTAAGCATACCATTCAAAGAAGTAGTTCTCATTATACTAAAATCTTCTCCTAGTGGGTTTAAAATGTTTACTGTTTCTCTAAGTTTTGAATCCGAAGGAATTAATAATTTATCAAAAACCTTAGGACTTTCAAATGAGTAGGTCATAGCCTGGGAAAATCCGCAGAATTCAGCGATATCTTTAGCAACATCTTCAATTCTCATCTTATAGCTCAACTTACCTGTAGTTGCCTCTCCACTTGGAAGTGAAACGGGGATTTTATCATAGCCGAAAAATCTTGCAACTTCTTCTGCAATATCTGCACTACACTCAAGGTCTTGTCTAAATGTTGGAATAACAAGTTCATTGTTAGTCTCATCATATTCAAGCTCAAGTCTTTCAAAATAAGAAAGCATTTCTTCAACGGAGATATCTGTTCCTAAAAGTGAATTGTACTTTTGTGGCTCAAATTTAATTCTTCTTTGTTCTTTTACTGTCTTATAGTCATCAACCAATCCACTGACTACTTCACCTACACCCAATTCGCTAATCAACTGACAAGCTCTGTCAACTGCAGCAGAAGCATTGTTTGGATCTAGACCCTTTTCAAACTTACTAGATGAATCTGTTCTAAGTCCAAGTCTCTTTGATGATAATCTAATATTTGTTCCATCAAAACAAGCAGCTTCCAATAATACATCTTTAACATCATCTGTAATCTTTGAATTTTCGCCGCCCATGATACCTGCTATACATACAGGTTCTTCGGCATTGCAAATCATAAGAATATTTTCATCTAAAGTTCTCTCCTGTCCATCAAGAGTTGTGAACTTTTCCCCTTCATTTGCACGTCTAACTACAATTTTATTACCTTTTATAGTGCTTAAATCATAAGCATGCATTGGCTGACCGTATTCTTCCATAACATAATTTGTAATATCTACAAGGTTGTTAATTGGTCTAATTCCACATGCTGCAAGTCTTCTTTGCATCCATTCAGGTGATGGTCCAATCTTAACATTTTTTACTACTCTAGCGCAGTATCTTGGACAAAGTTTTGCATCCTGAACATCTATACTAATGTAATCACTAGCATTTTCATTATTTCCCGTAGCCTTAACTTCCGGTAATACTAATGGTTTTCTAAATGTCGCTGCGGCCTCTCTTGCTATACCAATAACACCGAAGCAATCTACTCTATTTGATGTGATTTCGTATTCGAATACAACATCATTAAGTCCTAATACTTCTACAGCATTAGCACCAATAGTAGTTCCTTCTAGGAAGATATATATTCCGTCCTCTGGAGCTTCTGGATAAAAATCTCTAGTTGAACCGAGTTCTTCTATTGAACACATCATTCCATTAGATTCTATGCCTCTAAGTTTTCCCTTCTTGATTTTTGTACCACCAGCAACCTTATTACTGTCGTGATCTGTAGCTACTCTACCACCATCTAATACAACTGGAACTATAGCACCCTCAAAAACATTTTGTGCACCAGTAACAATTTGTATAGTTTCAGTGCCAATATTAACCTGACAAACAATAAGCTTATCGGCATCTGGATGTTTCTCTATTTTTACTATCTGTCCTACTACTATTTTATCTAAATTTTCATCTAATCTTTCAAATCCTTCTACTTTTGTACCTGAAAGAGTCATTGCATCTGTATATTCCTGATCAGTACATTCAAGTTCAGGTACATATGCTTTAATCCAAGACATTGGAGTATTCATATCAAAATCCTACCTTTCTATATTTTCAAACTAAAACTGTTTTAAAAATCTTGTATCATTTTCATATAATAGGCGCATATCGTCTATTTCGTATTTCAAAAGAGAAATTCTCTCAAGACCAATACCAAATGCGAAACCTGTATATTCATCTGGATCAATACCGCTCATTGTAAATACTCTAGGATGAACCATACCACATCCTAATATTTCAATCCATCCAGAACCTTTACACATTCTACATCCCTTGCCACCACATTTAAAACATGACACATCCATCTCAGCACTTGGCTCTGTGAATGGGAAGTGATGTGGTCTAAACTTAACCTTTGTATCCTCTCCAAACAATTCCTTGGCAAATTCAGCTAATGTTCCCTTAAGATCTGCAAATGTAATGTTCTTGTCAATAACCAGACCCTCTACCTGATGGAATGATGGTGAATGGGTTGCATCCACTTCGTCAGATCTAAAAACTCTACCTGGTGCCAACATTCGAATTGGAAGCTTGCCTTTTTCCATTTCTCTAACCTGTACAGGTGATGTCTGTGTTCTAAGAACTATATTTTCATTAATATAAAATGTATCCTGTTCATCCTTCGCTGGATGATTTGCAGGTATATTCAATGCTTCAAAATTGTAGTAATCATATTCAACTTCTGGACCTTCAACTACTTCATAGCCCATACCAACAAATATTCTATAGAGTTCTTCTAATGCAATTGTATTAGGGTGGCGATGTCCCACAAAGTTTTTCTTTGAAGGCAGGGTAACATCGATTACTTCATTTTTGAGTTTCTGCTCTCTTGCAACATCTGCAAGACGTTTTCGCATCTCCTCCATTTTTTCTTCGATAGCCACTCTAGTTTCATTCACTAACTGTCCAACCTTTGGTCTATCCTCTGCTGCAACGTCTTTCATTCCCTTAAGAACTTCAGTTAGCTCGCCTTTTTTTCCAAGAACAGCAACTTTGATTTCATTTAACTTATCAAGGTTATCTGAACTTTGGATCTTCTCAATTGCTTCCTCTCTGATTTTCTGCAACTTCTCTTTCATAATTGTAATATCCTTTCTTTTTTACAATTTGTACCGCCGACGCATTATTTTGTATGCAAAGCTATTTTATATGTGTAAAATTATTTACATACTGGTAGCTATTTACATAAAAAAAGCTCCATCCCAATATAATTGGGACGAAGCATATCCGCGGTACCACCCGTTTTCCTGTTCTACAGGCTCTCAAATACTTAACGCGTACAACGTCATCTTCTACTACCTTTCAAAGATGAAGCTCCAGTGTGAATTTCAATATATATATGAACCTTAGGAAGTTTTCAGCCTATGACTTCCGTTCTCTTTAAAAGAATATATACATCTACTGTGCACTTTCATAGCCTTTTAATATAAAACTTCTGTAAGTTTAGCACAGAAAGATTTTCATGTCAATATTTATAAATCTTGAGTTTCCGCAGTTTTATCCACAACTGCGGATTTTATCAGTTTTACAATAAACAACTTTCAAAAAATGCCCAAAATATAAGGAATCCAGACTCTTTGTTTGGTATAATTAAAGTGACAAAACAA
>FZPS01000168.1_pt37 | contig 53499 bp, 59 predicted proteins | sample 1817821 | NCBI WGS metagenome assembly FZPS01 (sample SAMEA104158645, study PRJEB21678) | metagenome | place: Germany | collected 2015-04-21 | reverse complement strand
CCCGGAGTAAATGCGGAAATTGGAACAAGTGTTACTGCTTTAGAGGTTAACTGGGATCAGCAATGGGCAGGAAACGAAATGATTGGGCTAAGCAGTAAAGTTACAGCAACAACTGTAAAAGCAGAATCAAAAGCTAATATTGGTGCTCAAATTTTCGGACAAGATGGTAAATTAGATGTACAATTAGGTGGAAAAGCAAGTGCTGAATTGATTGGTGGTGAGCTTAAAGGAACCGCTACTGCTAATATATTAGGTGGAGGAGTCGGAGTTACCGGAGGAGTTAATTATGGTATAGGAGCTCACGCTGATGTTGGTTATAGAGACGGTGTGTTTAAGTGTGATATTGGTGCATCCCTTGGCGTTGGCGTTTCTCTAGGCTTTGAAGTTGATGTTGGAGGTATGGTTGATACAGTAGCAGATGCAGCATCGGCAGCATGGGATGGTATATCAGATGCTTGGGATAAATTTACTAGTTGGTGGTGATTAATTGAAAGAAGTAATAGTATTTTTAGTTCTAGCGCTCATAGCTTATGGATTTAGACGACTTTTCATTTGGGCAGGCAAAGATGATTTTATAGATGCAAAGGAAACTACTGCAGTCATTACAAGTATTGTTAGCAGTGAGCATGAAAACATACAGTATTATGTTTATTTTGCTACTGATGATGGAAGATATATAAAGGGACAATCAATTCACTATTCACCAAGAAAACTGAAATATAAAAAAGATGATACAGTGAGAATTAAGTATATAATTATTAGAGATAATAGAGCATTAGTTTCTATAGTTGATGAGGAACTAATACCTATTAGGAACTCTTCTAAGAAATCAGCTAGAAACTGCCTTATTGCCTGTGTTGTCTTTATAATAATCGCAGCAATACTTTTCCTTAAAAATATATTACTAAAATGACTATTGCTGTAAACATAATATAGTATATAATAATTATAAGTAATTGAAACGGAGGGAGTTTAATGTTAAAAGGATTATTACCAATAGGATCTGTAGTACTTCTTAGTGGTAGCACAAAAAGAGTTATGATTATTGGTGTTTGTCAAAAAGGAGCAAATTCACCTGAAAAAATATGGGATTATACAGGAGTGCTTTTCCCTGAAGGTTTTTTGTCACCAGATAAGATGTTTATGTTCAATAATGATCAAATAGAAAGAATATTTGCCTTAGGTTATCAGGATGAAGAACAGCTTGAATTTAAGAAAAAAGCAGATGCCGCTATGGAGAATATTAGAAAAGGCAACAATTAAGATTATTAAGGAGTTTAAAATATGTTTAAAAAATTTAAGGTATTATTACTAAGTGTTTGTGTATTGTTAGGTTTAACTGGATGTAATTTTGCTCGTAAATCAAGCGTTACCTATACATATAAGGTTGATACTGGGGATAACATTAGGGTAACTTTAAATACAACTGATAAATATGATTTAACATCAGAGCTCCCCTTTACTATATCCAAAGATGGTGAGAAATTAACTCAAGGTGCCTTTGCTAATGCAGAAACCTTTGATCAGTATTCAGAAGCTGTTAAGACAGATGAAAAAGCTAGATTAATTGATTCTGGAGAAAAGAACGGAAATAAGTACATATTCTGGTGTTACAATGATACAGAATATAATTATGTTGTTTTAATTGGAGATTCAAAAACTTCAATTATACTTGGCAATCCAGTTTCTGAGCAATCTGCAAAGGAATGTTTTGAAAGACTTGAATTAAAGTATATAAAATAAGAGGACAAGCTCTCAATAAAATAACAATATAAAAATAAAACATTTGACAGAATCATCCGTAGATTTGTGTAGGCAAATCTATCGATGATTCTTTTTACTATTAAAAAATAAAAGATATATTTAAATAAAAAAACTTTAATAGTTTGCAACATTTTAGTATAGTTGACAAGTATTATTAGTGAAAGGGGGGGATAAATTGTTGCCATCACAAGATGAGATTAGAGAGGTATATTATAGCGTCCTTCAACTACCACTTAAGTATCGTACTGTAATTCATTTATATTATTATGAGAACCTGTCTACTACAGAAATAAGCAATATTTTGAAGATTAAAGAATCCACTATAAGGTCTCAGCTAAGTAGTGATGTTACCCCCTAAATCCGGACACGGATTCAGGGGGGGTTATCATGTCTAAATATTCATTTGAGTTTAAGTTAAAAGTAGTTAAAGAGTACATGGGAGAAGAGGGACTAGAAAGAAAATCTTCAAAGACTTTTTACTCTGGAGAATTTAAGCTTCGTGTATTACAATATAGGCAATACCACAATTGCTCTTACAGAAAGGAAAAAGATACTTTAAATCTCACGAAAAGTGAAAAAGAAGAACTAATTGAATTAAGAGAAGAAAATGAATTTTTGAGAGCGAGCCTGGCATATGAAAAAAAGCTAAAAGCCTTAATCCAAGAAAGAGAGTCAAAAACAAAGAAAAGACGAAAGTAATAATGGAATTAAGGCAGAACTTTCCTTCAATCAAATTAAAAATCTGGCTTAAGATATCTAACTTACCTAAGAGTTCATTTTATGAATGGTGATATGTCAACACCTTTTTGGACATATTCTAACCGAACAAAATATGCTATAGAAAATGGGATTAAATATGGGAATGAATAAAGGCTCCAGGGCTTATGACATATGTTATAAAGTTGCAGAAGAATGGAGCTAGGACTATCTTCTTTCCAAGTATATATTACCGTCTATGAAAGATACTAATATTATTAGGCTTCATGGAGGTAATAGTCGATGAATACAGGCGGAAGTACAACAATGCAAATCTTACTAATAGTAGTCTTAACCGCATTAAATGCTTTTTTTGCATCAGCAGAAATGGCTATAGTATCTTTAAATAAGAATAAGATTAGGCTATGGGCTGAAGAGGGAAATAAAAAGGCTGTTTTGCTGGAAAAGTTAACGGAAGAACCTAGTAAGTTTTTAGCTACAATTCAAGTAGGTATAACCTTAGCAGGTTTTTTTGCCAGTGCTTCTGCTGCTACAGGCCTATCAGGGAAGTTTGCAGTTTACTTAGAAAGAATAGGGATTCCTTATTCTAGTCAAATTGCCTTGTTTGTAATAACTGTAATACTTTCTTATTTTACCTTGGTCTTTGGGGAACTTTATCCTAAAAGAATAGCTCTTCAGATGGCGGAAAAAATAGCTATGTTTTCTGTTAGGCCTCTTATGGCAGTATCTAAAGTGACAAAGCCATTTATTAGACTTCTTTCCGGGTCAACTAATTTATTAGTAAGAATTTCAGGGATTAAAACTGAACGTTTAGATGAGAAGGTTTCTATGGAGGAAATACGGTCTTTAATAGAAGTAGGCCAGGAGCATGGTGTAATCAATGAAACAGAAAAGGAAATGATAGAAAGTATATTTGAGTTTGATAACAAGGTAGCAGAAGAAGTTATGACTCCCAGGACAGAGGTTTTTGCTGTTGATATAAATTCCCCTGTTACTGAAATTATGCATAGGCTCATGGAAGAAAGTTATTCAAGGGTACCAGTTTACGAGGAAGAAATAGATAATGTTATTGGAATACTATATATGAAGGATTTTATGATAGAGGCCAGCAAGTATGATTTTAAAAGTGTGGATATACGTAAGATTTTAAGGACACCATACTTTGTACCTGCTACTAAAAGCATAGATGAACTTTTTAAAGAACTGCAAAGCTCCAAGAATCATATGGCCATACTTATAAATGAATATGGTGGATTTGAAGGTATTGTAACTATAGAAGATTTGATTGAGGAAGTAATGGGGAAGATTCTAGATGAGTACGATGAAGGGGAGCCGGAAATTGTTAAGATAGATAATAACACCTATATTACCGATGGCTTAATAACATTAAGTGATCTTAACGATTATTTGCATACTAATTTTGAATCAGAACATTCAGATACTATAGGTGGTTTTGTTATAGGACTTATAGGCAATATTCCTAAAGATGGTGAAGAAACAAGGGTGGAGTATAAAGACACAGTGTTTGAAATATTGGAAGTAAAAGAAAAAAGAATAGAAAAGATAAAAATAATACTTAATAAACTTGAAAATATATAGCTTGTGGGCAAATATTACAAGAGAGGCAGTAATAACACAGGTTAATTATTTTAAAATGACAAATAATTATAGTATAGATATCCAATTTCAAAGCTTAATTTGTTATTAGAGATAAAAATTAGTTGTTGAAATTGGATTTTTTCCTTAGAACTCTATAAAACAGAAGGAGGAGAGTCGGAAAATGACATCAAAAGGAAAGAGAAAATTAGTAGCGGAATCTAAGCAGGGACTTTATAAATTTAGAATGGAAGTAGCAAAGGAAATGGGTGTTCCATTTTCTGAATATAACGGTCACTTAAGTGCAAGAGAATGTGGAGCTGTTGGCGGAGAAATGGTAAGAAGAATGATAAAATCCTATGAAGATAAGTTGAAATAATCAAAAATACAATTAAACTTGTAAATAACAACTATTTTCCATGAAAAATAAATTTAATTTACAAAAAGTTTATTTTTGATATATAGCTATTTAATATTTGTTTGATATTATAATAGTGAGCAGTGAGTTAACTAAGTTTTTTTCATAATATCCCCTTTATTTACAGCAACTGATTTTTCAGTTGCCTTTTGTTTTTTGCCAATAAATTTAAGGTCCAAAGTATAGGATAGCTTATTTAAGAAATAATAAGTGTATCAATATACGGAGGTGATTTGTATGGCGAAATATGAAGAAATCCCAACTAACCATATGGTAGACTATGTGGATAAAAAACACAAGGATAAGTCTATATATGATAACAGCATTTATAATTATGATTATCATACAAATACTTTTACAGCATTGAATAATTCTCCTATGACTACACCCTTTTCTAATGGAGAAAGAACTTTTGGCTATAGACCATAGTAAAAAAGGCATTCCTTGTGAATGTCTTTTTCTATAGTATAGGCGGAAATGAAAAAAGAAATTATTTTTCTGGTTTTAAAAACAATAGTGATCTTAACTGGATACAGTAAGAGAAAGGGAAAATTCAATTATTGTAATGATTTATAGTAGGGCCTTACTAAAGGAATTGTTAGGGATGGATGTCCTCATGAAATAGGAGTATTGCTTGGTATTCCTTTGGAGGATGTAAAGGCCTTCATTAGTGGTGAGAAGGAACCCCTAATTAAAACTGGCTACTGGATGGTTTATAGTGAAGTTGAGGAAGCCCTTCGAACTTTTGCAATCTATGATAGTATAAGAGAAAAAGTAGCTATGAATATAATAAGATCTGTTCAGGAGGGGAATTATAAAGGATTATTTCCTATTTAGTTTAAAAATTATATAATATATATAGTGGAAATAATAATTAAAGGGGTTTTTATGTTGATGTATGATATTGTAATTATAGGAGGAGGGCCAGCAGGACTAGCTGCTGCCATTGCTGTAGCTGAGGAAGGTATAGATAATATAATAATATTAGAAAGAGAAGATTCTTTAGGAGGAACTCTTAGGCAAAGTGTACATAATGGATATGGTCTTGAAAGGTTTAGAGAAGATTTAACAGGACCAGAGTATGCTGAAAGGTTTATATCTGTTATTGAAAATTTTGGAATAGAATATAAATTAAAAACAACTGTGTTAGAGGTTAATGACAATAAGGAAATACTGGCTGTTAATGGGGAAGCTGGCATTATAAAGTTAAAGGCAAAGGCTATAATTATGGCCCTTGGATGTAGGGAAGTGCCTAGGACTACTGTTAATTTGTCGGAAGCCCAGCCTGCAGGAATCTTTACAGCAGGATCTGCTCAAAAACTTATTAACTTAGATGGATATATGCCGGGGAAAGAGATAGTTATCTATGGTTCCACTGATATAGGTCTTATTATGGCTAGAAGATTTATTATGGAAGGAGTCAAGGTTCATGCCCTTATAGAGCCTTTAAGTTACTGCAAGGGCAGTAGAAAGAATGTAATACAGTGTATCAGTGACTTTCAGATACCTTTGAAGTTGGAATATAACATAAAATATGTACATGGTAATGATAGGGTTGAAGGAGTAACTATAGCACCTTTAGATCCTGAAGGCAATCTTTTAGACCAGGGAGAGGAATTTATCGGCTGTAATACCATTATTCTAGCTGTAAAATTAACACCAGAGAATGACTTGCTTAAGAAATGTGGAGTAAATATATGTCCTGACACAGGTGGTGCCCAAGTGGATGAAAATATGCGTACTAACATTGAAGGAATCTTTGTTTGTGGTAATGTTGTCCATTACCATGATAATGTAGATGATATAACTAAGGAAAGCGAAAGGGCAGGAAAGAAGGCAGCAGATTATGTGAAAGGCTTTGAAGATGGTAAGGAGAAAATTCAAGTGTTAAAGGGACCATCCATAAGATATGTAGTGCCTTCCTATATTAGCAAAGGTAATATAGATAATTCAGTGGAATTATCCTTTAGAGTAGATGCTGTATATGAACATCACAAAATATGTATTTATATAGATGGTGAAAAGGAAATGTCCATACCTAAAGAAATTATGAACTATGGGGACTTAGAGAAAATTTCAATCCCTCCTGCCCTGCTAGAAAGATGTCAGGCTGCTAAAAATATAACTGTTACCATAGAAAAAGAATAGGATCTTTTTATGCATATAAAAACTGGGCCCTTACATTAGATATAATGCTAGAGCCCAGTTTTTTATTTTCTCTCCAAAGATTCTCTTATAGAAGTAATATTGTTTATAATCTTTCTGCAGGTTTCTGGCCTATTCATTGTGTAAAGATGTATACCATCAATTCCCCAAGATAATAAATCTATTATTTGTTCTGTGGCATATACAATTCCTGCTTCTTTTAAAGCTTCGCCATCATTTTCGTACTTGTCCAGAATTCTTCTGAATTTAGAAGGAAGTGTAGCGTTACTTAAAGATATCATTCTTTCAATTTGCTTTTTATTAGTAACTGGCATAATTCCAGCGCTTATAGGGACATTAATACCTGCCTTTCTAGCCTTATCCATGAAATTATAGAACTTGTCATTGTCGAAGAAGAGTTGGGTAACTAAAAAATCAGCTCCACTATCTACCTTAAGTTTTAAGTTTTCAATATCCTTATCTAGGCTTTCACATTCAGGATGGACTTCTGGATAACAAGCTCCACCAGTAGAGAAGTCCTCATGTTTTTTTATAGAAGCAATAATGTCAGAAGCGTGGGCAAAAGAACTTGAATCCAGCTCCTTTTTATCCATACCTTCAGGCAAATCACCTCTAAGAGCCATCACATTACGAACATTGTTTTTAATTAATTCCCCAATAATTTTATCAAGGCCTTCTTGATCTAAGCCAATGCAAGTAAGATGGGCTAAAGCTTCTATATCATACTTGTTTTTTATTATAGAAGCTATTTCCACTGTTTTGTCCCTAGTACTACCAGCAGCGCCATATGTTACGCTAATAAAGTCTGGTCGTAGATCCTTTAAGGCTTCCAAAGTACTGTAAATAACATCGATATTACTGTATTTCTTTGGTGGAAAAATTTCGAAGGATATTACTGGTTTCTTTTGATTAAATATGTCCTTTATTAACATAAAAGTACCCCCTTAGTTAGAATTTTAAAATAGATTTTTAAGACAAGTTTTGCATATTTTCATCTTTCCGCCATTAGCTGTGGCAGTAGATTTTGCCGATACATCTTTTCCGCAAATATCGCATTTGGATGGATTAATATTGGATTCCTTAGTGGAATTTTTTTTGAGCAAAGTATTTTTTCTGTTAGAAGGAGCCATGTATTCTATAGGCTTTTCAGCCACTTCTCTTCTGTATATTTCATATTTCATACTATAGTTGCTCTCTCCAAATAATTCTAACTCAAATCTTGGATTTTCGCCATCATAATATTCCTCTATTATGAGACGCCTAACCTGTGCATCATTTACTATAAGCCCACTTTTTTCTATGCCATCAAAAATACTTTTTGCTATATTATTAGTGTCTGGATGGCGTTTAGAATTTTTATAATAGACTTTCAATACTGCAATCAAAGCTTCTGTCAGCACTATGCCTGGGTTTTGTAACCTGGCATTATAGGCAATTTCCTCTTCATAGTTTGCATATCTGTCATGATACTTTCCGGAATTATAGGGTAGTATAGCACGACCTTGAGTATTAAAGAGCTTAAAGTTGGACTTTGAAATAGGTGAACCCTTAACTACGACTTTTGCATAATTTTCCATACTATATCCCCCTTTTTACTACTATACATAAATAAAAATGAAAGGCCTTTTATTTATATACATACTTATAGTATATCATGGTTTTTATAGAGTAAACAATAAAAGAAAAGAGAAGATTTTCGAATTATAAGGGCAAACTGATTTTTATACTTCTGTTGTATATAATTTATCTTTTGCTATAATTAATCGTAGAGTTTTATTGGACTTGTTTCTATAATGATGAAAGGATTTAGGAAACAATGGCCATAGTATATTTTGAAAAAAGAGGTAATGATTATGTCGAAGGATATAAAAATTTTAGCTATAGAAAGCAGCTGCGATGAGACAGCGGCAGCAGTGGTGGTAAATGGAAGAGAGCTCTTATCAAACGTTATAGCTTCTCAAATTGATATACACAAAAAATTTGGTGGTGTTGTACCGGAAGTGGCTTCAAGAAAGCATGTAGAGGTAATTAACGCAGTAGTTGAAGAAGCCCTAGAACAAGCATCTTTAACTGCAGAGGAAATAGATGCAGTAGCTGTTACTTATGGACCAGGCCTAGTAGGGGCCCTTTTAGTAGGACTTCAGTATGCAAAGGGCTTAGCTTATTCTCTAAAAAAGCCTTTAATAGGTGTGAATCACATAGAAGGCCATATAAGTGCAAACTTTATTGAACATAAGGATCTAGAACCTCCCTTTGTATGCCTTGTAGTGTCCGGTGGCCATACTTTTATAGTCCACATGAAGGATTATGGAGATTTCGAAGTTATTGCTAAAACCAGAGATGATGCTGCTGGAGAAGCTTACGATAAGGTTGCTAGAGCCTTAGGCTTAGGCTATCCAGGAGGGCCAGCTATCGATAAACTAGCAAAAGAGGGCAACGAAAATGCTATTAAATTTCCAAGGTCTAATTTTCATGAGGAAACCTTAGATTTTTCCTTCAGTGGCCTTAAGTCTGCGGTACTTAACTATTTAAACAAAATGGAAATGAAGGGAGAAGAAATAAATAAGGCAGATGTAGCAGCTTCCTTCCAAAAGGCTGTAGTGGATGTCCTTACAGATAATGTCCTCAAGACCTGTGAAATGAAAAAGGTTAACAAGATTGCCATAGCAGGGGGAGTAGCCTCCAATACTGCTTTAAGAAATAGTTTAATCAAGGAAGGTGCCAAAGAAGATATAGAAGTGCTATTCCCAGCACCAATCCTATGCACCGACAACGCAGCCATGATAGCCAGTGCAGCATATTTTGAATACATGAGAGGAATCCGATCCCCTCTAGATCTAAACGCTGCCCCAAATCTAAAACTAGGAGAAAGATAGTTGGGCAGAGGACCAGATAACAGAGGTTGAAGATCAGATATCAGACATCTGTTACCTGATACCTGTTACCTGATATCTGCTACCTCAAAAGTAGTGTTGTCTATATAGGTCCAATTTTGTCTTAGCCTTTTTAAGTCTTCCATTAGTTTAAATAAGGCTAAGTCTTTTTGTTTTGCTTCTATCATCACATCAATATCCCTATCGTATTTTTTGCAAGTTTCTATAAAGGATATAAAGTCTTCTGCTACTATAAAATCTGAGTGTTTTCGATCTAGGGGACCCTCCTTGGGACTGGAAAAGTGAAACTTAGGTGGAAGGTGTTCGTTATCCCAAGTAGCCATGATTTCTTCTAGCAGGTCTTCTATTTTTTCACCCTTATTATTACAATTGTGATGGTGAACATCAAGGACCATAGGCAGTTTTAAGGTTTTGAATAAGGCTAAGGTTTCCGTTGCAGTAAAAGTTTTATCGTCATTTTCGATCATAAGTCTACTGCCTATTTCTGGGGGAACTTTTTTAAAGATGAGCCTATAATTTCAATTATCTACCTCAGGGTGAGTAGCTAAAGGCACTAGGGCAGAGGTTATCCTGTAAAAGTGAATCTTATTTTCTACATTATAATTAAGTATCTTATATAGGTTATTTAAGTTGCTTAAAGTCTTTGTTTTTAATTTTTCTAATTGTTCTTCCTCTGTAGCAAGTTTTTTTATAGTGAGTATAGGTGACATTGCTGGAGCTAGTAGTTTTTGGGATATTTAAAGCTATGGCCACATAGCCTAGTCTTACACGCATAAAAACACCTCGTTTCTAGTAGTCTTTTTTCATAAAGACAGATTTAATCTTATTCTTCGCAAAATATACAATAAATTTGCATAAATTATAAAAGAATAACTATAATTTACTGTTTTATAAGCAATTTATCTATGCTATTATTTTATATGTAATGATTTTAACTTGGGAGGTATAAACTTGAGACTAGGTTTTTCAACTAACAGTTTTCATAAATATATTCATAGACGAAAAACACCTGAAAAAGTTCTGGAGTTTATAGTGTTTTTCATTATATTTGTATTGTTTGTAGGTTTAATATATCAATTTATTGCAACTCAAGTGGACAAGGGTAAATTTAAAATGAGGGGAAAGATGGTATCTGTAGGAGGCTATAGAGTTTTTACCAACACCTCTGGCTCAGGACCTTATTCTATAGTGTTTATTAATGATATGAATACACCAATGGAACAGTGGAATAGGTTAAAAAAAGAAATGAAAGATGATTATAGAGTATTTAGTTATGATAGAAATGGCTATGGCTGGAGCGATTCCTCAGGAGAAGAAGTAGATATAAAAAAATCTGTTACAGAACTAAGAACTGCCTTGTCAAGGTCAGGGGTATATTCTCCCTACATCTTAGTAGGACATGGCTATGGCGGTTTGCTTGCCACAGAATTCGCCGAGAAGTATTCTAGAAATGTGGCAGGTGTAGTTCTAATCGATAGTCTAATGGAGGAAGAAATAAAATCAGAGGAATTTCAGAAATCCATAAAGAAAGAGGTAAAAAAGGCTGGTGCAGGAAGATTTTTTTCTAATTTTGGAGGCCTTAGACTTGGATATAAATCTAAAATCTTTAAAAACGATGAAGGATTCTTAAAAGAGATGTCAGATACTGAAAAGGAATTGTTTTTAAGCCAAAGAATAACTTCTAAACACTACTCTGCTTACTATAAAGAACTTCAAATTTTAAAGGACTATGAAGAAAATATACAAGAAGAAAATGCATTGCAGGACATATTTCTTCAAATTCTAACACCGGCTAATAAATATGGTGATGAAGAAATGGATAAGCAGTATATTAAAAAGCAAAGGAACTTAGAGAAGTTATCATCTGAATCAGAACATATACTGGTGGAAGATACTAGTAGCTACATTCAAGTAGACAGGCCCGATGCTGTTATAAAAGCAATAAATAAGATTATAAAGGAGTCAAATAAAAAGAAGTGATGAAAGAAAAGATCTATTCAAATTTAAAATTTTTATTTTTAGCAGCCACAGCTGTGGTTGCTTATTTTTCTTATACTTTTGGCAGAAATGTAGATAAAATATATTATGCTGGCTTTCTCTTAGCCTTAATACCTCTCTATTGTAGCCATTACTTTACAAAAGGAAGAGATAGGCTAAAATCTCTTAGAATTATAGAGGAAAGCTGGGGAGAGCCTAGTAATAAAAAAAGAAATTTAGAGATTGCCAGAAGATACTTTGATTTTTTATCAAAGGAAAGCAAGGAAGTATATATGGACGACCAAACCTGGGAAGATCTAGACATGGACGAGCTATATACAATGTTAGATAGAAACCTTACTAGCTCAGGAGAACAGGTTCTCTACCACTACTTAAGAACCCCTTTGTTTGAGGAAGAAGCTCTACTTTTTAGGGATAAGATAATCAAGCTTTTTCAGGAAGATAAAGAGTTAAGGGAAAGAATACAACTAGCTTTGCATTATGTTGGCAGGATGAAGGATGATGATTTATCCTCCTTACTGTGGAAGGAAACAGAAAGTAAACCTTATATGAGGTTGATTTCTAATGTGGCAGCAACCTTGCCCCTTGTAACCTTGTTATTAGTACCTTTTATTGGTTCTTTAGTATTCGTACCTTTTGTTATGTGTTTTGGATTAAATGCATATATACATACAAATCATGGAGTGAAGAATGATGTAAGTATAAAAGCTTTAAGATATTTATCTGAAATAATAAGATTTGCTGGCCTCCTTTGCCAGGAAGATAATGAAACCTTGAAGCCGTACATAGAAGAAGTTAAAGATATATATGAAAAAGTAAAGGCCATTGCAAGAGGTAATAGCAATATAGGTGTAGCAGAAGGGGTTGATATGCTCTATGATTACGGAAAAACTCTTTTTCTTATAGAAGAGAGAAGCTACTATAGAGTAAGAGAAGATATAAAGAAAAACAGAGAACTTCTAAAAAGATTATATAGAATAGTAGGAGAGTTAGACTGCTTTATTTCCATAGCTTCTTACCGAGAAGAACTTGGTGACTTTACTAGACCTGACTTTAGAACAGACCAATTAGGAATAAAGGTAGAAGGCCTAATTCACCCTCTAATAGAGGAAGCTGTTCCTAATAATATATCTATAGGCCAGGGTGGAGTAATTATTACAGGTTCCAATATGTCCGGAAAGTCAACTTTTTTAAGATCCATAGGTATATCTGCTCTCTTTGCCCAGACCTTCTATATGGTACTGGCAGATAAATACCAGGCTCCCTTCTATCACATCATGACTTCCATAAGCCCTAGTGATAGTGTTGTAGATGGAAAGAGCTATTATTTAAGAGAAGCTGAATCCATATTGAGAATATTAAATCAATGTGGCAAAAAGTATCCTGTACTTTGCATAGTAGATGAAATATTTAGAGGTACAAATCCTGTTGAAAGAATCAGTGCTTCAGCAGAAATAATGGAATACATAATAAAGAAAAATACCACAGCTATAATTGCCACACACGATTTAGAATTAACGGAGCTTATGAAGGATAATTACCAATGTTATTATTTTAAAGAAGATATAAGTGACCATGAAGGAATTCAGTTTGATTACAAAATAAGAAAGGGAGTTTCTAATACTAGAAATGCCATTAAGTTGTTAGCTTATTTGGGATATCCGGAAAGTATAGTGCAAGGAGCAGAAGAGAGAGTTAGTAGACAGTGAAGAAAAAGATTCAGCCACGCTGAATCTTTTTTTTATCCGTTATAGAGAAGGGACCTACTCTACAACTGAATATTGCAAAACAAGTTGAACTGTTGCCTCTAAGGATTCTATATGAGTCCTTTCGTAGCCGTGAGAAGCAAAGATTCCTGGGCCCATAAGGGCAGTTTTTATATCCCAACCAGCTCTGACAGCAGCAGAGGCATCGGAACCGTAGAAGGGATAGATATCGATTTTGTAAGGAATGCTGTTTTTGCAACATATATCAACAAGCTTCTGACGCAATTCATAGTCATAAGGGCCTGATGAATCTTTTGCACAAATAGATACAGCATATTCAGAGGAGTTTTGATCCAAGCCTGCAGCGCCCATGTCCACAGCGATAAACTCCTTTGTTTTCTCAGGAATGGCTGCAGTGGCTCCGTGACCTACTTCCTCGTAATTGCTTATAAAGAAATTAATAGTATAGGGCAGAGTTAAACTATGTTTATGTATATATTCAATACAATACAAGAGAGCAGCAACACTAGCCTTATCGTCTAAATATCTGCTTTTTATAAAGCCATTGTCTGTGACAGTAAACCTAGTATCAATACATATAAAGTCACCTATAGCTATACCTAGCTTCGTCGCCGCTAATGTGTACCGAAGGTTTTATAGTTTGTATAGTGCCACTGTAGCTTTTGCCATTGCAGCACTCAATAGTGCAGTTTTCTCCTTCTATAGAATTCATCATAAAGCCTCCAATAGGCAGGAAGGAAAGAGTACCCTTTATTTTTATCAGTCTTGAACATTTTATCACCCCGTATCAAAATATATCAATAGATTCACAAGACATTATAGCATAAAAGCAATAATAAAAGATGTTGACAAGATCTATTAATATTGATAGTATTTTAGTATATTAGCGTGATAAAGTGGTAAAGCCGGAGGTTGAGATTATGGGAAGATGGAAAAAAAGTATTCCAGAGGGCACTAGAGATATACTCTTCTTAGATTGTGCCCATAAGAAACATGTGGAAAGTTTGCTTAAAGGAGTTTATTTGCAAAGGGGCTTTATGGAGATTATAACCCCTACTTTAGAATTTTATGATATATATGCAGGGGAAAGCCTATGGATTGACCAAGAGAATATGTATAAGTTATTTGATAGCAAGGGTAGAATATTAGTGCTTAGGCCAGATATAACTACACCTATTGCAAGGTTGGCTGGAACAAAGTTAAAGGAAAGTTTTTATCCCTTAAAATTATGCTATAGCCAAAATGTATTTAGAACCAATGAGAATTTAAACGGTAAAAGAAATGAGTTTACTCAATCAGGTGTAGAGTTAATTGGTTGTAAAGGCCTAAGGGCGGATCTTGAAGTCATAATTACCGCTATAAAAGCTCTCTTAGTAGCTGGTGTTGAAAATTTTAAACTGGAATTAGGACATGTAGGCTTTTTTAAAGGTATTATGGATGAACTGCCTTTGGAGAAGGAAGATAAGGAAAGTATACGAAGATTTATTGAAAATAAAAATTTTGCTGCTCTAAGAGACTTTTTAAATGATAAATCGGAAGTTTTAACTAAGGAAAAAATAGACGTTTTAAATATGCTTCCAGCTTTGTTTGGTGATATATCCCTGTTGGAAAGAGCTAAAAAGTTAACTTCTAGTCCTACAGCCATAGAGGCTCTTAATGAGATACAAAAGATCTACAAGATGTTAGAAGGGATGAAACTTAGTAAATATATTTCCTTTGATTTAGGGATGGTACATCATATCAATTATTACACAGGATTAATTTTCAGAGCCTATATTGATGGTACTGGATATGATGTCCTTTATGGTGGAAGATATGATGGTTTGGTTAGTAACTTTGGAATAGAAGTACCAGCTACAGGTTTTGCTATTAATGTTGATAGGATCTTAGAGGTGTTAAAGAAGGAGAATTATCATATTAGTGGCTCTATAACTCCCTATTATATCATTCACTGCAGTGAAGAAAATTTAGGTCAAGGGAATGAACTGCTAGAGGACCTTGTGAAGAAGGGTTATAAGTGTGAATTATCCCTATATTCAGAGAAAGAAGCTACTATAGATTATGCCAAAAAAAGAGAGATTGACAATGTTTTATTTCTAGACGGAGAGAAAGAAGTATACAGATATAACATTACTAAAGATACTTTAGAACTGTTTGTTAAGGTGGAGGAATAAATATGAAGAATGTTAAAATAGCTCTAACTAAAGGTAGGCTAGAAAAGGGAGCCGTTGATATATTTGAAAAGGTAGGAATAGATTGTAGTATTCTTAAGGATAAGGGAAGAAAGTTGATATTTCATCAAGATCAATACAACTTAGATTTCTTTCTTGCTAAATCTAATGACGTAGTAACCTATGTGGAACATGGTGTGGCGGATTTAGGTATAGTAGGTAAGGATACTCTAATGGAGCTTGGAGGAAGCTATTATGAAGTTGTGGATCTTAAGATAGGAAAATGCAAGTTTGTAGTAGCTGCCAAGAAGGACACAAACTTATATAGTGGCTACAATCAAAAGAAGATTGCCACAAAATATCCAGAGGTGGCAAGAAGGCATTTTGCCAGCAAGGGGATGGACGTAGAAATCATAAAAATTGAAGGTTCTGTAGAGCTAGCTCCAATATTAGGCCTAGCCGACGCTATAGTAGATATTATGGAAACAGGTACAACCTTGAAGGAAAATGGATTAGTTGTCTTAGAGGAAGTATGTCCAATTAGTGCTAGAATAATTGCAAATGTAGCTAGTTTAAAAATGAAAAAAGCAGAGATGGAACAATTAATAAAAAAGGTTCAAAACTATCTGGATGGGAGGGAGTAAAGAATGATTGAAATAATAAAGGCTGACGGTGTAATAGAGCAGGAATGTATTGACAACTTAAAAAATAGAAGTGACGATGTACAGCAAGAAGTACATCAAGTGGTAAATAGTATATTAATAGACGTTAAAAAAAATGGAGACAAAGCCCTAAGAGCGTATACTGCTAAATTTGATGGAGTTAATATAGAAGATTTTCTAGTTACTAAGGAAGAGATAGAAGAGGCAGTGAAATCTGTAGATAAGGATTTTCTTAAGGCCTTAAATACAGCTAAGGATAATATATGGTTTTATCATGAGAAACAAAAACAGCGGTCTTGGATGGTTACTAAGGAAGATGGAGTCTTGCTAGGACAGCAGGTAAGGCCCTTAAAAAATGTAGGCATCTATGTGCCAGGTGGTACTGCTGCTTATCCTTCTTCAGTGCTGATGAATACTATACCAGCCAAGGTGGCAGGGGTAGAAAATATAGTTATGGTAACACCGCCATCAAAGGATGGGTCAGTGAATCCTAATATTCTAGCTGCAGCAAAGATTGCTGGAGTAGATAAAATATATAAGGTAGGAGGAGCACAGGCTGTTGGAGCCTTGGCCTATGGCACAGAAACTATACCTAAGGTTGATAAAATCGTAGGACCTGGCAATATCTATGTAGCTATTGCTAAAAGAAATGTGTACGGAAATGTGGATATAGATATGATTGCAGGACCTAGTGAAATATTGATTGTGGCAGATAAGGATGCTAATGCAAAATATATTGCTGCAGATTTAATGTCTCAAGCAGAGCACGATGTCTTGTCTTCTGCCATTTTAGTAACAGATGATTTAGATTTAGCCTATAGGGTTAGGGAAGAGCTAAATTCCCAAGTAAAGTCTATGAGCAGGAAGGACATTATTACAAAGTCTATTGAAGATTATGGTGCAATCATTGTTACAAGCAGTAAAAAAGAGTCTTTAAAAATTGCCAACGAAATTGCTCCAGAACACTTGGAGTTAATGGTTAATGAACCTATGAGATATTTGGGTGATGTAGAAAATGCTGGTTCCATATTTTTAGGAGCCTATGCACCGGAACCTTTAGGAGACTATATTGCAGGTCCTAATCACGTTTTACCTACTAATGGTACTGCAAGGTTTTTCTCTCCTCTATCAGTAGATAGCTTTGTTAAGAAGTCAAGCTACCTATACTATACAGAGGAAGGATTCTCGAAAATAGGAGATCAAGCAATTAAGCTAGCAGAAACTGAAGGTCTAACAGCTCATGCCAATTCATTAAAAGTGAGGTTAAAGTAATGGGAAAATTAGTTATTAGTGATAAGTTAAACAATATAAAGCCTTATATTGTAGATAAAAGTGAATATAGTGTGAAATTAGATGCTAATGAAAGCTTTTTAAATTTTCCTGATAGCTTAAAAGAAGAGTTAACTGATGCTTTGATGAAGGTTCTCTATAACCGATATCCTGACCCTGAGTCAGAAGACCTGTGTAGTTTGTATGGCCAGTACTCTGATGTAGATCCAAATTATATTTTAGCAGGCAACGGTTCTGATGAAATTATACAAACTTTAATGAATGGATTTTTAAGTTGTGGAGATGCTGTACTAACCTTAAAGCCAGATTTCTCTATGTATAAGTTTTATGCCTCTTTGCTAGGAGCCTATGTATATGAGTATGAATTAGATGAGGATTTAAAATTTGATCTGGATGATTTCATTGAAGTAGCGGAAAATGAAGAGGTAAAGGTTATAATCTTCTCAACACCAAACAACCCTACTGGCACTGTAGTTAGCAGGGATGACATCATAAAAATAGTAGAGAAAACTAAGGCCTTAGTAGTGGTAGACGAAGCTTATTATGAATTCAATGGAGAAACTGTAGCGGATTTAATTACAAAGTATGAGAATTTAGTAGTTTTAAGAACCTGTTCTAAGGCTATAGGTTTAGCTGCAGCTAGGGTAGGCTTTATACTTGCAGGAGATCTAGTAATCAATAACTTTAAAAAGGTAAAGGCACCTTACAATGTAAATTCTCTGTCCCAAGCTGCTGCCTCGGTAATTTTAAAACATCCTGATATTATTAAGGATAATATTAAAAAGATAGTGGAAGAAAGAGACTATCTATATGAGGAACTTTGTAAGCTACAGAATAAAAGCTTTAAGCTATATCCTACTAGCTCAAACTTTGTTTATATAAAGGCTGAAAGGGCTAAGGAAATATATGAAGGCTTAAAGAAGCAGGGAATATCCATCCGATATTTCGGTGAAAACTTAAGGATAAATGCTGGTAGCAGAGAGGAAAACAAGAGACTTTTACAAGCTTTGAACTCTATATTAAGTTAGGGGAAATAAGGTTAAAAGGAGGAAGGGCTTGAGCCCAAAGTGTTTATGAGCAGATATTCCAAAAAACAAAGAGAAACAAAGGAAACAGATATAAAGGTTGAAGTAAATATAGATGGGGAAGGAAAATGTAATATTGATACAGGCATAGGTTTCTTTGACCATATGCTAAACCTTATGGCTGTCCATGGAGGAATGGATTTAAAGGTAATGGCTAAGGGGGACTTATTTGTTGACTGCCACCATACTGTAGAAGATGTTGGTATTACTCTAGGCTTATGCATAAAGGAAGCCTTAGGAGATAAGGTTAGCATAAAAAGATATGGTACTGCCTACACCCCTATGGATGAAACCCTGGCATTTGTATCTCTAGATATAAGCGGAAGAGCCTTCTTGGTTTTTGATGGAGACTTTACCGTTGATAGGCTAGGGGAGCTGGATACGGAAATGATAGAAGAGTTTTTTAGGGCTCTAGCTTTTAATGCAGGTATAACTCTTCACATAAAGATTATCCACGGCCAAAACAATCATCATAAGGCAGAAGCTATTTTTAAGGCTTTTGGTAGAGCTTTAAAGGAAGCAATGACCATAGATGAAAAGATAAAGGGAGTTATGTCTACAAAAGGCGTACTATAAGGGAGTTGCAGTTGTCCATATATTAAAAAATTCAGGAGTTGATAAAATGATTATTATTCCAGCTATAGATCTTAGGCAAGGTAAATGTGTTAGATTATATCAGGGGGACTTTTCAAAGTCCACTCAAGTAGCAGAGGATCCAGTGAAGGTAGCAGAAGAGTTCCAAGAAACTGGAGCTGAATATATACATATGGTGGACCTAGATGGTGCCTTAGAAGGTAGAACAATAAACGAAGATATTATTATTAATGTAGTTTCTCAGATAAAGGTGCCTGTGGAACTTGGAGGCGGTATCAGAGACTTAAAAACTGTTGATAGACTAATTAACAAGGGTATTAGCAGAGTTATACTAGGCAGTGCTGCCTTGAGAAATCCACAGATGGTAAGGGAAGCAGTAAGGGAATTTGGAGACCATATTGCTGTAGGCATAGATGCAAAGAATGGTAAGGTAAGCATAGAAGGCTGGTTAAGCACCAGTGACGTTGACTATATTGATTTTGCTCTTAAGATGGAGGATATTGGGGTAGATAATATTATTTTTACAGACATAAGCAGGGATGGAACCTTAAAAGGGCCTAATCTTGAACAATTAGAAGCCTTAAAAGAAAAAATAAGCTGTAAAATAACTGCTTCTGGTGGCATTAAGGATCTAGAAGATATCAAGGCCCTAAAGGCAATGGATCTTTATGGGGCTATAACGGGAAAGGCTATTTACGACGGTACTCTTTCTTTAGCAGAGGCACTAAAAATATAAGGAAGGTAGGGTAAAGCATATGGCCACTAAAAGAATAATTCCTTGTTTAGACGTAAATATGGGCAGAGTTGTTAAGGGCGTAAACTTCGTAAATTTAAAAGACGTAGGAGATCCAGTGGAAATTGCTCAGTACTATAATGAGCAAGGGGCCGATGAGCTAGTTTTTTTAGATATAAGCGCTACCCATGAAGGCAGAGGCACCATGATTGATGTAGTTGCAAGAACGGCAGAAAAAGTATCTATTCCTTTGACTGTAGGAGGGGGTATAAGGGACATAAATGACTATGAGGAGATTTTAAAAGCTGGGGCAGATAAGGTTTCAGTTAACTCTGCAGCAGTAAGAGACAAGTATTTAATTAGCAGAGCTGCAGAGAAATTTGGCAGTGACTGTATTGTAGTGGCAGTGGATGGAAAGATGCGACAAGATGGCAGTGGCTGGAATGTAGTCATTAACGGAGGAAGAATAGATACAGGCCTAGATCTGCTAGAATGGGCAAGAGAAATTGAAAGGCTTGGAGCAGGGGAAATACTGCTAACAAGTATGAATGCAGATGGAACAAAAAATGGCTATGATATTCCATTAACCAAGGCAGTAGCAGAAAGTGTGAACATTCCTGTAATAGCCTCTGGCGGTTGCGGAAAGCTAGAAGACTTTTCACAGGTTTTCCAAGAAACGAAAGCAGCTGCAGCCTTAGCAGCTTCCTTATTCCATTATAGGGAAGTGACAATAAAAGAGGTAAAAGAATATCTAACAAAGGCCAATATTCCTGTTCGCCTATAATGAATTGAGGTGGGAAAATGATAAAGGATAAACTTAAGTTTAATAAGGATGGCTTGATTCCAGCTATAGTTCAGCACTATGAAAGTAAGGAAGTTCTCATGCTGGCCTATATGAATGAAGAATCCATTAAGCTAACCTTGGAAACAGGCAAGACCTGGTTCTATAGCCGTTCAAGGCAAAAACTCTGGAACAAGGGCGAAAGTTCTGGGCATTTTCAGCTTGTTAAGGAGATAAAAATAGACTGTGATAGAGACACTATCTTAGTGCTGGTAGATCAGCTAGGACCAGCTTGTCATACAGGGAATAATACTTGTTTCTTCACAGATTTGGAAAATATTTAACAATGCAGTGAAATGTTGGAGGGTTTGCTGCTAGAAATGTTTTAAAGTTTCTATGCCGCTTTGTTTTAAAAAAGTGTTGATAAGAATCTTTCCTATCAACACTTTCTTGTAACATTGATATATGCTTAAGAGAGGAAGTATTGTTATGAATGAGAAGATTATAGAGGACTTGTACCAAGTAATAAAGGATAGAAAAGAGAATCCTATAGAGGGTTCCTATACTAAATACCTATTTGATAAAGGTATAGATAAAATATTGAAAAAGGTAGGGGAGGAATCCACAGAGGTAATTGTGGCTTCAAAAAATGAGGGTAAAAGTGAAGTAATAACTGAAATCTGTGACCTTTGCTACCATATACTAGTTCTTATGGCAGAAAGGGATATTAGCCTAGAAGAAATCAGACAAGAGCTAGAGAAAAGAAGAACCAAAACAGCAAATAAAAAGCCTGAAAGAGCAGAAATAACAAATTTATAGACTCCAATTCCAGAAAATAAACCTCTTTATCTTAGTTTTGTAAAAACTACAGAAAAAGAGGTTTGTTTTTTTAAAGCCTAGGAAACTATAAAAATCAAAAATATTGACACCGTTTTGTCACAATATTGTCACATAATAGTTTTATTATTAATACATAAAATAAGTTCTGACAGAAAAACAGCGGGGAGGTATTAGTATGGATTTAAACAATAATAATAAAATTAATGCTGATAATGACAATAATTTACAGGATGAACACAAAGACTACATAGCGGGGGAAAACTTTTATATGTTTACTCCTCAAGTAGAAGAAACTAATGAAAAGGCAACACAGACCAATTATGTAAATACTAATTATAGTGTGCCAAAGAAGGAAAAGGTTAAAAGGAAAAAGGGAACTTTTAGAAGGGCAATGTCCTATGTCTTAGTAGGAACTATATGTGCCACAATAGGGGCAGGGGCAGCACTAGGCTCTACACTTTACTTGCTGCCAAAAACAACTTTCTTTGAAAACACCCCTCTATATGAAACTATAGCAGAAAATTCTACTAGCACTACTACTACAGTTCCCTATGATTTTCACCCAACTTCAGCGGCAACAGAAGACGGGGCCTTAACCATAGCCCAAATAGCTCAGAAGGTAGGGCCAGCAGTAGTTGGAGTATCTACTAGAAGTGTAGCGGGTATAGACTGGTTTGGAAATGAGCAGATTGCAGAAGGTATAGGGTCAGGAATGATCTTGAACGAAGAAGGTTACGTTCTTACAAATCAGCATGTTATAGCTGGTGCTAAAGATGTAAAGGTAATTTTTAACAATGGGAAGGAAGTACAAGCAAAAGTAGTAAATTCTGATGCAAGCCATGATATTGCTATAGTAAAGATTACAGAAGATGTGAAGATGCCAGGAGTAGTTGAGCTTGGAAACTCTTCCACCTTACAGGTAGGAGAAACTGCTGTGGCTATAGGAAACCCTCTTGGTAAGGAATTTTTAGGTTCTGTTACTAGTGGTATAGTTAGTGCAGTAAACAGAAAGCTTGGAGATAAAGATATTTCATATATTCAAACAGATGCAGCTATAAATAGTGGTAATAGCGGTGGTCCTCTTGTTAATTCACAGGGACAGGTTATAGGAATAAATACTGCTAAAATTGACAGGAACGGTGCCGTTAGTGTAGATGGTATGGGTTTTGCTATTCCGATAGATTCTGTAAAGGACAAAATAGGAGAGCTTTCTAAGCCAGTGCCAATGCTTGGTATTGCAGGCCGAAGTGTGGATAAGGCTACTGCAAAGGAAAAAGGCTTAGTTGAAGGTGTATTTGTAGCAGAAGTTCAAGATTTTAGTGGTGCTCAATTAGCTGGCATTAAGGTTGGAGATATAATAGTTAAGTTTGATGGAAAGACAGTAAAAACAATAGAAGAAATTAATAAAATAAAAAGCAAACACGCTATTGGGGATAAGATAGAGGTAGAAGTATATAGATATATAGAAGATAAATATAAGACGCTTCAGGTTAAATTAACTGAATAAAAAAAGAATGGGAAGGAATTAAAGAATTTCTTCCCATTCTTCATATAAGCTTTCAATTTCAGATTCTAATTCACCAATCCTATAGTGGACTTCCTGGCTCTTTTCTGGATTGGAGTAGACCTCTTCCAAACAGAGCTCTTGGTTAAGCTTTTTTAGCTCTTCTTCCTTATCAGCAATGAGCTTTTCTAGGGCCTTTATCCTTTTGGCCTTTTCCTTTTCAGCCTTTTCTAGTTCCCGCTTTTTTCTTTTCTCTTCTTGAAGCTTTGTTTTAGTTAGGCCTGTATCTATATGTTCAAATTCTCCACTAGAATTTGAACTTTTTTTCTTTTCCACATAATAACTATAGTTACCTTGATATTCTTTTATTCCATCTTCATTAAGTTCATAAATTTTATTTATAACCTTATTAAGGAAGTATCTATCATGGGAAATTACCATTAAGGTACCGTCATATTCCAGTAAGGCCTCTTCTAAGGCTTCACGGGACATAATATCTAAATGGTTTGTAGGTTCGTCTAATAGCAGTAAATTATTTTTAGCTAGCATAAGCTTTAATAAATTAATTCTGCACTTTTCACCGCCACTTAAAGTTGATATAACTTTGAACACATCATCTCCTGTAAACAAAAAGGCAGCTAAGGCGTTTCTCAGCTCTTTTGTAGTCATATCAGGGAAACTATCCCAAACTTCATCTAATACAGTTTTTTCTTCACAGAGATCTGATTGTTCTTGGTCGTAGTAACCGGGATGTACATTTTTCCCCGTATGAACAAAACCGCTATCACTTTTTACTTCTTCTAAAATAATTTTAAACAGTGTAGTTTTTCCTCTTCCATTATCACCGATTAGGGCAGTTTTGTCCCCTCGTTTTACATCAAAGTAAACATTTTTGAAGAGGAGCTTATCTCCATAGCTCTTTGAAAGGTTCTCTCCATGGAGGACGTCCTTTCCGCTTTGTATTAAGGCTTCAAAGGAAATTCTAGCCCCCTTTTCTTCAGAGGCAGGTGCTTCAATACGTTGAATTTTTGCCAGGGCCTTTTCACGACTTTCTGCAGCCCTAATACTTTTCTCCCTATTAAAAGACCGGTATCGTGCAATGATTTCCTCTAGTCTTTTAATTTCAGCTTGTTGAATATTATAGGCCTTTAATTGAGTCTCATAATCTTTCTTTCTAAGGTCTAAAAACTTGGTGTAGCTAGCATTATAGCAGTAAACCTTGCCCCTAGATATTTCAAAGGTAGCGTTAGTGACAGAATCTAGAAAGAATCTATCGTGAGATATAACCACAATGGTACCCTTGTAGGCCTTAAGATACTCTTCCAGCCATTCTATAGCCTTAAGATCCAAATGGTTAGTAGGCTCATCTAGGAGGATTATATCAGATTTAGTTAAGAGGAGTTTGCAAAGGGCAAGCCTTGTTTTTTGACCTCCACTTAAAATATTTATTTTCTTTGAGAAGTCCTCTTCTGTGAAACCTAGACCTGTAAGGACTCTATGAACTTCACCTTTATAGGTATAGCCCCCTCTTTTTTCAAAGAGTTCACAAGCAAGGGCATAGTCCTTAATAATTTTATTATGATAGGCTTCCTTAGCAGCATCGTAAGGTTCAGCCATTTTAAGCTCTAGATCCTTTATCTTATTTTCAAGATCTATAAGGGCCTGAAAAACATTAAGGGCTTCCTCATATATAGAACTAGTGCTACTTAAAGAAAGATGCTGGGATAGATAGCCAATTGTCTTGTTTTTATCAATAAAAACATCTCCGCTATCCTGTTCAAGCTCTCCAGTTAGAATTTTAAATAAGGTTGATTTTCCAGCACCATTGGCTCCAATCAGGCCAACCTTATCTCCTTCATTAATATTAAAGGAGATATCTTTTAATATTACATCTATTCCATAACTTTTACATACATTTTTGCAACTTAAAACAATCATACTATTATCAATCCTTTAGGAAATTTTCTTATAGGTTAATTTCGCTTAAAACTCTTTTTCATTATAATATGAATAGATGGTAGATTCAAATGTTATTAAATAAATCGAAACAGCTTCTAGATTTTATTTACTACATTATTTATAATAATAATAGGGAATGGTTTTATAATCACGAATTTGCTGGTTAAAAATTACACAAGAATGAGGAGTGTGCTATGGAACGGAAAAAGAATATTTCAATGGCGGTAATAAAAAGATTACCTAAATATCAAAGATATTTAAGAGAAATGCTAAACAATGACGTGGCTAGGATTTCTTCTAAAGAGTTAAGTGAAAAAATTGGTTTTACTGCATCACAAATTAGACAGGATTTAAACTGTTTTGGAGATTTTGGTCAACAGGGTTATGGCTACAATGTAAGGGATTTATATAATGAAATATGCTCTATCTTAGGATTAAATAGAGAGTACAAGGAAGTAATAGTTGGAGCAGGTAACATAGGGCAGGCTATTGCTAACTATACTAGATTTGACAAGTTAGGTTTTTCTCTAGAAGGAATATTTGATGCTAATCCTAAACTAGTAGGTATAAGAATAAGAGATGTTGAAATTCAAGACATAGATCAATTAAAGAACTTTTTAATGCATAATCATATAGATATCGGAATTATATGCGTACCTAGAATAAATGCACAAAAAGTATGTGATATTTTGGTGGAAGGTGGAGTTAGAGCTATTTGGAACTTTGCACCTGTTGATCTAATTGTGCCAGACGATGTAATAGTGGAAAATGTTCATTTAAGTGAAAGTATTCTAACTTTAACTTACTTGTTAAATGAAAGAGACGAACAGAACTAATATAACGTCCGTTGGCGTTAAACAATTAACGAAATGTTTTTAAATAAAAGTAGATAAATATATAATTTTACTATTGAAATGTCATTGTATTATAGTTATAATTGTAATTGGAGCTAAATATGGCTTCAATTATTTTTGTCTAGGATTGTTATAATATTAACAAAGATTTAAAGGGAGGATTGCCAAATGGAATTAAAAAATGTTGTTATAGAGAAGCAAGGAAAAGTAGCCATCGTAACAATTAACAGACCAAAGGCCTTAAATGCATTAAACTCTGAAACTTTAAAGGAACTTGATTACATAGTAGATGACTTAGAAAATGATGATGCAATTTATGCAGTAATATTGACAGGAGCCGGTGAAAAGGCATTTGTTGCTGGAGCAGACATAACAGAAATGAAAGACCTAAACACAATGGAAGGAAGAAAATTCTCCATCTTAGGAAATAAGGTGTTCAGAAGATTAGAAAACCTTGAAAAACCAGTTATAGCTGCTGTAAATGGCTTTGCTTTAGGTGGAGGCTGCGAGCTAGCTATGGCTTGTGATATAAGACTAGCTTCAGAAAAAGCTAAATTTGGACAACCTGAAACAGGACTAGGCATTACTCCTGGCTTTGGAGGAACTCAAAGATTACCAAGGCTTGTTGGAACAGGCATGGCCAAGGAATTAATATATACAGGAAAAATTATTAAAGCTGATGAAGCATTAAGAATAGGCTTAGTAAATAGAGTAGTAGAAGTAGATAAACTTATGGAAGAGGCTAAGAATCTAGCTGAAACAATTGCAGCTAATGCACCTATTGCAGTTAAACTTTCAAAAACTGCTATAAACAGAGGTGTACAGTGTGATATAGATACTGCGCTTATGTATGAAGCTGAAGCCTTTGGCGAATGTTTTTCAACTGCAGACCAAAAAGAAGGTATGACAGCTTTTGTAGAAAGAAGAGATAAGAATTTTCAAAACAAATAATTAGGAGGGCAATGAAGAATGGATTTTACATTATCAAAAGAACAAGAATTAGTAAGACAAATGGTAAGAGAGTTTGCCATAAATGAAGTAAAACCTATTGCAGCTGAGATAGATGAGACAGAAGAGTTTCCTATGGAAAATGTAAAGAAAATGGCTAAGTTAGGCTTTTTCGGAATACCTTTTAAAACAGAATTTGAAGGAGCAGGTGGAGACAACCTATCCTATACAATAGCTGTTGAAGAGCTATCAAAGGTTTGTGGTACTACAGGGGTTATCCTTTCAGCTCACGTTTCCCTTTGTGCTTCAGTAATTGATGCTTTTGGAACACCAGCTCAAAAGGAAAAGTATTTACCAGACCTAGCTAGTGGTAGAAAACTAGGAGCATTCGGTTTAACTGAACCAAATGCAGGAACAGATGCTGCTGGACAACAGACTGTTGCAGTTTTAGATGGTGACAATTATATCTTAAACGGTAGCAAGGTGTTTATAACAAACGGTGGTGTAGCAGATACTTTCATAATCTTTGCTATGACAGACAGAAGTCAGGGAACTAGAGGAATATCAGCTTTCATAGTTGAAAAAGATTTCCCAGGATTCTCAATAGGAAAGAAAGAAAACAAAATGGGTATTAGAGCTTCCTCTACTACAGAATTAATTATGGAAAACTGTATAGTACCAAAGGAAAATTTACTTGGAAGAGAAGGAAGAGGCTTTGGTATAGCAATGAAAACTCTTGACGGAGGAAGAATTGGTATAGCAGCTCAGGCTCTAGGTATAGCAGAAGGTGCTTTTGAAGAAGCAGTTAACTATATGAAGGAAAGAAAACAGTTTGGTAGACCATTAAGTGCTTTCCAAGGTATGCAGTGGATGATGGCAGAGTTAGAAGTTAAAATTGAGGCTGCAAAGGCTTTAGTTTACAAGGCAGCTTGGTTGAAGGATAATGGCAAGCCTTATACTGTAGAAGCTGCAAGAGCAAAATTATTTGCTGCAGATGTTGCTATGGAAGTTACAACTAAGGCGGTTCAAGCCCTAGGTGGTTATGGATACACTAAGGAATATCCAGTAGAAAGAATGATGAGAGATGCTAAAATCACAGAAATCTATGAAGGAACTTCACAGGTTCAAAAGATGGTTATAGCAGGAAACATTTTTAAATAAATTTCGTAGGAGGAAGAGCAGATGAATATAGTTGTATGTTTAAAGCAAGTACCAGATACTACAGCGGTTAAAATAGATCCTAAGACAGGAACTCTTATTAGAGAAGGAGTACCTTCTATAATAAATCCAGAGGATAAGCATGCCTTAGAAGAAGCCTTAGTTTTAAAGGATAATTATGGTGCAAAGGTAACAGTTATCAGCATGGGACCACCACAGGCAAAAAATGCTTTGAAAGAAGCCTTGTCAATGGGAGCAGACGAAGCAATATTAATAACTGACAGAGCTTTTGCAGGAGCAGACACTTTAGCTACATCAGAAGCTTTAGCTGGAGCTATAAGAAAATTAGATTATGACATAGTCTTTGCTGGAAGACAGGCTATAGATGGAGATACTGCACAGGTTGGACCAGAAATAGCTGAGCATTTAAATATACCTCAGGTTACTTATGTGCAAGATGTTAAGGTTGAGGGAGACAAATTAATTGTTAACAGAGCTTTGGAAGATGGATATGAGATAATAGAAGTAAAAACTCCAGTCTTGTTAACAGCAATTAAGGAATTAAACAATCCAAGATACATGAATGCAAGAGATATATTTGCTTCTGCAAAGAAGGAAATAATCACTTGGAGCGCTGATGATATAGATGTAGATAAGTCAAAGCTTGGTCTTTCCGGTTCACCAACAAAGGTTAAGAAGTCCTGGGCAAAAGAAGTTAAGGGCAGCGGAGAATTGGTTAACAAACCAGCAGATGATGCAGCAGCCTATGTTGTGGCAAAACTTAAAGAAAAACACTACATCTAATGGATTATTGAGGAGGATTGTGAAATGAATTTAGCAGATTACAAAGGCGTTTGGGTATTTGCAGAGCAAAGAGAAGGCGTGCTTCAAAAGGTATCTCTTGAACTTTTAGGAGAAGGAAAGAAAATTGCAGATAAATTAGGAGTAAAGCTAACAGCTCTACTTCTTGGTCATAATGTAAGTGACTTAGCTAAAGAATTAGTTGCATTCGGAGCTGATGAAGTTCTAGTAGCAGATAAGGAATTATTAAAACACTACACTACAGATGGCTATACTAAGGTTATATGTGACCTTGCTAAGGAAAGAAAGCCAGAAATAATTTTCATAGGAGCTACATTCATTGGTAGAGACTTAGGTCCTAGAGTAGCTGCTAGATTAAGCACTGGTTTAACTGCTGACTGTACATCTGTTGATGTAGAAGAAGGAACTGGCAACCTAATGGCTACAAGACCTGCTTTCGGTGGTAACTTGATGGCTACAATTGCTTGTCCTGATCACAGACCACAGATGGCAACTGTAAGACCAGGAGTTTTCTCAAGACTAGAAAAAGACGAAGCTAGAAGTGCAGCTATTGAAAATGTAAATGTTGATTTAAAGGAGGAAGATATCAGAACTAAGGTTGTAGAAGTTGTTAAAACTGCTAAGGACGTTATTGATATCGGAGCAGCAGACTTCGTTGTTGCTGGTGGTAGAGGAGTTGGAAAGGCTGAAGGCTTTGAACTTCTTAAGGATTTAGCAAATGTACTAGGTGGTACAGTTGCTGGTTCTAGAGCTGCTGTAGACAATGAATGGGTAGATAAAAATGTTCAGGTTGGACAGACAGGTCAGACTGTTAAGCCAATGATCTATATTGCATGTGGTATATCTGGAGCAATTCAGCACTTAGCTGGTATGCAGGATTCAGACTACATAATAGCTATAAACAAGGACGAAAATGCTCCAATAATGAAGATTGCAGACCTTGCTATAGTAGGTGACTTATACAAGGTTGTTCCTGAATTAATAGCTCAACTTAAAGGCGCAAAATAAATATTGATAATGGACAATTAAATTTGTAGGAGGTAGTATTAATGAAAAAGATTTTTGTTCTTGGTGCTGGTACTATGGGATCAGGTATTGCTCAGGCATTTGCAGCTAAGGGATATGAAGTTGTATTAAGGGATATTAAGGATGAATTCGTTGAGAGAGGTCTTAACGGAATCAACAAGGGTCTTTCAAAATTGGTATCAAGGGGTAAAATGACAGAAGAGGTTAAAGAGGAGATTCTTTCAAGAATTACTGGAACTACAGATATGAAAATGGCTGCAGATTGCGATTTAGTAGTAGAAGCTGCAGTTGAAAACATGGAAATAAAGAAATCCATATTCGCTGAATTAGATAAAATTTGTAAGGAAGAAACTATTCTTGCATCAAATACATCTTCCTTATCCATAACAGAAGTTGCTACTGCAACAAACAGACCTGATAAGGTTATAGGAATGCATTTCTTTAACCCAGCTCCTGTTATGAAATTAGTTGAAGTAATCAGAGGTATAGCAACTTCACAGGAGACCTTTGACAAGGTTAAGGAATTGTCTGTAGCTATAGGTAAGGAGCCAGTAGAAGTAGCAGAAGCTCCAGGCTTTGTAGTTAACAGAATCTTAATACCAATGATCAACGAAGGTATCACTGTTCTTGCTGAAGGTACAGCTAGCGCAGAGGATATTGATAAGGCTATGATGCTTGGTGCAAACCACCCAATGGGACCATTAGCACTATCAGACTTTATCGGTAACGACATCGTTCTTGCTATAATGGAAGTTCTTTATAAGGAAACAGGAGATCCAAAGTACAGACCAAATCCATTACTTAAGAAGTATGTTAGAGCAGGATATCTTGGAAGAAAGAGCGGAAGAGGATTCTTCAATTACGCAAAGTAATTTATATAGAAAAAGCAGCTTAAAGCTGCTTTTTTTTATTTTTCACCATATATTAATGGCTCTTTTCTTGTATTTTTTAGGGATACTTCTATATAATAAAAATGTAAAATGAGAAGATTATAAGTAAATAACTTTATTAAGCAAAAGGAGAAGGTATACTTGGACTATAAAGATATAGAAGTAAAAGAAAATTTCGTTCTTGTAAAAGGTGTAGCAAATTTTGATCCTGTTCATATTTTCGAATGTGGTCAGTGTTTTAGATGGAATAAGGTCAGTGATAATGACTTCATAGGAGTAGCTTATGGAAGAGTTATAGAAGTTGTAAAAGAAGGGGATGACCTTATAATTTTTAACAGCACAGAAGAAGATTTCTATAATATATGGTGTGATTATTTTGATTTAAGGAGAAATTACTCTGAAATAAAGGCTGAATTAAGTAAGGATCCTTTGTTAAAGAAGGCTGTGGATTTTGGCTATGGTATTAGAATTTTAAATCAGGAGCCTTTCGAAATTGTAAATTCCTTTATTATCTCTGCCAATAATAGAATACCTATGATTAAGAGGGCTATTGAGAATATAAGCAAAAGATGGGGTGAGCCTCTAGAGTATAAGGGAGTTACCTATTATGCCTTTCCAAGTCCAGAAAGATTGGCTGCAGTGGAAGATGGGGAGCTGGAGTCCTGTGGATTAGGTTTTAGAGCCAAGTATGTAAAGGATACGGTGTCCAAGATACATGGCAGCCTAGAGGGCCAAGAAAGCCTTGAAAAGTACAATATATATGATATAGCAAAGATGGATGATGACCATTGCCACAAGGCCTTACAAGAATTTAAAGGTATAGGCCCCAAGGTAGCTGATTGTATAATGCTTTTCTCTATGAATAAAATAACCGCCTTTCCTGTAGATGTTTGGGTAAAAAGAGCCATGGTGCATTTTTACACAGCTCCTGATTTATCCTTAAAAAAAATCAGGGATTTTGCCAGAGATAAGTTCGGTGAAAAAGCAGGCTTTGCCCAGCAATATCTATTTTATTACGCCAGAGAAAATAACATAAAAATAGAATAAGTAAATCTCCCAGATAGCACCCCAAAAGCCAGCAAGGTGCTATTTTTTCATCCATCTACAAAAAACTACCTTCCAACTTCTAAAAGTCAGTTATATTACAGGAATATGGTGGAATACTAAGAGCAAATTATTTAAAATGGAGGGTTATTATGGAGAGTTACAAAAACCACAGCAAAGCTTCAAGATTATTTTTTCCTTTAAACTATCTTTATTATTATCGGTATGAAATATTAATTGGTACTGTACTGGGTCTGTTTTTGTCTGGAATCTATATTTTTGTCCAAAACTATAGTTTCAGTTTAACAAGTCCAGAAGCCCTTAAGGAGTTGATAGAAAGTTTTCGGGGAGCAGGAGTCTTTGTTTTTATTGGATTAGTCTTACTTCAAGTAGTTGTGTTTTTTATTCCTGGGGAATTTCTACAGGCGGCAGGAGGCTATATATATGGTGTGGTTTTAGGCTCAATTGTATCTACAGTAGGAATATTATTAGGGAGTATAATTGTCTTCTTTCTAGCTCGTAAGCTGGGTGTGCCCTTCTTAAGAGCCATTATATCTGAAAAGAAATTGGAGCAATTTAGAAGCCTATTAAGCAAGGGGGAGGAGCCTAGTAATAGACAGTGTAGAAGGATTAGATTGCTAGTTTTCTTTATATACTTTATTCCTGGCTTTCCTAAGGATGCTATAGCCTATATTGCTGGCATAACAGATTTGAAATTCAGGGATTTTATACTAGCATCTATGATAGGGAGAATGCCGTCTATTGTTATATCTGCAAGCTTTGGAGCAGGAATATATAGGGGCAACAAACACCTTTTAGTATTCATTGCCCTATCTATAATTATACTATGCTATTTTGGCACTGTGAAAGGAAAAGATTTTTTAAAGGATTTTAAAGTTGAAGAGTAAGCCTTAAAAAATAAAATCGTCTTTTTTTGTACCTTTATTTAAGGCTCTGTAAATTACATATAATAGTATGCTAAATATCACAAGTAATGTTAGAATACCTATAGCTGCATGCATAAAAAATTCTTGTGGCAATATATTTATTACAGGGTCTAATTGTGGATCAAAAATCCAATAATCATTGTTAAAAAATATTTTATGAAAAATAGTAAAGGTTGCATCGAAATTTATAGCAAAAGGAATGGCTAGAAGTATGGGCAAAAGTATTAAGGCTATTGATGCAATCTTTAAAAATTTTGTCTGTCTTTTTATTATTTGAATGATAATACAAATTAAGCTTAGGGCCAAAGTTAAGTAAAGTAAATAATCTAAATATGTGAATATTATTTTAACCTCTTCAAAATGAATTTTCCCTTGGGGAGACATTTCAAAGTCTGGCAAACTGAGTTCTTCTATATTTTTATCTTCTAAGTAGTTAATAAGAATATCATAATTATCTTTAATAGTAGACTTATCCATATCATAGTTTTCTGCTATCTTTAGATAGTCAATATCAAAATAATATAAAAACTTAGCGTTAAGGATTAGCTTTACAGAAGAACAAATTAAAAAAAAGGCGATAAATAAAGCTGTTAATGTAGTTAAGATCCAGCCACCCCTTGATTTTTTTTTGTAGCCTAAAGTCATAGTGTACATAATTTTACCTCCGTATTTTGCATACTTTGTCATACTTATTGTATATAAAGTAGCTACGATTAACAAGTTTATTTATATAGAAATTCAAAAGAAAATAGAATATATATTAAAAAAGTGAGTATAAAAAAGAAAATGATAGAAATAATGTACAAATGGGAGATTGATTCAGTAAATCGCAGTAAATTAATAATTTTGTGCTTTTAATTAGATATTCAACATTTGATAAAAAAAGGCAGTTTATTTATTATAATAATTGTATTAGCACTCATCATTAAAGAGTGCTAACAACCGCTGGGTAAAATAGTCCAAAACCCAAGTAAAGCAAGCTTTTGGGTTTTTCACACACTAAAAAAATAATACTTAAGGAGGGGTTTAAATGAAGATTAGACCACTTGGTGACAGAGTTGTTTTAAAGAAGTTAGAAGCTGAGGAAACTACTAAAAGCGGTATAGTAATTCCTGGCAGTGCAAAAGAAAAACCACAGGAGGCAGAAGTTGTAGCTGTTGGTCCTGGTGGGCTTGTAGATGGAAAAGAAGTTACAATGCAAGTTAAAGTTGGTGAGAAGGTTATTATCTCCAAATACTCTGGTACAGAGGTTAAATTAGATGGAGAAGAATACACCATAGTAAGACAAGACGATATTCTAGCCGTTGTAGAATAATATAAATAGCAGTATAGGAGGGAATAAGAATGGCTAAAAGCATAATATTTGGTGAAGATGCAAGAAGAAGAATGCAAAATGGTGTTGATACTCTTGCAGATACAGTAAAAGTTACCCTTGGACCAAAGGGAAGAAACGTAGTATTAGATAAGAAATTTGGTTCACCATTAATAACAAACGATGGAGTTACAATTGCTCGTGAAATTGAATTAGAGGATCAATACGAAAACATGGGAGCTCAGCTTGTTAAAGAAGTTGCTACAAAGACTAATGATGTAGCTGGAGACGGTACTACTACTGCAACTTTACTAGCTCAAGCTATTATAAGGGAAGGCTTAAAGAACGTAACTGGCGGAGCTAACCCAATGCTAGTAAGAAACGGTATCAAAATGTCAGTGGATAAGGCTGTAGAAGAAATCAAGAAGATTTCCAGACCAGTAGAAGGTAAGGAAGACATATCAAGAGTAGCAGCAATTTCTGCTGGAGATGAAGAAATCGGTAAGCTTATTGCAGACGCTATGGAAAAAGTAGGAAGCGAAGGTGTTATCACTGTAGAAGAATCCAAGTCCATGGGAACTGAATTAGACGTAGTTGAAGGTATGCAGTTTGATAGAGGTTATGTAAGCCCATACATGGCTACTGACACAGACAAGATGGAAGCATCCTTAGACAATCCATATATACTTATAACTGATAAGAAGATTTCAAATATTCAAGAAATCCTTCCAATACTTGAACAGATTGTACAACAAGGTAAGAAGCTATTAATCATAGCTGAAGACGTTGAAGGAGAAGCTATGGCTACATTAGTAGTTAACAAGCTAAGAGGAACTTTCACTTGTGTTGCTGTTAAGGCACCTGGCTTTGGCGACAGAAGAAAGGAAATGCTTCAGGATATAGCTATTCTTACTGGTGGAGAAGTAATATCAGAAGAATTAGGAAAAGACTTAAAAGAAGTTACTATAGACATGCTTGGTACTGCTGAAAGTGTTAAAATTTCAAAGGAAAACACTACAATAGTTAATGGTAAAGGTGATAAAACTGAAATCCATAACAGAGTAGCTCAAATAAAGAGACAAATAGAAGAAACTACTTCAGACTTTGACAGAGAAAAGCTTCAGGAAAGACTAGCTAAATTAGCTGGCGGAGTTGCTGTAATCAAGGTTGGTGCAGCTACTGAAACTGAGCTTAAGGAAAAGAAATTAAGAATAGAAGACGCTCTAGCAGCTACAAAGGCAGCTGTAGAAGAAGGTATAGTTCCTGGTGGTGGAACAGCCTACATTAACGTTATCGACAAGGTTGCAAACATTGATGTAGAAGATGCTGATGCAAAGGTTGGTATTAGCATTATAAAGAGAGCTCTTGAAGAACCTGTAAGACAAATTGCAGCTAACGCTGGAGTTGAAGGTTCTGTAATCATTGACAAGGTTAAAAATAGCGAAGCAGGGGTAGGCTATGATGCTTTACGTGGAGAATATGTAAACATGATTAAAGCTGGTATAGTTGACCCAACAAAGGTTACTAGAAGTGCTCTTCAAAATGCTGCATCTGTTGCATCAACATTCTTAACAACAGAAGCAGTAGTAGCAGATATTCCAGAAAAGAACCCAGCACCAGCACCTGGCGCAGGAATGGGCATGGATGGAATGTATTAATACAAATAAAGTATAAATATTCAAATAAAAAGAAACTCTTCATGAAGATGAAGGGTTTCTTTTTTTTACGGACTAATTATTTTTTTAGTTATTAAATGACATATAAGGGATAAGAACTCAAAACCATGATAATTTAGAACAAGTAATACAAAATAAGTAAATAGATTAGAAGGAAAGTTAACTCTCATTAATATTCCCGTTAAATTTGTTTTAATATGTCGATTGTTGACGTATAAAAAAGATAGAAAAATCAATGTTTTTAAAGGATTTTAAGCACTTTTATAGAAGAGTATATAATAAGAAAATTATAACAAGAAAATTAGTGGTAGATTATTGACAAATATGTATTTTAGAGTATAATTAGAGACGCAAGGTATATGTTGATAAGTTTTGATAATATTAGTGCATTTCGATTTACTAACATATTTAGATTGGGAGAATAAAAATGATAAAAAGTTTTAACAGAAAAAAGCTGGGCGATTTACTGATAGAACATGGAAAAATTACTCATGATCAATTAAGAGAAGCTTTAGAAAAGCAAAAAACTTCCAGTAAACGTTTGGGTGAGATTCTTGTTGATAGTGGAATAATTGCAGAAGAGGATATCATAACAACCTTAGAGATTCAGCTAGGTATACGAAGGGTAAACTTAGGCGTAACGGATATTTCTCCGGAAGTTACCAAGCTAATTTCTGAAAATCTTGCACTTAAGTACAACCTTATTCCTGTCTATATTGAATACGACACCTTGTATGTAGCAATGTCTGACCCCTTAAATCTATTTGCTTTAGACGACGTAAGTATTGTCAGCGGATATGAGGTGGAACCACTCATTGCTGGTACAAAAGAAATAAGAAATGCTATAGCTAAATACTACTCTTCCCAATTTGCACAAAAAGCTGCAGATGAATTGACGAAAGAACATTCCTCAAAGCAGGTAACTTCAGAGTCAAAAGAACAAGAAGCGGAATTGGATGACGTTAAAAATGCACCAGTAGTAAGGTTGGTAGATACTATTATTGAAAACTCTATCAGATCCAAGGCTAGTGATATTCACATTGAACCTTTTGAAAGCTATGTAAAGGTCCGTTATAGAGTAGATGGTGAGCTTAGAGAGATAATGAGAACACCAAAGGAAACCCAAAGTGCTCTTATTACCAGAATTAAGATACTAGCTTCTTTAAACATAGCGGAAAGAAGAATACCACAAGATGGTAGAATCATGACAACTGTTGATGGAAAAGGTGTAGACCTAAGAGTATCTATACTACCAACAGTTAATGGGGAAAAGGTTGTTATTAGAATATTGGACAGAGAAAACTTCTTAGTGGAAAGGTCTGTACTAGGCCTAGATCAGGAAGATGATGAAAAGCTTGATAGAATTTTATCTAAACCTCACGGTATCGTTCTAGTTACCGGTCCTACTGGTAGTGGTAAGTCTACAACCTTATATACAGTATTGAGAGAGCTTAATGATGAGTCAAAAAATATAATTACAGTTGAAGATCCAGTTGAATTTGTTTTAGAAGGAGTAAACCAAGTTAGCGTTAATGCAAAAACTGGTCTGACCTTTGCAGCAGGTTTAAGGTCCATCCTAAGACAAGACCCTGACATTATAATGATAGGTGAAATTAGAGATGGTGAAACTGCTGAAATAGCCATTAGAGCTGCTATAACAGGACACGTAGTTTTAAGTACTCTACATACTAATGATGCTCCTTCTTCTGTTATTAGATTACAAGATATGGGACTTGAACCTTACTTGGTAGCTAGTTCTGTTAACGGCATCATTGCACAGAGACTTGTTAGAAGGATCTGTCCAATGTGTAAGGAAGAATATGAGGCTAATGATTTTGAAAAGGAACAATTAGGAGTGGATAAGGGACAGAGAGTAACCTTATATCAAGGAAAAGGTTGTCCTTTCTGTAATAATAGTGGCTATAAAGGTAGAGTTGGTATATATGAAATTATGGAGTTTAACAAGGAAATTAGAGAAGTGATAATTAGACAAGGAAATACTGATGAGTTAAAAGACCTGTGTATAAAGCAGGGTATGAAAACTTTAAACATGGCTTGCGCTAACAAGGTACTAAATGGACAAACTACCGTTAGTGAAATGTTGAGAGTAACTATGTTGAAGGAATAATTAAGTAAGGGGTGACAACATGCCGCTTTATCAGTACGAAGCTAGAGGGTTTAATGGCGAGATTGTTAAGGGAAAGATGGAGGCTCTAGATGAGGCTGCTGTAATAAGCAATTTAAGGCAGCAAAACTACTATCCCCTGTCTGTAAAGATCTATAATCAAATCGACAACTTAGACTTAAATAGATACTTTGCTATTCCAGTAAAGGAAATATCCATATTTTGTAGGCAGTTTGCTTATTCTGTGGCTTCTGGAATATCTATTATGAAAGCTTTGGATATTGTTAGAATGCAAACAAGCAACAAGAAGCTAAAGGGAATACTAGACAATGTTCATGACAGTGTTCAGAAAGGTAAGAGTCTTTCAGCTGCTATGGCCGAACACCAAGATCTACCTGATATGCTAGTCAATATGATTAGTGTAGGGGAAGTTTCAGGAAATTTAGATTCAGTATTGCTTAGAATGGCAGACTATTATGATAGTAGCTATAAGCAAACACAGAAGGTTAAATCAGCAACCACTTATCCAATAATTTTAAGTGTGTTTGCCATAATAGTGGTGACAGTCCTAATTACTTGGGTCTTACCAATCTTTGTTCAAAATTTGGAAACTGGTGATGGAGGCTTGCCAGGACCTACAAGAATGTTACTATCTTTAAGTGATTTTTTAGGACAATTTGGTTTTGTGATTTTTTTAATACTGGCTACTTTGGTATTAGGCATTAGGTTGTATATAAAAAGGGATGATAAAGCAAAGGAACAATTTGATCAATTAAAATTATCCTTTCCCTTTGTAGGTAAAATGTACTTAAAAATAGTTACTGCCAGGTTTGCCAGAACCTTTGGAATGTTGATGTCCAGTGGACTTCCGGTAATATCCAGTCTTGAAGTATGTGCTGATGTAGTTGGTAATCAAGTTGTTAAAAAACATATATTAGAGGCAAAAGAAGATATAAAAGCGGGACAACCTATAGCAGAGACTTTGGAGCAGGCTGATGTGTTTCCTTTAATGCTTACACAGATGATTAAGGTAGGGGAAGAAACTGGCACCTTAGAAAGTATATTGGATCGAACTGCGGAGTACTATGATGACGAAGTTGATACAGCTGTTCAGCAGCTAACTACAATGATAGAACCTTTAATAATCATTGTTTTAGCAGCAGTGGTAGGCTTTATAGTATTGGCTATGGTAATGCCAATGTTCGAGATGTTCAATACAATTGCTTAAAATTTAAATTTTAATATAAAAAAATTAAGGAGGTTTTATTAATGAAAAACTTACAAAACAAAAAGAAAGGTTTTACCTTAGTAGAATTGCTAGCTGTTATTGCTATATTGGCAATAATTGGTGCAGTTCTAATACCAAACTTAATGGGCTTTAAAGATAAGGCTCACAAATCTAATATTCAAGCCAGTGCTAAGGCGGTGGTAAGCACAGCTAAAAATTATGCTACAGAAGTAGATAAAGATCCATTAGCATCGCCTAAAGCGTTATATGAGTATGCTAGAGATAACTCAGATTTTAACGATATGTTAGACTTAGATTCAATGAAGACAAGAGACGCAGAAGTTTTACTTAAAACACCAATGAATAAGTTGAAAGATGTAGCTCAAGGAGATATCAAAGTTAAAACAAGTGATGGGAAAGTAAAGATGACAATTGGCAATGAAGCTACTGAATATGCAAGTGTGTCTGACAACGATGATGGTCCAGTCGATAGCAGTGTTGATCCTGAGAAAACAACAGAGTAAGGTTAATATTATTACATTTTGATAATCGACAAAACATATGTGCAGTAGAAGGTCTCTACTGCATATATGTAATTATAAAAACAGTATAATAAAGTCCTAAAATAAATACAGATTTGAGGTGGAAGTATGCTCTTTGATAAGAATAGCTTAGCGGTTTGTTTTGAAGATGGAAAGGTGCTAATTGCCTACGGTAATAGGGAAAGGGTAATATATTCTGTTAGTGTTAAGGTAGCAGCTGATATATTTGTAGATGAAAACCTTATTGATAGCAAGGTAGTAGTTCCAATAATAAATAATTTTATAAAAAACAATAATATAAGAACAAAAAATATAATGTATGTCCTAAAAGATGAAGAGGTAGTAGTTCGTAATTTTGAAGTACCGCAAATGTCAGAGGCTTCCTTACAAAAATCTGTTGAATGGGAAGTAGGACAATATCTTCCTGATGAAGGTAAAGATTATTATATTTCATATGAAATACAAGAAAAAATAAATGAAAAAGATAAGAAGGCCTTTAAGGTAATGGTGGCAGCAGCTCATAAGACTAAAATACGACAGTATGTAGAACTTACCAATGTACTAGGCTTAAAGCTTAGGGCTATAGACTTTTCCTCTAATTGTGTGGCTAGAGTCTTTAAAGATTATTTTAATGCTAATAGTACCGTGAAAAATATAGGAATAATTAATATAGGGATTAATACCTCTGTGATAACTTTTTTAGAAGAAGGAAAGTTTGCAATGCAAAGGCAAATTTCCTTTGGAATTAATAATTTGACCAGAATAGTATTGCAATATATGCCTATTGATGCCAGAGAAACTAGCGTTTCATACAAGAATGTTATCAGAGAAATAGATTTAAACTTATCAGATGAATTAAATGTAAGGGCCCAAAATATATTTACCAACGCCTTTGGCAATATGGCTAAGGTAATTCAATTTTATACTTCAGGCCGGGCACAGAAAAATCTAGATGAAATTTGTTTTATTGGAGAAGGAACAGAAGTAAGAGGCTTATCGCAACTAATGGAAAGTTATTTTGGAGTTCCTATTAAGAAAATAGAAAGAGTTAATGATTTGAATTTGAAAATAAGAGTCTCAAGTGGAGTGGATTTAAAAACATATATAAATAATATTGGACTTTTGATGAGGAAGGAGTAAGGCAATGGCGGTTAGGGAATTAAATCTAATACCTTATGAAGTTAGAGCGAAGAATAAACAAAGGTATATTAATTTAGGCATTGGTTTTATTTGCATCCTTATAATAGCTGTCCTTGCTTCCTATACTATTTTTGAAAAGATTACTATTAATAATATGGAGAAACAAGCAGCTGAACTTGATATTGAGATTTCAAGCTATAATAAGGATTTAAAGAAAAAAACAGAAATAAATAAAAAAATTAAAGAATTAAACAATAGTATTATGGCCACAAAGATCTTAATTGAAGAAAGAAGTTCAATCTATGAAAGGATTAAAGGCATTGAAAAGTACGTGCCTGTTGGACTTGTGTTAAGGACAATAGATGATAACGGCACTTATATGAAGTTAACTGGAGAAACTACAAATTATTATTTAATAGCAGAATTTGCTGCTAATTTACAAGAATCTAAGGAGTACCGTAGAAGTAAAATAGATAACATTAATATTGAAGATGGGACTGGGAAAAGTACTTTCACTATTAACATAGAAATAGAAAAAGGGGGGGATGAGAATGAAGAGACTAAAGAAAAGTGAGCTAATATTAATTACTGTAGTTTTTACAATTCTCGTAGGATACCTATACTATACCCTTTTTATAAGCAAAATACTGGATGAAAAGGCAGTGGCCAAAGCAAATCTTCAATCAAAAAATGATAAGATTCAAGAATTAAAGCTAGTAAGAAAGTCCAACAAAAAGAAAGAAGAAAAATATGAGGAATTACAGCAGGAAGCGGAGAAGTATGCAGAGGTTATCACCAAATCTGATAGGCTTCCACAAATATCTTATGATTTAAAAAAGTATGTTGAAAACCATCAATTAATTATTACATCATTAAAATTTCAAGAAGGGGCTTCCTTGAAGATGGATCTAAATACAGAAGAAGCTGAAGATAAGAAAAAAGACACTTTTGATGGTATTAGATCTATTAATGTTAGTCTAACAATAGAGGGAGAATATAGGAATGTTAGAGGCATGTTAGATGCCTTAGAGAAAGATGAAAGATTAATTTATATTAGTTCTGTAAAGACATCAGGAAAAGGAGAAGGGACTAGTCTAGTAACTTCTAATGTTGAATTAAGCTACTATAGTAAGGCAGAATTCGAAGAAAATGTTGATTATGAGTTTAATAATGGAAACTATGGACAAGAAGAAATGTTTAGGTGATAGAGGTGATTCCTCCCATGATTAAGATAAAAATTGCAAATAAAAGAAAAGGTTTTACTTTAACAGAGGTTATTGCTTCAATCGCTATCTTATCCATATTAACTGTAGCTATATCTGTCCTCTTTCAGTCATCTGCAAAGATCTGGAACAGTGGTAAAATAAAGCTTCAAAATGTAACCCACGTGAATACCTTAGCCAACTTAATAAAGGCTCGTGGCAAGGGTTATATAAGGGACATATATGATAACAATGGAAAGGATGGTTCTGGTAAGGTTAATTTTTATATTTTCTTTGACGATTATTCTGAGTGTAGCAATGCTATTTATAATGATGTCATAACTTTTCCGGCAGTAGGCTCTACTTTGAATAGGGAAGACTGTAAAACAAAAAATACCGATAATAAAAGATATGGAGCACTTGTGAGCTTTAGCCTTGATACCGAAAGCTATGTTCCTAGTACAGATGAATATTATTATGAAATGTATAAAGCAGAAATAGAGCTTTGGGATTTGAAAGAAAACAATACCTTCTCTTCAACCACAGCTATACAAATAGAAAGGTAGTTGATTTGATGAGAAAGCAAAAGGGATTCACCCTAATAGAATTAATGGCAGCTATGGCAATTATGATGCTTCTTCTAGCTGGAGTATACACGGTAGCAGATTCAGGGAATCTACTTTATAGAGATGGCTATCATAAAGAATCGATCAATCATAACATAAAAACAGCTCTCAACTCCTTAAGTATATCTATAAAGTCAGCCAGGGTTATAGACTTTAATCTAGATGATGAGAAATATGACAACATTGATGAAGATATATTAAAAAAGATAGCATATATCGAAAGTAGCGATGGCAGTAGATTTATCTATGCTATTAAAAATATAGATTCAAAAAACTCCTTGGTTAAGATTACCTTTAATAGAGTTCCTAGAAACAAGTTTGAGGTTGATGATTCAGCAGGAAGTTTGATTTCTGAAGAATTTAAATCAGAGTTTATAAAGGAAGAAAATCCAAATCTGGTACAAGTTCAAAGTGGGGATATAGAAGAGTTAGCTAGTTTTACTAACGTGTACGATGCTAAGTATATTATGTATGAAAAGTATGTAGATGAGAATTTTCTAATTGCAGAAAACAAAGCTACCAATCGTTACCATAGGTTCCCATTAATAAAAAAAGACAATGATGATTTCGAAATTGTAGATGAAATTATAGTTGCTGAATACATTGAGGATGTAGAAATCCAAGAGAGAGCAGACGAATATTGCGAAATAACTGTTAAAGAAAAATACTATAAAAAAGACTTAGGTAGATATACAGAGATGGAACTTTCGACTATAGTACATATAGTAAATTATAGGGGTGCTTTATAATGAAGAAAAAAGGTTCTGCACTAATATTGACTGTAGCAGTAGCGGCAATACTTATTGTAGGAGCTACTTGTGTAGTAGCCTTAGCCTATAGTAGCTACAGAAACACTAAATATATTGAGATTAATAATAAGTTAAGACTGGCAGCTGAATCTGGGGTGGAAGTTGCTCATAAGGAAATAAAGGAACATGTACTAAGAAATGTTGATATTCTTTTAAATCCTAGTGATTTTAACCCTGCAGAATTAACCCAGGACTCATCAGGGGATACAAAACCAATAAAAATAGACACTGGTGATGTTGAGGTATCTGTAACCATCCTACCAGATACAGATGTAACTACAGACAAATATAAAGATATTCCTACTGGCAGAGAAATAGATTATATTCGAGTAATTTCCGAAGCAAAGTATAAAGCAAATCCTGTATATAAGAAAAAGATAGATGTTTATTTTGACAAAGTAGGAGTTTATAATGTTTACTTTGATAGAATATTTAACAGCTCTTTTACAACCTTGGATAAAGATGATGAAGGGTATACTGAAAGTGAAAAAAACAGAAATAGTTTTTACTTAACCAATAGAGATATTAGTCTGGCTGGAAATATGTACCTAAATGGAAGAAATGTTATTTTTAAGCCTAACTTATCAAAGTTTGAATATTATCAAGGTAATACATATATAAAAACAAATGAATTACGTACTCTAAGGGAAATTAGGAAGGGTTATCACATGAATTCTAAATCAGTATTTTTTAAGGACGTGGATAAGGTTGAACCTAATGACCTAGAGGGATGGAACGACACAAAGCTACTGTACCTTGATACCTTAGGGGTAATAGACAAGGAAGATGGCAATGAAAAAGCTAATGTAATGCAGAAGTTCACAAGTGATGATGAAGATGTGGACTCTGATTATATAGAGCTAATGGAGACGGCAAATATAGCTACCTATAAGGTGCAAAAGGATGTTAGTAAAGGTCCTGTTAATTTTCAGTTGTTAGTTAACGGTAAAAATTATGTTCCTGAAAGTAATGTGCATACCGCTGGTATTTACTATATAATTATAGAGAAACTAAAGGAAAGCTATCCTACAAATTATTTAGATATGTATGGGATTTATTATAAACTGATTATTATTGACGGAGATTTATTAATTAAAGATAATCATTTAGAAAACTACAATAACTATGCAATATATTGTACTGGTAAGGTTACATTTGAAGGTGAAGCCCATTTTTATAATTCATCTATAGTTGCTAAGGAAATAGAATTTGAGTCCAGTGACAAGCCTGTAGAGTTTTATGGAATTGCTACAAGCAAGGCTGCGGAACATGTTATAGGTGAAAATAATCTAGAGGACTTTTCTCCAACAGATAAGGGGGAAATTAATAAGTATTTGATTAACAATCTAGAAGGTTATGGAGATTATATTGAATTCCCAGTCTTAAGTTGGGATGAATCTTAAAAAACAACTTGTGTATAGTTCAGTAAAAAGTAATTTTGAAAGGATCGTATATGTTTATGAAAAGAAGACGTACAATATTTATTTTGTTAGCAATTATTGTAGTAGCAGCTTTAGGTGTGAAAATATTCAAAAAGCCTAGTGGTCCTAAAGTAAAGAACTTAATTACTGATAAAGATGCAATTAGTATTTATCATAGGTGGACAATCTATTTTGAAAATGAGTTTAATCTCGATGATTTTGACAATATAGATATAAAAGTTCAGGATTCACAAAACAATGATGTAGATGTAATTATACAGACAGATAATGCTATGCAAAGGATCTTTGTATCACCTCCTGAGGAAGGCTATAAGGAGGGAGAAAAGTATACTATAACTGTAACTACCGACTTATCCTGTAGCTTGTATGATAATAGAAAGAATGTTAAAAGCGAAGTGTTTTATCCTAAAAGGGCTTATAAGAATGACAAAGTTGTCATAGAAGATAAAAATTTAGAAGCAGTTATTAGAGAAACTATAGATAAGGCAGAAGGGGATTTATACATTGAAGATGTAGAAAGTATTAAAGCTTTATACGCTAATGGAAGAGAAATAAAAAGTTTATACGGAATAGAATACTTGGTAAACATAAGAGCTTTATATTTAGACGTTAATGAAATAGAAGATATAAGTCCCTTAGCAAGTTTAATATATTTAGAAAACCTAGGCCTTTCCAATAATAAAATTACAGACATAAGTGCTCTAGAGAACTTGAAATTAAAATACTTATCACTTAGTCAAAACAAGATAAAAGACTATGAGCCTATTAGAAGAATATATGATTCACTCCACTGGAAAGACTTTGAACTAGAGTAAGGAAAGGTATTAATTACTTTGGTATCAATATTTATGATACATAAAAGATAAGAAAGGAGGAAAAAAATGACGAAGACAAAAAAAGGACTGGCTTATATACTTTCAGCCTTGCTACTAGCTACAACAATTTCAGTTTCAAATGGTCTAGTAGTTAAGGCTGCTGGCTCTTCAGGATCAAATGATAAAGCAATTAATGGTGATTGGTCTGCAACATATGTTCAGCTATACGACACTGAGGAAACAGAGTTAATGGTTAGAGTAGGAGACATAGACAACTTTGGCTACGGTTGGAGTAAGAATTTTAATCCATTTACAGGTGCTGAAACTGAAGTACACCCATACCCTTTTAACCCTAGCAAAAATGATCCAGATGGTACAGACAGAATAATGGTTGTTTCAGGCTATAACAAAAATAGTGGTGCAGCTACTGACGCCTATACTTCCGACACTCTATATGGCTATAATAACAAATTAGTGCCTGTAACCTTAAACTATGATCTAAAAGGAAAGAAAGTAGATAATGCTGTTATCCAAATCTTTATAGACGACATTCAGCCTAGTAAATGGATAAAGGTAAATGATAGTTGGATTAATAGAGGAAGAGGTGGCTTTTCAGAAAATAGCTTGAACCAGTACCAAGTAACTTTTTGTGTAAAGGGTCAGAAGCCAGTTCGTATACCTGAGTTTGAGGAAATTATCAATAACCTTGACCAGCATGGACCTATAGGAAAGCTTGTAACCTTCGCAGTTCCAGACCGATATTTAAGTATGCTTGAGGAAGGTGAAGATGGTTTCCAAATTAAAATTGACGATCCTAATACAAAAGCAACAGTTAAAGACACTTGGAGACCTAACACTGGAGATGGTTATGCCATTGACTTTGTAAAACTAATGATCAATAAAAAGAGTGAATATGATAAAAACAATGGTACAATTAAAGGTAGAGTATATGAAGCCTACTATCAAGGGACAAAACTTATCACTGATACGAATAAGCCAATTTCTGGTGCTGAAATTAGCATTAGTGGCTTAAAAGATGTTGTATATAGTGATAGTAAGGGAAATTACAGTAGCAACAAGGTACCAGCAGGAATGGTTGTACTAAATGTACAAAAAGATGGATATGCAGAAGCTTCTTACACCATAGGAACATTAGAAGCAGGCCGAACAGTCCAGTATGACATTGGTCTTGTGAAAACAGACAAGCCTATTACACCAACTATAACTCTAAATACTTACCGTCGCACTAACCAAGATGTAACAGTAACCATTAAATATCCAGGTACAGTTACAAAAGAACTATATAGAATTAATGGTGGACAGTGGAAAAACTATACTGGGCCTTTCACTGTAGGTCAAAACTGTTTAATAGAAGCTAAATCTATTAAGTCTATAAAAGTAAACAAGACACAAACTAAAGACTTTGAAAGTGATATTTGTAGTTTAGAAGTAACAAACATTGACAAGTCTACACCACCAGCACCAATATTAACACCAGATACTACAGACTTTGTTAACAGAGATGTAAAGGTTACTGTGAAATATCCAGCAGATCAAGTGATAACTGAAGTAAAAGTTAAACTAGGAACAGATGATTGGAAGACTTACTCCGATACAGAAATTCCGAAAGAGTTAAATATTGATAAGAATATGGATATTTCTGTAAAGTATCAAAATGATGCTGGTAACTGGAGTGAACCAGGTAACTTGAAAATAACCAATATTGACAAGGAAAATCCAACTGGAAGAGTAATAGTTACTTATAGCGGTAACACAGCTACACTTGATTTGAAAATAGACGAAGATGAAGTAGTTGAAATTATTCCGACAGTAGGAGAATACACACATAATGGTATAACCTACAAAATTCAAGCTAATAAAATATTAAAAGCAGATAATGATGATGAAGTAGGTATAATCAAACCTGGTGGAAGGCAAGTAGTATTCTATGCAAATGGCAAATATACCTTCAAATTCAAAGACCTAGCAGGAAATATTGGAATGGCAACGGGAATTGCTGAATTAGGATCCAATAATCCTCTTGACCCATCTGGAAGACAAGAACGTTAATATTTTTAAAACTGCCAGTTAATCTGGCAGTTTTTTTCATGGAAAAGAACTGTGTTTTTCCGAAAAATTGAAGAAAATGTTTATAAACCTCTAAATTTGTTGTATTATAATAGTAAGATCAATTTAGTAGGTGATAAAAATGAGAAAAAAGGGATTTACACTAATTGAATTAATGATTGTAATCTCTATCATTGGCATACTGTCAATGATCCTCGTGCCTAAATTAAATTTCATGAAAAATGAAAGTAAAAATGAGCAATTGAAAGCCAATGTGGTTACTGTTAGGAACTATCTGAATATGAATAAGGAGCCTAATAAGGATATATCAACAGAAAATATAAATGTAGTTTTGCAATGGATTGATGATTTAACAGACAATCCTATTCTTAGATTGGTTCTTAAACTTATTTTTTATGGTTATATTGAAGATGGTTACGTTGATGTGGAAGTTAATAAGTATGTTAAATCTCCGCAAAGCTTAAGCTTACAGTTAACAAACTCATTATCTGAAGCCTATGAAGGCAGCAGGGCTTTGAAAAATTCCTTTACCAACAACAGTGAAATCGTAAACATAGGTAAACTAAATAAGAACTATAGATTTAATACCACACAGGACGGGGCTGTATTGATACTATATGTTGATGGACAGCTAAGTGAAGATTACCTTAATTTTATATCGGATATTCCACTACCTAATACAGAAAAGGACGGATATTTCAATAATATAAAGAATGCCAATGAATTCACCAATCTAAAAGGAAAAGTAGTAATAATTGTCCACTATAATGGATACGCAGGTTTTGCTGTGGACGACAAAGGCAACCTAGTAGATCCCTTTGTAATAAAATTTGACAATAAAAATGATTATGAAATTAGTGAAATTATAGATACGGAAATTTTTGATGATGAAATAGAAGCTCTTATCCCTTCAGAGGAATCGGAACTTGAAAAAGCAGAAAGACTTGCTACAGAGTACTTAAGAGATAGACTTGCTGAAGATAAAGAATTTTTAAAAACAGCAACAGGCAATAAAGAAAAACGTTTAATGCAACATTTATTTTACGATAAACCTTCAACAGTTAATGGCAGTTTTTACGAAACTTTTGCTGCAGATGGCTATGATCTATATATTGTTGATGAAGATGGAAATATGACCGGTCCTGAAACTATAAAATAAAGCTTAAAATTATATAAAAGATATGAATAAGACTTAATCATTTGGCAATAATTCAACTATGGTCTAAGAATCTATTTCTGTTTAAGGAGGAAATTGTCAATGATTAAAAGAAGAATAATAGGAAATTTTGTTGTATTATACCGAAAAAATAGGTATAATATAGATAAACCAATAAAAAGTTTAATGAAGAAAAAAGCTTTTACACTTATCGAACTTATGATTGTTTTAGCTGTAATAGCCATCTTGGCTGTTGTACTTATACCTAGAGCTGGAGCTTCTAGAACAGAAGCAAGACTTGCTGGCGTAACAACTAATGTGAATTCAGTTAGATCCTTCTTAGAAGCAAGAACTGGAGCGAGATTTATAAATGTTGCTACAGATCTAGATAAAGCAATTAAAACTGCTTTTGAAGAAGATGAATTAGAAAATCCTCTTGATGATAGTAAGGACCCATATGTTGTATCATCTGATACACCAGACAGTCCTGAACCTGGAAGTGTAGTTGTAATTGTAAAAGACAACCAGTATGAAGTTTACGGAGTAGACAATGCTGGTAGAAAGATGGGCAAATCAGTGATAATTAAAAAATAAGATAAAAACAAAAAATATGGATGTCTCGACATCCATATTTTTATAAGGAGAATTATTATGCGAAAGGTGAAGAAAAGATTAGGAGAGATCTTAGTAGATTCCGGTGTTATCACGGAAGAAATGCTGGAAAAGGTTTTGATTATACAGAAAAACAGTGGTAGGAAACTTGGAGAAACCTTGGTTGCAGAAGGGTTGACTACAGAAGACCAGATTATGGAGGCTATTAAAAACCAGCTGGGCATACCTTATATCAACCTTGATAGCATAAATATTCCCCAGGAAATTATAAATTTACTGCCAGAGGCTATTGTTAGAAAGCATGAGCTTATTCCTGTGGAGGAAGTTAATGGACAACTCCTTGTGGCTATGGCGGACCCCCTTAATTATTATGCAATAGAGGAAATAAGGCTGCACAGTGGTCTGTTGGTTAAGACTGCTATTTGTAGAAGGGAAAGTATTCTTAATAATATAGAAAAGTATTATAGTCAAAGCCGAGCTAAAGAAGCGGTAGATGATTATGTTAGAGCCTATGGTATCAGACCTAAGGAAGTGGTGCAAAATACGGAGGAGGACGAAAATGCTGCTCCTATTATAAAATTTCTTAACACCATAATAGAAGGTGCCATACTTAATGGTGCATCAGATATTCATATAGAACCTGATGAGGTAGAGTTAAGAGTTAGGTTTAGAATAGATGGTGTTTTAAAGGAAATGATGAGGACAAATGTAGGAATGATGGACCCTGTAGTCAGCAGAATAAAGATTATGGCCAACTTAAATATTGCAGAAAAGAGGTTTCCACAGGACGGTAGAATTAATTATAGGGTGAAGGATAAAAGTATAGACCTTCGTGTATCCACAGCCCCTACAATGTGGGGGGAAAAAATAGTTATGAGACTATTGGATAAGAGCAGCTTTAATTTAAGTCTTAATACTCTTGGTATAGAGGATAAGGACTTAAAAAGAATGGAAGTAGCTATTAGAAAACCTTATGGGGTAATTCTTGTTTGTGGGCCTACAGGAAGTGGGAAGACTACAACCTTGTATTCCTTCTTAAATATTTTGAATGAAGAAACAAAAAATATTATTACCATAGAGGACCCAGTAGAGTATAACTTTAAGGGGATAAATCAGATGCAGGTTAATGCAAAAGTTGGATTTACTTTTGCTTCTGGTTTGAGAAGTATGTTAAGGCAGGACCCGGATATAATTATGGTTGGTGAAATTAGAGATGGCGAGACAGCAGAAATTGCTGTTAGGGCAGCTTTAACAGGACACTTGGTCTTGTCTACTATTCATACTAACAATGCTGCAGGTACTATTACTCGTTTGGAGGATATGGGAATAGAACCTTTCCTTCTATCTTCTACAGTGGTAGGTATAATTGCACAAAGATTGGTTAGAAAGATTTGCCCTTATTGTGGAGAAGATTACAGTACAGATCAAAAGGAAATAAAACTATTAGGCTTGGAGTTTCCTGTAACCATTAAAAAGGGTAAAGGCTGCAGTTTTTGTAACAACACTGGTTATAAGGGCAGAGTTGGTATATATGAAGTTATGGATATAAATTCAGAATTAAAGCAGCTTATAGATGAAAAAAGGCCAGAAAGGGAAATAGAAGAGGCTGCTAAGGAAAGGATAAAATCTCAAGGACTTACTATTATAGAGATTTCTAAAGCTTTCACCATGAAGGATTTTGAATTTGCTAACTATAAGTTAAAGGATGGTGAGCTAGCTTCTTTCTGTGGTCAAATGGGTATAATTCTAAATTCCGGACTAAATGTTCTCAATGGACTTGAGGTTTTGTAATCTCAGATCAAGGAAAAGAACCTTAAAAAAGTTATTGAATTTATCCATTCCGGTGTTAGAAGAGGTAGGTCTTTAGCTGCTGCTATGGAGGATACCACTGCCTTTGCCTACAAAAATTCTTCTAGGCTTTATGAACTTTCTAAATAATAACTTTTTATTTATACTTTTGGGGATGTTTGCCTTAGTAATTATATTTATTTATGCAGTTAAGCATGAAAAAGCAGCATATTTCATAGATAGGTTCAAACTTAGGATGCCTGTTTTAGGAGAGTTTAGGACCCATATGATTACAGCTAGATTTTCTAGAAGTATGGCTCTCTTTTTAAAGTCTGCAGTGCCTATGCTTAGTATTATGGATAGCTTAAAACTTTTGGTGGATAACAAGTATGTAGCTGCAAAAATTGAGGATATGAAAAGTGAACTTATAAATGGTCGTTCTATATCTAATTCCTTAGATATACAGCAGCTATTTGAACCTATAGTTGTTCAAATGATAAGAGTAGGAGAAGAGACAGGAAAGCTTGAGGAGTCTCTTGAAAATCTTGCTGGCATATACGATAAGAAAATAGAAACAGAAGTTTCTAAAATGATGGCTATGGTTGAGCCTATGTTTACCCTTGTTATTGGGGTCACTTTAGCAATTTTAATAGTCGCTATAGCAGGACCTATTATGAACATGACTGGTAGTCTAAGGTAGGGTGGTAGGATGAGAAAAAAAGGCTTTACCTTTATAGAAATAATGATTGCCATATCTATATTTTTCATGATGGTAGTTTTTATAGTGAAGATAGACAGTAATACACAGAAACAAATAAATAATATAAGAAAGCAAGATCGAAAAGTGAATATTGCTCAAGGTCAGTTGGAAAGGCTTAAGTCTAATCCTGATAATCAATTACAGAAGCTAAAAAGTGAAGAAGGATATTCAATTGAAAAGATAATTGATGGCTACCATGTTCTTATTACTAACACAGGCAATGCTGAGGTCTATGATCCTGTTGTAGAGGTGGAAGTCACTGTTCAGCAGCAGCCTATAGGATCCGATGAATATCCTTATAGCTTTAAAAGCCATTTGTTAGTAAAGTAGGTGATACAATGAAAAAGAAGGGCTTTACTTTAGTGGAATTAATGATAGGCTTAAGTATCTTTGCAGCCTTTTCCACCTTTATGTATAGGTTCTTTGCCGATGAACAAAGATCTTTGTTGGGCAAGCAGCGACAATTAGATATATAGATACAATTAAACTGGATGATACAGAAAAGGAAGTCCAGCTTGAATTAACTATTAAAAAGCCTCTTGAGGAGGAATAGTATGGATAAGAAAAAGTTTGAAATTTTAATTTTAATTATTATAGTAGCCTTTGGTTTAAATTATGGCTTATACGAATTTTATCTTAAGCCCCAGCAACAGTCCTTAAGGAATCTAGAGGAAAGTTACAAAAATAAGAAAAGGGAAATTAGGGACTTAAAAAACAAGGTGGACGCTCTTCAGCTTTTAGAAGAGTCTATTGATGAAAGGCTTAAAAGTAGTGGGGAAACTGGGGAGTTAGGAGAAGCTGTAGACAATCAAAAACTGATAAGGGATTTTTATGCAGCTTGCCAGCAATATGGTGTACAAGGAGACACTTTAATCATTGCCAATGACCAGGCTGCCCCCATAGAAGGCAATATTGAGGAAGGGTCTGCTGAGGACAATTTAAATCCTATAACAGATAACTTAAAGGCAAAGACAATTGTTTTAACCTTTAGTGGTGAAAAGGCAAAGGTAGAGAATTTCATTAAAAATATTAGAAATGTTTCCAGTAAAAAACTAATATTAAGCAGTGTGGATCTTGCTAGTGTGGATACCCAAGGCTTTAATATAAATAACACTGAGGAAACTGCAACAGAAGTAATAACTGGCAATGTAACACTGATAGGCTATTCTTTCAACAATCCTACTGAGGAAGATCTTCAATCATAGAAAAGTTTGACCTTTTATAGGTTTATAATATTAAACTTGAAAGTTTTAAATGGATATTTTGGAGGTGCATATGTTAGAGTTTGATTTTTACCCTGTATATATATTTATAGTAGGCTTGCTCTTAGGCAGTTTCTACAATGTATGTATATACAGGATTCCTAGGGAAGAGTCTGTTGTTTCTCCTCCTTCTCACTGCACAAATTGTAATACAAGATTAAAGGCTTTGGATTTGATTCCTGTATTTAGCTATATATTTTTAGGTAGAAAGTGTAGATACTGTGGAGATAAAATATCGCCTAGGTACGCTATAGTAGAGTCTATGACTGCTATTATTTTTACTGCCCTATACTTTAAATTTGCTTTAACCTTTGAATTTTTTAAGTTT
>FZPS01000193.1_pt46 | contig 53532 bp, 59 predicted proteins | sample 1817821 | NCBI WGS metagenome assembly FZPS01 (sample SAMEA104158645, study PRJEB21678) | metagenome | place: Germany | collected 2015-04-21 | reverse complement strand
ATCTACCACACTCTGTACCTTTACCAGCCATAGTCTCAAGTAAGATCATAACTTTTGATCCTTTAGTATTTTCAAACATTTCATTAATACCTGCGGCTATCCGCTTAATTCCCGCCTCTGGTCCTTCGCCAACATGAGCACCAGGGTGAAGAACCATTAGAGTAGCGCCAATGGCATCACAGGTTTTTAATTCTTTAGTTAAAAACTCTACCGCAAACCTACGTTTTTCATCATTCGGTTGAGCAAGATTAACAATATAAGGTGCATGAACAACTACGTCTTTGATGTCGATATTATGCTCTTTCAGTAACTCATGCATTTCTCCAATTTTTAAATCTTCAAGCGGTTTTCTAAAAGTATTTTGTGGAGCACCAAGATAAGTCATAAAACAATTTGATCCATAGCTCCCAGCTTCCATTACACTACCGGCTAACATTTCGCTCCCTTTATTACTGACGTGACTCCCAATCTTCATAATTTCCTCTCGCTTTCTTTTTATAAATTTTATTAATTCGTTCTCGCTTTGCTTTACGAATTTCTTTATTGATTTTTTCTAATCGCTTCTTTCGATAACCCGGCTTTACTTTTTTAGGGACCGGAATTTTTTTATGAGTTTCGATTTCGATGATTTTGTTTGGCGATAACGCTCGATTCGCTTTTTTAAGATTAGTCTCAATCAAGCCATCATCAGTAATTTTCATATATTTAGGTTTCAAACCTTTGTTTTTAAGTTTATTGACATACTCATCATCATCATAGTCATACAGACTGATTGCTTGACCAGTTTGATTATATCTAGCAGTTCGGCCACTGCGGTGAATATAAAACTCTATATCAAGTGGCAAGTCAAAATTGATAACATGACTTACCCCCTCAATATCAATACCTCTAGCAGCAATATCACTAGCTACAACATATTTAAACTCTAAATTATTTATCCTTCTAAGCATTTGCTTGCGAGCACGATCTTCTAAGTCACCATGGAGTTTTCCGACCTTGATGCCTTTCTCCGCCAAGAAAAAGGCTAATTCATCAACTCTTTCAGTTGTATTGACAAAGATTAAAGCTAAATAAGGATTGATAATCTTAAATAGTTTTAGTAATTCTTCTTCTTTAGCCCTCGCTTTAACTGGAATCATAATGTGCTCTATGTTTTTTGCTGTGAGGCTATCTTCTAAAGCTATTACTTTTATGTTTTCTAAGTACTTAGTCAAAAAATGGCGAAGACCTTTAGGGATCGTTGCACTAAAGACTAAAAACTGCGGGTCTCCTTGAATATTACCAATTACTTTATCAACTTCAATAAGTTCATCTTGGTCAAAAACCATATCGGCTTCATCAACCACAAATCGCTTAGCATTATAGATTTTTAGCACATTTTCGTTAATCGCCAAATCATAGATTTTTCCAAGCGTCCCGATGACAATTTGAGGTTGGAACTTTTCTAAGCGTTTAATCTCACTTTCTCGGTCACTTCCACCAATAATAAGTCTTACATCAATTGGCTTTTCTTTATGATGACTCGCAATTTGTACCGCAACATTATAAAGTTGTTGAGCCAATTCTCGCGTTGGTGATAAAATGACTGCTTGCACTTCATCCAAATTTTCATCTAACAGTTGAAAAATTGGAATTAAGAAAGCATGAGTTTTTCCACTACCAGTAACACTTTGAACCGCAACTTTTTCTCCCTTTAATACTTTAGGAATAACTATTTCTTGTACTTTAGTTGGTTCAACAAAGTTAATTTCGGCCAGTGCTTCATTAATATAAGGTTTTAAATTGTAATTTTTAAAAGTCATTAAATCATTCCTTTCTCAAAAAGGTTGCTTTACTTACTGGATAATTGGGTTCATCTAGTCTAATTCTCACAATATCATTTTCTTTAATATTATCTGCTTCAAACTCAACTTCAATATAATTTGAGGTATGGGCTCGCCACAAATTATCTTTCTTATCTTCAACGATTACTTCAAACTCTTCGCCTCTAAACTGTTCACGATAAACCTGGGCCATTTTATGACCAAGCTCAATTAGCTTATGAGTGCGTTCTTTTTTTACCGCTTCTGGTAAATGGCCATCCATTCGATCAGCTCTAGTGTTTTTGCGTCTAGAATAAGGGAAGACATGCATTTCCGAAAACTGCATTGTCTCGATGAAGGATAGACTGTTTTCAAAATCTTCTTCAGTCTCGCCCACAAATCCCCCTAAACAGTCAGTAGTAATCGCAATCCTAGGGAAAATCTTTCTAATGTCATCAATTCGTTTAGCATATTCACTAGTAGTATAGCGACGGTTCATTCTTTCAAGGGTTGGATCTGATCCTCCTTGAAGTGGAATATGTAAATGCATCGCCACTTTATCTTGATATTTTTCAATTGTGGTTAATAATTCATCAGTTACTTCCATCAATTCAATGGATGATAGTCTTATTCGATAAAGTTCTGGAACCTCTGTTAAGAGTTTATCAATGAGCGATGCCAAGTTATCTTCTTTGGTATCTTGTCCATAAGTTCCGGTATTAATCCCTGCTAAGACAACTTCTTTAACACCACTGGCAACCATTTGCTTTATTTCGTCAATAACATCTTTCGCTCTACGACTCTTGATGCCTCCGCGCGCATAAGGGATAGCACAGTAACTACAAAAGTTTTCACAACCATCTTGAATTTTAATAAAACCACGGGTGTGACGCGAAAAGCGATTAACCTTAATTTCTTCATATTCTTTATACTTAAAGACATCTGTCACCAAATTAATCGTTTGTTTAGAATTTATTCTTTCCATGATTAAATCATAAACACGATTTCTATTTTTGGTACCGATGATAATATCAACACCTTCAAGACTAACCACTTCATTGGGATTAAGTTGTGCATAACAACCCATTACCACGATAATGGCTTTAGGATTTCTCCTTATTGCTTGTCTAATAACTTTTCTACTTTTAGCATCAGATGTTGAGGTTACAGTACAAGTATTAATAATATAAACATCACAAACATCATTAAAATTACCATATTCGAAGCCGCGACTCACCAAATCATTTATAACGGCTTCTGATTCATATAAGTTTACTTTACAACCTAAAGTATGTGTACTAAATTTCATTTTGATCACCTAACTCAAATTCATAACTAATGGCACTTAAAAAATAGAGAGGAGCGGTTTCGGTGCGAAGAATACGAGGTCCAAGTTCAACCGGATAAAATCCTCTTTCACTCAAAATTTGAGCTTCGGTATTACTAATTCCACCTTCTGGACCAAATAAAATGAGAATCTTTGTGCCCTTAAAATCTGTTAAAATACGCTTTAAGGCTGACTCTCCTGATTTGGCAACTTCTTCATAAGCATATAAGCATAAATCGTATTGGTCAGATAAGTCCACAAATTCCTTAAAACTAACTGGTTCTAAGACTTTTAAGATTGCGGAACGATGGCTTTGTTCTGCAGCTTCCTTTGCGATCTTTTCCATTCGTTCAATCTTCCTTTGGGTTTTATCAGCTTTTACTTTTACAATGCTATAGTCCATCTCTACTGGCAAATAGGCATAAGCACCTAATTGTGTAATTTTCTGAACTACTTCTTCTTGCTTTTCTCTCCTAATTAATCCTTGCGCAATCGTCACCTTGATTTTCATTTCACTGTTTTGCTTAACAGTTTCAAGAATTGTTAATACAACCTCACGGTCACTAATAGTATCTATCTGACAAAGATAAGTATTTTGATCTTCATCACACGCTAAAACAGTATCTCCTGGTACCATTCGCATTACACGATACATATGATAACAATCACCATCATTTATGGTGATTTTATTATTAAATATTGATTTATTTTTAACAAAATATCTTTGCATTTTATCACCTTGATATCTTATTTTACCACAAATTTCGATTAATTAAAAGGGAATTGTTTTTCAAATCTTTAATGTAAAAAAGGTGTATGAATAAACACACACCTCGCATTATCTATTTATCTTTGTTTCCTTGGAAAAACTTCTTAAATTTTGTAAAGATGGTATCATTAGTTTCATCTGTTTTGGAAAGTTTAGTAAATAAATCTTTTTGTTCAGCAGATAGTTTGGTTGGCGTTACCACCTTAACAATAACGAATTGACTACCGACCCGTCCAGTGGTTGAATTATGAATACCTTTACCATTCATCTTAAATTTAGTTCCTGTTTGGGTTCCTGCTGGTATTTTCAATGCGACCATACCATGCAAAGTTCGAACATCTATCGTAGCTCCAAGAGCCGCTTGACTGAATGTTAATGGTAATTCTAAGTATATATTATTGCCATCCCGTTCAAAGATCTCATGTGGTTGAACATTAACTCTAATATATAAATCACCACTAGGTCCGCCATTAGTACCAGCTTCACCTTGACCACTTAAACGTATTGTTTGGCCATCATCAATACCGGCTGGGACATTAACGGTAATTGTTGCTTGCTTTCTAACTTTACCAGAACCAGAACATTTTTCACACTTGCGTTTAATCGTTTTACCCTTGCCATAACACTCTGGACAAGTAGTTTGGGTTTGAATTCGTCCAAATAACGTACTTTGTTCGGTAATGATTCGTCCACTTCCATTACAACGAGAACAAGTTTCGATGTCACTCTTCGAGTGAGCTCCTGTACCTGCACAAGTTGAACACTCTTCTTGACGATTAAGTACGATATCTTTTTTCAAACCAAAAGCCGCTTCCTCAAAGGTTATTGTAATTTCTGTTTGTAAGTCTCGACCGCGAACAGGTTCATTAGCAGCCCGTCTTCGAGATGAACCGCCACCAAAGAAACTATTAAAGATGTCTTCAAAACCACCAAAGGCACTTGAACCAAAACCTTCAAAACCGCTAAAGGATGGTCCATCATGACCAAAACGATCATAGTTATCTCTTTTTGCTGGATCACTTAAAACATCGTATGCTTCTTGGACTTCCTTAAACTTTTCTGCCGCATTAGGCTCTTTACTTACATCAGGATGATACTTTTTGGCTAGGGTTCGATAGGCTTTTTTGATTTCATCTTGGGTAGCATTTTTATTGATTCCTAATACATCATAATAATCTCTTTTAGCAGCCATAGAGCCCACCTCGCTTCCATATATTTTTTAAAAGGAGTTGCTTGGATAAACAAGCATTAACTCCTTTGATTAAATTACTTTTCTTCGAAATCTGCTTCGACTGTATCTCCGTCATCATTCGACTTATTGCCGCCATCCTTATTTTCTTGGGCTTTTTCTTGTTGAGCCTTTTGAATTTTTTCATAAGCTTTTATTGCAATACTTTGAGCAGCTTTTTCAAGATCTTCTTTCTTCTTCTTGATTTCTTCAATATCATTACCTTCTAAGGCTTTCTTTAAAGCTTCGCTCTTTTCTTCAACTGCTTTCTTTTCATCTTCAGTTGCTTCATCTCCTAACTCATCAAGAGATTTCTTAGCGCCAAAGATCAATTGATCACATTCATTTCGTAAGTCGGCTTCTTCTTTACGTTTTTGGTCAGCTGCTGCATTTTCTTCAGCTTCTTTAATCATGCGTTCAATTTCTTCATCAGATAATCCTGAACCTTCTTGGATAGTAATAGCTTGGCTCTTACCAGTTCCAAGGTCCTTAGCACTTACGCTTACAATACCATTAGCATCAATATCAAATTTAACTTCGATTTGAGGAATACCACGTGGTGCTAGCGGGATACCTGACAATTGGAAACGTCCAAGTGTCTTGTTATCTGCTGCCATTGGGCGTTCACCTTGAAGCACGTGAATATCAACGGCTGGTTGATTATCTGCTGCAGTAGAGAAAATTTGTGATTTTGATGTCGGAATAGTTGTATTACGTTCGATCAATTTAGTAAAGACTCCACCTAAAGTTTCAATACCAAGTGATAATGGAGTAACGTCTAATAATAAGACATCCTTAACATCGCCTCGTAAAACCCCACCTTGGATTGCTGCACCCATAGCAACAACTTCGTCTGGGTTAATGCTGCGGTTTGGTTCTTTACCTAATTCTTTCTTAACTAATTCTTGAACATATGGGATTCGAGTAGAACCACCAACTAATAATACTTGGTCTAAATCGTTTGCTGTAAGATTAGCATCTTTTAATGCTTGACGAACTGGGCCAAGAGTAGAATCGATTAATTCATGAGTTAATTCTTCAAATTTGGCTCTTGTTAAGCTAGTTTGCATATGAACAGGTCCAGCTGGGCCCATTGAGATAAACGGTAAGCTAATTTCTGATTTAGTAATACCACTTAATTCTTTTTTAGCTTTTTCAGCAGCGTCTTTTAAGCGTTGCATTGCCATTTTATCTTTACTTAGGTCAACACCTTCTTGGCGTTTAAATTCTTCAACTAAATATTTAACGATTAATTCATCAAAGTCATCACCACCAAGACGGTTATTTCCTGATGTTGATAATACTTCAAAAGTACCTTCAGCTAACTGTAAGATAGAAACGTCAAATGTACCTCCACCAAGGTCATAAACTAAAATAGTTTGTTCTTTATCAGTTTTATCAATACCATATGCTAAAGCTGCTGCCGTTGGTTCATTGATGATACGTCTTACTTCAAGGCCAGCAATTTTTCCAGCATCTTTAGTAGCTTGACGTTGAGCATCATTAAAGTAAGCAGGAACAGTAATAACAGCTTCGATTACTTTTTCACCTAAATATTTTTCAGCTGTAGCTTTTAAGTTTTGTAGAACCATTGCAGAGAGTTGCTCTGGTGTATATTCTTTTCCTTCAATCTTAACGCGATGACTACTTCCCATATGACGTTTGATTGAAGCGACAGTATTTAAATTTGTAATTGCTTGACGTTTTGCAATTTCACCAACTAATATTTCACCATCTTTAAATGAAACTACTGATGGAGTAGTACGTGCACCTTCTGGATTTGGAATTACGCGTGGTTCTCCACCTTCCATAACAGCCACGCAGGAATTGGTTGTACCAAGGTCGATGCCTATAATTTTACTCATTATTATTTTCCTCCTTTATTTCTGATTCTTGATTTTCGGGTTCAGCTTCATGTGAATTTACTTTAACCAAACTTGGTCGTAATACCCGATCTTTATACATATAGCCATCCATTATGACTTCAGTGATAATTCCTTCTTCAACATCTTGAAGATAGGTTTTTTCCACGGCATGATGTACCGAAGGATCGAACTTTTGATTTTGAGCGCTTATTTTAGTCATCCCTTCATTAGCAAGAGTTGTTTTTAAGCGATCATTAATCATTTGGAATCCGATTAAAAAGTTTCTTAGAGAATCTTCCTTTGTTTCAATATTAACTGCTTTATCAAAGATATCAATAATATCAATTAATTCTCTAAAAAACGATTCAAGGGCATACTTTCGATCACGGATTCGTTCTTCATTCATTCGTCGTTTAAAGTTTTCCAGTTCAGCTGCATTTCTTAACAATTGATCTTGTAATCTTTCAATTTCACTTTTTAGCTGTTCCAGGTCACCTTCACATCCGCACTCATCATCTTCATGATGGCATTCACACTCATGATTATCATGATGACATTGACATTCATGATCTTCACCATGGTGTTTATCTTTTTTACACTCTTTTTTCTTTTTTTCGGTTACTTCTTGTTCTAGTTCTTCTAATTCTTTTTCTTCTTCACGATAACGATTATATTTACTCATTTAAACCTCCATTAAACTATTTTCTTCAAGTTTTCAGCAATATACTCTAAAAGGGGGATAACTTTATCATATTCCATTCGAGTCGGACCCAAAATTGAAATAACCCCTTTCAATCCATCTTTAGATGAATACGGCACCGTAACAACCGTACAATCTTTCATTGCTTTTACTTCGTTTTCTTGACCTATCTTTACTGTAATTCCATTACTATCGGCTCTAATAACCCTTAGTAATTCCTTATTCTCAAAGACATCAAGAATTTCTCTGATTTTGTCAACATTTTGAAATTCAGGCTGCATCAAAATATTTGATTGTCCGGCGACGAAGACTTTATCGGAAACCATACTAGCAAAGGCATTAAGGAAGACTTTTATCAATTGTTCATTGTATATAATAAACTCTTGAAGTCCTTCATTATCGCCACATTGTTCTAAACGTTTATCAATTTCACTAATTAAGCAATCATACAATACTTCATCTAAAACCTTAACAACTTTCTCAACTTCATGAATGCTTATACCTTCAGGAATAATGATCTTTTTGCTTTCAACATGACCTAAATCGGTGACCATTAAAATGATAGCATAACGATCTTGGAGGGAAACAAACTGAAGTTTTCTAATGCGAGAATTTTGAGCTGACTGTCCTAGTACCACTGAGGCATAATTAGTTAAATCAGCAACTAATGCCATTGATTCCTTTATAGCTTCTTCTTTTGTAATTGATTCCCGTTCAAATATTTCATCAATCATCGGAAATGTTACTTCAATTTCTTTAGTTCGGTTCATTATTTCTTGAACATAATAGCGATAACCTTCCTCTGATGGAATGCGACCACTTGAAGTATGAGTCTTTAGAATGTACCCCATCTCTTCTAAATCAGCCATATCATTTCTAATGGTTGCGGGGGAAAAAGCTAATTCCGGACGCTTAGATAAAGTGCGCGATCCAACTGGCTCACTAGTTTTTACATATTCTTCAACAATTCCAATTAACACTAGTTTCTGTCGTTCCGATAACATAACGACCCTCCTTTAGCACTCAATACCTTGATTTGCTAATAGCATTATACTATATAATATTAGCACTGTCAAGGGTTTAGTGCTAAAATCTTAATATATTTTATCCCTTAATTATTTTTTTATGCCCTAGCAATATATTTTTTATTTTTGTGTTATAATAACTAAAGAATTGGAGGCCTACTATGGACACTATTATAATTGGAATTGCTGGTGGCACCGCTTCTGGTAAAACTACGATTGCTGAGAAGTTACATCGAAAAACAAAAAAATATGGTTCTGTTATTATCATTAAACTTGATGACTATTATAATGATTTAACCGACCTCTCCATGGATGAACGAAGAAAGATCAATTATGACCATCCTGATGCTTATGATGTCAAACTACTTTGTTCTCATCTAAAACTATTAAAAAACGGAGAAGGCATCAACAAGCCGGTATATGATTTTATCGCTCATAATCGCAGCACAAAAACCGAAGCTATTGAGCCAAGCAACGTCATTATCTTAGAAGGTATCTTGCCGCTTGCCATTCCAGAAATTCGTGAACTATTAGACATCAAAATCTTTGTTGATACTCCCGATGATATTCGTTTTATTCGAAGATTACAGCGAGATATAAACGATCGCGGTCGTGATATTAATTCAGTAATTAATCAATACTTACAAACGGTTCGACCAATGCATCTACAATTTATTGAACCATCCAAACGCTATGCCAATCTAATCGTTCCTGAAGGGGGCAATAATGAAGTGGCAATAGATGTTATAGCCGCAAAAATCGGAAAGATTCTTGGTACTGAATAATAAAAAACACTTTAGCTAACTAGTAGACTAAAGTGTTTTTTGTTATACCATTATTTTCTCAAATCCAAGCGATAGCAACTAACAACTATCAAGGAATTATTCTTTTTAGAATGCTCAGTTTTATTGGTTTCAAAGACAAAACCGTTTTTAACCATGACTTTTCCGGAAGCCGGATTATCAACATCGTGTCTTCCCGCAATCACTTCAAAATCAGTTTCATTTATTAAATAGGATATAATGTATTTTAGAACTTCTGACATTATTCCTTGGCCCCAATATTTCTTACCTATACAATAGCCAATCTCGCCACTCTTTTCACTTTCATTAACATTAAATATACTAATAGTACCAATCACTTCTTTGTTACTTTTAAGTTCTATTACCCATTGAAAAAACAGGTCAGAATCATATTGCCTAACCCATTCAGCAATAATATTTTTCGTAACATCAATACTTTGATGTGCTGGCCAGGATAGGTAGGCGGTAACATCGGGGTCAGATGCCCAATTAGCAAACATTTGGGGAGCATCATTTAAAGTAATCTTTCTAAGTATTAACCTTGGTGTTTCAATAGTTTTTGTTCCTTTTACTTTCATATTCGTTCCTTTACTAGTGGTATATGATCGTTTTCGTATTTACCACCATAACTTATTTATTCTTTAACACATTATACTAAACAAATCAAAAAAATTGGTTAATAATTATAACCAATTTTTAGTGTTTTATTTGATTATAAAAAAAGTTTAGTCTTTTTTCGGCTTCGATTGAGGTGTGAAGACCATGACCAGGATAAACTAAATAATCTTTTTTTAGATTCATAAGTCTCTTGATACTTTCAACTAGTTCATATGTATTAGAACTTTCTAAATCAGTTCTCCCTACCGTTCCTCTAAATAAGGTGTCTCCTGAGAAAAGATGATTATCAATAAATAAACATATCGAGCAATCAGTATGTCCTTTAGTCAACCACACTTTAATCGAAAAGTTTCCAATATTTAAAGTATCATTATCTTTAACAAATGAGACCTTTTCTTCATCAATCTCAATACCATCTTCATTACCAAAAAAGTAACTATAACTATATTCAGGATTACTCAATTTATGATAAGCATTCTTATGCATAAAGAGTGGAACTTGATATTTGTTTAAAACATCCGGTAATGTTTTAAAATGATCATAGTGACCATGAGTTAAAATAATACCTACTACTTTATTAGTCCCTACCGCTTGTTCAATTTCATTGATGCTGTTAGCAGGGTCTATTATTATGGCTTGATGATTATGGCTAACAACATACGTGTTAGCCATATTTCGATCAAAATTAATTGTCTCTATTTTCATTATTTTTTAATTTGTGGAAGGCTCGCAGCCGCAATACTTTGGCCGACGCGACGAGATTTTTCATCTGGCATTAATAATTGAATCTCAGCAAACTCAGGGAATTCAGTTTTAAGAACTTCCTTAGCCTTTTCAACCATAATGTTTCCGCCTTCTCCACTAGTTACTCTTCCAAGTAATAAGACATATTTAATGTCATAGAATTCAGCATAATATGGTAGTGTATACCCTAAATATATACCGATAGTTTCATATATTTGACGAGCCCGCGGATCATTTTCCGCCATTAAGTTTTGAACAACCTTAAGTTTTTCAGCTGGTGATAGATTTTCATCTAATTCAATTCCAGCAGGTTTGGCCAATTTAATAACGCTATCTTGACTAAAGTACTTAACACCACAGCCATAGTCACCACTCCATTCGTCAACCATTGCATCTTTATTTAGATCAACTGGAACGAATGCTAATTCACTTAACCAACCATTTAAGTTACCATCTTTATTGATATAACCTACAGCTTCACTTGTTCCCATCGCAATTCCTAACACTCTAGTGTCCTTTAATTCTAAGGCACCAGCAAGTGCAGTAACGTCACCGTCATTTGCTACTTGAAGTGGAACATCACCAATTTCTTTGGCAGCACGAATATAGAGATCTTTAACTTTTTCTTCAAAAACATCCTCAGGTACTTTAATAAATAAAGAAGCAACCATTATACGGTTATTAATATAAATACCTGCACTACTAACGCCAATTGCATCAACACGTGGCATTTTACTAGCAGCTTTCTTGAAACTGTCTAAAATACCATTGTATTGATATTCTGGGTCTTCACTTAATTTTGGATGCCATACAACTTCTTCACTATAAACAACTTCGCCATCAATCACGGCACTTACTTTACGGTCAGAGCCACCAGCATCAAAACCGATACGGCAACCATCAAGGTGTCCACCGGCTGGAATAGATGAATGAACACTTTCAGGAACCTCATCATATTCTGTAACAATTACTTCAAAAGGTCGCTCATAAACACGAGCCATAAATTTAGCATCAAAAGCACGAAGTCCATCTTCGGTGTAAGCTTCTTTAATCTTTTCGGCTAATGGTTTTAAACCACCAACATAAACCTTAAAGCCACCAACAACCCATAAAATACTTTTAACAATACGTTCGACGATTCTAAAGTTTGTTTCAAGTTCTTTCGGATCTTCTAAAACAGCTATTTCATAACGATAACGAAAACCATCATTACGTTCGACACAAATAGCGAATGGTACTGATTTGTTTTCTGATACTTTTTTCTTAAAATCTCTTAATTCAACTATTAATGGTTGAAAGTTAGGATCTAATGAAGATTTAAATTTCAAATTACTCATTTTCAGTCTCCTTTTACTATATTATTATTAAATTCATTATAGCATTATTTTTCATTTTTGTAAAATTAAATACCATTCTAAAAACCAAAAAGGCACTACTGCCTTTTTTCATTAATCACCATTATTATTTCGATAATCAACGATAATCACATCATTGCCAATTTTTATTATTTTATTCCAAGGAATGATCGCTGTGTCTTTTGAAGAAAAAATATTCAAAAGACGAAATCCGAGTTGTAATCTAATATTTAAAATTCTTCCGGTTGCTACATCTATTTCAGCATCAACGATTCTACCAATTTTTGCTCCATCATGGTCGTTGATGATATCCTTAGATTCTAATTCGGATAATAACAAAATATCACCTCGTTATATTATATGTGTTAACGCCTATAATGTGACAAACTTTTTGAGAAAAAGCGTTGACCTTTTGTCAACGCTTCTCATTTGGGAACGGTTATTCCAATGTCTTGCCACGCCTTACTTTAATTCCATAATTTTGTTTTAAATGTTCACGGAATTTTTCGCGTTCTAGCTCTGTTAGTTCACCTTTATGAACTAAGAAACTACGCTTGTCCGGCGGTGCTGGCTTTTCCATTTTCATCACCTTCCGATAGTATTATGTCCATTATTTAGTCATTTAATTCAATTTTTTTAAATTGGGAATATATTTCATCTAAATTATACGTATCTCGTTCATCACCTAAAAAGATATTAACAATCACATCACCAAGGTCAACTAAAATCCAAGTTGAATCACCCTTGCCTTCGATACTGCGAATTGAATAGTTATTTTTCTCAGCATCTTCTCTTAAATAATCAACGACCGCCATTCCTTGACGACTTGTAGAAACCGTACAAATGACAACATAGTCATAATATGGAGTAAAGTTTTCTAAATCATAAACTTTTAAATCTTGCACAACAGCTTTATCAATCGTCTTAATAACTTGCTTTAACAATTCCAATTTTTCAAATTCATCCTTTCTAAGTAATATTTATATATGGCTTCGGTACCCTTAAATAGCTTTTGATTTGCTTTTTGGACCTTTTTTATGCCAAGTTCATAAACTTTAACTACCGCTAAATCTAAATCCTCAAATGCAACTTGACGAGCAATCAAGGCACTTTCAAAGTTTCTCCCTTCCTCAATATAATCACTAATAAAGATTAACTTTGTCAGAGGAGCCATATCCTTTTTTCCGGTAGTGTGATAAATCACAGCATCTAAAATTTCTTCATCATCAATATTAAAATCTCTTTTTATATAGTATGCACCAGCAAATGAATGATAAGTCGCTGGAACTTCTAAAATATTTTCTAATAACTCGCCAGAGTATTCTTTTCTAATAACTTCTTCTAATTCTGATATTTTGATTATTTTTGCATAATCATGTAACAAACCCGCCAACTTCACTTTTTCCGGATTGAGGTTAAGACCGTGATGTTCATTTAACCTTAGCGCCATCTTAACCACACCTTCCATATGAATGAAGCGGTTCAGATAGACTCCAGAAAATTTTTGTTTCACTATATCATATATTTTTTCGTAGGTCATCGTTACACCTAAATAATCGGATCAACAATTTTTATATCGATCATTTCTGGAGCAAAGGTTCGAACCGTTAAGTTGGTTCCAGTCAAATGGATAAATCCTAATCCACCTATTATAATGGCTTTTTTTTCGCCAGCGAGTTTTACTTCTTCTTTTAACTTTAAAGTGCCCATAAGTAATAATTCATCTTTACTTGGGGGTGATAATTGCTTTGTTACTTGATTATCATAGAGTTTATCAGCATTTTCTAATTTGGTGCGGTGAACATATAGACTATTAGATAGGAAAGTTGTCACCGTTATATTTTCGCCCCTTAAGATATCAAGTCTAAACAAACCGCCAATATAGATAGTTTGGTTATCATTTAACTGATATATGGTTGGTTTTAAATACTTTTTAGGATTTATTATTTTCATTGACTTATCAGTTAAATAGTAACTATATTGACTATTACTAATTAAGCCTGGTGTATCGATTAAATTAATGTTATCCTCCAGTGGAATTTTAATTAAATCATAGGTAGTTCCATGGACATAACTAGTAGTGATTATATCTTTAGTTTCATTAAAGTATTTCTTTATTACCGCATTCAAAAAGGTTGATTTACCACTATTTGCAAGCCCCACCAAATAGACATTTTGTTTTGCTTCTTTCAATATCCAGTCAATTACTTGTATAATGTTTTGACTTTTTAAGGCTGAAATATTAACTACTTTTTTAACATTCAAACCTTTTTCATATGCAATTTCTCTGACTTTATTTTCTATCTTAGCTATTTTTATTCCTTTAGGTAATACATCAACTTTATTGATTAAAATGATAACTTCACTTTCACTGATGGCATCGATAATAACCGGATTAAAACATCCATAAATATCGAGCACATCAATAATTAAAAGGACTTTAGCTCTTTCTTTTTTGATTCGGGACATTTGCTTTTTATATCGATGAAGATCAAAAGGAAGACGGGTTACTTTTCCATAGTGTTGAATTTGATAGCATCTTTTACAATAAGCCATCTCTCGATGTTTAGTTAATGTTTCTTCACTAATGTAACCTTCTTTATTTTCATCAATAGTTTGTAAAGTGCTTCCACAGCCAATACATTTAATCATTATCATTTCCTTCTTTTAGATTTATTATTTTATTATAAATATCAATATTAACCTTTTTAATCTTTTTAACTATTTTGTTTTCCCAGTAGCGATTAAACCGCGTATACCATTTCTCGGTTGATTTTTTGATTGGTTTAACCAAAACTACATCTAGTCCTGATCTTTTTGCTCCATAGACATCAGTCATAATTTGATCACCAATGACAATAATTTCTTCGGCAGGTCGATTGATTAACTTTATCGCTCGTTTAAAACCACGCTTTAATGGTTTCCGGGCACTCGCTATAAAGCCTTCATTGATAAATTTTTCACTAAACTTTTCAAGTCTTAAAATATTATTATTGGAAATTAAATATATTTTAAAACCCATGTTAGTTAATTCTTGATGGAGCATTAATAGTTGTTCACTTGGACCTACTTCATCGTAACTAATGAGGGTATTATCAACATCGGTTAGTATTATTCTTTTACCATCTTCATATAATTTCTTGAAGTCAATATCAAAGACACTACGATACACTTCATTTGGTACAAATTTTTTATAGTCCATATATTCCTCCAACTAATTTGATAATTATATTATACTAAATAAGCCTATTTTTGTCTAAAAATAATGAAAAGGAGTTGTTTATTTTTGATTAATCTATTATCGCTACTATTACTGCCACTAATTGGAGCACTCAATTCTCAAAGTTTTCCCGAAGTCTTGTCTCCCGAAGAGGAAGAAAAATATCTTAAACTTTGGCAAGAAGGAGATTTTGATGCTCGTAATACTTTAATCGAACACAATCTCCGTTTAGTAGCTCATATAGTTAAAAAGTTTGAAAACACTCGTGAAGATAAGGATGATTTATTATCAATCGGAGCCTTTGGTTTAATAAAGGCCGTTGATACTTACAACTTTAATTCTAACACTAAACTAGCAACTTATGCAGCAAGATGCATCGAAAATGAAATATTGATGCATTTGCGAAGTAATAAAAAGCGAAAAGAAACATCTTGGTTGCTAGCACCAATTGGCGAAGATAAGGAAGGTAATGAAATTAGACTTTGTGATATCATCCAAGACACAGCACTATCAGCTGATGAAGAATTGCTGATTGAAGAAAAGAATGCTCGCCTAAACGAAGCATTAAGTATCCTTAGCGATCGCGAGTTAGAAATAATATCAAGACGTTATGGATTAAACAATCATTTTGTGGAAACACAGCGAGAGATTGCTAAGAGTTTGAACATTTCTAGAAGTTATGTGTCACGGATCGAAAAACGAGCTTTAACCAAACTTTACTTATATCTAAAAGAACATGGGTAAATCCATAAAAAAAGAGATAAAATTACGTTATCTCTTTTTTTCAATTTCAGATAATATGTGTTTCGTAACCTCGGTCGCATTAAGACATGCTTCTTCTACAAAATTACTATATTCATCCAATTGATCAGTACTGCCAATTAAGTCACTAATTGACCGAACGATAATAAATGGTATCCCAAAGGTATAGGCAACATGCGCAATCGCTGCTGATTCCATATCAACTGCCATTATATTTTGATTTTGATAGTGATTATTTATTAAGCTTTCTACTTTATGAAAGTCTGTAACAAATTGATCACCGGTTAAAATTGTGCCACAATGAACCTTTCGATTCTTTAACTGAAAATCCTTTAGTCCATTTACTAATTTTTCATCTGAGCTAAAAAACCTTGGTAAATCTGGCAACTCTCCTATTTGATTACCATCTATGGTTAAATCAACATCATGATAACCAACCGTGGTACCAATCACAATGTCTAGGGTTTTTAAGACTTGGTTAACTCCACCAGCCACCCCAACATTAATAATTAGTTGTGGATGATAATGTTCACAGATTAATGTTGTCGTTATACTAGCATTTACTTTTCCAATTCCGGCCACTGTAATCACGACCGGAAAACCTTTAATTTGGCCTTCATAAAAAGTACGGGCCCCCAAGGTTTTGCTTTGAGGATTATCAAGCAATTCCAAGAGAGCAGCCACTTCTTTGGCCATTGCACCTATAATCGCGATCATCGGCCGTTTGAGTCTTTTACTTCTAGGATTCGGATATGGAACGGTGCTCCATCTTCAGGTTTAACGACTACTTCTTCACCAGCTCCCTTATTTACAATAACGGAACCAAGTGGTGATTCATTTGATATCTTACCGGAAGCTGGATCAGATTCTAAACTACCAACAATTGTGAATTTTTCAATTCGTCCAGTATTTTCAGTTTTGTTACCAGCGATATCCTTAAGATACACAATAGTAACAGTTTTTCCTAAGTTGTTATTTTCATCTTCTTTAATTACAACGTGGTTTTTTAGAATTGCTTCAATTTGTTTAATTCGGTTAGCAATTTGAGCTTGACGTTCACGAGCAGCATCATAATCAGCATTTTCTGATAAGTCACCTTGAGCTCGCGCTTCTTTTAAGGCCTCAATATTTTCTTCACGCTCATGTTTTAACCCTTCGAGTTCATCTTGTAATTTCTTAAGTCCATCTTGGGTAATGATCGTATACTTATTTTTCATTTAATCCACCTCATATTTCATTGATAGTATTATACCAAAAAATGTTTAACTTATCAACCGTTTATGTTATTACTTTTCTCATCAAATCATGGGTACTTAATTTGAATGGAACTTTAATTTTAATTAACTGTAATGGATGACGCGCCACGGTCAATTCTTCATCAGTTAGAGCATCAACCATTTTTTCTACAACATAAATGGTATTGTCGAGTTGGGGACCAAAAAATTCAACTTGATCGCCAACTTCAAAGTAATTGCGTTGTTCGATAACAGCCGTTTGATTTGCTTCATCATATTCTAAGACATAACCAATATATTCTTTTGTTGGAACCTCAGCGACATTATCATACATTTGAGCAGAAATCCCTGGGCGACCTTCTAAAAAGCCGGTTGCTGTTGGGCGGTTTTCTGCTTTAGCGATTTCACTCGCATAGTAGGCTAATCGCTCCTCAGAGATATGTTTCTTTTCTAAATATTCATCAATAAGGCGACGATAACATCTTATGACGGTTGCTAAGTAATATGTTGATTTCATTCGTCCTTCAATTTTTAGACTCTCAACCCCTAAATCAATCAAGTTAGGAATTTGAGCTATTGCCATCAAGTCTTTAGAACCCATATTAAATGATTGATCACTTACTAACTTTTTATTTTCATATAAATGATAGTTCCAACGACAAGAATGAGCACATCCTCCTCGGTTAGCATCACGATTAGTTAAGTGGTTGCTTAAGATACAGCGACCGGAATAACTGACGCACATACCACCGTGAATGAAGATTTCTAATTCTAATTCAGATTTATTTTTTATCGCTTCAATTTCTTTCAATGTAGTTTCTCGAGCCAATACAACTCTTGTAACCCCAAGTTCCTGCCAAAACTTAATTGCTTCGGAATTAGTAGTTGAAGCTTGGGTGCTCAAATGGACCTCTAATTTAGGGGCAACCTCCCGAGCAGTTTTAACAATATGAAGACTGGAAGCAATGATTGCATCTACTTGTATTTTTTCTAAAGCTCTTAAGTAATTTTCTAAATTAGGTAAATCTTCATCGTGAGGAATTATATTAGTCGTCACATATACTTTCTTATTCATCTTATGCGCAAACTCAACAATTGCTTCAATATTTTCTAAAGTAAAATTAGAAGCGCGTGCTCGCAAGCTAAACTCTTTACCACCGATATAGACGGCATCTGCTCCATACATCAGTGCTACTTTAGCTCGATTAAGGTCACCGGCTGGTGCTAATAATTCTATCTTTTTCATTCGGCACCTCCGTCCTTCTTTAGTAAAAATGTTTTTTGATTACGGATGCCTTCACCTAATCCTGGAATTACTTGTTGTAATTCATCATAAAAACTTTCTGCTTTTTTGTTATTAGTAGCGGCATCATCATATGTTTGTGCAAGGAAGTTTATTTGGTCATTTGTTAGAAAATTGGTACTTAAATATAAATTAAACGGTTTATTAAATAGATTGATTTCTTTTAACAAACAGTAATACTTAGATGTAAATACGTGAGTACCATTTTCATCTTCCACAATTGGATGGTGTTCAAAACGCAACTCTTCAACAATCGTAAGGTTTCGATTGTTTCTCAGATTAATATTATCAAAATTTCGATATTCGAAATAGTTGGTTAATAGTTCACGACGTGAATGAAAAATTGCATATTTACCAAAAGCAAAAATAACACTTGGCTTTTTGGTATGATTTACAATTTCTATTTGTTCTCTAAGTGATAAATCGGGAGAGATAACAACACTTGTACCCAAGTCTAAATAGTGATTGACATCTTCACTATTAGCTAGGTAAGTTGTCGCATTATAGATAAGTCGGTCATTCATACCTAGTTCTCTAGCAATCATATAAACTGCTAAATCACTAAAAAAGATATGTTTAATATTTCGCTCTTTTATCGCCATTAAAGTAGCACGTAAATGGTCTAGTTCGTCTTCATGAAAGATCTTACTTGCGTTCAATGCTACTCCATGACCAACACTTTCAGCCTTTCCAATAATTTGATCAATTTCATCAAATGAAAAAGTAGCCGGTGCTCTCAAACTAATTCCTTCTAAACCAACTACATATTCAAAATAATTACTTCTTTGAACGATATTATCTAAAGATATAACTTCTAAAAATATATTCATTACTTTATCCTTTCACTAATTGCAAGCCCATCACCAATAGATAAAAAAGTGGTGCTATAATCATCAAGGCTTTGAAGCCAATGATTATATGCATCAATCTTCTTAACTAGTGATTGGGTATTCTTACTAATATTATTATGGTGACCATTAACTAATTGATGATAGATTATATTATCAGTTACAACAATGCCACCTTTTTTTAATAGGGTAGTATATTTCAAAAAAAACTTTTGATACTGAGCTTTAGCGGCATCAATAAAAATAAGATCATATTGTGATCTAAGAGTGTCTAAGTCTAATTCTAAAGCATCACCTTTAATCAAATTGATTTGATGATTTAGATCATATTTATTAAAGTTTTCTATTGCTTGTTCAATCATTTTCGAGTCTCGTTCGATAGTATCAATTTGGATATCCCCATCAATTGATGCCATATGTAAAGCGGAGTAACCAATTGCTGATCCAATTTCTAAAATATTTTTAGCATTGACTAATCTAATTATTTTCTTTAACAACCATAGACCATCTTCTTTTATTATTGGTACTTTATTGTTAATTGCATATTCAACTAAATCTTGATATAATTCAGGCTCATTTAGTTTTTTTAGATAATCTATCATAATATCACCTATTATTTATTATACCGTATTTGAGCCTATTTTTAAAGTGAATTACCTTAAAATTTATTCTTGACATAAAACATAAAAATTAAACCTAATACCGAAAAAAGGGCCTAAAAAACCCTTTAATTTATCAGAAATTATTCCTATAACACCCACATAGAATCTCCCCTTCCCTGCCCTTTCGTCTTTTCCTTGCTACACATATCGTGTATATCAATTATACACAACACTTTTTGTGGTGTCAAGTGTTTTCTAAACAAAAGCCATACAGAATATATTATAATTTTCATTGAGGTGGCAATATGTCTCAAACATATGGAAAAAACATTAAGAGGTTGCGTACCAGTAAAGGATGGACCCAAAAAGAGCTTGCTAGAAAACTTTACAAAGCCGAAAGTACAATCGGAATGTGGGAACAAGGAAGACGCGAACCTGACTATGAATCTTTAAAAGAGATATCCGCTCTTTTCAATGTACCGGTTGACATCATCATCGGCAACAATTTTTTCAGCGACCTAGACAGTTTTCTTAAGCAACCACTTAACCAAGAACCTATTAATGAGTTAAAAGAAGCCAACCTCGATGAACTCTTAACCTCCTTTAAAATAGTATATCAAGGTCAAACCCTTGATCGAGATGAAATAGACGAAATACTAGATTTTGCAAGATTCAAATTGTCTCAAAGAACAGAAAAGAACTAACTGCACTTTATGTGCAGTTTTTTTCATCAAGAAAAAGGGTTGTAAAAACCCTTTTGTAATTAAGAAAGATTCATAAGATAACGCAATGTATCTTTATATTTACCTATCGAAAAACCTAACTTAGCAAACTCCGCTAATGCTAAGTCATGCAAAAACTCATCATAATGAGTCTTTTGATTAACCATTACCACATTCTTAATAAAGTTAATCTGACGATATTCATTTTCTCCATTTAATTTATTAATTATCATTTCGGTATGATATTGATATTCGGTTTCGTTTTTCTCAAACTCATAATTAATGATTTTGGCATACACTTCTTTTTGATGTCGTGTTTTATCCAACATACCCAAGTTTGTTGCTAAAAGGGCAACACTTCGTGCCGTTAACGGACGCTTCAAGATACATTGAAGAGATCGCAAATAGTTTTGATTATTATAATAAATCTTGGCTAAATAATAACCATATTCATCAAGAATGTTTTCACTATCCAGCAGACTAATCAAACTTTTTAATTCCGCATGAGCTGGATGATATGAACTTCTAGATTCTAATTCTAATTGTTGAAACTTATGAATGATTAAACGTTTGCTGAAAAGTTGGTTATAGTTATTCTTTTCAATATAGTAATAACATTTTCCCATCAAATGATATTTCCCTACTTTATAAAAAATATCAATGGCCAAATCATAAATAGCTTGTTTCAATAATTCATTATCAAACTTTACCGTTTGTAACATCAAAACATAATCAAAAGCTTTTTTACTGTTACCGGTTTTATATAGATATAAGGTCGTTAAATATACAAAATGTAATAGTTCTTGGGTTGTCAAAGCTGTTTTAACTTCATTCAATTTATGAATCAATATCTTTGCTTCTTCATATAAGCCTTCAATAATATTATTGAATAGTAACATTATTTCAACTTCTGTTTCACAATAAGCACCAGTATTGATCGCTTTCTCAATCATTGCTTTAATATCTTTTTTCTTAAAACTAATATATTTTTTGAGCATGTCGTTAAAGATTGAATCGTTTCGTTCTTTCTTTACCTCATCATACTTAATATCAAGATTCTCACATAATGCTCGAAAATACTCATCCGATACTTCTACTGTATTATTCTCAATTTTTGAAAGATAGCTGGGACTGCATACCCCATTTGCTACGTCGTGTAAAGTTCTTTTTTGTTCCAACCTCTTTCTTCTTAAAAATTTAGCGTAACTGTTAGTACCGCCTCCATCTACCCGTTCAAACCTTTCTTTCAGTAGTTGAACAGTCTTGCTGTCAATAATTTCTTTCATTTTCCTTCCTCCTATTATATGTTAGTATGAGTTAACCTTATCATATAGCCACTTTTTAGTAAACTAAAACGTTAAGACAAAATACGTCTTTATTTTAGCAGACTATAAGTAGCGAAAAAAATGTAGTGTTTTTCTCAAAAATAAAAAAGAATCCTTACTTTTAGAAAGTAAAGATTCCATTTTCAAATGATTTTTTCAATTATTAACGAATATTGATATAAATTGTATCTAATAATTCACCTGTTTGATCTTGATTATATTGCCAAAACATAATTCCAGCTAGGTCTCGTGCCTTAACAAATTCACACTTAGCTTTGATAGAGCGTGGATCATCAAAGGTGATAAAAAGATTATCATTTCGAAGATACGGAGCTTGTGCTGCTTCATCAAAATAGTAAGTGATGAGATCAGGATTACTTAAATATTTCTCTTTGATTTCTGTATAGGAAATACTTGTGTAAGTTGACTTTGTTCCATCAGAATAGAAAGAGCGTTGACGACCATAAAAGGTTGCACCGATTACAATTTTTTCAAGTGGCATACCTAATGAATTGTAATGGTTAACCGCATTTTGAACACTATAATTACCTTGCATTGGTGAACTATATAAATTAGTTAAATGCTGTTCATTTTCGGTGTTTGCTGTTACGAAATCATAAGTCATTAGGTGAGCATAATCTAATACTTGACTAATAGCTGGTACGTCAAGGTTTTTAACAATAGTTGGGTCAATTCCTAAAGCTGCAGTTAATAGTAAATTCGGATCAACTTTTACTAGTTCAGCTTTTAACTCTGTTAAGAATAAAGTAAAGTTTTCCTTATCATTCGGTAAAGCATCAGGACCGCTTCCTGGATATTCCCAGTCAACATCAACGCCACTGAAGTGATACTTTTTAACCCCTTCAATAATTGAGTCAATTAATGCTTTTCTGCCATTTGTGGTAGAAACTGCTTGACTAAAGCCTCCCGAAGAACCGCCACCACCAAGTGAAATGACAACTTTAGTTCCTCGTTCTCTTAAACGAATAATTTGCTCAGCATGACGAATAGTACTAAAGTCGATTTTGCCATTTTTTAAATAGGCAAAAGCATAGTTCATTACATCAATCTTGTGGGCTGGAATTTGATCAAATCCTTGTCCCCCCACATAATTATAGGCAAATACTAACTTTTTATTTTTTGGAAGTGGACTTTCCATTGGAATAACAGTTACTTCATTACGGACTGTTTCTGTTTTACCATTTAAACGAATGCGAGCCGTAAGTCTTACTGTTTCAAATTCATAACCTCTGGTAACCTTTCCTTCTCTATTAATTAATTCTTCTCTATTAGAACTCCAAGTAATGGTTGTAGTTGTACCTTCAATGGTAGTTGGAAGTTCAATATCTTCAATCACATATGTAGGAAACAGTTTATTAACATAATCAATTGCTTCTTCCATCGTGTATTCATCAGGATCTCCACCACCAACCGGAGGGGTATTTTCGCCACAACCTGCTAAGAAGATAGTTATACTTAATATAAACAAATTAATTATAAGAAATTTTACGATTTTCATTTCTTTTCCTCCCATAACATTATATAGCCATTTATAATTATATCATCTTTCAACATAAAATGTCATAGGAAAAATTAAATGATTGTGTTAATATTTGCCATAAAAAAGACTGCCAAGGCAGTCTATCGCTTTTGAGCAAACAATAACTCATTTTTTATATCCCATAATTTTTGGGATAAATCAACATAGTAACGATGAGGGTTCTCGAAACGTTTCACTTCTTCCCATAAAGTATCAACTTCTTTTTGGGCATAATCTTTAATTTCTTCAAGTGTTGGAAGTTGATATACTAACTCGCCACCTTTAAAAATTGGAACCAATAATTCACGAGCATAAAAATTAGTTAGAGTTTTCTGTTTCCAAGTTGCAATTGGATCAAAGATTAATAGTGGTTTCGTATCATCGATTACTTCATCATAAACGGTAATTAAATCAGCCAATGCCTTATTGGTTTCACGGTCATAAAGTCGATACACCTTCTTATAATGAGGAGTAGTGATTTTTCCGATATTTTCGCTGATTTTAATCTTAGGAGTAATATTACCTTCTTCATCTTCTACCGCTACTAATTTATACACTCCATCTAAAACAGGGCTACTTTTCGAAGTGATTAAACGTTCACCAACACCAAAAAAGTCAACACTAGCATTTTGTAAAATGAGATCAGTGATCAGATATTCATCTAATGAATTAGAAGCAACAATCTTACAATCTTGAAAACCAGCTTCATCTAACATTTTACGAGCCCGTTTAGATTCATAGGCAATATCACCTGAGTCAATTCTAATTCCTTTTGGTCGATATCCTTTTGGTACTAATACTTCATTAAAAGCTTTGATTGCGTTTGGAATACCGCTTTTTTCAATATTATATGTATCTACTAGTAAGACAGTATTTTCTGGATAAATCTCACAGTATGCCTTAAATGCACTTAACTCATCATCAAACATCTCAACCCAAGAATGGGCCATCGTTCCTGATGATGGAACACCAAAATCGCGATCTGCTAGGGTATTAGAAGAACTATCACATCCTCCAATATAAGCTGCTCTTGCGCCTAAAAGGGCAGATTCTGGACCATGTGCTCGTCTTGCTCCAAATTCAGAAACTACTTTACCTTCGGATGCTCGAACTACTCGATTGGCTTTAGTTGCTATTAATGATTGATAGTTTAACGAAGTCAATACATAAGTTTCAATAAATTGGGCTTCGATCACTGGTGCTCTGACAATCATCATCGGTTCATTAGCAAAGACAACCGTTCCTTCCGGTACAGCATAAATATCTCCAGTGAATTTAAAGTTTTCTAAATACTTTAAAAATTCTTCATTGAATATTTTTTTTGATCTCAAGAATTCGATATCATCGGCAGTAAAATGTATATTTTGAATATATTTAATAACCTCTTCAAGCCCCGCAGCAATCACAAATCCCCCTTGATCTGGGAAAGTGCGAAAGAAGACATCAAAATAGGCAATTTTGTCTTTCATTCCTTTTACGAAATAACCATTGGCCATCGTCAATTCGTAAAAGTCACAAAGCATTGTATAATTAGAACGAATATTTTTCATTAACGATTCACTACTTCTACTTGAATTCCAGCCATTACATCAAGGCATTTATTGTGTAAATCTTCACTAGCGCTAGCTGTGCAACTAGCATCAACGATTACTTTAGTTTCAGGAAGAGCTGCCTTGACAATAACTGCATTCGATAATACACAAATATTTGAAACTAGGCCAACTAATTCTACTTCTTGATAATCTTTATCTTTTAAATAAACACCTAAATCAAGTGAGGCAAAGGTTATTTTTTCAATGGCTTTTATATTTTCCTTATTGTTATTTTCTTTATAAAAAGCGCCAACTTTTCCGTATAGTTCCCAGCCTGGCGAACCTTTAAGACAGTGCTCAATTGGTAAATAACGACCCTCTTGAGTATTTAAATAGTCCGGCTGATGGGTATCAAAAGTAAAGATTATGTCTTGCTTTTCGTCTTGATATTTTTTAATCTTTTGATAAATTCTTTCATCTAGTTCTTCGGCCTTTGAAAATCCTAAACTCCCATCAACAAAGTCTTTTTGAAAGTCAATTACAATTAATAGTTTTTTCATATTACCTCCATAATTTATATTTATTTTCTTATTTTCAAAATATCATAAATATTATATCATTTTTTTACTTTTTTACAATTTTATTGGCTTATGTTTTATTAACACAAACTTTGTGCTATAATTAAGGGTGAGGAAATTAATATGAAAGATTTTAAAACAATAGTCTCAAAAATTAAAGGGGAAAGAACATCAATTGGGACCTTAAACGAAAAAACCTTACATGCAGCAATCAAACATTTTTTAGAACCAGATCAATCATTTCACGAAATACCAATCAATGAGTATATTGCTGATGTAGTAAAAGGAAATCATATTTATGAAATTCAACTTAGAAATTTCAATACTTTACGGAGCAAACTCTCATCATTCTTAAAAGACCATCAAGTCACTATTGTATACCCTTTGGCTGCTGTAAAGTATATTCACTACGTTGATGATAGCGGGGAGATTATCTCGTCTAGAAAATCACCCAAATCGTGTCATCCCCTTGATTGTTCCCATGAACTCTATAAAATAAAACCATTCTTGTCAAACCCTAATTTAAGGATTAAACTTTTACTAATCGAATCATGTGAATATCGTCACAATCACAAACCTAAATATAATGAAACAAATAAAATTGACCAAGTTCCGCTTAAACTAATTGAAGAGATTAATTTGACTTCTCCTTTGGATTATCTAAAAATGTTACCTGATTCACTAAAGGAACCCTTCACCACCAAAGATTTAGCCAAAGAAGCCCGGATTAGGTTAAAGACAGCTCAAGTCTCATCCAATATCCTTTCCCATCTTGGTGTCATCAATAAAATAGGAACTGATAAAAGACTTTATCTTTATAAAAGAGTAACCCCTTAGCTATGGCTAAGGGGTTATTCATAATAAACACTATATTTTCTTAAATCTCTTCGACATTCTAGTTCATTTGGGATAAAACTTTGAAGAAAGCGGTGGAAGTCTTGATTATGACTAGGGAAAAGTAGATGAGACATTTCATGCATTATTACGTATCTAATTAAATAGACTGGCAGATGAATTAATTTATCATTTAAAATAATAGTATTTCGAGTGGGATAGCAACATCCCCAACGTGAACGATAACGCTTCACAAGCAATTTAGGATAACTTTTTAGATAAGGTTCCATTTCTTGAAAACATTTATTAAATATTTCCGAGAATGTCATTTCTACCATATCTTTTATCCAATTCTCAATAATCCTCTTTTTATGATTCAAGTCATCACTACTGGTATAGAGAAATAATTTATCATTCATAATATAAACTTTTTCGTATTTGCTTATAATTACTTCAATTTGATATTTCTTCCCAAGAAATAAATAGTCTTCACCGGTGATAAACTTCCGCTCTAAGGGAATAACTTTTTCCCTTGTTTTTTTAATCCAATCAATGTTTTTTTCCACTACTTGATTGACATCTGAAGCACTCACAATCCTAGGCACTAGAATATTTACTTTGCCGATTGGGTTGATTTTTATCGTTATCTTATTTCTTTTGGATCGTCTAATGGTGTAATCAATCTTATGATTATCAAGAATTTTAATTTTCATAGACTCGGTCAATATATTTTTTTTGGAAAAAATATAATCCTGCAACAACTATGGCAATTAAGATAATAAATGTAACAATGATGACAATCGCAAAATTGAAAAATAGTTCGCCTTGGAGCATATTGATTAAGAAATCATCTGGATCAAAAAAGGCATTTTCAAACTTTTCTTGGTTAGGAAAGATAACCTTATGAAACCAAACAAAGGCCACATCAAAATTCACAGCAGCAAAAGCCCCGGCCATAACGACTAACCCAATGGCTACAGCGGATGCTGTTATAACTGTTCTCATTAGATAACTTTTCAATTCTTTAAAATAATAGACAATATAAATTATTGAAGCAATAAATAGCGCAAGAACAAACCATGCCAATCTTCGAGCTCCAACAAATAAGACTTTGACATCCTCCATATGAATTATGGCCTGCTCAGAGTATACTTCTTTCCCGTTAATTTCGTGTTGCATCGAATCTCGTTTATCTTTTAAATAATCTAACATAATATCGGTTATCTCTGATAGTTCTTCCATTGAATATCCGGTCGCATCATCTGCCTGATAGTTTTCATAATTCATCATATAAAACCATTTGCTCATTGCTATTGGCATCACTGATAAATAGAAAAGCAACAACAGTAATGAAACGGTCGCTACTGCAATCACCGTTTTATGCAATACTTTCATAATCCACCTCTTCTTCTAAATGGTTATCTTGTCGATGTAACTTCCTGATTTGGAAGTTCCAATCATAATTTTTGTACTTAATCGATCTTTAACTTCTTGGACATGGGATATGATACCGATAATCTTTCCTTTGGATTGAATATCGGTTAAAGTTTGAAGGGCACTGTCTAAAGATTCCGAATCAAGTGAACCAAAGCCCTCATCGATAAATATGGTATTTATACTAATTCCACCAGCATTTTGTTGGATAACATCAGAAAGTCCCAAAGCTAAAGCAAGTGAGGCTTTGAACAACTCACCACCTGATAAGGTCTTAACATCACGTTCTCTGCCTGTATAATTATCAAATATATTGATGTCCAATCCTTGTTGAGCTCGTCCTTTAGCCTTCCCTTCACGCTTTTCAAATTGATAGCGCATTCCCGTCATTTCTTTTAGTTTGATATTTGCGCTTTTTAAGATATTATCAAAATAACTAGCTAAAATATATCGTTCAAAACTGATTCGATATTCATTTTGGCCTCGAGCTAAATCATCTAAATTATTAATCATCACAAAGTGATTATTGATCTTTAAAAAATCCTTATATAACTTCTTCAGGTTTTTTAAACCTTCTCTATTATTATTTAATTTTACCCATAGTTCATCCCGTTTTTTATTTACTTCTTCTAGATTTTTTGAATAAACCTCAATCTTTTCATCAAAAACTTTCAAATCAACAACTTCTTTTCCTTTAGTTCTTTTTTCTAAAGTTTCAATGTCTGAAGTTATTTTTCTAATATTTTTATAGTACTCATCTACCTTTTTAACCAAATCTTCCTTGGAGTCTTTATTCTTTTTAGCCGTTTCATATTCTTCTGCACTATCAAAGATTTTCAATATTTCTTCTTTAAGTTTATTTTCTTTTTTGGTTAATTCTTCTTTTTGATTTTGGAGGTTTTCCCTATCTTTTGCTAAACTAATTTTTCCTTGTTTTATAGTGGCTTTTAATCCTGTAGTCTCTTCATTTAGGTCTTGCATACGTTGTTCTTTTATGATTTTGTTACTATTAAGATTCTCAATAAGTTCTTTTAAAATAGTAGCATTTACATAGTATTTTGGAAGTACTCCTCTAACCTTTTCTATTCGTGTTAATAGATTATCCAAGGTTGTTTTTTTGCTGATTTTATTATTATTTATTGTTTGCAACTCGTCTTTTATTGTCTCAATATCTTTTTGAAGATCTTTAATATTTTCTTCGATTATTTTTAATTCTTTCTCTTTTTCTAATATATTATTATACTTTTCAGTTAAAGAGTTAAGATTGATGTTAGTTTGATTAATCAATTCTGCTACTGCTTCTTCACCCTCAATATCTAAATCCAGTTTTGCTTTTTCATCTGAGATTTTTTGGTTTAGACTCTCTTTATTTAATTTTTCTGTATTTAATTTGGCTTTTATTTCATTGTATTTTTCAGATTGCTTCTTAGCTATTTCTTTTTGAATCTCTATTTTTTCTTTTGACACTTCTTCAGATATAATAGCAAGCTGTGGGTGTTCGGTTGAACCACAAACAGGACATGGTTCACCTGGTTTTAAATCAGCTGCTAAAGCACCGGCTTGATATAAGCTATATTTCAGTTCCATCTCTGCTAAATCTCTATTTAGTTCATGATACTTTATTTCCTCAATAATAACTTCTTTATCTAATGCTTTAATCTCTTGTTCTTTTTTAGTTAAAGATTGAATGCTTTTTAAGAACTCATTTAGTTTATCTATTAATTTTTCACATCTAACTTTTTCTTCTAAAATGGTAATTTTTTGATTAATATCTTTAAGATATTCTTGTTTTTTTTCTTCTTTTGCATCCAACAATTTTTCTTTGTCTAGTTTTTCTTTATTTTTTTCTTCATAATTTTCAACTAATTCTTTTAAATCTTTTTTTGATTTTTCAAATTCTTGGAGATTTTGATCATATTCAAAATACTGATTGATATTTTTTTCATGCGTGGATAGGTTCTTTTCTTCCCATTCTTTCTTAATACTATTTAATTCCTCAATAATCTCCAATTTCTCTTTTTCCTTTTTGTTTAAACTATTTTCATTAGTCTCTATTTCTTTTTGATTCTTTTCATAATCTTGACCTAGTTTTTGGATTACTTCAAGTTGTGATTTATAAGCATTTTCAAAAGTTTCAATATATGGAATATTGTCTAATTTTTTTATTAATATTTCATCATTCTTTATCTCAGATTCCATTTGGTTTAATCTAGAAAGTTCATTACGGTAATCTTTTAGTTCAGCTAAATCTTTATTATCTTCCCTAGCTTTTTCTTTTTCAACATTAGTTTTTGTGATTAAATCATTTATTTCAAATATATTTTTATCAAGATCTTCAACTTGGTTATTAGTTTGTTCAATCTCTTTTTCTAAATGATTAAGAAGCGGATCATTTCCCTCCATTGTGGCGATAGCCTCAAAAGGAAGATGTCCCTTTGGTTCATTAAGATTCAAACCATCTACGGTAAGGTCAATCTTTTGACAGATTCGTTCCTTTTCTTTTTGAACTTTTTTTAATTCTTCATTTAAGATGTCCGTGAAACGCTTTAAATCATCTGTGCCAAAGATGACCCGAAATATTTCTTCTCGTTCTTGACTACTCGCAAATAATAGTTCACGAAACTCTCCTTGAGCCAACATAACTATCCGTTTAAACTGGCTTGCGTTTAGTTTTAATATTGATGAAAGTTCTTCATCTACCCTACGAACACCTTCAATAATAGTGCCATCTGGTAATGTTAAATAAGCTTCGCTATATTTTGTAACTAGTTTCCCGTTTCGATCCATTATTTCTTGTTGGGGAAAACGGATTATTTGATAGCGATTATCATTTAATTCAAAAGCAAGTTTAACATAGGTTTTTTCATCCGTCTTACATAAATGACTCCGGTGACCCATTCGATCACGGTAATTACCCGATGGTTGCGAAAATAAAGCAAAGGCAATTGCATCAAAGATAGTTGTCTTACCACTACCGGTTGGTCCAGTAATCAAAAATAACTGACGTTCATTGATTGGAACAAAATCAATCTCGACTTTGCCGGGATAGGGACCAAAAGCGAAAAATTCTAAATTAATTATTCTCATGATTTTCGCCCTCCAATACTTTTTGATAAACATCTTTGATGATGTTCAGTTCTTCATCATTGATACTACGATTGTTTATTTTTTCATAAAACTCTGAGAACAATTCAATGATATCCTTTGACTCAGATTGAGGATCACCAAGATTAAATTCAAGATCTTCTTTCTTTTCTTCATATCTTAATTCAAGGACATTGGGATAACGAGTTCGCACTGAAGCCATCGGTTCATAAACTCTTTCCTCATCAATGAGAATCAATTGAATGAGATCATATTGACCGACCCCTTCAACTCCATTATTAACGATATCCTTTAAATATCCTTTGACCGTTTTCATATCATATAAAGGTTTGATAGGGACTATTTTGTATGTTATCTTTCCTTTTTCAATAAAATCATAAATTACCACACTCTTTTGATGATTCACTTCCGAAAAAGAGTATTTTAGGGGTGAACCAGCATATCGAAATAGTTCAGGTCCGACCTTTTGGGGACCATGAAGATGCCCAAACATAGCTATATCAAATCCCTTTAATAATTTCACATCAAGAAAGTCAGCACCACCAACCGATAGTTGACGTTCTGAATCAGATTCAACCAAATCTTTTTGCATCCCATAAGTATAATAACTGTGGCCCACGAAACAATTACGTTCATCATAGTTTATTAGATTCAAACCCAGCAAGTATTTAAAAGCATCATTGTATGAAGCAAATTTCTGATCGGGATATTTTTCTTTTAAGAAAAAGGAACTTTGATAAGGCCACAGATAAAAATTTATAGGGCCATTATTATCTTCAATGATTATCTTTTCAATCGGCTGAAGAGCAGTTTTAGCATAGTGAATACCAACCTTACGGAACAACTCATTGCCGAAGCCTAAACGTTCATAACTATCGTGGTTACCAGAAACCATAATTATTTGTTTTTTTAAATTTAGGGCGACTTCAGTTAAAAAGAAGTCTAATATTTGGGTAGCTTCTACTCCCGGAATAGCCCGGTCATAGATATCGCCAGCTAAAACAACTGTATCAATATTTTCAGATTTTATTATATCAATGATTTGATTAACCATATCTTTTTGTAATTCAATTAGGCTAAATCCATTGATTGTTCTCCCCAAATGCCAATCAGCAGAATGTAAAATTTTCATATTCTCATCTCCCTTGTTTCTTACTTTTTATTATATCATTAACCTTTTATTAAAGCGAAAAAAAGGTTAATATATTGAAATATTAACCCTTAACAATAACCTTTGGTGCTGTGACATTGCCTGTTATCTTAGATGCGGTTACACTAGTTCCAGCAGTAACCGATCCCTTAACATCATCACAACTAACGTTTGTACCTGCGCTGACATTGCCACCTACTGAATCACAATTAACACTTGTACCCGCAGTTACATCGCCACCCACTGCATCACAGTGGACCGACGTTCCTGCTTCCACATTACCTTCAACTTCATTACAATGAACACTAAGTTGAGAGATGACATCAAGAGCAGGACCGCGATATTCAATTATTACTTTTTCCACATCTTTTGGAGCACTTTTTAAATACTTATGTCCTAAAAAGACTACTACCCTAAGTTTACCATCATCTTCAAAATCAAACTCTTTCATCCTATCCACCTTTATTTCGCAAGATTAAATATTTCTAAAGCTTTAGCTTTATCAACCGTTATAATTGTGGTAATGGCATTTTGACCATTATTAGAGTATTTATTAGCCATTAATTCGAATTGATCAGTGCTAATTCCTAAATCACTGAAACGTGTTGGCATTCCTAATTCTTTAAAATAGTTTTCTAATCGTTCAATCCCGAGCAAGGCTGCTTCTTTTGGAGCAATTGAACGGTCTACTTCTAATACTTGATAGGCCACCTCAGCAAACTTATCTACCGCAGAATGATAGGCAAGTTTCGCCCAGGCAGGAAATAAAATTGATAATCCAGCCGCATGATGAACAAAATCATATGTTCCACTAACCGCATGCCCCAAAGCATGAACAACCATCTTATAGTTTCGACCAACACCGGTTAAACCGTTGTGAGATAAGCTGCTTGCCCACATTAGGTTAGCCCGTGCATTATAATCATTAGGATTTTTCATTACTACCTTTCCAGCTTGATAAACGGTTTTTAATAGTGCTAATGATATATTATCGGTGATCTCAAATCCTTGATCATGAGTGAAGTATCTCTCAAAAGTATGCATCATTATATCAGTAGTCCCACATGCTGTTTGATATGGCGATACTGAATAAGTTAACATTGGATTCATAATCGCAAATAGTGGTCTAATCACATCGGTATTAAACCCTTTTTTAATCATTGTTTCTTCATCAGTCAGCACACAAGAATCACTCATTTCGCTTCCTGATGCGGAAATAGTCAAGATTACCCCAACTGGAATAGTTTGAGTTGGTTTAACCCGTCCCATACTAAATTCCCATGGATCAATGTTGGAAATTGCTGAGACACCGACTGCTTTTGCTGAATCGATTACCGACCCACCGCCTACAGCCAAAATTAAATCTACTTTTTCTTTCTGGCATAAGGCAACTGTTTCCCGAACTAATGATACTTTAGGATTGGGACTAACGCCTCCCATCTCCACAAAGTCCAGTCCTGCTTCTTCTAAAGATTTGACAACCCGGTCATAAAGACCTGTCTTTTTGATTGAACCACCACCATAGTGGAGTAATACTTTTTTATAACCATACTCTTTTATTATTTTACCAACTTCTTTTTCAGTGTCAGGTCCCAAAAATACTTTAGTTGGTGTATTATAGATAAATGTATTCATATTAACAAATCCTTTCTTTTATTTCTTTGAATAGTGTATCTTTTCATGTTCAAGTAATTGAACTTTTAATTCTAATCCCCCAGAATAACCACCAAGTTTCCCATTGGAATTAATAATGCGATGGCAAGGGATGATAATCGGAATTGGATTAAAACCATTGGCTTGTCCAACTGCCCGACAGGCTTTTTCATTTCCGATTGCTCTCGCAATATCTAGATAACTAGCTGTTTTTCCATAGGGAATATTTAAAAGGGCTTGCCAAACTTTCTTTCTAAAAGGGGTACCCTTTGGGGAAAGTGGAAGATTAAATTCCTTTAACTCACCCTTGAAATACAAATCTAGTTGTTCTTTTGCCTTTATCGTTAGGGGTGATTCATTTAAAACTTCATCATTAATCTTTTCATTAAAAAGTAGTTTCGTGATGAATCCATTTTCTTCATAGATATAAATTGGTCCTAGAGGACTATCATATAATGAAACAGCCATTTACTTTCTCCCTTTAAAATAAGTTAAGGCTGTGAAACTCACAGCCTTACTGAAGATTGAATCTTGATCCAATTATGTCTATACAGCTCGGCTTTTCATGTCAATCATTTAAGCCTCATCAATCTTCAATTTATTATATGGATAAAATCCAAAATTTATAACTAAAGATTCTAGAGTTTTTTAAAAATCAATAGTTGTACTCAACAGTTCGCAAGTAACACCCCAAAAAGCATTCCAGTTAGAAGGATAGGCATTAATACCACTTTTATAAACTCTACTTTTTTCCTTCACAATGGTCATTGTCCATTGATTATTGTGAATACTTTCCGCTTCATAAAGAGGCTTCCAATATAAAAGATCAACAAATTGTAACATTGAAAGATACTTTTCAATAGCTTCAACACTTACCTTTTTAAAATCTTTTTTTAAGATTTGATTATTGTAAATCTGCTCATAGAAAACTTCACGATTACTTATGTTGATATCAATAAAAATCTCATTATTAGGTGTGTTACATTTAATAATGATCTTTTTGATTTTTTGATAGGCAATTGCTAAACTGTCTTCTCGGTCCCACTTAGATGAACAGGTTTGACAATGATAGATGGGAAGATTGATTAATTTACCTTCTTCATTAAAGTAATAACCAGTCTCTCCCCCAAAAATGGCTTTCCCATCTTCTACGAGTTTCTTTAAGCCGTTTGATAAACGACCATATACAATATCAATTACGTCATGAGAGCCACAGTCAGGGCATATTTTATATACAATCGACATTATCATTGCTCCTTAATATATTATTTATTATACTATATTTTGTCAAAAAATAAGGCAAAATAGTAAATAAACTTCTGATTTACCTTAAAATTTGTCATATTTTATTAAACAGCGACTTCTTTTCACCTCATTATAATCATATATTATTTTTTCAATTACTATAGTTCTACTTAAAAGAAAAATACTGTAATTAAATTTTTATTTCAAATGGTGCAAAAAAATAAAAAATCCGATTTTAAATCGGATTTTGGTTTACGGAAATATTCTAAAAATTCTAAAGAAACTAAAGACTGGTAAAATACTCAATCCCACTACTTGAGCAATAAAACCAATGAGAGCTCCTAAGCCAGCCTTTTGAGCGTTCTTTGGTTTTGATGTATGCCATATCATATAGATTAATAATCCGATTATCGGAAATAGAAATCCAATAATTCCCCATATAATTGATCCAGTATCATTGATTGATTGTATCTCACTTTTGCTTGAATCATAATGATATGATCGATATGTTATTTGTGATTGGTCTTTTTCTATTGGCCGTGGACGGGCTACCTCTGTTTTACAATATTGACAATAGCGATCTTTTGAATATACCCGTGCTCCACAGTTAGGGCATTTATTCATATAACATACACCTCCGGTTATTACTAAAAGATAAAAGTAAGTGGCATTAGGATAATACCAGATAATGTTGCGATTAAAGCTGACCGGTCAAACCCATATTGACGAGATGATGGAATTAATTCTTCCACCGCAATATAGATCATAATACCAGAAACTAAAGAAAACATTATTCCTAGAATAATATCATTCATAAATGGTTGTAATACTAAGAATGCAATAATCCCACCAATAGGTTCAGCGATTCCAGCAAGGAATGTATACTTTAAGGTTTTCTTCTTACTGCCGGTTGCAAAATAAATTGGTGCTGCGATTGAAATACCTTCAGGAATATTGTGTAATGAAATCGCAACAACAATCGCAAGACCTAAAGTGATATCGCGATAGCTAGCCATAAAGGTGGCAATACCCTCAGGAAAGTTGTGAAGGGCAATAGCTAACATTGATACAAATCCTACTCGCAGTAAGTTTTTATGCGGTTTGTCACCAGTTTCATCATCAAACTCCTCATGCGGAACCAGCATATCTAACAAAGCAGCAATAACAATACCAACTACCATTGCTAGGACAGCAATTAAAGTTCCCCAAAGTTTTCCGACTTCAGCAGCAATTAACTGATGGGCATTAGGAAACAAATCAGCTAAAGAAACTGATAACATTACCCCTGCTGCAAACCCCAAGGAGATTGCGAGCATTTTTCCGTTTTTATTTTTTACATAAAAGATAATTAAGGCACCAATAATCGTAGATAACCCGGCGATTACTGACATTAATAAGGCGCGAATAGCTTCTGTTGTAAACATACCTAACTTCCTTTTCATAAAAATGATCTGATCATTTTGCTTACATTATATAATACTATAATTATTGTTTTTTGTCCATAAAATCATCTTTATTGAATCTCCATATTTCTACAAAAAACTAACTATTAATTTTGACATTTTAAAAATAAAGGTTATAATGGATATAGACAAAAGGATGATTACTTATGAATATATTAAAATCAAAAAAATTAACTAATTTGGGGTTTGACCGTGAATTACCCCCCACTAACAACTTATTAAAACGTATACTGCGAATCTCTCTACCAGCCGCTGCCGAAATTTTCTTAATCGGATTAATAACGATGATTGATACGATGATGGTTGGTAGCCTTGGAAAAGAAGCAATTGCTTCGGTATCAATTACAAATCAACCAGTCTTTATTACCCTAACCTTCTGTATGGGAATTAATGCGGGGGTTATTGCGATAATCTCAAGGCGTCGAGGCGAAAATGACCCGGAAGGTGCAAATCGCGTTCTCCGTCAAGCGTTAGTGGTTGGGACGATTATCTCTTTGATTATCTCATCATTAAGTTACTTTCTAGCCGAACCACTATTATTATTAGCAGGAAGTAAGGCTGATACAATTGATAATTCTATTCTTTATTTTAGAATTGTTTCTACTGCCCTATTCTTTAACTACATTAGATTAATAATTACTTCAGCACTACGTGCTTGTGGAAATACCCAAATTACTTTAATAGTTAATATTGCCGCAAACATAGTCAACATCTTTCTCAATTACTGTTTAATTGGTGGAAACCTGGGTTTTCCTGCCTGGGGAGTAGCCGGGGCTGCTATCGCGACGGTAATTGGAAATTTTGTTGCTTTTGTTATCTCAATTATTGCGATAACCAGAGATACAAGTTTCTTAAGGATTAGACTAAAAGATGATTGGCGTCTTGATAGAAAAACTCTTTCTAATCTCTTCAGTGTTAGTAGCGGGGCCTTTGTTGAACAAATATTCGTTAGAATAGGTTTTTTTATTTCCGCTCGAATTGTCAACGATTTAGGTACCTATTATGTAGCTGTTAATACCATTACTCAAAGTGTAATTAGTTTAAGTTTTAATATTGCTGATGGATTTGCGATTGGAGTATCTAGCTTAGTTGGTCAAAGTTTAGGTGAAAAAAAGCAAGAAGTCGCCTTTGCATATGGACGACTTTCTCAAATATTGGGGATCGGAATTAGTGTGGTTATGCTAGTTGCTACTATTGTGCTGAGGACCCCGCTTGCTAAAGCTTTCTCCGATGAAGCCGATGTAATTAGAGCAGCAACTAAACTATTATTATTTGGCAGTATTGTCATTATTCCTCAAAGTATTCAATGGATTACCACTGGAATATTAAGAGGCTCGGGAGATACCAAGTATACTGCCCGAACCTCAATGATTAGTATTATGATTATAAGACCAGGTCTTAGTTATCTATTTTGTTATCCCCTTGGTCTTGGACTCTACGGAGCATGGTTTGGAATGATTTTAGATCAAACCATTCGTTTTTGCTTCAATAACTATCGATTTGTCAATTTAAGATGGGCTCGCATTGAAGTCTAGCACTCATGGGATTTAGTAAAGTCAACGTTGTTGCAGATGTTAAGGTCTTCTTCTTTAGCTTCTACAACAGTTGTTACTTCATATCTTCTAGGTGGTTTCTTATGTTCAAAGCCAAAGTTACAATCGAAAAATTTCTTTTCACATTTCTCTTTTGGCATTGGACATTCTTGTAAGATCACTTCAAATTCAAAGCAATCACAAGGTTTTAAGAAATCAATGCACGCCTTGAAGATACCATTCTTATAAATAACATGAGTAAGTTTCTTGTTTTCTTTCAAGCATACTTTAGCTGGTGCAGGACAAATAAATGATTTCAAGAAGATTCGAGAGGCAACCCCAGGACCAAAATTGCATATCTTATAGCAGAGGACAATATCATTTGGTTTGCATGGATTTGGACGCTCTACGATTCTTACTTTTACTGCCACATCAGCACAGTCGATTTTAGGCGCACAACAGATTAATGGATGTTTTTCACAATCGTGGAAAGCATCTTTTTCTTTTCCTTCACATTCAGGTCTCTTATATTCAGAAATAATTAAAACTCCTTTCTAATAGCCATGAATTGCATAATGCAAGCTATTTCACTTTTATAATATGAAGTGTCTTAATTAATGGTTGTGTCAAAATATTGCATTAAAGAAAAATGAAAAAAGGCAAAATTAGAATAATTCTAATTTTGCCCTATGCAAAACAATTGTCTAAAGTTTTGTTCTTATTTAGTTTGACATGTGCCTTCGATAAGTCATCTTACCATAAGCAACAATCTTGGCGACGTTGTCTTCCGGTTGCGGTTGTAAAGTCAACATTATTGCAAACATTGAGATCTTGTTCTTTTGCTTCTACAAAAGTAGCAATCTCATATTTTTCATTTCTTTCTTCAAAATGACATTCGCAATTTTTACATTCGATAATCGCAACTTCGATTTCGACACATTCGCACGGTTTAATCTTATCGATGCAATATGTGAAAATGCCGTTCTTATAGTTAAATCGAGCATTGTGTTCATGAGCCTTAACGCAAATCTTCTTTGGTTCTGGGCAAATGAAACTCTTTAGCACAACATTAGTTGCTGTTCCGGCACCTTGATTAGTTACTTGATAGCAAATAACAACTTCAGTCGGTTTGCATGGATTGCATGGCTCTCTTAAAGTTGTGAATGTTTTTACTGCAACATCAACACAATCGATTTTAGGTCGACAGCAGAATTCCATACGAGGTTTACAGTCAGCGTGACGGTCACAACCTTCTTCGAACTTCTCGCAATCATGTCTTTCATGTTTTCTTTCAAAATTCATCTTACTAACTCCTTTCTTAAGCAAATACGCTAGCAAAATAAGTTCTTAACCATACCAAAACAATAACAGTATACCTTAAGCTAGTTTCACCACATAATATGTCAAACAATTTTTATTGTATGTGTAAATGTAATGTAGGCAAATAAAAAAGTAGAAAATCTATTAAATAGACTTTCTACTTATTCTTTTATTTGCTAACGACCACCGGTAACTCTTTAATAAACTCGTATAAAGCTTTAAAATCACCTTGAGGATGGTCAAAAAGGTCAACGTTATGTGGATTAATTATGCAATCGGTTAACAAGAAAGTTTTTATTCCGATGTTGGTTACTATCATATCTTCGTTAACATCATTGCCAACCATCAAGCATTCCTCTGGTTTTTTATTTATCTTTGATAAGATTTCTTCATAATATTTAAGATTTGGTTTGCAGTATGAAGAATTCTCATATGTAGTTACATGAATAAAGTCATCTGGGTTAAGGCCAGCCCACTTAATTCTTTTATAAGTGGCTACTTGAGGAAATAGCGGATTGGTCGCAAGTGCTATCTCATAACCTTTATTTATCAATTCTTCAACACATAATTTTGCTAGTGGGTGTGTTTTAGTTGATTGTTGTACTGCATCAAAATCATTTTGATAAAAATCTAAAAATGTTGATTCTAAAGACTGGTAATCAGCATTAATCAAACCAATGAAGGTTTCCCAAAAAGTAGCCTCATTATTTTGTCTACCATCATTTTTAATCATTGATTCAGTTCCAGCCATTACAGCTTTGATAAATTTTTTGGGATCATATCCCAGTGGAGCAAACTTTTCAGCAAGTTTATGAAAATATATTTTGATAAATATATCTTGATCCATTGGTAACAAGGTACCATCTAAGTCAAATAATATAGTGTTTATTCTAGTATTCATAGCAATACACCTCCGGCCAATAATTACTAAACATTATACTATATAGTCCTCTTTTCGTCAAAAACCCCTATGCTGGAGATGTTTGATCATCTGCATAGTTTTCTTCTTTTCGTTTTTTAATTCTAATAAAGAGTGCTATCGCAAAAAGTACTACAGCAAACATTAGTTGGATAATCATATAAAATACAATATTTTTTAAATTGTCCCAGCTAAAGTTAGTCAAAATAGCAATCCGTTCATTGTTCGCAACATAATAATAATTAGGTAAGATATGAGCAATTGTTAATACTGTTTTTCCTAGTAAAAACTGTGGAACAAAGGCACCTGATAAGAAGGCACTACCAAGCGAGATTACATTGACAACCGCTGCAATAACATTAAAGTTTTTAAATAAGTTGCTAATTAGGAAGGCTAGGGCCAACATTGGTATCATAAAGATAAAAGCATTAATGATAAAGAGTACTCCATTTAGTGAAACCATTCGATTTTTATATAAGAGAAAACTCAGTCCAACAAACACAATAAGTACTATAATTGAAAAGCTAAAATGGGATAAATATAACTGAAAGCTGAACTTGCTTTGAGGATATGGTGATACTAACATTCGGCGTTTTACATCGAGTTGATTAATCCTAAACATAATCAAACAAACAACTGTTATGATTAACGCACAAAGCAAATAAGACAAATAATTATAATAAAACTTCGCAGTGTTTAGTGATTGATCATAGACAATACTACGTGTAGCACTAACCTCTTTTTCTAAATCATTATTAACATGATTGATGATTTCTTCTAGTGAATCATCAGTATAATCTTGATATATTTTAACTCGTTTTAAATACTTGTTTAAAGCTTGAGTAATTGGAACAACAGCTGCTGCATCGGGTACTGATTGTTCGAAAATAGTTACCTCTTCCCCCTTTAAAAATTGTTCGGTAAATCCTTCTGGTACAGTAAATGCAATCATTATTTCCCTAAAATATAAAGCATCAGGAATATCTTCTACTTCCACTTCTTTAAAATAGGCATAGTTTTCTAAGTATTTTTTTAAATTGCTGATAAGGATAGTATCTTCATCATTATTAATAAAGGCCACCGGATTTCTGACCCCTTCAAAATCGACGGTTGGTTCAGCATTACTGCCACCAAAAATCAGAGCAATAAAAACAAAAGCAATCACATATGCTATGATACTTGCCATATTTTTCTTTACAATCTTTAAATATAAACTATACACTTTCATAGCTATCGCTCCTGAAATTGAGGTATGTTCCGGTGATAAAGACAACTGCCATAATAGCAAGTATAATAATATTGGTAACATATCGATCCTTGGTTGGATAATAGTAAAGACTGTATAACCCATCGGTAATAATACTTACTGGATTAATATAACTAAGTATCGGTAATTTCGTACTTACCCAATATTTAATATTAGGATACATCATACCAGATAATGCTCCCCCAAGGATACCAACAACAGTTGTTATCCCAACTTTAACTCCTTCACTAGCCCTTTTGAGGGAAATTCCAATGAAGGCACCGAAAGAAATTCCGGTTATTGATCCTAAGATACATAGCAGAATAATTAGGAAAAAGTCACTTCCGAAATTAATGCCTAAAACTAGTGTTACATAGGCTAAAAAGACCAAAATTTCACTAATATGAATCAAAAATGCACACCCCATATTAATGAGTAAAAGCTTTAATCGTTTGGTTGGACTGACACTAATTCGCATGCCTCTAGGTGATAAATTGGCTTGTACGTTTATAATTTCATTTACTCCCCAATATCCGCCATAAATTAGTGCCATGCCTAGAAGTGAATAAAAATAAGTAAGCATATAGGTTGGAGTGTTAGTTCCTTTATTATCAGCAGTTAAATAATTTGCATTTTTTGATAGATCAGCAATGACCTTATCAATATCTTGAGGGTCAAGGGCATTTATAATTAAGGTGTTTATCATCGACTCTGTTTGCAAGTACTCATCAATAAAGGACTTTAAAATAGTAGCATTAATACCCCCTTCTTTTACTGTTAAATGAAAAACATTATCGGAAGTTATTTCAATATAACCAGTAATTTGATTGTGATCAAGGGCATCTATAAGTATTTCCAAGTTACTACTGTTAACTGAAAACATCTTTTGACCATGGTCAAACTCAACATTTTCTAATAATTCTAAAAAACCAGTAGGATAGTTACTACTCTCAACTACCCCAATTTTTATTGTACTTATCTCAAGATCATAGTTAGCTTTAGCCAAGGTAAAGTTAAAAAATGTTGCTAAGATAATTGGGAAAAAGAGGGTCCAAAATAGTATAGTACGATCTCTTAATAAGCACTTTAATCTAACTTTAAATAGATGCATTACTGATCCCTCAATTCTTTACCAGTAATCTCGAGGAAGACATCATTGAGCGTTGGTAGTTCAGAATAAATTTTTTCATACTCAAGTTGATGTTTATTTAAAATCTCTAAAACAGCAGGGATATTTGTTTTCCCTTTTCCTGATTTAACAACTAACAACTTATCTTTATAGTAAACTTTATTGACATTGTTAATCTTTTGAATCTCTTGAATAATATCCTCATTTGGTTCAGTCAATTCAATTTCAATAGTTTCGCCTAAGTCTATCATCGACTTGATTTCTTCTTTACTTCCTTCAGCAATCACTTTTCCTTTATCCATTATTAAAATATAATCACAAAGGAACTCTACTTCTTCCATGTAGTGTGACGTATAAATAATTGTTGCACCTTCCTGGTTTAACTTCTTAATCCCTTCTAAAATCTTGTTACGGCTTTGAGGGTCAACACCAACGGTTGGTTCATCTAATATGATTAACTTTGGCTTATGGGCGATGCCACAAGCAATATGAAGACGTCTCAGTAATCCACCAGATAATTTGTGGGGATAGAAGTTTCTAAACTCATCAAGAGCGACGAATTGAATCGCTTCTTCTACTAGCTTATGTCTTTCTTCCTTATCAGCAACATATAAGCCACAAAAATAATCAATGTTCTCCCAGACTGTTAAAACATTAAATACTGCAACATTTTGAGTAATAACACCAATGTTTCTTTTAATATCATAGGAAGTTGCTGTCATAGGTTGATTGAAAATTTCGATTGTGCCCTCTTCATATTTTAACAAAGCTAACATACAGTTAATACATGTTGTCTTACCACTGCCATTAGGACCAAGCAAACCAAAAATTTCACCATCACGAACTTGAAAACTTAAATTATTCAAAGCCTTCACTTTATTTTTGTAAGTCTTATGTAGATTTTCAATTTTTACAACCATAATTTACCTCCACTTTTACCTTTTCATTATACTCTTTTTTGAAAAATAATCCAACAAATTATATAAAAAAAGGACGACTTATTTCGTCCTTAACTTTAAATTGTAGGGATTGATATAATTTTATTATCATTCCTCTTTAATATTTTTTTAGCTCCCACCCGTTATCAAAGATAACTTTATTTAATATATTGACCAATATTGCGATATTTTTGATATCGTTTTTTTAATAAACTCTCAATATTTTCATCTTTAAATTCAATAATTTTTTTTATTAATTCTTCTTTTAAGATCGAAAAAGAAAACTCAGGGTTTGTGTGTAATCCCCCCTCTGGTTCAATGATGATTCGATCACATATTTTAAATCCAGATAAATCATCAGCAGTTAAACGCATTGATGCAGCCGCTTTCTTAACCAGGGATGAATCCTTATATAAAATTGAAGCAAATCCTTCAGGAGATAAAATCGAATAGATGGCATTTTCAAACATCCAAATTTCATCACTAACTCCTATAGCTAGTGCACCACCGCTTCCGCCTTCACCTAAGACAATAGATATTAGTGGAGTCTTAAGTTTTGTCATTTCTGCAATATTCTCAGCGATCGCATAGGCTTGTCCTCGCTCTTCGGCACCGATACCGGGATAAGCTCCAGGGGTGTCAATGATTTGAATAACTGGACGCTTAAACTTTTCAGCTTGTTTCATTAATCGCAAGGCTTTTCGATGACCTTCTGGATGGGCCATCCCAAAGTTATGTTTGATTTTATCTTCAAGGTTAACTCCCTTTTCTTGTGCAATAACTGTAACTGGAATCTTATCTAAGAAACCAATCCCACCAACAATACTTGAATCATCTCGATAGAGTCGATCACCATGGAGTTCCACAAAATCATCAATTAAATAATTTATCAGACTTACTGCAGTAGGTCTGTCTTTATGTCTTGCTAGTAGAACCTTATCCCACACTTGTTTTTCAATATTTTTAGTTTCCATTATAAATCTCCCTTTGATGCAAGTTGAGTAAGGTAACCAAGGTGCCTTTTAAGTCTTTTCGGTCCACAATCAAATCAATAAAACCTTTTTCTAACTGGAATTCTACACTTTGAAATCCTTCAGGTAATTCTTGTTGAATTGTTTCTTTAATAACTCTCTTACCAGCAAATCCAATCAATGCGCCTCTTTCAGCAATTATAATATCTCCCAACCCAGCAAAACTAGCTAACACACCCCCAGTGGTAGGATCCGTTAAAACACTAATATACAAAAGACCAGCATCATTATGTTCTTTAATAGCCGCACTTGTTTTCACCATTTGCATTAATGAAAAAATACCTTCTTGCATACGAGCACCACCAGATGCGGTAAAGATAATCAAAGGAAGTTTATGAGTCGTCGCATATTCAGTTAGCAAAGTAACCTTTTCACCTACAACACACCCCATACTTCCCATTATGAAAAAACTATCCAATACACCAAGTGCTACTTTGTGATTACCAATCTCCCCTTCCCCACAAGCAAAAGCTTCTAATTCATTATTTTCGTTTTGAGCTTCTTTTATTTTTTGATCGTATTCAGGAAATTCTAAGGGGTTTGCAGATTCCAAATCTGGATATAATTCGATAAAGGTATCTTTATCACATACCATACTTATCCGTTCTCGAGCATTAAGTCGGTAATGATAGCCACACCTCGGACAAACATGTAAATTATCCAGGAAATCTTTTCGTTCTATCATACCATCACAATTCTTACACATTATATTTTTATTATAGTTTTCAGTTTTAGCGTATTGGTCATCAAACAAATCACTTTTCACAATAATCAACCCTTACCATATTTTCTAATTCTGTATCAAAGGTGGTGGTATTTTTCTTTAAATATGTTTTTCTATATAATCAACAATATCTTTAACTTTTCTAAAGTTTTGAGCTTGTTCATCAGAAATGGATAATTCAAACTCATCTTCTAGTGTCATAATTAATTCAACGGCATCTAAAGAGTCAGCGCCTAAATCAGCCTGTAAATCTGTTTCTAAGGTAATCTTATTTTCAGGGACGTTTAATTCTTTAACAATTATATTTACAACTTTTTTATAAATCATCTTTATATTCCTCCTCGGTTAATATTTACTTTTAAAGTAATCTGAGATATTTTCTAATGATTTTAGAAGAACTTCATCTTCATCTATATTCAAATCTTCAAAAATCTCATCGATCATTTCATTATGAAAAAGATCATGTTCTTTTAAGACCTCATGAGCACTATCAGTTAGTCTTATCAATACTTTTCGACGGTCCGATTCTTCTTGGTATCTTTCAACAAACTTTTTAGCGACCAATCGATCAATAGCAGTTGTAAGAGTTCCCGTAGTGATTCTCAATTTGCTTGCTATATTACTCATTGTTGGTTCCTTGGCGCTCCTAACAGCTTCTAAAATATGAACTTCCTTCATTGAAAGTTTAATACCTCGAGACCGTAAAACTTCTTCTTCAATGCTTAAAATGTTATTAAAGACATCAACCAATAATTCATTGATGAGAGTCTTTGATTTGCTCATTATGTCACCTCCTACTTTATTTTAATGTATCCTAGTCCTATTGCTCCTGGTCCAGCATGAGCACCAACTACTGGAGTTAACGGATAGATTGGTACTTCATTAATATAAGGATATTGTTGCTTTATTTCATTAGCAATTTCTACAGCCTCTTCATAATTGATAGTGTAAATAATAAATGGTTCAATTTTAATATCTTTTGTCTCTTCAAAATAACGTTGTTTTAGTTTATTCATCGCTTTTGAAGACGTGCGAATTTTTTCAATTACTTCTACCTTACCCTCTGGTGATATCCAAAGTGTCGGTTTTATTTTAAGTAAATTACCAATAAAACCAGCAGCACCACTTAAACGGCCATTCTTGACTAAATACTTGAGGGTACCTACACTAAAGTAAATACGCGAATTATCTCTAATATACTCTAAATGACTTAAGATATCAGCCACACTTTTCTTTTCCTCGGCCATCTTAAATGCATCAAGAGCCATTCTAGCTTCTGGATAAGAAACTGATTTTGAATCAAATACATGCACTTTTAACTTTTTAACCGTATCGGCAGCTAATAAAGCGTTTTGATAAGTGCCGCTTAAAAATGATGAAATGGTAATAACTATTACATCAGTATAACCTTCAGATTCTAATTGCTTATATACTGTTCCCATTTTTCCGGTTGATGTTTGAGATGTTTTTACATTAGTATTGGGATTATCTAATAATCTTTGGTAAAAGGCATCAGCTTCAATATCTACATAATCTTCATACTCATCCTCGTCTACATAAAGCATTGAACGAAATACATCTATTTTTTTACCGTGTTTGATATAATCAATTCCTGAGTTACCACATACGATAACCGCTATTTTTTCTTGCATTTTTATTTTCCTCCTTAAATACTTTGTATATCAAAATATTTGACATGCTAAATATTATCACAGTATTAAATAAAATGCAAGGGAAATAAATATAAAACGTAATTTTTATGATTATTTTTGGTTATCAGTAACCCTATATTAATATAATACACTTTTGGTGCTTTTTGTCAAACAATATTAAATACATTTTCAGTTTTAAGTTGAAAAATGATTAGATAGATAATTGTTATAATAAATAAGAATATGGAAACTATATAATTAATATTTTTAAAAAACTAATCAAAGGTGGTGAAATTATTAAATCAATCAAAGATAAAGTAGCAATTATTACAGGTGCTGCAATGGGGATGGGAGCATCCACCGCTGAAGTCTTCGCAAGAGCAGGAGCAAAAGTTGTTGTCGTTGACTTTAACACTGAGCTAGGTCAATTACAAGCAGACAAGATCAATGAAAGTGGTGGCGATGCTCTGTTTGTTTATGCTGATATTTCCAAAGAAAAAGATATCGAGGCGATGGTTAGAAAAACTGTAGAAAAATATGGACGATTGGATATCGCTATTAACAATGCAGCACGAAAACCCGATGCCAAACCAATTCATGAAATGGATGAAAAAGAATTTGAAGAATTGATTGGGGTTGATTTAAAAGGGGTAGCCCTTTGCATGAAACACGAAATAAAGCAATTACTTAAGCAAAATGAAGGTGGATCAATTATAAATATCTCATCTGTTAGTGGTATTCGTCCGCAACCTTCTAATCCAATTTATGTTGCTGCAAAACATGGGGTCATTGGTCTAACTAAATATGGTTCACTTGAATATTCTAAGTATAATATTAGAGTCAATGCTATTGCTCCTGGGGCGGTAGATACTCCTATGTTAAGAACTGCTCTTAAAGAGTTTAATTTAGATCCAGTTACCTATGCTAAAAAGCTCAGCACTTTTGGTCGGTTTGCTGAAGCTGAAGAAATTGCTAATGTAAGTTTATGGTTAGCTTCCGATCTTGCATCTTATGTTACTGGTGCTATCATTACAGTTGACGGAGGATATACCGCAATGTAATTATAATCTTTATCAAAAAGAATCACCCGCAAGTGATTCTTTTATTCTTATTACAGGTGTTTACTATTAGGAATATAATTGCGTCTAATTCTACTGATTAAATCAATGCGTTCTTCTGCCAATTTGATGGCAGCAATCTGGGTATTAACATTGTGTGCTTTCGCATAAGCAAAAACACGTAAAAGTCTTTCATATATTTCTTTTACAATTTGCATGGCTCGCTCTTGATTGTATGGCGGATAAAATTCTTGGTAAACATTTATGACTCCACCTGCATTTATTACAAAGTCAGGCGCATATAAAATTCCTAAGGTTTTTAACATATTACCGTGAACTTCATCATCGAGTAAAACATTATTGGCCGCCCCCGCAATAATCTCACATTTAAGTTTAGGAATAGTTTCATCATTTAGGATGGCTCCCCCAGCATTTGGGGAGAATATATCACACTCTACCTGATAAATATCGTCAGGGTGTACTGTTTCTGCGTTCCACTCTTTAACAGTTCGACTCACCTTTTCTCGATCAATATCAGTTACAATAAGTTTAGCACCTTCGCTTATTAAATATTCTCCAAGACTATAGCCTACTGCCCCTAATCCTTGCAATGCGATAGTTTTACCAGTCAAACTATCATCTCCCCATTTCTCTTTAGCACATGCTTTGATTCCCCAATATACCCCATAGGCAGTCATTGGAGCAGGATTACCAGACATACTAGCCCGGCCATTGACAAAGTTAGTTTCCATACCCATATATTCCACATCTTTTTCATTGATGTTCATATCTTCTCCAGTATAGAAACGCCCATTTAGAACATTAATATAGCGACCATAGGCTCTAAAATATGCTTCACTCTTGACTTTGCTTGGATCTCCTAATAAAACTGATTTACCTCCACCACAGTTAAGATCAGCGGCAGCAGCTTTATATGTCATCGCTTGAGATAAGCGGAGCACATCAAATAAGGCCTCTTCTTCAGTTTCGTAGTTATAAAGTCTTGTTCCGCCAAGTGCAGGACCTAGGTTGGTATTATGGATGGCGGTTATCCCTTTTAAACCGGTTTCTTTATCATAAAAATAAATTAGCTGTTCGTGACCATACTTTTTCATTAATTCAAAGATTTTCATATGCAACTGCTCCTTTCACCATTCATTATATATACAAATGATGAATTAGTCAATTATTACCATACATAGTTATAAAGAAAAGCAGTTACACATCTCGGTATAACTGCTTTTATAATTATTCAAAAATGAGTTCTAATTCTATGCGTGCTACTTTACTTATCGTCTCGTGGATTGAACAGTGTTTTGCCGCAAGTTCTGCGCTTTTTCTAAATTGCGCTTCATTGCTTGGATTTTTTATTGTGAATTTTATTTTAGCGTATTCAAGTGTTGGAGGAACTTCCTCTCTTTTGATACCGCTTATCTCAATATCAGCACCATCAAAGGACAATCTCTTCTTTTTAACAATTGTGATAAATGTTGCATAAAAACATGATCCAAGGGCTCCAAACAATAAATGGTATGGCCTGAACCCATTTTCAACATTACCAATCATAAGTTCTCCCGTTGGTGATTGCATTTTTCCTTCAAATTCACTATTAAAGGTTAATTGAACATTATCAACAGCCATCTTAACACTCCTTCTTATTTTTAATTAGGTTTTCGCGATAGTCTTTAATATTTAATGTTTTAATCAAAGCATCAATAACCTGAGCTATATACTTATCATTTTTAAATGTTGTATCTCTTAATTGCTTCAAGTTACTTATGTTGACATCTAATTTGCTATCTAATGCAAATTTTGGTGCATAGTTTTTTATTTTATTTGAAACTTCTTCAGTAATCTCATCTTTAGTTTTTAAAGGACTAATAGCCTGGTCATATTGATGGATTATCTCTAGCATTGCCATTGTCTTATCATCTTTTAATAATTGTCTAGTAGAAAATAAAATTGAACCCAAACCACCTGCATTATTTATTAATTCCATTTGTTCAAAATGAGTTTCATATGTTCCACTAAAGATAATTGATCCCAATCCTTGAAGATTAAAGGCTTTACCGTCAACAAGTGTTTCTGTAACATCATATGACTTTTGGACTATTGAATGATCGGTTGAATAGGCCATTGGTGAGATAAAATCAAACCATTCTTTCTGACACCAATCAGCCCAGTCTTGACAAACAGTAGTAATACTAGATTCAGGATTATTAAAGACTGCTGCTGAAAATGGTAAGTTCGGCTTTAATGAACGTACTAATGAATATAGCTTTTCAACTACTTGATTTATCAATTCCGTTCTATAGGATATCCATTTCTTTTTAAGATCAATATTATCGATAATTTCTTTCTTCAAATCACCATCAAATTGATATTGTTCTTTAAATCCTTTTAGGGCATTTTCGGTATAACCAAAGTCACTTATATCTTCAACTTTGCTTACGCTCATTATGTTAGAAACTGGATAACGAATGGCATCAAGTTCAATACCATCAAAATCATAATTATTTAATAATTCTTCATATAAACGAAGGATATAATCAACAACTTCTTCATTGCTTGGGTCAAGCCACATCAATTCGCCATATTTTCCTGAAAGTCCATATTCATTGTGATATCCCCTTGCTAACCATTCCAATTTAATCGCTTGTGGTAAACTTTCATTAACAGTAGACTTATAATTACTTCCAGCCCGCATCGTTGTTGTCCAGGCATGGACATCCAATCCTCGCTTATGGGCCTCACCGATAAAACACTTCAAATAATCATTTCCATATTCAGGCCCATAGTAGTGATCTTTATAATCGGGATGAATAGTACCAACTTTAGATGGATAGATGGTATAAGCGTTAACTGTAGTTTCAATTAAAATGGTATTAAAACCAAGTCCTCTGACGTCATCTAATGCCGCTTGTATACCTTTTAAGGTATTTTCATCATATCTATTCCCATCAAAGCCAAAACGAGGTATTAATGCTTTTGGCATATGCCAAATACCTCTCATTTCAATTCCTCGTGACCTATAAGTCTTAAACCGTGTAAGTTCTTCTTTAGTAAATAAACTCATAAATGCAACTCCTTCTCTGTTAGTTATTTCTCTACCCTTTTCATATAAGTTAATTATAGCGACAATAGGATTAAAAAGCAACCAAACAGCAATACTACCGAAATAAGAAAAGATTCCCTCATAGGAACCTTTAGTTTTCCAGTCTTTCAATAAGTTTTGATACCGCTCTTTCTAGATCTTGAGAGGCTCTAGGTTTTATTTGTTCAAATGGTAAATGGTCACAATTACATTCAATAATTTCAGTTACTCCTTCTTCATAGGCACCTTCAGCACCTTCACCAATTGTACCAACAACAGCGAAAACTTTTTTGTCTTGTTTTTTCGCTCGTCGGGCTACTCCAATCACAACTTTTCCACGAAGTGACTGGTAATCGATCTTTCCTTCTCCGGTAATTATGTAATCAGCGTCTTTAATAATATTATCAAAATCAGTAATATCAAGAACCGTTTCAATTCCCATTTGAATCTTAGAGTTTAAGAAAACACGCATTCCATAGCCCATGCCTCCAGCGGCTCCTGCTCCTTTAAAATCCCAGTCCTTAAATCCTAACCTTTTTTCGACCACTTCTGCTAGTGATCTTAGGTTTTGATCTAAAAAGTTAACCATTTGGGGAGATGCACCTTTTTGAGGACCATAGACATAAGCAGCGCCGTTTTCACCATATAGTGGGTTTTCAATATCACACATGGTGATTATCTCAATATCTTTTAAGCGGTGATCAATTTTAGTCATATCGATATCAGCTATCGCTGCTAAATTACCGCCTACTGGAATAAAACTCTCTCCATTTTTATTTCTAAATACCACTCCCAATGATGCAGCACATCCTGTTCCACCATCATTGGTACAACTACCACCAAGACCAATAATAATCTTTTTAACGCCTCTGTTTAAAGCATCCTTAATTAACTCTCCAACCCCAAAGGTTGTCGTCTTGGATGGATCTTTGCGGTCCTCAACAAGGGGGAGCCCAGCACATGCTGCCATCTCAATGACAGCACATTCACCATTATCAATAATCCCATAAAAAGAATCTATTTTATCAAAATAAGGTCCACTTACCTTAACATTGATAATCTCGCCACCAACAGCTTGAATGAAAGCATCAACACTTCCTTCACCACCATCAGCAACTGGTATCTTGATGATGTTTGCATTTTTATATTTTTTTAAAATGCCTTTTTCGATAATATCACAGACCTTAGTACTAGATAAAGTACCTTTAAAAGAGTCTGGTATTAAAACAAACTTTTTCATTTATATACCTGCTTCTATCAAATATCCTTATAATAAAATTAAACTTAAGATTAATATTCCAATAATTGATCCTATACCCGCAACTAAAGTACCTAGTGTTTGGGTTTTATATCCCTGAGCCGGAGTCATCCGGCCGATATTAGTCACCACCCAGAAATAACTGTCATTGGCATGCGATACCGTCATCGCACCAGCACCAATGGCCATTACCACTAATGCGGCAGCAAGTGGAGTGGTGAATCCTAAAACACTCATCACTGATGCTTCCTCAAAATATAATCCCATCATTGCGGCAGTGGTAGTGATGGCTACTGTCGACGAACCTTGAGCTATCTTCAAGATAGCAGCAATAACAAATGGGAAAAGGATACCTAGAGTTGTTAAGACCTTCGCATTTTCTTTTACAAAGTCTACTACTCCAGCAACCGAAATAACTCGTCCAAGGACCCCACCAGCAGCAGTAATAAACAGTATCGGACCAACAATTTTTAAGTTTTCATTGGTAATTGGATTAAAGTCGTTCTCATTGGTAATTGGATTAAAGTCTTTCAACTTACCGGTAACACATAGTAAAATAACTCCGAAAATCAGACCAATAAATAGAGCAATAATTGGAGCCCCGATAAAGTTCCAAAACGGTGCGGACGCCCATCCAGTTAAATTAGCCACGGTTCCCATCGCCATACAAAGAATCGGGACAACAATCGGCGCAAAAGATAACCAACCATTTGGAATTTTGCCGTATTCATTTTTGAGAGAATCAAATGCATCTCTTGTCTTATCTAATATGTTTTCATCACCATCAGTAAATTCAGCTTCATCTTCAATAGTTTTAACTTTTTTTCCAATATAAATAGCAAAA
>FZPS01000099.1_pt146 | contig 53568 bp, 29 predicted proteins | sample 1817821 | NCBI WGS metagenome assembly FZPS01 (sample SAMEA104158645, study PRJEB21678) | metagenome | place: Germany | collected 2015-04-21 | reverse complement strand
AAGATTAATCATGGTACTGTAGGCTGCTGTTTAATCAAAATTTAGCTTTTATGCGCCCTATGTTATGGGTTAATTAATAACGGCACAGCTGATTTTAGCTTTAATAATCACACAGGCTGCTAGCAGCTACGGTATAGAAAAGAGTTTGATAAATGTCAACGGCCAATTGAGAATCGGCATTTTTGGCCATGAAAAGTAGACCACTAGATTATGGAATTAAGATGTTTCATCACCTCCCTGAGGATGTCTAGGCGGTATCAACCTATTCCGGATGCGGTAGCTGTCACCCCGCATGGTGATAACATGAGCGTGGTGAAGCAGGCGATCCAGGAGGGCGGCTGCAGTACCGGGACTGGCGAAGAGGGGCCCCCATTCGGCAAAGTCAAGATTGCTGGTTACGATTAAAGAGACCCGCTCATAGGCTTTGTTTACCAGCTGGAATAGATGGTCGGATGCTGTCTTGTCCAGAGTTAGGTAGCCCACTTCGTCTAAAATGATCAGGTCGTTTCGAAGGAGGCTACGCATATACTGGGACAGGCTGTTGTCCGCCAAGCAGGCATACATTCTGGTCGCCAGGTCATCCATAGTGATAAACAAAGCGCTGTAGCCGGCACTGACGGCCTCTACGCCCAAGGTAATGGCCAGATGCGACTTGCCTACCCCCGGAGGTCCCAGAAGAATCAGGTTTTCTTTAGCCTGGATAAACTCCAATGAGGCAAGATCCCGTATAGTCTGCTGGCTTACCGAGGTCTGGAACGTAAAGTCGAACTGATCCAGGGTGCGGTAAGCGGGGAAGCGAGCCGCTTTGAGGCGGCGTTCTGCCTGGGTGGCCTCCCGGCCTTTGATTTCCTGCTCAACCAGGTACGCCAGAAAGTCCAGGTATGACGGCTCTTCCTGCAAAGCCAGCTGGTTTATCTCCTCCAACATATCCCTGATATGCTTAAGTTTTAGTCTCTTTAGCCCCTGCGCCAGGTGTTCCATGTCGGCGGCGCCGATGGTGCGGATCATTTAAAATACCCCCCCGCCGACTGGTAGTAGGCGAGATCGCGCTTTTCTACCTGTACGTTTAAGCTGGCGTCGAGGGGTACCGGTGCCCCGGGCAGCGACGGCAGGCTCTGTGGTGATTTTTCGTGGTGCTGCAGAATGCGTTTTAATGTACCGTATCCAAAAGCCCCGTAATCCAATGCGCGTTGCATGGCCCAACTAAAAGCTTCCGGGGTATGCGAATTTTTTAAATCTATGATCTGTTCCATCTGGTTTCTAAGTGTGCCCACCCCGCTACGGCTTAAGCCTTGCAGATAATCAGCTGCCTGGGGGGCTAACGATTCAAATTTAGCCTGCAGGGGGTTAGAGGGCGCACTACGGGCCTGGGCCCGCTGGTGTTCGGGGTAATGCTCGTCTTTAACAACCCGGTTCCCCTTTCCCGCAACCAGCGGTATTACTTCACCGCTGCCGTGACCTTCTAAAAGCTCCAGGTGGCGCTCATAGCGGCGGTAGCATATCTTCTTACGTGCCCACTTGGCCGGCACAGAATACTGGTTCCCCGCCACCGAGATGAGGCTGTCCCGGGTAACTTTTCGCTCCTCGACCACATAGGGTAAAGACGATACCGCCGGCAGCGGTTTGAAATACCGCTTTTCTTCTTCCAGCTGCTCAAACGGCACCAGGCCCGTTGTGCCGTGCACCCGCCGGTTAGCCTGGTTATGACACCAGTCAAACGCTTTTTGGTTTAAGTCTTCGAAACCGTCATAGTGCAGGCCGTAAAAAAATCCACTCCTGACATATTTGACTTTCGATTCGACTTTCCCCTTTGATTCGGGGTCGCTCACCCAGCAGGCCCGGGGGGTAAAGTTGTAGTTAAGAGCCATTTGTAGCAGGTCTTTGTTAAACCTGACAATATTGCCAACCCTTTCGGACACGGCTGTCTTGGCATTGTCAAAGAGCACTTCTAGGGGGATACCGCCTATGTATTCAAACGCCCGGTGCAGGCAGGACAAAAAGGTTACCGTGTCCAGGCTGATCACAAATTCTACGTAGCTTACCCTGGACCAGGCCAGGGTAAATACAAAGGCGTAAAGTTTGTACCTTCTTCCGTCAATGACAATGGTGCCGAAGCTGCCCCAGTCAACCTGGGCCTGTTCGCCGGGCAGGGTGTTCACCGGCTTGTACTCCCGAAAAAACCGGGGGCGAACCTCTTGCAGGTAGCGACGGACAGTACGTTCAGAACCGCTGTAGCCCTGCTTTTCAATCTCTTTAAAAATCCGATACGCAGTCAATTCAGGATACTTTTCTAACCGCTCTGTGATATACTTTACGAAAGGATCTATGAGCAATGCCCTTTGGCTGTAGCGCGGTTGCTCGAAACATATACGGCCTTCCCAGTACTTACGAACGGTGTCCCTGCTGATTCCGAGTCTCCTTGCTACTGCCCGTTTTGATAACCCTTGTTCTTTTAAACGCCTGATCTCTACCATTGTTGCCACCTCCGTCAAGCTTGGCTCACTCCCTCGTCCCTGGTTTGGTGATGCTTACCAGGTAAATACGAGAGAGTGAGCCTTAATTTCCTGCTTAACAATCCAAAGGTGGCCTAACTTTCGTGGCCATTTATGCTGATTTTAACATGGCCAATGACAATAAAAAAGAGAATTGATTAAAAAGAGCTTAGGCTGCTCTTCTTAATGATTAGACTACTTTATATGGGTGATAGGTGTTCAAAAGTACAACACCTTAAACGGGGGTGGCTTTTTTGTTAATAGTTCAAGAAGAAAGGGGGTATCCGGGTTGTCTCGTAAAAAACAACTAAAAATCAGACTTATAAAAGTTTCAGAGAAAGAAAATCCGGCTAAAAAAAACCTAATAATTGACTTAGCTTCTGAAATTCTTTTTGATTATTTGTTATCAAAAGGAATTATCTCGGTTGATGAAGACAAAAAAGATAAAGGAGATAATCAACAAGCCCCCAATGGGTCGGACAATGAATGAAAACTTAACCGTTCGCCACTTGTGCGATCGTCAAGAAAAAATTGATCCACCCGCCAGAAAAAAATTGATCCACTAACGCCAGGAAAAAAGTGATCCACTTTAAAGAATGCGCCAGGAAAAAGTTGATCCACGTACCGGTTGACGAGATCCCCCCTCCGGGGTAATCGAAGGAGGGCGTAGCCCGAGTGAGATTACCCCGGAGGCTGCTTCAAGGTATTTTCTTTCATCGTCTGTTCCAAGCGGTAAGATAACCGCTACATGATCTATTGAGCTTTTTCAAGCTCTACCCCCCGATTCGTCAGATATTCTACCAAGTCCTTCTCCGAAGGGAAATGTTTTTCAGCCAGTGCAAGATGCTCGTTGATCAGCGCGAGGCTATGTCCCGTAACCTGGCGCATTAACTTAGGCGGCATCTTAAAGTAGCGCAATACCAGCACACGGTCAAAGAGCCGTAAGTAATTATCCACCGCTTCCGGGGTATGGAAGATACGCCGGGCGATCTGCTGGGTGCTTAAACCCTCTAGCGACATTTCCACCACGATGGTCTTGTGGGTCAGGGTGCGGCCCATGTCCAACACCGTGCCGGCGGTGGGCAGTAGTACCCCGAAATGCTCCTGGTAGGCGGCAAGCAGCTGCCTTAATGTGGCGCCGTTTAAGTTGAGCAAAAGTTCCAGGTCCAGCATGGTGAGCACCCCATCCTGCCGCCAGGCTTCCGCGGTTAAGCGCTCGATTTGCCGCACTTTTAGGTTTTTGAGCTCACCGCGGGTCTGGAAGCCCATGTTCTGCTCATCTAAGGTAAGCAGCGTGAGTACCACCGGCACCAGCAGCCGGCCTTGGCCCCTTTTCAGGCGGCGGGTGCTGTAGGCCAGCCATACCACCTGGCCGGGCTTTAGCTCTTGCGTTTTCGGGCAGCACCACTGGCGGACCTGGGCAGCCTTTTGGGCCATGGCCTTAGCCAGGGCGGGCTTGCACCCGTATTCTTCGGCCAGGTATACTGAAACGGGTTTCAAGAGGTCATCGGGCAAGGTTACATCTTCCAGCGGCCTGGGACTTAAGTCTAAAGACTCTACGTTTAAAGGCTCGATTGGGAGGAACTCCTTGCCGCCGCGTTTACCTGCCAGCTCTTTTTGATCGGTCCAGCGCCACAGCCTTTCAAAGTCGAAGCTTTCATCGTAAAGAAGGCAGGCCGAAAGCTGCTCATACTCCAGGTGCCGGCGCACCGCAGAAGGCTTAAAGCCGTCCGCCAGTTTCCGGCTCCAGTGGGGTGTTAGAAGCGGTACAGGTACGCGCTCTCCTTCAATTTCTAAGAGCAGCTGGCCGGGGCTAAGCCTCGTTGAACCGGAACTGCCCTCATGTTCGGCCAACACCTCGTTGACCTTTTCCACCACCGCTTCGGCCAAATGGGAGCGGGGCGCCAATTCAAAGAGCTGCTTTAAATGGGACACTTGCACTAGCCTGACATCTCGGGCTGGAAGGGCGGCAAAGCGGTTTTGACCACCCTTCACAGCACTCATAAAGCTCACCTCCCGTTTTTTTTTGGATCCCCCGTCTCCACCATCCGCCTGACCTTGGCCATGCGGAAAGCGAAATCCGGATGGTTGAAACGCTCATAAAGATTTAAGTATTTGGTTACGACCCGCCTGGACATGGCCAGCGCCTGGCGCATGGCCGGAAGCGGCATGCCGCGCTCGGCTAAGCAGACCACGCGGGAGAAATCAAAGAGATAACGCTCGATGCTGTCGTAACTGTGACCGGTCCTTCTTTTGATCTCGGTCTCGGTGTAGCCGTCCATATACAGGGCAACGATCTTTTCGGCATGGCTTAAAGTTGAGCCCATGTCGGCCACCCTGCCCCGGGTAGGCAAGATCACTTGGTCATGCTTCTTCATGGTGTTTTGCACCGCGTCGGTGGATATGCCTAAAAGATGCGCCAGATCCGGCAGGCTTAGGGCCACCCCTTGTTCGTAGGACTGGGTGCACAACCTTTCTAAACGCTTCCACTTAAGCTCCTGCGGGCTGGTCCGTTTAATGGCTCCCCAGTCGTCGGCGGTGACGTAGTCTAAGGCCACCAGGTGAAGCTTGGCTTCACTTAGGCTGCGCCCCGGGGGCTCGTCCGCCGCCACGCCGAAGGTGATGATCTGGCCCCACTTACGCCCCAGGTTTTTAAAGCGCACCGCCAGGTCCCTTAGCTCCTGCATAAAGGTGCGCACCGCCGCCGGGGTGTAGCCGTGCTCTTCTAAAAGCTTCTGTGTGAGGCGGTCTTCTTCATCCGCTGGCGCCTCAACCGTTGTGGCTGCTTTCGGTTTACCCAGGCGCTCTCTTGCCGCCCGGTGGTCCCGGTAGGTTTTAAACAGCTCCTGCCAGCCTGATACCAGGTGGACCGGGAAACCGCAATACCCGGATACCACTTCCGCGCTTTCCTCACATCTAGCGGCCGCGTCCTGAAAGCCCCGCCACCAGCAGTCCCAGGTAAGCCGGCTTACCGCCAATTCCCGGCGGATCAAGGTGAGATCTTCACCTTTTAAATACCGCTCCACGGCTAAAACCGCCCGAGGAAAAAGCATCTGCTCCCGGGTGGCCCGGGTAAGCCCCGCCAGCGGCAAAAGCGCGCCCTGCTGCCACAAAGGCTTTAGGCGGTCCCGCAGCGCGACCAGCGTCAGTGGCATCAAAAGGCACAGTCTTTGGCCGTCTAACAAAGCGCCCTGCTCGTAGGCTTCTTCGATCATCCTGGCGAGCCGTCCCTGCTGCATAACCCGGGTGCCGAACTCTTCTACAAGGCTTGCGTCTTCCTCGACCACCACAGTCAATTTAACCAGCTTCTCCGGCTGGTCTTGCCGGGCCCGCCTAAAGTGGCTGTTTAGCCCGTCGATGCAGGGAAGCTCAATCTGGCCCGGTGCTAAGTCCATCAGGCCGCGCTCCAAAAAGCGCATGGCATCTGAGGCCACAAGCCAGGCCTCATCCGGCGAAATCTCTCGCCTGGCCCGTATTTCACTGGCCAGGTGGGTCATCAGCGATTTTGCCTGCACAGAGGCCGCCTGGCTGCGGATGCGCTGCCGGTAGACAACAGGACGTCCCACACCACCACCTCCTTGCCGTCCTCACTACCGACAGTATTACAACGGACACCGGCGCATTTCCTGCCGTTAATGGCTGTGGATATGCCGTTCGTGTGGATTTGTGGATAACCCCCAGGGGCAGGGTTACCCACAAGCTCCATACTCACTTGGACAACGCAAAAGCGGCGTTGCCCACATAACCACAGCCACCACTGCCTATCTATATATTTTTAAAAGATTAAAAACGTCCAACCCAAGATGTTGGATCATATGGCGGTTGATGAAGATACTCCAGGTTGGTAAAGGACGTCCACGGGATGGAGGTAAATTCGCCAATCCGGTTCAGGTTTAAGTCCAACCTCTTTAGTCCGGTCAGATCTCTGAGGGGCGTCAAATTTTCTATGTCATTATCAGCCAGGTTAAGCTCTTCCAGGTTGATTAAACCACTTAAAGGAGTAAGATCTATAATTGCATTGCTGCGTAGATTTAAGGAGCGCAAATTAACCGCATATTCCAGGCCGAACAAGTCGTCAACACCTTTACCCAGCAGTATAAGCTCTTCTAAAAGTTCCATATCCGTGGCGGTAATCTCCTCCTGTGGTTTCTCCAGGCGCTCCCGCACCGCTTGTTCAAGGTGCGGATCGGCGAAAGAAACCATCTCAACTTGCTCTGTCTCCTCAACTGGGCCTGGACTGCAACCGGCCATAAAAAAAAGTAGTCCTAAAAAAAGAATCAGCATGTAATTACCAGTTTTCACTTCGCCCACCCCACTTAAAATTAAGTACATGATTGAAAATAAATATCGGTTTTAATTTTCTACAGCATGACCACCAAACCTCTTTTACAAGCCTGTTGTGGTGCTTTATGATGCAACATTTTTCTAGACCGCTTTCAGTCAAAAACGGGCAAAGCAATAAAACATGGGCGCCCGAAGGCGCCCACAAGGAAAGTTGCTTAAATATAGGGTTTAACCGATCTTAGCGATTCGCCAGGATTTTACGCCGGATTAGTAAGCCGGCCGTTCCCAGCAGCAGCCCCAGCAAGACCAGGTAAGGCAGGTAGCCGAGGGTCTTGGGCAGCGGCTTATCATCCTTACCGGGGGAACCGGTGGAGTCCAGGCGGCCGAAGACGCCAAAGGTACTGAAAGAATCAACTTCAGCCCAGACGTAATCGGAGTCCGTATTCACACCCGAAGTCAGCAAATGCCAGCCACCGTCCACGTAATGGTAAAGCCTGAGCGAGCTTTCACTCATGCCCTTGGGCAGTGCAGCGGGATCGTAGCCGACCTCCATGTAGAGCATTACACCGGCAATCCCGTCACCTGGCTCAATGTCCAGGAAGATTCCGGCAGGTTTGCGTTCCGCAGGAGCGCCAAGGCCGGACTGCCCGTAAACCGAAGCCTCAAACACGCCGATGAAAGGCGAATCATCGGACAGTTTAAAATAGGTATTGAGGAAAGGTATAAACCCGCTGGCCGTATAAGGGGCGTTATTGCCTTCAGCCATTATCAGGTAACCTCCGTCAGCTATAGCCAGGATATCGGAGTAATCGGAAACCGGACCGTCTAAGACGATGCCTGTGCCCAGTGCCTGCACGGTGTAGTAGTAAAGACCGCCATAGGGTATGTGCAAATCATCACCATCATAGCTGGTGGAATCCGAGTAATAGGTAAACGTCCCTGTTGGTGTATAGAGAACAATCTTGTAGTTTGTAGCACCATCCACGGCGGGCCAGGCCGGTTTAACGTTATTTACATCCCAGGCCGGTTTTCCAACCTGGTCAAGGGTCCTGGAAACCGCTGCGGGAGAGGCGACAGACGCCGGACCATCCAGGAAGAGGCCTTGGCCTTTGGCGGTAACCCTGACAGTATAAGATCCTTCTCCAGCGGCCTTGATTTCATTGAGGAAACTTACGCCGGTAGTTCCGCTCAACGCGGTTTTGGGGCTGCCGAGGGCCACTGAGTCTTTGTAAAGCTGAACCGAATAACTGGAGGCGTTAGGCACATCGGTCCAGGTAGCCATCCCGTCGAGTCCTAAGTTCGGCTGGCCAACCTGGGCCAGGACAGCCACGGTTTGCGCGTTAGATTCGCCGGCTGCACTGTCCAGGAAGAGGCCGGCCGGGTTCTTCGCGATCACCTTAACCGTGTAATCTCCGGCCTGTTCACGCATTTTGTCGAGGTAATTGTAACTGGTGCCGGTGATATTGGACTGCAGTGTTCCCGCAACCAGGCTGCCGTTACGATAAAGGCTCACATCATAATGCGTCGCGTCAGCCACGGCGTCCCAGAATGCGATGCCGTTACCAGCGAGAGTCACCGCCGGGGTGGCAAGGGTAGCAACCGCCCGGGTCCCGGATTGGGCTATCGCGCTGGGGTCAAACAGCGGGTCGTCGCTGAAGGCCTGCACGGTGACATAATAGGTCCCTTCGCCTTCGCTGAGCATGGCCTGGCGGAAATCGTATTGCAGCGACTGCGGGGGAGTAATGACATGGGTTGGGCCGATCTGCAGATCATCACCGGGGTCGACTACTTTCCACAGCTTTGCCTCATAGTTGGTTGCATCGGCCACCGCATTCCAGGAAGCCACACCGGACTCGCTAAAGACAAGGCCGGTCACATTGCCGAGGTTGCCGGAGACAGTCAATGTATCTGAGTAGACAGGATCACTCTCGAGATACAAAGTGTCAGCCCATGGGGAAGTCGATACTACGGCGCGGTAGTAACCCGCACCAAGTTCAGTGAACGTGTCAGAAAAATCCCACCAGTTTTGACTGGTCAGACCGCCGCCTACTGGATTACTTACCCCAACACGCTGCAATTCCACATTGTAACCGCTAACTTCATCACCCTCGACCGCAGTCCAGCGCAGTGTCTGTCCGTCCCAGTATACGCTGGCAGGCGCGGTGAGCTTCTTCACTTCCTGGGCGGCAGAGGGGGCGGATTCATCACTGTCCAGGAAAAGGGTGCCGGTATCGGCAAAAGCTTTTACTGTAACAGTGTAGAACCCTATACCGTTTTCGAGCATCTCATTCAGGACGTTGGTGTTTAAAAGACCGCCGGCGGGAACATTTGTAGAAAAGATAGCTTCTGAATCGCCATCTTTATAGAGGTTTACCTTATAGAGGTCAGCGTTCGTTACTTCATTCCAGGAGACTACACCCTGGTCGGACAGGTCAACACCGGTGGGCGTAGCCAGCTTCGCTACCGACTGGGTATTGGAAGAAGCAGCGTCACTGTGTAAGTTCAATCCTGCACCGAGGGCAATTACTTCGACATAGTAGCTACCCACGCCGTTAGCACGCATCGTGGCGAGGAAAGAATATGAAAATACATCGTCACCCAAAGTTTCACCTGCAATTAATTCATCATCGCCTTCGTCGGCGACCTTGTAAAGCTTTACTTCATAACCATCGGCGTCAGTGACCGCGCTCCACCCGGCCACGCCGGTGTCAGAGAGGATCACGCTGGCCGGGGCAGGTAGGGGAGCCACAACCTGTGCGGCGGACGGAATCGAAGCCGGGCCATCTGTAAAGTTAACGCCATCACCAATGGCCTGAACGGTAACGGTATAAGAACCGGCTTTAGTCCGCATATCGCTGAGGAAGTTGTAGCTAGTTCCGCTAACACCTGTAACCTCTTTGGCCACATTAACACCTTCGTAGAGAATAACCTTGTAGCTGGAAGCGCTGCCCACGGCGGTCCAGTTAATCACACCCGGATCGCTCCAGGTCGGCTGTTCCACCTGGGGCAGCGGGCCGATGCGGATTTGTCCATCGGAATACGGGGATACAGGTCCATTAAGATAAAGGGTGCCGTCACCACGGGCTTGCACAGTCGCGGTATAAGTACCGGGCGGGACTGTAAAAGCTTCTAAATTATACTCCTGCGTCCCCGGGAATGCCGTGAAACTGCCGAAAAGGGTGCCGTCCTTGTAGAGTAAGATTGAATGCTCCACGGCATTGGGCACTTCAACCCACTTGATCGTCCAGCCGTCCCAGGTAGGTTTGGCGACCTGGGGAAGGGTGACGGAAACCAGCTTGCCAACCGAAGGCTCAGATTCCTCGCCGTCAATGTAAGGATCTTCTCCTATCGCCTGCACTGTGACGAAGAAATAACCGGGTTTATTGTTGGTAATGGGGGTAATTAAGTTAAACGAATTAGTTTCGCCGGCAGTTCCCTGCGTTCCTGTGTAAGTATAGATATAGCCACTTTCATCAAAAGTGCCAGTAGTAGACTTATAAACCTTGATCCAGTATTCTTTAGCGTTGGCTACATTAACCCACTCGATGTTGTTGCCGTTCCAGGTGGGTTGGGCGACCTGATCAAGCTCATAACTCTGGACCGTTATAGTGCCATCATTTATAACGAAATCCTCAATAGGAATGGATTTTTCCTCACCTGTAGTATGCAAACCGACAATTACTACGTTTTGCAGTGTGAGGTCTACCTCACCTTTTGCTGCAAGGGTGAATTCAACCTTGGCGATTTCACCATCCCCGTGATAACCATAGTCCTCACCAAAAGCCGGGTTGGCATTACCGGCCCATATAAAGCTCAATTTACCCGGCTGCGGCATGTTGCGCTGCATCAAAAATTCGTCGCCATCCAAGATTAAATCGCCACGACTGATCGATAGACCATTCGCCGTAAGTTTGGTGTGATCGAACAGTAGTTCAAATTGACCGCCAGAAATTTTTTCCACACCAGCCAGATTGGCCACATCAGATAAAGTGATTGATACTGTTACTTTATCTCCTACATATCCGGATGCGCTTCCCACAGATAAGGTAGCTTTATTAGATTCAGCCATGGCGGTAAATGACAGTAGGACAGCGAAGAGAAGGCTTACCGCCAGCAAAACCATAAACACTTTCCTGTAACTAAAAAACTTTTCCCGTATCACTTGAGCCATTACACAATCCTCCTTATTTAATTAAATATATTCCGACAAGAATTTATTTTTTAGATTTCCCAAAGAAAGTAAAGGACGCTCCTCCTTTCCTTTTATTGACAATATATTATGCTCAATAATTACAAAATATAAGCATACGTCTTCTTTACGTAAAATCAAATCCGGTTAGCCTTTACTTCGACGGTAAAAGAGATAACCTACTCCTCCAGCCACCAGCACAATCGGGAGAAGTACTGATAAGATCAAGAGCCCGGCCTTTATACCGCCATTACTTGCTCCACCCGGTGAAGTTTCTTTATTACCGGAGGTTGGTTCAGCAGTTTCTTTATCCTGGTTCACAGCAGTATCGTCATTTTCCTGATCGATCCCAACGGAGCCCCCTTGTTCGCCTCCGGAATCAGGTGGTGTATCGGTTTCCGGGGGATACAGGGCAACTGAATTGCCGCTACTATCATTAGCACCGGCCGGTTGTGCATCAACAACCAGGGGGCGCACCTTCTGGTCATAGAGCACAAGATTCTTCAGCGCCGGATTTAAGATAGACTCTTTATGCAAGGTAAAAGTAATATTACAAATATCACCATCACCGGACGTTCCACCGGAAGTATAAGCCCAGGCCACCTTGATGCTATTCTCCTTATAATTCTGGTTAGGCATAAACAGGACATCACTGCCCAGCAGGCTGCCCTTTTTAATCGAAACCACGGCGGCCTGTTCAGGATCGTAAACCAGTTCAAACTGCCCCCCGGAGATGTTTTCCACACCCGCAAGGCTGGAGAAACCCTGTATACTGACGGTAATGCCCACCGTTTCACCGGCATTACCTTCAGCTGAACTTACCGTTACCACCGCAGCAGGGGCAGCTAAAACTTGAGCCGGGGAGGGGAATAACCCCGCTACAAACAGAAAAACGAATAAAGTTGTGACTATCCCGGCTTTTAGGAACCGAACCATCAAAAAAATCCACCTTCTCCACATCTTCCATATCAGTAACCTATTCTGTAAATAATCGCAAAATCCTGCCTTTTTTGCAGTGATTTTATTAATTCTATTACCCCTGGAGATATTTAAATTCCCCGCAGCAGCCTGGCTTTTGTTTAACAAAGCCCCATGCTTCAATAATACTTACGAAAAGAATAGTTCGGCGCCGAAGAAATAAATATCACCAGATCACGACCGTGTAGTAAGATCCCGCCGGCCATTTCGACGAAACGGGCATGGTGGCGATGACCCAGCCGCTTTCACCGGGGTAGTTGACACGGTACCAGAGATAGTACTTGCCGCTATGCTGCTCCACCTGCATCCTTTCAATGCTAAAGGGATCGGCAAAATGAAGCGTATCAATGATATTGCTGTCGAGATCCGGCTCTTCATATACTTTAATGGAGAGGTCGTCGTCCCGGTACCATTCCTTGAAGTAAATTACACCCCGGGGCCGGTCAAGCAGTTTTATGTATTGGCCTGAAGCCCAGCCGGTTTTACCTGATGCGGTTACCTTAAGCCAGTTAATGCCGTCGCCGGGTTGGGAGCCATAGTGGCCCCATATTTTTACTTCGGTACCCGCGGGCATAGTGATAATAGTGCTGGAGCCGGTACCGGGCCCGCTGCGCAGCTTCAAGCCATCGGAGGCGGTAACCTCTCCCCGGCACAGGGTTTTCGCCACGGGCTGGTAACTGTTATAATCAATAATGCTCTGCATGATGTTGGCAATTTTAAAAGCCCACATGGGATCAGTAGCATAGAACTCGTTCATGCCTACCAGGTGCGCCCCGCGGTGATAGGAGCCGCTGGTATTCAGATAGGCCATGCGGATATATCCGCTGACCTGCAGGATACAGTCATCCAGGCAATCAAAGGTGGCGGCGCTGAGATAAGGGCTGTCGTCATAAGCCATGTAGCCGAAAATATTATTTTTATCCCTGGCAATGGCAGAGGTGCCCCAGGCGCTCTCCAGGGCGGCATGGGCTATGAGGTAGAGGGAGTTAACGCCCCAGGTATCCTGGGCTTCAATAAAAGCGTCGTCACATTCATCGAAAGTCGTATCAGGGCAATGATCCAAGGCCGCCTCCTCGAGAAAATCATCGGTTACCAAATCGGGAGCGGGCCGATCCAGGGGAAGCAAGGCATACGGATTATTTTCCAGGAAATAAAAGCTTATGCCCGTATCCACCCATTTACTGCCCTGTTTGCGTTTGAAATTATACTCATCGTCAATTTTGTAATCGCCGGGCCCGAGCCCATCAGGGGCCGGGGCCAGCCTGATCTCGGAACCCCAGTAATCGAGGCCGTAAAGGACGTCTTCAACTGCGGTATAATTCGCGGCGATCCACCCCGGATTTCCATTATAGTTGATCCGGTACCACACGGGATAAGTGGGGTGATCAATTGTGGCTATTTCACGCACATAGTAACGCTGGCCCTGGGTTACAGTGCCGAGAATGGGCTTATCTGTCCCCGGCTCACTGCGCACACGCAAAGGGTCGGAACAGGTGATTTCAGCTACCGTCCAGACCCGGTAGCCGGCCTCAAGCAGCCTGCCGGTAGGAGGATAATATTCTATTTCCGGCGGGGGCGGGGGCGGAGGCGGCGGGGGTGGCGGGGGTGGAGGCGGGACCGCCTGGGGATCAACAGGCAGTTCCGTGACCAGTCCCACGATATAGCGCAGGATCGTCACCGCATCTCCCACGTTTACGGCACTGTCGGCATATACATCAGCCGCTTCCAGTTGGCCTGGATCAAGGTCTACCACGCCGACAAGATACCTTAAGATAATAGTGGCATCAGCCACATCCACTGCCCCGTTACCGTCCAAATCCCCATAGAAAATGGGCCCTTCATAAGGAATGATGGCGGAGACAACTTCGACTACGCAAGCGGCGGTGAAGCCGCCTTCCACCGCAGTTGCGGTAATTATCGTTTCGCCGACCCCCACAGGGGTTACCCGACCCTGGTCTATTACGGCCACGGAGGGATCGGCACTGCTCCAGATTATTTCTTGGGACGAAGCGTGATCAGGCAGCAGCGACGCTCGCAGCTTGACCGGGGCGCCGCCAACTTCCAGGATTAAATATTCGCGATCCAGGGCAATACCCGAGACCGGCACATAGACACGTATGGAGGCCGCGGTAACGGCTGTGTTTCCGGCCTGATCCCGAACCTGAACGTGGACCTGTTTCATTCCGTCACCGCCGGATAGGTTCCATTCCCAGTCGGTACGATAGGGCTGCCAATCGCTCCATTCCACACCATCATTGGAAAAGCGCACCTGGAGCTGTTCCGGGGCGGTAAAATCATCCGCAGCTTCCAGTTGCAATGTCACTTCGTGGATATCGGTTACGGCATCCTGGTGGTTAATGCTGAAAGAGATGATTTCGGGAGTGGTGCTATCCACGTGGTTTGGCACGGAGGGTTGCGCCAGTGCGGTTTGATTGAAGCTGCTGGCGAAGAAGCAAAAAAGAACTCCGGTAATCAAAACAGAGTTTAGCAAGGCCGGCGGTACAGATCTGACTGCTTTTAAAATCCCCCCCGCCCCCCCTTTAGGAAAGGGGGGAAAATACAGGTTATAACCATTTTGGCTGCACTCCCGTTCGTTGAGATCATGGGGACTTCTCCCGCTATCTCTGAGCATGTTCTTCTCTCCCTGATCTGAATTCTCTATCTATTATCTATCTATAAAACAGGCCCAGCCGGATCTAACTGAATTATCTGGGCCTAGAGGAAATTACACTAAAATATTTCTATAACCATGATGGAAATCCTCTAAGAAAGTCGAATTACATAAAATTACCAGCATGGTATTTCCCGGGAAATAAATCTTGCCGGCAATGCTTTCCGGAGTGGCATATTTAAACAGGGAAATTTCTTTTTTTTCTACAAAAACCGGCAAAGAAAAACCCCGGCTAAAAAGCAGGGGTTAAAATGATACAAATAAAATGTAAGCGTTGTGCCCTAGTTATCTACAGGACAGGCAAAGAAGGAACCAGTCCCACAATAAAGCGCAAGATCAAAATGGCATCGGCCACATCGACAGCGCCATCCAGGTTCACGTCGGCACTCTGCCACTGGGACGGGGTTAATTCGACCAGGCCGACGATTTGCCGCAAGACAAGGATGGCGTCAGCTACATTCACGCCGCCGCTTTGGTCCACGTCACCATTACCATAATCTTCATCCGGCTCCAGGATGATGTCCCCCAAATCAACTGTTACCAGTTCATCCAGGGTAAAGGTACGAACTGCAGGCAGATAGCCCGGCGCAGTGATATGCAGGGTCAGCTCTTCGCCGGTGCTGCCGGGGTGGAGGATACTAAAGATGCCGTCAATAGGATTATTAGCCGCGGTGAGGCCTGTCGGCTCAATAACCAGCTCTGCGGCTACAGGCAGCAATTCTACCGTATCATCAAAGGGCAGGTTCAGGGGCTCAGGGCCCTGAAGCGGCTGGCGGAAGGGGAATTCCGGCTCGATGCCCCGGATCGGATCTGCTGCTATTTCTATTTGCTCCCGGCCGTCGCTCTGGTCGAAAAGGTATTCCCCGGTCATGCCCGACTCGACCAAAGAGACCCGATCAATATACCACCCCGGGTAATTTATGCTATCATCGGACTGGAACACAAAGCATAGATAGATCTGGTTTGAGACTAAATAAGGTTGAAGGTTTAAATGAACGGTTTGCCAGCCCCCGCTGTCGCCGGTAAATGGAGCATAAAGCCAGCTCTTCCCGTAATCGGTGGATATCATCACCCTGCAAACGTCATTATTCGGCTCGGTTTGATACCAGTGATCCAGGCGCAGCAGCGGCGCGGTGGCGCCGCGCAAATCCAGGGGCGGGGCCCAAAGAAAGCTGACCGCGTCATCGCTGTAATTCCCGTCCAGGTTGGTAGCCATGAGCTTGCCGCCAAGCTGAGGCGTCGGACCAACGGTGGGGACACCCCACTGCCAGTCGCCGTCCCATTCCCAAAAGAGGGGTTCATCGGAGAAATCTTCGCTCCAGCCCGGTGCGACGCCAAACTGCACATCCACCTCGTAAATGGGCGATTCAGACTTGTTTCCGGCGGCGTCTTCAGCGACAAACTTATATTCCAGGCCAGGCTGAACCACCCATTCCCATGGCACCTGCCCCCAGTAGTCCCCGTTGCGGTGGTCGCCTGCATATAAATACATGGGCACATCTTCCCACTGGGCCGAACCGGCAGGCCGGATCTGGGCTTTTACTGAAGCTACGGCCAGGTTGTCCCGTACTGTTGCTTCCAGGGGAGATGTGTAACCCTGGTACAGAAAAGTTACTTCTTGCTGGTGTAGTATTACCGGTGTTATTTCATCCACACCCGGGGCCAGCACCCGGCCTGTGATCGTCCCGCACCTGGATCTTTGCACCGCGGCCAGGGCGTCAACCAGGCCGTAACCGTAGCCGTAATTGGGGGTATCGGGGTATTTAGCGTCTGACAGCGGTACCGCGGTGTCCTTTAAAATTTGTTCCAACTGCTCTGCGGATAAATCGGGGTTGGCGGAAAGCACCAGGGCCGCCGCCCCGCAAATATGGGGCGCAGCCATGGAGGTGCCTTGAGAGGTGGCATAACCGCCAGGCACCGAGGAGCGGATAGCCACTCCGGGAGCAGAAATGTCAGGCTTCAAAATTCCGGGATAAGGGCCGGGACCCCGGCTGGAAAAATCGGCCAGGGTGTTGCTGCTGTTGATCGCCGCCACGGCAAAGCTCTCGGGATAAGCGGAGACAGAACTGACAGTGCCCGCACCGGGTCCGGTGTTGCCCGCGGCAAAGACAGGCAAGATCCCAGCAGATCGCCAGGCCTGCACCAGCGGCCTGAACCATTCGTTAAGCCCGGATCCGCCGCCCCAGGAGTTGTTGATAATATCCGGGGCCAACTCCGGGCGGGGATTCTGACCGCTGGCATCGGTCGGCGCCAGCATGAACTGGGCTGCCGCGATGATATTATTAGAATACGCACGCGGTTTTCCGTCTGGACCTTCCTGAAAAACATTGGCGGCAATCCATTGGGCCCCCGGCGCCACCCCAATCTGGTTGGTCCCGGTAGAGCCGACAACCGTGCCGGTCACATGGGTTCCGTGGCCTTTTATATCAACCGGCAGGGATGTTCCGTAAACGGGATCGAACCAGTTATAGACCGCATTGGGATTGCCCGGCGCGGCGGGATTATAGCCGCGCCACTTTTCTATGAGCGCTTCATGCTGCCAGGCTACACCTGTATCGATGATCCCCACCACTACACCGGTCCCGTTAACACCCAGGTCCCAAACGGCAGGCGCATTGATTTTGGAAATACCCCACTCCACGGCTAACGGGGTGATATCGTCTGCGGTTGTAGTGGCCTCGGGCAAGTCCAGTTCAATCTTTTCATTGGGCATAATCACTTTCACGTCGGCGCGGCGGGAGAGTTGTTCAATTACCACGGCAGAGGCCTTGACATAAACGAGGTTGACAATATAAAAGCTTTCGTATTCGAGAACGCTGCCCTTGCTTTTCTCCTGCTCCAGGTAGCGCAGGATTGACGCCTGGCTGGTGGAGGCGTTTTCGCGAAGCCTGTCCACGACAGCCACCCGCGCCCGGGTTCGCCCCTGCTGCGGGGAAGGTGCATATTTCAGTGCAGCCCGGGCCACCTTTTCCGTATCGACCTGGCGGGTCAGCTTAACCAGGGCTTCCACATAATCATCTTCAACAAGACTTTCTCTTAATGAGGGGGCTATTTTTTGCTGCAGCGGCAGAGCTTCTTCAATAATGAGAAAAGAGCTATCTTCCGGCTCAGCAAAGACTCCGGTAGGCCCGGCTGAAACGAAAATGGCCAGAATCAATAGCAGCGAAATAACCTTTTTTACTGCTTTTAAGAACACAAAGACAACTCCTTTCAATTTTTATAAACTAAAAAACCCTTAAGAGCGTTGTCATTAACAACCCGCTTAGTAAACATACTTATAAATTTGCTATTTTCTACACTGGATGGCAATTACCTGCACGCCGAAGTAAATATAAGGAAAAAATCCGTAATGTGTATAAAAAAGAAGCACAGGGATTATAACGGCACTATCCTGTGCTTCTAACTAGACGTGCCTGGCACGTCTAGTTATTTACTGAGGCGGTGCCGCTGCGGCGGGGGTCGGCCACGGCGTAGATGCGGTCGTTGGCGTAGTCGATGTGGATGGCATAGAGGCCGCCGTAAGCCATAGGAGCGTCATAGATAATGACGGTATAGCCCCGGGCGCGCAGCGCCTCTTTTTCCGCGGCGGGGAGATCTTTTTCCAGGTAGATCACGCTTTTGTCCTCGATAAAGAAGCGGGGCGCGGCGATGGCTTCATCCAGGGGCAGCCCGTACCGGGTCAACTGCAGAATCGCCTGGACAATGGCCATGGGGATCTTGTTCCCGCCGGGAGTGCCGATACCGAGCACCGGCCGGCCGTCTTCAGCCAGGATGGTGGGGGAAATATAGCTGCGGGCGCGCTTGCCCGGTTCGATCAGGTTGGGCGACCCGGCGCTGGTGCTAAAATTTTTCAACTGGTTATTAAGGAAAAACCCTTTCACATAAACCCCTGACCCGAAAAACTGGCTGATCGTGTTGGTGGCCGAAACCATGGTCCCCTCTTTATCTACAACGACAAAATGAGTGGTATTGTCGTGATCTTCAAAGTCGGCCGGAGTATCTTCAATGATAAAATCGTCCAGGCGCCCGCCGAAACGATCCGCGGAGATCTCCAAAGCCATTTTGCGGGCATAGTCCCGGCTGGTAAGCTCTTCCACCGGAACGTAGATATAGCGGGGATCGCCGATATTTTCACGGCGGTCGTAATAGGAGCGCTTGATCATGCTGGTCAGCAGATCGATATAGGCGGCGCTGCCGGGAAGGTGCTGTTCCAGCTGCAGCAACTCAGCCATCTGCAGCACCTGCAACAGGGCAATCCCGCCCATGGGCGCCGGGGCGGTGTAAACGGTATAATCGCCAAAGGCGGCGGACGCCGGCCCTGCTTTGATCACGCTATAGCCGCGCATATCCTCCAGGGAGAGCCCGTCTGAGCCTGCAGCGATGGCGGCGGCGATCTCACCCTGGTAAAAGGCGTCCGGGCCGCCGTCGCGAATGGCGCGAATGGTCGCCGCCAGCTCCGGCTGGCGTACCGTATCCCCTGGCCGCACAGGCACACCGTACGGATAGAAATGGGGCAGCGAGCGCACCGGCAGGTAGTAGCGGTTTGCTTCGAGGCGGTCACTTAAGGACTGGTTGGCTGCATAGCCCTCTTCCGCCAGGCGCAAAGCGGGCTCAAGCACTTCTTCCATCTCCAGGCGGCCGTGTTCCCGGTGCATCCGGTCCATCCCGGCCACGAACCCGGGCACCCCGGCGAAACTGCTGGGCATCCGGCCGGAGAGGGGAGCGGCCTCGCGGTAATCATAGACCTGGGGACGCGTGCTGCCGGCGGGGAAAACAAGGGCCGCCCCGCCGCCGCCGATCCCGGAAGCATAAGGCTCCACCACGGCCAGGACATAAGAGACAGCCACGGCAGCGTCCACGGCGTTGCCGCCCCGCTCCAGGATTTCCATCCCCGCTTCCACGGCCAGGGGATGGGCCGCGCTGACCCCATAGCCCCCCACGGGAGTCTGCGCCGCAGCGCCGTGAGTAACTGAGCTTTTCAGCGGCAAGAGATCCTGCCAGGCCAGGCCCTGGGAAGAATAAAAGCCTGCCAGGCCGAACAATACCACCACGGCCAGGATGCTGTTAAAAATGCGCCGCTGTTTGGCCCGCATATCCGGCTCCCTCCTTCAAAAGATGACTGTGATCTACTGCCAAATACAGGTAGGCGCCCTCGTGAACCGTTACCGCCTGCTCCACGCTGCTGCCGTCTCCGGCGAGGCGGCTGAAGATCTGCGCTCGCCGGGAGCGATCCAGGAAACTGTCCCCGGTAATGGGATGCGGGCGTCCTTCCCGCACCCAGAGGGGAATGAGCTGCACTGACGCTGTCCCGTCTTCAAACAGGGTATAACGGGCGGCAGCAGCCAGCCGGGAGGTGGAAGCCCAGGTCCGGTCCGAGATCAGGCTGCCGAGGCTGTAAAATATAAGGCTGCCGTTATATTCCTCCACCGGACCCACATGGTGAGGCAGATGCCCGATCACCAGGTCAGCCCCGGCATCAGCCAGCGCCTTGGCCAGGTCGGCCTGGCGGGGCTGCGGGGTGCCCCCTTCCCAGCTTCTCCAGTGGATATGAACGATGACCAGGTCGGCATTGCGCCCGGCCTCCCGGGTGAGGGGCAGGTAAAGATTCGGGTCTGCGGGCAAGAGGCCGCCCTGGTCCGGACGGGCCTGCTCCTGGAGAGGGACCGCCTCGGAAAATCCAAGCACAGCTACCCGCATCCCGCCGGCGTCGCTGTAGGAGATGGCGCGGGCCTGGTCAAAATCGGCTCCCGCACCGACGGCATCCACACCGGCCCGGGAGAGTTCGCGCAGCACCTGCTCCAGCGGCTGCGCCGCGCCGCCATCCGGATAAGACAGGGCGACCGCATTAAAATTAAACATTTTCAGCACTTCCGCCACCGTATCCGGCTTTGCAGCGGCCGCCTGATGGTAGCCGGCAGCGGAAACAGTGGGCGCAGCGAGCAGGGGCGCCGGTGCCGGTGCCTCCGCGGGAGTTAAACCGCCTGTAGCAAAATCGGCCCGGGCTAAAAACGGCTCCAGGGGCTCCAGCAAATAAGGGTAGCCATAAGTGGCAGCGGCTTTTTCCACGGCAGAGCCGGGGTAAATCTCACCGACCAGGACTGCGGAGAAAATTTCCGCGGCGCCTTTTTCTGCCTGGTTGACAACCTCTTCCGGCGCTGCCGGATCGCGGCCATATCCGTGCAAAAGCATAAGGCCGGCGGCGCAAAGGATAAAGGCAACGGTAACATTCCGCCCGGCATGCCTCTTATCCCGTTTAATCGCCCGCATTAGTCTTTGCTGCAGACTCAGCTTCAGCCTGGCCATATGTTTACCTCCCTAGATCTGGACGTACTGCAGGGCCATGACGACCAGAAAAGTCAGCCCGCCCAATAGCGCGGTGCTGCCCAGGGTGTGGGCCACGCCCTGCCGCTCGATGGTATTGGCAATAAGGCCGGGGACGATCATGCCGATGCCGCGTATCTCCAGCATTTCAAAAGGAACGAGGGGATAAAAATATAATAAGACCAGCTTCGGGGCGATGGCCGTGAGCAGCATGGCCGCAAACTTGCGGCGGCCGTAAAGGATCGTCAGGCGGCCGATGCCGCGGGTTACCAGCAGGTAGGTCAAAAAACTAAGGCACAGCAGCGAAAAAATAAAAACAGGCTGGTCAAAGATTAGTGCCAGGTAGCCGGGCACCACCAGCCCGGCCGGCAGGACCCCAGTTATTTCCACGTAAAGAAGGCTTAAGACAACGCCCACCACCAGTGCAACATACAAATCAGGATTATACAAGGGAGCGCCTCCATCAACAAAATTTGTGTTTTGTTGCCAATTTGATGGAACTATCTTCAAAATTTCCATCATCCCCCCTTTGTAAAGGGGGGGCAGGGGGGATTTAATCAGTACACCAGGGTTGGCAGCACTTTTTGCACCGTGATCTTATAGATATTAGAAATCCCCCTAAATCCCCCTTTTCCAAAGGGGGACTTGCAGCGCGTAATCATTCTTTTTTTTTCAAACTGCTGCCCGCGGGGCGTTGGCCAAAAACATCTCCAGCAGCTCTTCCGCCCCGTGAATATTGCCGACCCCGAAAATGACCCTTCCCGGCAGAAGGGGCTGCAGCGCCTGATAAAGCCCGCGCAGGGAAAGCCGGCCTTCCTGCAGCAGCGTGCCTGCCGGCAACAGGCCCTGTTCATAAGCCCGCAAAACGGGACCGGTCCCCGCCCCCAGCACAACCAGCGCCGCGGCGGGGATGCGGGGCAGCACCGACCGCACAAACTGCTCGGTCCGGTCGATACGGTCGGGGCGGCAGTTAATGATCACTATCGGCTCGCTAACCGGATAACCGTCCTGCTCCACCCTCTCCCAGATCTTAAGGGTAGACCGGGCGTCGTTGGCGGCGAAAGCATTGACCAGCCAGGCCGGGTTGCGGGGGTCGCCCACGGGAGTGATGCGCAACGCCCCCGGATCAGGCCGGGCTTTAAGCATACCCTTAAGCGCCGTCTCCCTGTCTATGCCGAGAACCTGTCCCACCGCCAGGGCAAGGGCCGCGTTATCGGGAAAGACAGTGTAGTCAAAGCGGGAAAGGTATGCCGCGTCCACTGCATCCGGATCGGCTGTCACTACCGCGGTGCCGCGCCGGGCGGCGATGCGGCGGAACAGGGGCGCATAGGGGCCGTCGGTTATAACCAGGTAGCCGCGGCGCGGGATGGTGGCGGCAAAGGCTTCCGCCACCTCTTTTAAAGTGGGGCCGAGGACGTCCATGTGATCTTCCAGCACATTGACAATGACGGTGATATGGGCCTTGAGCAGCTGCTCCTGGAAGATAACCTGGTAATCGGGGTTGACGGCCATGCACTCGTTTACCAGGGCTTCTGCACCGAGCCGCGCCGCTTCGGCCACCACCGCCTTCTGCTCGCGGATATTGGGCCCCTCGGGGCAGCGCTCAAAAGGCTTCTCCTGCTCCGTGTGCCAGTAGATCAACCGTGCGGCGGTGCCGGTGGTTTTCCCCATCACCCTGATCCCGGCTTCCTTAAGGATCCCGGTAATCAGGCGGGTTACCGTGGATTTACCGCGCACCCCGTTGACCATGATGCGCAGTCTGATCCGCTCCAGGTTGCGCCGGTGCCTGCAGCGCTCCAGGGCTCCCAGCCCGGCCAGGCCCAGCAAAGAAAGCAAAATGATGCCGTCCATGGACGATCGAAGTCCTCTCCGGTAATACTAATAGTCTGTCTAACCTGCTACAATATAATCTATCATAGTTATATATCATCCTTAAGTTAACATAATACACAAATCGCATCAAGATTTTCATACACGAAAATTATGACAGGAAAGGGTTATTGTTGAACGTGCCTGGCACGTCTAGTTTTAGATAAAATTGGAAGGTGGTGCTGCTTCGGGTCCATACCCGGGCCGTGCCTTCGCTGCGCAAACTCCTCGCCAGGACAACGCTTTGATACCGTTCCAGGTAATCTATGGAAAGTTTACACGGGGTGAAGGATTTGCCCCATAAATGTAGAAATTAAGGGGGTTAAATGCCCAAAAGGGGGTACTATTAGTGCAATTATCTGTTCGTAAAATTGTAATGTCCGGGATCCTGGGGGCTGTTACTATTTTACTGGGAGCCACCGGTTGGGGCTTCATCCCGGTGCCCACTCCGGCCGGCCATGCAACGATTATGCATATTCCCACTATCCTCGGCGGCGTGCTGGAGGGGCCGGTGGTCGGCCTGGTAACCGGGGCCATATTCGGCCTGTTTAGTTTGCTGCGCCCGGGGGCCGCTTTCTTTACCGACCCCCTGGTAGCCGTAGTGCCCCGCTTATTTATCGGCGTCACCGCTTACCTGTCCTACGCGGCGGCGAAAAAGATGAAAAGCGGGCCGGCCGGTATCTTTGCCGGGGTGGTGGCCCTGGCCATTACCGCCTACCTGGTCTACTCTTCCGCCCAGGTCTACTCTACCCTGACCAGCGTTATTACCGGCATTGCCGGCGTCGGCCTGACGGTGCTTTTAATTTATGCGGCCCATCGCTGGAACCTGGTTGTGGCCTGCGTGCTGGCCGGGCTGGTCGGCAGCCTCACCAATACCATCCTGGTCCTGGGAGCGGCTACCCTGCGCCAATACCTTACTTTCGAAGTATCCGTTTCCGTCGCCTTTTTACACGGCATTCCTGAAGCCGCCGTCGCCGCCATCCTGACTGTGATCCTGGTTAAAGGGATTAAAAGGATTCGCGGTTTCGACAACTCTCTGCCGGACCAGGGGAACCTTCCCCGCGAACAGTAAAAAGTGATCCGGGCTAATTCCCTCTCCCCTCGTGGAAATGGGCCAGGGTGAAGGGGCTTACTGGATTACCTGAGTAGCAGCTATCCACGCAACAAATTGAAGCAAAAGCATTTGTCCCCATGCTTCCTAAAAGGATGAGATTATGACCGACTTATTGATTGATGTGGAGGCGGTAGATTATTACTATCGCCTTGACGATAAGAACAGTGTGCGGGCTTTGAACAGGGTCAGCCTGAAGCTTGAGCGCGGGGAATTCGTGGCCTTAATCGGCCAAAACGGTTCCGGCAAATCGACCCTGGCCAGGCATTTAAACGGCCTGCTTTTACCCGCAGGCGGGGAAGTAAAGGTAAACGGGCTTGCCACCAGGAACCGCGCCAACTTAAAAGCCATTCGCACCGCCGTGGGCATGGTCTTTCAAAACCCGGACAACCAGATCGTCAGCACCGTGGTGGAAGAAGACGTGGCTTTCGGCCCGGAGAACCTGGGCTTGCCTCCGGCAGAAATTAAAGAGCGGGTGGAATGGGCCCTGGAAACGCTGCACCTGCTCGACTACCGGCGCGCTTCCACCGGCAGCCTTTCCAACGGGCAGAAGCAGCTGGTAGCCATCGCCGGGGTGCTGGCCATGAAACCGGCCTGTATTGTGCTGGACGAGCCTACCGCCCTTTTAAACGCACAGGCCCGGAAGGAGTTGCTGCACGTCTTAAAGCGCCTCAACCGGGAAGAGGGGATCACCATTTTGCTGATCACCCATTACATGCAGGAAGCCATTGCCTTTGACCGGGTCGTAGTCATGTCTAGCGGGGAAATCAAAATAGACGGCCCGCCCCGGGAGATCTTCCGCCAGCCTGAGCTGCTGGCACAACTGGGCATGGATCTGCCGCTGCCGCTGCAGCTAACCCTGAAACTAAAAGAAGCCGGTTTTCCGCTACCGCCCGACATCCTGACAGCAGAGGAGCTCGTAACCCATCTATGTCAATTAAGGTCACAGGCTTAAATCACAGCTACAAGGTAGGAACACCATTTGAAAAGCAGGTCCTCTTTGATATAAACCTGGAAATAGGCACGGGTGAATTCGTCGGCATTGTCGGGCCGTCCCAGGCCGGAAAAAGCACCCTGGCCCAGCATTTTAACGCCCTCTATGTGCCCCTCCAGGGCACTGTGCTGGTGAACGGCCACAATACGGCGGACAAAAGCACCGACCTGGTGGCCCTTCGCCACGCCGTGGGCTACGTCTTTCAAAACCCCGACTACCAGCTCTTTAAACCGACCGTGGGTGAAGATATCGCCTTCGGGCCGATCAACCAGAAGTGCCCGCGCCATGAAGTGGAGGCGCGGGTGCGGGAAGCAATGCAAACGGTAGGGCTGGATTACGCCACTTTCCGCAACCGCGATATTTTCACTTTAAGCGGCGGACAGAAAAGGCGGGCAGCTATTGCCGGGGTGCTGGCTTGCCGGCCGCAGATCCTGGTTTTGGATGATGTCACCGCCGGCCTGGACCCGCGCGGGCGCGAAGAGATCCTGAAGGTCATCGGAAAGCTGCACCGGGAACAGAAGATCACCACTGTTTTTATCTCCAGCTGCATGGACGACCTTTTCCGGCTGGCGGAACGGATCGTAGTCATGCACCGGGGGGAAATCGTCATGGACGGAGCAGCCCGGGAGATCTTCGCCCGGGTGGAGCAGCTAAAAGAGCTGGGCCTGGAACCGCCGCAGATCATTGAGATCATGTACCAGCTCAAGTTGAAGGGCTTTGACCTGCCCCCGTTTATTCTTAACCTGGAAGAGGCGCTCAAGGCGATCTGCGCCAGTTTAAAAGAACCGGGGGTGGGCGAAGCATGGAGCTAACCCGCAACATTACTTTAGGCATCTACCTGCCCGGCGATTCAGTTTTCCACCGCCTCGACCCCCGCACCAAGATCTCCGCTGCGGCGCTGCTGTTGGCGCTGCTCTTTTTCGTAAAAACTTACACTGCCTTCGGTTTTTTCGCCGCCTTTATGGGCGTCCTGATGCTTTCTGCCCGCGCGCCCCTGAAATTCATGCTGAGCGGGTTAAAGCCCATGCTGCCGGTGCTGGTGATCATGTGGCTGTTCCAGCTGTTTCTGCAAAAGCCGCCGGGATCGGAGATTATCTTCTCCCTCGGTTTTCTTAAAGCCACCGATGCCGGCCTGCGCCTGGGCACCCTGATGTTCATCCGCGTGATCCTGCTCTACCTGGTCGTGACTGTGCTCACCCTGACCACCTCTATGGTGGATCTTACCGACGGGATCGAGGCGCTGCTTAAGCCTTTCCGTAAAATCGGCGTGCCCTCCCAGGAACTGGCCATGACCGGGGTGATCGCCCTGCGCTTTGTCCCCACCCTGGCGGAAGAACTGGAGAAGATTATCAAGGCGCAGATGGCCCGGGGGGTTGCCTTTGACCGGGGCAACTTCATCCAACGCACGGCCAAAGTGTTTCCGGTGCTGCTGCCCCTGTTTATCAACGCCTTTAAGCGGGGCGAGGAACTGATCGTCGCCATGGAGGCGCGCAACTACACCGGGGGAAGCGGACGCACCAAGATGAAGGTGTTGAAGATGTGCCGGTGCGATGCCGGGGCTTTTATCGTTCTTTTTATCTTTGCGGCAGGCATGGTGGCGTTAATCTTGATGGTGGGGCCGCCGTATTAGAAGTCGGAGGTCGGACGTCGGAAGCCAGAAGAAAAGATTAGAGCCGGGGTTACCATAACCCCCCCCTCGTGGGGGAGGGCCGGGGTGGGGGGGCTGTAAGACAGAATTCAGAAGCCAGAAGAAACAAACAGTGTACAACTGTCGCAAGGGTGTGCTTATAAAATTGTAGGGGCGCGGCGTGCCACGCCCGCTTGGTTCACAATGCTTTAACAACTTCTCAGGCTGTCCGGTCAGACCCCCCTCTCCCTAACCCTCTCCCACCAGGGGAGAGGGAACTGCCGTTGCCTCGCAAAGCCCCTTAATATAGAAAATAGGCCGTTTACCGGCCCCATACTCGACTGCTCGGTGAGCCCCCTTTCCCACCAGGAGAGAGGGAACAGCCGGACCCCTGCGCTGGCTGGCTAGCGGGGAGAAGCGATAAAACACGATTTATATGTTCTAAAGGGAATCCAGAATTCAGATGACAGAAGCTAGCAGAAAAGATTAGAGCCGGAGTTACCATAACCCCCTCCCCCCTCGTGGGGGAGGGCCGGGGTGGTGCGCTCGACATGTGCGTGTAGCTATAAGGTGAAAGTCCTGAACGGGGGTTGGTAGCACCTACCGTAGCTGAAGGCAAGGGTGTCCATCGCGAGGTGGAATCCGAAGGAAGCTGGAGGCAAACTCTTGACCCGAGGGACACGAACCCCATCTGAGGCCTGTATCATCCCGGACGAGTCCGCCACCCAGGACGAAGTTCCGAAGCTACCAAAGGATGGTATGGTACATGGGGCGGGTATGAGAGGAAAGTTACCGCACTTACTCGAGGAGGCCTGCCGGTTGGCCGGGATAGCCCTGGTAACCTGTGCTGAGAGGTGCAGCTGGGCCGGCAGGAGTCAGCAGAAGCCATAGTACCTGCATACAAGCAGGGAAGGGCTGAACGATTAAGCGAGGGATTGACTTGGTTAGTTCGAAAGGTATGCGAGGACAGCAGAAAATCTCACAAGAGACCTGCCCCCGGGGGGACGCGATGAAGTCGCGGGGAACCGGAGGAGGGCCGAGCATACCGGCGGCACAACCCGAGAAGACATCCCGCGGAGCGGATAGGCTGATGGAACGAGTCATAGCCAGGGACAATATGCTCCTGGCCTTACAGCGGGTTAAGGAGAATCGGGGAGCCCCCGGGGTAGATGGGGTGACGGTAGACCAAATGGAGCAGTATTGCCGGGACCATTGGCCCCGTATCAGGGAAGAGCTCCTTGCCGGGACCTACAAGCCCCAGCCGGTAAGACGGGTTGAGATACCCAAGCCGGATGGAGGCGTTAGGAACTTGGGCATACCCAACGTTATTGACCGTCTCATCCAGCAAGCCCTCCACCAGGTGCTAACGCCCATCTTTGAGCCTACCTTCTCTGAATACAGTTACGGCTTTCGGCCGAACCGGAGCGCCCATGACGCGGTAAGGCAAGCCCGGCGGTATGCGGAAGAAGGATATGAATGGGTGGTAGACATTGACCTGGATAAATTCTTTGACCGGGCCAACCATGACATGCTCATGGCGCGAGTAGCCAGGGAAGTAGCAGACAAGCGTGTGTTAAAGCTCATACGGCGCTACTTGCAGGCGGGAGTGATGATTAACGGGGTAGTAGTTCGGAGCGAAGAGGGCACCCCGCAAGGCGGTCCACTCAGCCCGCTGCTCTCTAACATATTGCTCACCGACCTTGACCGGGAACTGGAGAAGCGGGGGCACCGGTTTGTACGGTATGCGGACGACTGTAATATCTACGTCCGCAGCCGTAGGGCCGGAGAGAGAGTAATGGAAAGCATCAAGACCTTTATCGAGAAGAAATTGAAGCTCAAAGTCAACGAAACCAAAAGCGCTGTAGATAAACCCACCAAGCGCAAGTTTCTTGGGTTCAGCATGTATAAGCATAAGGGGCGCCTCAAGATAAGATTAGCGTCCCAGACCAAGAAGAGACTCAAGAACAAACTTCGCGAGATGACCTGCCGGAGCCAAGGGATAAGCATGCAAGAGCGCATCCGAATTATCAATGGTTATCTGCGCGGCTGGATTGGCTATTACGCCCTGGTGGAAACGCCATCGGTATTTCGAGACATCGAGGCCTGGCTCAGGCGCAGGCTGCGGATGTGTTTATGGGTGCAATGGAAGCGGATCAGAACACGCTATAGCAAGCTTCGTTTCCTCGGGCTTAGCCACGGGGAGGCATGGAAGATGGCTAACACCCGTAAAGGACATTGGCGTATATCCAAATGGCTGAACACAGCGTTGAGCAACAACTACTGGGAACAACAAGGTCTTATCAGCTTAACAGAACTCTACCGTACGCTTCGTTACGCTTAAACGAACCGCCAGGTGCGTGACACGCATGCCTGGTGGTGTGGGGGGACGGGGGTTAGCCACCCCCTCCTACCCGATGGGGAACTGTAAGACAGAAGTCAGAAGCCAGAAGAAACAAACAGTGTACAACAGTCACAAGGGTGTGCTTATAGAATTGTAGGAGCGTGGCGTGCCGCGCCCGCTTGGTTCACAATGCTTTAACAACTTCTCAGGCTGTCCGGTCAGACCCCCCTCTCCCTAACCCTCTCCCACCAGGGGAGAGGGAACAGCCGTTAACCCGGCGCTGGCTGGGCAAACGGGGCATTCTCCCCCCTTTTCTAAAGGGGGGTCGGGGGGGATTATCGGGCTCAGGCCGGATCCGGGTTACTCGGCATAGACCCCGCCCTTGGGACGTCTTCATCCGATAAAAAGGCCCCCGGCGTTTCCGCCGGGGGCCTGGCAAGCAGTATTTACAGCACTATCCTCTTACTTTACGGCGTTGTTGAAGCGGGTCTGGACAGCAACCGCATTGATGTAGGACCGGCCGTCGCGCATATGGTTAATCACCAGTTTTTTGTTCTCTGCGCTTAAGGCTGCAAACTCAGCCCAATCCAGGCCAAGTTTTTCCTGGAAATTTTCCAGTGCAGATTGCATTTCCGCCTCGGTTGCCGCGGCGTTCACCGCATTGACTGCTTCAGCTTCGTCGGCCACACTTACACCTACAATACCGTCGTCCTCAAAAGTCACGATGAAGTTATAGACTTCTTCGATATCTTCAAAGGTATCGTAACCCGTGCCCAGCCTTTGATCAATAACATACTGGGCGACCTTGTCCTTGTAGTACTGGGGCCAGGTTTCAAAAGCATCCACATTGATCCCCAGGTCCCCTGCATTGCCGACCAGAGCATTGTACATGGCGGCCACGGACGAGGCGCCGTTCACCGCGTTGATAGGTCCTTGCAGGGCGACCGCCTTGTCAAACGCTTCTATCACAGAAGCCGCGTTATCATAAGGCTTATCTTCAAAGACAACGAAGCTCACGCGCACCTGGCTGGCATAGAGCAGCGCATTGTAATCGGACAAATCCAGGCCGAGGGCGAAAGCGTTGGCTTCAAGCACATCTTTCATCTCAGCCTTTTCCGCCGCGTTGACGGCTGCGACAGCCGCATCGTCGGAGCGCAGGGTCATCTCCTCATTTAACCACCAGGGATTGAAGTCGACATTGCCGCTGATATTTTCTGCGATTACCGCCGGGTCGGCGCTGCCCCACCAGTTGAGGGAGGCGTCAACAACCAGGTTTGAAGTGTTTTCTATACCAATCGTGTTGCCTACTATTTTGTTATTGCTGACAAGATCCAGATCGGAAACCAACCCTCTTACCCGGATGCCGATGGCATTACCGGTAATCTCGTTACCTTCAATGGTAATGTCACTTATTTCGGTGTTTGCCAGGCCGGCGATATCGATACCGGCTGTTGCTTCTGTCCCGTCATTGGCATGGATCTTGTTATTCAGTACCTCGATGCCGCTGCTGGCACCACTGTCCGTGGAGCGGACCATGATCGCAGCGGGAAATTGCGCGCTGGACGGGGTGCCGATACCGGTAATTTCGTTCCCTTCAAAAATAGCGTCTGTCACACCGTAGGAGATGCCGATACCATAGCTGCTGGCATTTTCGATCTTGTTGTCACGCACGATGATGTTGTATAGATCGCCCCAGAGCCAAATGGCACCCGTAGTGTTCCAGGAGTCGCCATGCGTAGCTTCATCGCAGAGGATATCCTTGAAGTAGTTCTGCTCCACGACCAGATTGGTTACCTTGCTGCCATTAATCCCGTAAGCACCCCAGGAGCGATTGACGGTCCTTACACCGGGGTCCTGGATGATGTTGTTGCGAATGGTGATATTGTTGTTCATCGCCGATGACTGGATTAGAATCAACGACGAATCAACAGTGGTTGCCTGGGTCGGGTTCTGGATTGTGAAACCGTCAATGATAATATTGTTGGCGTTGGCACCGTCAATATCAATGACATATCCAATGCCATTGCCGTCGATGATTGATTCTTCCACGCCGCTGCGAGAGCGCGCATCCACACCTGCCTGGGCGCCAAGCAGGGTAAGAGGCTTTGTCAGTTTTACCTTGCCCAAGAAGGTCCCCGCGGCAACGTTCACCGTATAGCCCTCACCAGCTACATTAACACCGCGCTGGATGCTGCCGCTGTCTGCGGTAACGAAGACATTGTCTTTCTTCACAATGGCCAGGCCGTAATTCTCATTATCTACCCGGTGAAGGATCTTGTCTTCCAGGGCAAACAGTTCGTCATCGCTCATAGCCTCCGGCGTTTTGCCGCCAAAGGTGTTTCCAGAGACATCAATGACGAAGTTATTGCCCACATTGCGCAGGTTGAGATGGGTATCATTGTTAGCAAACTGGTTACCGGAGAGTACATATTCACCTACGCTAGAACCACCGACAGTAAGAGCAGTGCCGTTGTAATTGAACTGGTTGCCGGTTATATCGTAACCTTCAGCATAGTTGTCTATGTTAAGTGCCGTGCGATTGTATTCAAAGACGTTATCTTTGATAACAGTGTCATTCGCACCGCCATTGAAGTAGATGGCAGAGGTCCAGCTCCTGTTCCGGTAGATGCCCTCCTCGGCACCGGTAAACAGGTTGTTGGCGATGGTTACGTCGCCGCTGGGACCACCGGCCAGTTCAATGGCATTTCTTCTCGCACAGTTCACATATTCGCCGTTTTCCTGCGGATTGCTGCCCACACGCTCAAAGACGTTGTTGACAATCTCGTGACCGGCCAGGCTGTATACGCTCATTGCTGAACGTGGCTGCGACGCATCAAAGGTGTCATCGTAGAACTTGAAGCCATTAATAACAACCTTTGAAGACCCGGAAATCTGAACCTTTCCGGTTACGATGGACTCATCACCACGCTCGCCTACACCGGCTACGCCGGCGTTGGCGCCAAGCAGGGTAAGGGCCTTACTAATATTCAGCTCGCCCGTGTAGACCCCCGCCGGCACTTCGATTGTGTCGCCGGCTTCAGCCGCGTTGATAGCCTCCTGGATGGTAAAGTGGTATGTTCCCTTGTCCGCATTTGCGATCATCTGGTGAATTTTCGCCCCATCCAACCCACCGAGACGTTCAGGGTTGAAGTAGCCTTCGCCTGTGTCAGCGTTCCAGATCTGGAATGTATACGCAGATGCGTTGGTTCCATTGGTATTAGCAATGGCGAAGCTGCCCTCGTTTATGTTCGTGATGGTCGAGTTGAGAATCATGATGTTCCTGGGCGCCACATCGCGAAGCACAAGAGCAGTTTCCGGATCATTCAGTTCTGCGTCTGTGCAAACAGAGGTGCCCACAATGTTGCTGTCCCTAATGGTAAGTGTTGTTCCCTCTGCTGTGCCAGGCCCTAAGCGGAGGCCGTAGCCGCTGCCTTCAAACTCAAACCCGGCAACCTCTACACTGCCAGCCGGTCCTCTAAGATTGAAACCGCTTCTGCCCGTGACTTCGCAATCCTTAATTGTTACATTCCTGACACTGGTGAACTGCCCCAGGCTGTGCAGGCCAGCCCCCGTGCAGTTGATCACGCTGGCCCCGTTGTAACCGCCCTGGGCGGCAAACCTGATGCCCACAATGTTATTGCTGTCGTTGCCGATAAAGGCGCAGTCCTTGATGACAACGTTATGGGCATAGTTGTAGGCATAGCCGCTGCCAAGTATTTTCGTGGTGATGATATCAGCTTCATCATCGCGATTGGAGAAGTCGAACTTGAAGCCCTGAATGGCCAGGGATTCCGCACCGTTGTAGCGGCCCTGCCCATCGATCGTAACAGTCCCCTGCAAGGTTACATCGGCATAGTCACCGCCGTCCATGACGGGCTGCAAGATGACGTTTTTGTTCGGAGACTGGATTATGCCGATGTTCTCATCGCTATCCTTCAGAACACAGATGGCATAGGTGGTAAGAACACCGGGGTCTGCTAATTGATAGACCTTATCGACGGCGCCCTGAATGGTGCCGAAGATACTCGGCAGTTTGATCGCACCTTCCCCGCCGTCGCGCACGACCACAGCCTGGTCGAAGCTATTGTCCGCCAGCACTGCATCGATGTCTACGGTCTCGCTGAGATCATTCAACTGAATGCCGTTATTGACGAAGTTGTTATTCTCCAGCACCGGCGCGCCCCCGGCTTCAAGCACGAGCACACCGACGTCACAGTTGCTGAAGGTGTTGCCCGTAACTGTATCCGCGTGCGGACCACGGCTGCGGTAGGCCGCGCCCAAGCCGCCCTTGATGTTGTCGAAGGTGTTGTTCCGGATGATCGACGCATTCAACGTCTGCGGATGGGTGCTTATGCCAAGGTTGCGCACGTTGTAGATATTGTTGTTCTCAACCACGGCATTCTCGGTATTGCTGCTAAGAATGATCGCGCCATCAAGACTGTGCTCAGGCGAACTTATGTTGTATATGGTGTTGTCGTGAATGTGAACATCCTTCGCAGGAACACTTGCGTTATTGCCCCAAACCATGATCCCGTTGGCCCAGGCGCCTGCCGCGGCATGATGGATGTCGTAAATGATGTTGTGATCAATTTCGATTCCATCAACTGGCCCAACGTTAATACCAAACGAGCCCATGCTTACATTCGACCGATCATCAACGCCGATATGGTGAATGATGCAGTTCGTAATCCGCAGGTTGCTTTTTGTTCCCGCCAGGTGTGTGGTAATACCCGAAGCGTCAGCTGTTCCTGTATAGTCAGGTGCAGTAACGGTAAAACCGTCGAGGACCACGTTATCAGCCTTGATGTTAACGATGTAGTAATCGAAAGGCGCTCCCTTGATAATCGTCTTTTCAGGACCTTCCATTGAGCGCAGGGTGACGGATTGGGTGATATCAATTGTACCCACGTAAGTCCCCGGCGGCACCAGGATGGTGTCTCCGGGCTGGGCTGCGTTTATGGCCGCCTGAATGGAGGTATAGTAGAGCCCGCTGTTTTGATTATAAGCCGCACCGGAGGTAATGCTGCCGGAAGTTTCAGCCAGCTTTACGCCTTCCATGGTTTTGAGGGCCAGGGTGAAGCTATATACGCCTACTTCTTCCGGTGTGAAGCGTAGCTCGGTGGTGACATTGTAATCAGTGGTCAGCTCAAAACCGACCTCCGGGCCGAACTTTCCTTTCAGGGGCAGTTCATGCCAGTCGCCTTCCTCGTCTTGATATTCCAGTTTCCCGGCGCCGCCGGTGATCTGGTAATCGTAGATGGCGATGCAGCCGGTATTGCCTGTCCCGTCACCCGTGGTGGTGATGGTGAAGGTTCCTACATCATTGACGAAGAGGCCGTCGGGGCCATCCATTACCATACGGTAGACGGAACGGGTAACCGGGTCTACTTCGATTTCCTGTTGGCCGGATGCGATAACCGCACCGGTGCTTTCACATTTCAGCTGGAACTGGATGGTGTAGTTTCCGGCTTGCGAGAAGTTGAGCGTCCACTCGGTAGTCGCCGAATAGACCTTTGGCAGCGGGAAACCGCCCCCGGGACCCCAGGCGCCGCTATTGGTGAAGGTATGCTCGACACCTTTAGAATCGGTGGCCTTGAAGATAACATCACCGGCACCGTCAATCTTCGCAAAGTAGAAGCGCACGGCATCGTAATCCAGCGTCCCTACATCGACTGTGCTTAAGGATACATTAACTTTTGAGTCCTGGCCGGCAATAATCAGCTCAGGCACAGTGTAACCGAAGCTGTAAGTGGAATAGTCATCTACGGTAACAGTTTCGCTGCCCTGAGCAATTACCTTGCTGTGGTCCGCGACTTCCACCAGCTTGAAGGTGATGGTGTATTCTCCAATGTCGGAGAAAGTCAGGGTCCAGTCGGTATCCGCCTCGTAGGCCGCACCAATGTCGAATCCGGCGGGTGGACCCCAGGTGCCGCTATTGAAAAATACGTGCGGTTTACCGGTACTGTCTATAGCCTCAAATTTAACTGTAGAATCTGCCGGGCCAACGGCATCGAAAACAAAGATGACATCTTCGTAGCCTGCAGCCCCCAGAACGTCGGGTACAATACCCACGTTAACTTCTGTAGGCTCTCCTTTCAGTAGCGGATCCGGCACGACATAGGCGAATTTGTAGGTGGAGCGAACCGGATCAATTGTCCCGGTTTCGTTCCCAGACCCGTAGAGAGTGCCATACTGGCGCGTGATCATCTGCGAGCGGGGAACATAACCTTCATGGTTTTCGTTCATATCCAGGATGCTGCTGTAATTGATATAGAGGTCGAACCACATGCCGCCCCACTTGAACAGCATGGGAACTGGAGTAGAACCATAACTTGTAATAGAATTAATGACATTTTCAAAGGTATAGTTTTCTGTATCGCTGAGCTGGTAGACATCATTGCCGATGAGCAGCGAGTTGTTCGGCACATCATCGATAGTTGCGGCAGAGGCCGCTGTAGCGAAGCCGAACAAAGCGCAGAACATGACAATGAAAACTAACGAAATCAGCTTTGTCTTGGAATTCAATTTAATTCCTCCTTATTAAAATTTTATGGACAAAGCGAATCTTTCACAGGCGGTTTTTTATAAAACTATCACGCCCCCCAGTGAATGTAATTGCATGGACTATTTGCTGTGTATTAATCCTCTTCATACCCCCGTCCCCCTTGGCAGGGGTTTCATTGCTATCTTAGCAGTCAGTGCTTCTCATACGCGGGTATGGCCCGGACAGGAAAAGTCCGGCCATACCCGTTTGCTACTGCGACTTAAGGCATAGTGATCTTCAATTCGCCTGTCTCCAGGCATTCAGCCGTGGCTATTTCTTCACCGCCGGCATCGAGGAACTTGACCTCGAGCAGGCTGGGATCCTGGAAAACAAGGGGGATGCTGCGCACAAATCCGCCGTCTATGGCCGCTGTTCCGACCAGGTGGCCGCCGGCATAGACCGCGAACTGCGATGCATCGTCAAGGTTGCTTACCGATACACTGAATTCTGAGGTCTTAACACCCTCAATAATTTCCTCAGTCACCGACCAGGTTCCCACGGGCTTCAGGGTGAGTACCAGCTTGCCGAAGTTGTAGTCTTCCTCCAAATCCACGCTGCCCAGGACAGTGGCCACGGCGCAGGGCATGACGTCGGTCTCGTTGAGGTAGAACCTCACTTCAAGACCGCCCAGGTTCGTAAAGACAGCATTGGGCTGGCGGATAGAGCCGTCGATAGGACACCTCTCGCTGATCAGGCTGCCGTTAGCATACAGTTCGAAATAGTCGATTTCAGAGTTGCCACGCAGGTGCACGGCGAGGTCTGAAACCACACCGGAGCCGTCTTCGGTTAGAGACCACCAGTCGACAGCCTCGAAGTTGGCCAGCAGGTTGCGGCCAGCGGTGGCGGTGAAGCTGTAAGAGGCTTCTTCGCTAACTACAGCGCCGTTTTCGGTCCAGTTGACAAACCAGTAGCCCGGCTTTGCCGCAGCGGCAACCGTAACCGTATCGCCATGGCTGTAAGTCCCGGTACCTGAAGCTTCGCCGCCTTCAAGCGGATTTACTCCAACGGTAATTTCGTACTGTTTCAAGACGAAGTTAGCTACCAGGGTCCGGTCGTTCAACACGGTAAAGGTGTAGGCAAGCTCACTGCTTACGACGGTACCGTCTTCAGTCCAGTTTACAAAATCGTAACCCACAGCCGGTTGGGCAACAACAGTGACTGCGGACCCATGGGTATAGGAGCCTCCACCGCTCAAGATCCCGCCAGCGGAGGGGTTTGCGTTAAGAACGATATTATATACATGCGGTTCCAGGGTAAGGGTGATTGCTGCGCTGGCCAGGGTATGCTTGCAATTCCTGACAAGCACATCATCGTCCAGCGACAAGGTAATGGTTACTTCTTCAGTTAACTCATCCACAGAAACGCCTCCTACCGAGACAATCTCCACCCGGTAGTAAGACTTCGCTTTTTCCACGTTCAGCGGATCCCGGTTACCCTCACCCTTAAGGTACTGCCCCACACCTGCCGTTAAAGTCATCTCTACTGGCGGGGCTACCCAACTGCCGTCATCACTAACGTAGTAAGACCTGATGACAGCGTCTTTATCAGAGGTAACAAAGGCATCAGAGAGCAGCGCAGGGTGGGCAGCCTGGGCATTGCTGTAATTGGTGGTGAAGCCAAAGTGGGCATCACCCAGGTGGGTCAGCTTTTCAGCTTCGGTAAATTCCAGGATTTCTGCTGAGGCGCCGTTAAGCAGCTGTTCGAAGCTAGAGGCTGTCACCGTCACGCTCTCACTGGCCAGAACAGCATCGGTAGCCAGATCTTTTAAGCTAAACACTATCGTATATTCATCGGCTGCCGCAAAGTTCAGCGTCCAGTCCGTGGTGGCATCGTAGCCGGCAGGCAGGGGAAAACCTTCCTCCGGTCCCCAGGCGCCTTCATTGGTAAAGGTATGCAAAACTCCTTTAGAGTCGGTGGCTTTAAAGGTCACATCGCCGGCACCGGCAGTCTTCTCAAAGTAGAAGCGCACTGCTTCGTAACCCACATCCCCCAATTTGACGGTGGCGAGGGTAACCGCTGCAGACGCATCCCAGCCGGCAATAATTGGATCGACTACCGTGTAGCTAAAGCCGTAGGTCGAACGCTCCTTCACCGTCACTGTCGCGCTCTTACTGGCCAGGACAGCGCCGGTAGTCAGATCTTTTAAGCTAAACTCGATCGTATAATCGCCGGGAGCCGCAAAGTTAAGCGTCCAGTCGGTGGTGGCGCTGTAGTCCACAGAAAGCGGGAAGCCGTTTTCCGGTCCCCAGGCGCCTTCATTGGTAAAGGTATGCAATGCTCCTTGTGAATCCCTGGCTTTGAAGGTCACATCGCCGGCGCGTTCAACCGCTTCAAAGAAAATGCGCACTTTTTCATAACCGAAATCCCTTGGGGTAACGGCAGAAAGAGTCACTTTCGCCAGGGCGTCTTCACCCTCGATCAGCGGATCGGTTATGACTTCGCTGCTAAAGCCATATACCGAAGGCAAATTGACGTCGTAGAGGAAAGCCCGGGTGCCGGGTAAGCTGTAATTGTTTTCACCCCACTGGGCGCCGGCATCATCCCTCACCGCTACCAGGAATTCGATCTTATCTACATCGAGGACGGCTGTATTTAATTTTACGGTCCAGGTGTCTTCAGAGAAAAAGACGCGGCTTTTTACTGCTTCGGCTTTTGCTTGGCCGGCTTCAAAGCCTATGGCTTCATAAAACCGCATATACAGTTCACCGCGCTCCAGGTCACCTTCGCCGAAGAATGCGACCAGCTCCTGGCGGGTACTGTTGGCGAAGCCGAGATCAAAGGCGTCAATCTCCGCCGCCAGCTCAGCCGCACCGGCAGGGAGATTAATGCCCAGATGCTTGTTGTAAACCCGGTTGCCCTCACCGGCGTATTCTCCGAGATAGATATCAAACTCTATTTCGGTAAGTGTACCGGTTGCCGATTCAAAACCGAATGTAAACTCAACATCTCCGGAGATAGGATCAGCTGTCCCGGGGAGCACACCCGTGGTCGGCCTCACTTCACGCTGGGAGAAAAGATAAATTGTAGTGAGAACCTCATAGGCATGATTATATGGTTTTTTGCTGAGAAGGTACAAAGCAGCCTGCTCTTTATTATTTGCATACAAGTTAAACAGGTCCTTAACATCACCAAAAGTGAGAGAAGGAACCTCGCTGACGGGATCATCATCACCGGCACCAACCGCACTGGCCATCGCCTGCAGGGCAGACGACATGGCGTTTACGGCTGCAGTAAGGGCTGCTTCATCTTCGGCAGCATTTACTGCCGCTGTAAAGTTTAGCTTGGCCAGTTCCCAGGCAACGCCGCCGCTAAAAGCTGTTTTTATTTCATCCAGGGTAGCAAATGTGCCTCCCGGAATTGCGCCGGACTGGGTCTTCACATCCAGGACAAAGCTGGCCACGTTTCCTTTAATATAGGTAGGCTGATTAGCCTTGAAGAAGGCGTATTCTTCTGCGTCAAGACCCAGCATATAGCGGTATTTTTCCAGGGCTGCCGCCATGCTGCTCTTGGTTGAGGCTTCATTAAGCGCCTGCAGGGATAAATCTGCAAAGCTTAATCTTTGCGCTCCTACATACCAGTAGCGTAAGACCCATGACTTGAAAATTTCTTCATCTACTGCATTCTCTTCAACCAGGTCCTTAAGAGAATTAATAGTATGCGCTTTTAGATCAAACCAGAGATCACCAAACTTAAAATACAAGGAGGTGCCTGTCTCACCCATTGATTTTAATATATTTTCCCTGGTATATCCTTCGGCTGAATGAAGTTCGTAGACATCCGCACCGACAATAAGCGAGTTATTGGCCACATCTTCAGCCGTTGCCGCTGATGCGGCAGCAGAAAAACTAAAAAATAGTACTAAAGTAAGCAGTGCCATAAAACACTTGGATCCCAGTCTCATGTTCAACTCTATTCCTCCTAATTACAAATTTAGGTTATTTGAAATAATCGAAATAACCAGCACTGGTCAAACCAACTCCCTTTCAAAGTATTTAGAAAAATTAATTATATAAAAGATTCGTCAAATAAATAGAAAGGCCATCTCAACCCGAGATGGCCGGTTGCGCTACTGGCTCCACCTGGAATGAAGCGCCCATATATATCCAGGTTTCTCCGCCTCCACCATGGATTGTAAAAATCTCAAGGTAAAATTTTTTGCTGTGACTTATGCTTATTCTTTACTGGTTCTGCCCGCTGTCTAAGGTTCATTAATCATCCAAAAAAATCAGTTCACCAGACCCATCGCATTTTGCCCTGGCAAGCGATTCCCCGGCAGTAGCGCTCTCAAAGAAGTAAACTTCAAGCAAGTCAGGATCTGAAAACATCAGGCCGATACTGCGCACATAATGGTCGAGAGCAACACGCTCACCGACTATAGTGCCCGCGGCATAAAGCTCATAATGAGTCACCTGAGCCAGGTTTTGCAGTGTCACTTTAAAGTCAGATACTCCGGACTGGTAAGGCTCAACGATCCAGTTTCCGCCTGGTGCCTCGTTTGCGTTTCCCGTATCACCGGAGGAAGATTGATTGTTTGAGCCACTGGTCTCGTCGTTGTTATCCGGCTCTTCACCCTCTTCACCGGGTTTTTCTGCGCTGCCGGGTTCGCCGGATCCACTCTGCTCATTGTGATTTGCGCCTGCCTCTCCTGCACTGCTGTTTTCGCCGCCTTCCGCCTCTTCAACGGTTTCACCAGCAGGGGGGTACTCGGTACCCGGGAAAACCAGTATACCTGATTCATGGCACCAGGCCGTCGTAAGCGGTTCTTCTGCGGTTTCACTGCTGTAGAACTTGACTTCCATGGCCTCTGGTTTAGTAAATAGAATGGAGAGACTGCGAACAGATTCATCAAGCAAACATTTTTCGCCGATCAAAACATTTTCAATGTATAAATCATAATGGGTCGCATCGTCCAGGTTTTGTACAGTAGTCGAAAAATCACTGGTTAATGAACCCTCATAAGATTCTTTTACAGTCCACGTTCCGCTGGGTAGCTTTTCTTCAGCCGGTTTAAACAGGTTATTTGAGCATATGGCAAATAATACCACAACAGCGATTACAACGAGCACTGCAACAATAATAATTATTTTTTTCTTATCCATTGTATATACCGCCTATCTACAACTGTTTGGATTTGGTACTGTCCGGCCCCCGGTAGGCCGGACAGTACCAAGTTCACTATTAATAAACTAAACGACCGAATGTATCCCCCGCGTCTCCGTTGCACCATGCTTCAGCTACAGGTTCTTCAGCGGAAGCACTGTTGAAGAATTTTACTTCCAGCAATGAAGGATCAGCAAATACCAGGGAAATACTACGAGTGTGATCATTAATGGAGAAACGAGTTCCGACAATTATCCCATTTGCATATAATTCGACATGAGTAATACCAGGATTAGTTGTAAATACCCTAAAATCGTAACCTTGTAAATAAGGTTCAATTGACCATGTGTCGTGAACAATTAGCTTGCCGTACCTGTCACCGGGATCCCCCAGGCAACTCGCTGTGGCAAAAGGTGTTACAGCCTCAGCATCACTGAAAAGCCTGACTTCATATCCTGCAGGATCGCCCTCAGCGATAGTTGGAAATACAACCGGATCGCTTATGGCCTCTCTATCCGCTTTGATGCCATCAATCCAGAGTTCATAATGCGTGGCTTGCGGCAAATCGACAAAGCTAACGTAGAAAGAGCTTGATAAGCCCAAACCATCTGGTATAACTTTCCAGTAATCTATTTGTTTGAACTTGGCAACCAGGACACGGCCGCGCTCGACAGTGAAGCTGTACGACTGGTCACTGCTGACTTCTTCATCGTCTTCGAACCAGCCGACAAATTCAAAGCCCGTATTTGCCGTAGCGCTAACAGTTACACTATCTCCATGTTTGAAAAAACCGCCGCCGTCCACTGTTCCACCGTCAGCCGGAATTACCGAAATTTCAACCCTGTATTCTATCAGGGCAAAGTTGGCTACCAAGGAGCGATCACTGTCAGCGGTAAAGGTATAGGATGCATCGGTGCTGACTTCAATACCGTCTTCAGTCCAGTTTACAAAATCGTAACCCTCCGCCGGTTGGGCAACAACAGTGACTGCGGACCCATGGGTATAGGAGCCTCCACCGCTCAAGATCCCGCCAGCGGAGGGGTTTGCGTTAAGAACGATATTATATACATGCGGTTCCAGGGTAAGGGTGATTGCTGCGCTGGCCAGGGTATGCTTGCAATTCCTGACAAGCACATCATCGTCCAGCGACAAGGTAATGGTTACTTCTTCAGTTAACTCATCCACAGAAACGCCTCCTACCGAGACAATCTCCACCCGGTAGTAAGACTTCGCTTTTTCCACGTTCAGCGGATCCCGGTTACCCTCACCCTTAAGGTACTGCCCCACACCTGCCGTTAAAGTCATCTCTACTGGCGGGGCTACCCAACTGCCGTCATCACTAACGTAGTAAGACCTGATGACAGCGTCTTTATCAGAGGTAACAAAGGCATCAGAGAGCAGCGCAGGGTGGGCAGCCTGGGCATTGCTGTAATTGGTGGTGAAGCCAAAGTGGGCATCACCCAGGTGGGTCAGCTTTTCAGCTTCGGTAAATTCCAGGATTTCTGCTGAGGCGCCGTTAAGCAGCTGTTCGAAGCTAGAGGCTGTCACCGTCACGCTCTCACTGGCCAGAACAGCATCGGTAGCCAGATCTTTTAAGCTAAACACTATCGTATATTCATCGGCTGCCGCAAAGTTCAGCGTCCAGTCCGTGGTGGCATCGTAGCCGGCAGGCAGGGGAAAACCTTCCTCCGGTCCCCAGGCGCCTTCATTGGTAAAGGTATGCAAAACTCCTTTAGAGTCGGTGGCTTTAAAGGTCACATCGCCGGCACCGGCAGTCTTCTCAAAGTAGAAACGCACTGCTTCGTAACCGAGGCTGCCCAGATCGTCCGTGGCAAAGGTAACCGGAACTACCACATCCTCGCCTTCGAGAATATGAGCCGGCAGTTCATAGTCAAAACCGTAGCTGGAGTAACGGTCCACGCTAACCGCCTGGGTGCCTTCGGCAATGGCGTTCCCCGTGGCCATATCAACCAGCTTGAAGGTAATGGTATAGTCACCCATGGCCGAGAAGTTCAACGTCCAGTCAGTAGTGGCAGTATATTCCGCAGGAAGCGGGAAGCCACCCGCCGGTCCCCAGACGCCGCTGTTGGTAAAGCTGTGCTCAATGCCGTTGCTGTCGGTGGCTTTGAAGATCACATCACCGGCACCGCTGGCACTAAACTCAAAGCGCACCGCTTCATAACCAAGGCTGCCCGGCACGTCCGTCGCAAAGGTAACCGGAACTACCACATCCTCGCCTTCGAGAGTCTGAACCGGTAGTTCATAGTCAAAACCGTAGCTGGAGTAACGGTCCACGCTAACCGCCTGGGTGCCTTCGGCAATGGCGTTCCCCGTGGCCATATCAACCAGCTTGAAGGTAATGGTATAGTCACCCATGGCCGAGAAGTTCAACGTCCAGTCAGTAGTGGCAGCGTAGCTTGCCGGAAGCGGGAAGCCACCCGCCGGTCCCCAGACGCCGCTGTTGGTAAAGCTGTGCTCAATGCCGTTGCTGTCGGTGGCTTTGAAGATCACATCACCGGCACCGCTGGCGCTAAACTCAAAGCGCACCGCTTCATAACCAAGGCTGCCCGGCACGTCCGTCGCAAAGGTAACCGGAACTACTACATCCTCGCCTTCGAGAGTCTGAACCGGTAGTTCATAGTCAAAACCGTAGCTGGAGTAACGGTCCACGCTAACCGCCTGGGTGCCTTCGGCAATGGCGTTCCCCGTGGCCATATCCACCAGCTTGAAGGTAATGGTATAGTCACCCATGGCCGAGAAGTTCAACGTCCAGTCAGTAGTGGCAGCGTAGCTTGCCGGAAGCGGGAAGCCACCCGCCGGTCCCCAGAAACCGGAGTTGGTAAAGCTGTGGTCAATGCCGTTGCTGTCGGTGGCTTTGAAGATCACATCACCGGCACCGCTGGCACTAAACTCAAAGCGCACCGCTTCATAACCAAGGCTGCCCGGCACGTCCGTCGCAAAGGTAACCGGAATTACTACATCCTCGCCTTCGAGAGTCTGAACCGGTAGTTCATAGTCAAAACCGTAGCTGGAGTAACGGTCCACGCTAACCGCCTGGGTGCCTTTAGCAATGGCGTTCCCCGTGGCCATATCAACCAGCTTGAAGGTAATGGTATAGTCACCCATGGCCGAGAAGTTCAACGTCCAGTCAGTAGTGGCAGCGTAGCTTGCCGGAAGCGGGAAGCCACCCGCCGGTCCCCAGACGCCGCTGTTGGTAAAGCTGTGCTCAATGCCGTTGCTGTCGGTGGCTTTGAAGATCACATCACCGGCACCGCTGGCGCTAAACTCAAAGCGCACCGCTTCATAACCAAGGCTGCCCGGCACGTCCGTCGCAAAGGTAACCGGAACTACCACATCCTCGCCTTCGAGAATCAGCGCAGGAACATTATAGCTGAAGGCGTAGGTGGAATAGGCGTCAACTTTAACCGCCTGGACACCTTCAACAATCGTCTTGCCGGCAGCAAGGTCCACCAGCCTGAAGGTGATGGTATAGTCACCCACGGCCGAGAAGTTCAACGTCCAGTCAGTAGTGGCAGCGTAGCTTGCCGGAAGCGGGAAGCCACCCGCCGGTCCCCAGAAACCGCTGTTGGTAAAGGTATGCAAATCACCCTCGCTGTCAACAGCCTTGAAGGTAACATCCCCGGGACCCTGCGCCGCAAACTCAAAGCGCACCTTCTCATACCCGAGAGTGCCTTCTTCGTCCGTGGCAAAGCTAACCGGAACTACCACATCCTCGCCTTCCAGAATCAGCTCAGGCACGTTATAGCTGAAGGCGTAGGTAGAGCGGACTTTTACATTATAAGTTGCGGTGGCCAGCACGGTTCCGTCCAAGGTCCGCAAGGTAATGCTCACGCTGTAATCGGCCACCTCTGCCGGGGTGAAGCGCAGCTCGGTGGTCACATCCCAGTCGGGGGTGAGCTCAAAGCCGCCTGCCGGCCCAAAGTGGCCGGACAAGGGCAGCGGACGCCATACCTCGCCATCTTTATATTCCAGGGTGCCCGCCCCGCCGGTCACGGCGTAGTCGTAGATGGCGGTATAGCTGCTGTTGCCCGTGCCGTTACCCCAGGCACGCACATTATAGATGTAAGGTTCATTGATGAGCAGTTCGGTCTCCCCCGCTATGCTCATGCTGTATTCAGAGTAGGTGGCCGGAACGCTGACAGCGTAGCTAGCGGTGGCCAGCACGGTTCCGTCCATGGTCCGCAAGGTTATGCTCACACTGTAATCGGCAACGCTGGCCGGGGTGAAGCGCAACTCGGTGGTCACATCCCAGTCAGGGGTAAGCTCAAAGCCGCCTGCCGGCCCAAACTGGCCTGCTAAGGGCAGCGGACGCCATACCTCGCCGTCTTTGTATTCCAGGGTGCCTTCGCCGCCGGTAACTTCGTATTCATAGAGGGCCAGGTAGCTGCTGTTGCCGGTGCCGTCACCCCAGGCACGCACATTGTAAATGTAAGGCTCACCAAGCTCCAGCGAGGTAGGCCCGGTAATACTCATCTCATAATCAGAGTAGGTAGCCGGCACGCTGACGGCGTAGCTCGCGGTGGCCAGCACGTCACCGTCCATGGTCTTTAAGGTCACGCTCACACTGTAATCGGCAACGCTGGCCGGGGTGAAGCGCAACTCGGTGGTCACATCCCAGTCAGGGGTAAGCTCAAAGCCGCCTGCCGGCCCAAACTGGCCTGCTAAGGGCAGCGGACGCCATACCTCGCCGTCCTTGTATTCCAGGGTGCCTTCGCCGCCTGTAACTTCGTATTCATAGATGGCCAGGTAGCTGCTGTTGCCGGTGCCGTCACCCCAGGCACGCACATTGTAGACATAGGGCTGATTGATCAACAAAGATGACGGGCCGTCAATGCTCATGCTGTAATCGGAGTATTTCACAGGCTCAAGGGTTACATTAAGCTCAACAGAAATATTTTCCGGCAAAACCTGCTGAGGCAGCCAATCAATTACCAGTGTATAAGCGTCAACTGAAGCATCGAGGTATACCCACATTTCTTTACGAACTGCTTCGTCAGCAGATACCGGCGAGGTGTAGGATGTACCATTGATGGTTAGATTAATTACATCGCCGCTATTAAAAGAAACACCCTCCGGCCATTGAATGGCCAACCCAACCCAATTGGTCCCTGTCGGGGGAATTGTACCTGGCTTACGGTAATAGGTGACCGGTCCACCGGTAATCGTAAGTTTATTTGTCCCAGGTTCAAAGCTGTAGTCAAGCAGTTTACCACCGGTATAACCGGGATCCTGCGTCACGCTGTCCGCTGACCTTGCAGGCGGATAAAAGGAAGAAATCTTGGCCTCTGCCCATTCTAGAATCCAGAGGTTGGTAATCTCCTCTTCCGAAGCACCCAGTTCCAGGGCATAATCAACCAGTTCACGGGCGTTCTGAACAGCCGGCTCATCTTGCGGCAATGTTTGCAGAGTCATCAGATCCGGGCTGCGCAAAGCAGCAATGGCAGCTACAGCATCTTTAACAATTTTATCCTTGTCGCCAAACCTGACTACTGTTTCTCCTTCTTTATACCAATTCCGCAATTCCCATGATTCAACCTCATCATGGGGAATCGCTTTGTCGGGATTAGTAAAATCAGCAGGAGAAGTGATGTCACCACTCAACAGGTCAAACCAGAGACCGTTAATTTTATAAAAAACTTTATTTCCGCCTGTTGTAATGGAATCTAGAATCTTTTCAAGTATATAGTTGTCGGTATCGGACAGTTGGTATACATCCATCCCGATAAGCAACGAGTTGTCTGTAACGTCGTCAATCGTTGCGGCAATAACCGAAGCAGATGAACATAACAGCAGAATGCAAGCAAAGAGTATTATAATAAAAGTTCTTATGGCTTGCTTTTGCACGAGAAATGCCCTCCTTTGCATGAATAATATATACATTCACAATCATCAAAACACCTTGGTAAGCATAAATTACGGTGCAAGACCTTTTGTTCTCCCTTCTTTTTTTTACACAATAATAGCAGAATGTCATTACAATCTTTAAGTGTATGTAAGGTTTATGTAAGGTTATGGAACCAGCTGTCGCAAAGGATACAACCGGTTCCATAAATCAATCAATTAACGTATAAATAACAGAATTCCCTCAGTTGTCCCCACACCACCGGAGCATGTCGCACGCACGATCGGGGTGCTAGCTGTTTCGTTTCCGTAAAATCTCAATTCAAACTTGGAAGGATCTTGAAACACTATGGGCAAGTGACGAATATAAGAATCTACTGATACACGGTCAATTTTGACTCCATCTACATACAATTCATAGTGAGTGGCAAAATTGATATTCTGCAGGGTGAGTGTAAAATCAGCACTAAGGCCGGCCAGCACCTCAGTCACAGACCAGGTTCCGCTATAGGGTTCGGCATATTCTATGGTTAGCTCACCTGTAGGCTCGCAAACGGCACCGGCAATAGGAGAAACAGCATCGGCACCGTCAAAGAAAAGGACTTTTAATTCAGATCCAACAGGGTCGTTTAAGAACATAGTTAATGTACCAATATTTTCACCTATTGCTTTTCTACCGGCATTGTTTCCAAGTATATAGAGCTCATAGTGGGTAGCCTGATCTAATTGCCTTACAGATAGATTAAATAGAGATACGGTTTGATCAAGCAGTTCAGCTGTCCAGGTTCCGCTAGGTAAAATATCTATGGCATTAAGGCGCGCCTGCAACTCATCCCTGGCCGCGCCGACGGGAAGATCGTTGACCAGAGTCTGGGCAGCATCAAAGTCAGACTGCAACCGGCTGGCTTCTGCCACAGCTACGGCAGCGTCGGCCGCTTCCAGATCGGTCATGAAAGCTTCCGCTACCTCCAGTGTAGCTAAGTTGGTTATATCTTCATCAACGGCTCCGTGGTCATTTTTGGCTGTGTCCACCAGGCCGCGGGCCGCCTCAACGTCGGCCTTGTCTGCAAGGGTCATTGCCGAAAGCTCCGGCAACCCGTCAATGGCCGCAATTGCCGCGGCTATGGCCGCAGCCTTCGCCGCAGCGTCTATGGACGCCTGAACCGCGTCCAGGCGATCGCTTAAAGCACTCTTCGCCACCCCATCGGGTAGCGCCGATACCAGGGTCCGGGCATAATCCACGTCAGTTTGATCTTCGCTGGCTTCTGCCGCGGCCACGGCGGCATCGGCTTCTTCCAGGTCGGCCATGAAGCCTTCCGCCGCCTCCAGTGTAGCTAAGTTGGTTATATCTTCATCAACGGCTCCATGATCATTTTTAGCTGTGTCCACCAGGCCGCGGGCCGCCTCAACGTCGGCCTTGTCTGCAAGGGTCATTGCCGAAAGCTCCGGCAACCCGTCAATGGCCGCAATTGCCGCGGCTATGGCCGCAGCCTTCGCCGCAGCGTCTATGGACGCCTGAACCGCGTCCAGGCGATCGCTTAAAGCACTCTTCGCCACCCCATCGGGTAGCGCCGATACCAGGGTCCGGGCATAATCCACGTCAGTTTGATCTTCGCTGGCTTCTGCCGCGGCCACGGCGGCATCGGCTTCTTCCAGGTCGGCCATGAAGCCTTCCGCCGCCTCCAGTGTAGCTAAGTTGGTTATATCTTCATCAACGGCTCCATGATCATTTTTAGCTGTGTCCACCAGGGCGCGCGCCGCTTCCACATCTGCCTTGTCCGCAAGGGTCATGGCCGAAAGATCCGGCAGCCCGTCAATGGCCGCTATGGCCGCCTGTATCGCCGCCGCTTTCGCCGCAGCGTCTATGGCCGCCTGAACCGCGTCGAGGCGGGCAGATAATTCCGCTTTAGGAGGAATATCAGGAAGATTACTGACTAAAAGCCTGGCGGCATTTACATCTTCCTGCAGTTGGCTAGATTCGGCCCGCTCTACGGCCGCAATAGCCTCATTCAAGGCAATTTCAGCAGGGAAATATTCAATCAAACTTACTATTTTTCTTAAAACCAGGATGGCATCTGCAACATCCACTTCACTGCTGCCATCTACATCAGCGGCCAGGTAGCCTGATCCTTCCAGGGGAGTCAAACCTACTACATATCTTAAAATAGTTATTGCATCACCAACATCAACTGCCCCACTATCATCAGCATCTCCGTATAAAAAATCCCCTGAGGCATGGGTTGGTGCTGCCAGTGTTAACATAATTGCAGTAAGCAGTAAAACTTTTAAAAAACGCTTAAATTTTTTAGAAATAGGAAAGGGCATTACACGCACCTCCAGGTTTTTGTAAACTCCAAGAAACTCGTAACCCTTTTTCTGTCAATAAAGGGCCGCAGAAGAAACAATCTTATTTTACAACCACTTTTTCAAATTTAAGTTTGCCGGGTTGCATCAGCTCGCAACCACAATTGCGTTTGTAGGTTTGTAGGCTAATTATATAAAATGACAATGATTCCAAATATAGCTTTATCTTATTGTTGTAAGACAAATAATAACAAGTTTAGCATGATTACATTAGAATTCTACAATCCCTTTATATTTCCTGCATATAACAAAATTATCTAACAAAAATTTATTGCTTTTGTCAAAAGCCAGAAAATGGTCAGCAAGAGACCAGCAAGAAAGGAAAAGTGAACTATAACCCCCTTGGATTATTTTGTATGTTCGTTAATATTCTCAATTTACATCCAATTTCCTGCACAAATTAGAATAAATTTAAATAAAATTGTTTTGGGTTGTAGCATATTGTAATGACCTTAAATTAATTGCCGAAAGAGGTTCCCACGGCCAGGGCGGCGCGCACCTGTTCGCTTTGCGGATCAACCCTCTTCAGTTCAGCGATGCCCTCGGCCAGGGGGACAGATTTAACCGCCCCTCCCTGCAGGCAGACCATCTCTCCGGCCCGCCCGGAGACAATAAGCTCTACTGCCTTAACACCGAAGCGGGTGGCCAGAACGCGATCAAAAGAGGTGGGCGTGCCGCCGCGCTGCAGGTGGCCTAAAACGGTGGCGCGGCTTTCCATTTGTTGTAAGACAAATAATAACAAGTTTAGCATGATTACATTAGAATTCTACAATCCCTTTATATTTCCTGCATATAACAAAATTATCTAACAAAAATTTATTGCTTTTGTCAAAAGCCAGAAAATGGTCAGCAAGAGACCAGCAAGAAAGGAAAAGTGAACTATAACCCCCTTGGATTATTTTGTATGTTCGTTAATATTCTCAATTTACATCCTATTTCCTGCACAAATTAGAATAAATTTAAATAAAATTGTTTTGGGTTGTAGCATTTTGTAATGACCTTAAATTAATTGCCGAAGGAGGTTCCCACAGCCAGGGCGGCGCGCACCTGTTCGCTTTGCGGGTCGACCCGCTTTAAATTGGCAATACCCTCGGCCAGGGGGACAGATTTAACCGCTCCTCCCTGCAGGCAGACCATCTCCCCGGCCCGCCCGGAGGCTATAATCTCTACCGCTTTAACGCCGAAGCGGGTGGCCAGGACGCGGTCGAAAGAGGTGGGGGTGCCGCCGCGCTGCAGGTGACCTAATAAGGTGGCACGGCTTTCCATGACGGCGCGCTTTTCTATTTCCGCGGCAACCACCTGGCCGATACCACCGAGCCGGCGGGCTCCGGCCACGGACTGGTAAACAGGCTCACCGCCGGCGGGGAAAGCCCCCTCGGCCACCACGATAATACTGAATTTTTTACCGCGGGAGCGGCGCTCTTTGATTTTAGACACTACCGCCTCGTAACTGAACGGTATTTCAGGGATTAAGATAATATCCCCGCCCCCGGCCATGCCGGCCTGCAGGGCGATCCAGCCGGCATTGCGGCCCATGACTTCCACCACCATGGCGCGGTGGTGCGATTCGGCAGTGGTATGGATTTTGTCTATAGCCTCGGTGGCCGTGGTCACGGCAGAGTCAAAACCAAAGGTAACGTCGGTGGCGGAGAGGTCATTGTCAATAGTTTTCGGTATGCCCACAACCGGGACTCCCATGGCGGCAAAACGGTGCCCCAGGGCCAGGCTGCCGTCGCCGCCCACTACCACCAGGCAGTCCACCTGCCACTGCTCCAGGTGCGCCAGCGTCTGGCGGGAGCAATCCTCATAGCGAACCGCCCCATCCGCGCCGGTCACGGCGAAGTGGAAAGGGTTGTCGCGATTAGTGGTGCCTAAAATGGTCCCGCCGCGGTGCAGGATGCCTGATACGGCGGCATCGTTAATCAGCCAGGCGTCGTTTTCCACCAGGCCTTTAAAGACGTTGTTAAAACCGACCACCTCTATACCGTGGCCTAAAAGAGCACCCTTAGCTACCGCCCGGATGACCGCGTTTAAACCGGGGCAGTCGCCGCCTCCGGTAAGGATACCGATTCTGCGGATACTTATTCGCATCTTAATCCCCCTAAATCCCCCTTTAGAAAAGGGGGACTTTTTTGGTTAACCCGACTGGTTTTCCGGGGAAAAACGCATTTGGGTTTCCCCGGCTGCTCATCCTGAAAAAAGATTTTTATTTGCCTTAACTACCATTGTCCCTTCAAAAAGGGAAGCAGGTGGATCTAAAAAAAACACAGCACCAGTTTAGTCAAGATATGCGCAGGCGGCAGCAGCACGGCGGGCCAGGGCGTCGCAGCGTTCATTGTATAGGTTGTCGTGGTGTCCTTTGACCTTAATCCACGACACGCGGTGCTTTGCGTTAAGCTCTGCCAGTTTGCGCCACAGGTCCTGGTTTTCCACCGGTTTGCCTTTAGTGTTGGTCCAGCCGTTTTTTTGCCAGCGGGCCATCCAGTTTTGAAGAAAGCAGTTGACCAGGTAGGCGCTGTCGCTATAGAGTTTAACCCGCGAAGGCGCGGGCAGGGCTTGTAAAGCCTCTATTGCGGCTTTAAGCTCCATGCGCTGGTTGGTGGTGCGGGGTTCGCCGCCGCTTATTTCACGTTCTTCATCACCGTCAATTATTATCGCAGCCCATCCCCCTGGGCCGGGGTTGCCGGAGCAGGCGCCGTCGGTGTAGATTTCAATTAAGGGTAAGTTCACGATAGTCCTCCTTTGGCTAAAGCGGGCGCAGCACGCTGCGCCCCTGCAGCTTCCTATTTCTAAGCGAGATTGCCGCATTGCTGTTTTCCTCGAATGGCAGGGCGTATGACCTGGCGATAGCATCATGTTCGATCATGGCGATGCCAGTCAGCAGTGCAACTCTTGATAATCCCCCCCGACCCCCCTTTAAAAAAGGGGGGAGGAGATAAAAGGATTTTCACCCTTCCTCTCCATGTGAAGTTCGGGCGCAGCACGCTGGGCCCCTGCAGCTTCCTATTTCTAAGCGAGATTGCCGCATTGCTGTGTTCCTCGAATGGCAGGACGTATGACCTGGCGATAGCATCATGTTCGATCCCGGCGATGACAGCCAGCAGCGCAACTCTTGATAATCCCCCCCGACCCCCCTTTAAAAAAGGGGGGAGAAAAAGGGATTATCACCCTTCCTCTCCATGTGAGGTTCGGGCGCAGCACGCTGCGCCCCTGCTTCTAATCTCCAGCTTCCGATAGTTGCGCCAGTTCGTCGAGGATTTGTTTCAGCTCGGCTATCTTGCTGCCGTAGCCGGCCCAGTCTCCTTCTCTCTGGCGCTCAAGGGCTTCGTCGTAGACCTCCTGGGCCCGGCGGATTAGCGCGGCCAGGTCTTCGCCTGCCGGTTCTAGAGGAGGCTGCGGCGGTTCTTCAGCGGGTTCCTCCGGCGGCAGATCCTCCCGCGAACCGAAGATACTTTCCAGGGCCTTTTCCAGGGTTTCTTCCATGACCACGGTCTCCTGGAAGACCACGATCACCCGGGCCAGTTCAGGCAGGCCTCCCCCTTCGGCGCGTAAAAAAATGGGTTCCACGTAGAGGAGGGCATCGTTAATTGGCAGTACCAGCAGGTTGCCGCGGATCACATCCGAGCCGGCCTGGCTCCAGAGAGTAAACTGGGCCGATATTTCCGTGCTCTGATCAATGCGGTTTTCGATCTGCCGCGGGCCGAGAACCACCCTCTCTTTAGGGAAGAGGAACAGCTCCACCCGGCCGTAGTTGGGCTGATCGCAGCGGGCCACCATCCAGGCGATCATATTATTGCGCTTGTCCGGGGTAAAGGGCAGGATCAGCACCAGTTCGGGCTCATCGTAGCCAGGCAGCTCCAGGATGGTATAATAGGGCTCCATCTGCTGCGCCCGGTTTTCGTAGGTCTCTTCGGGGATAGCCCAGAGATCTTCCCGGGTATAGAAGATGTTGGGGTCGGTGACATGATAAAGAGTCACCACCTGCGCCTGGATATTGAACAGATCTTCCGGATAGCGCAGGTGCCGCGTCAACCCGGAAGGCATCTCCTCATAAGGCTTGAACAGATCCGGGAAAATACGGTTATAGGTGGCCGCCAGGGGGTCATCCGGGTCAATAATATAGTAATCCACGCTACCGTTATAAGCGTCGACAACCACCTTGACCGAGTTGCGGATATAATTAATGCCGCCGTAGGGCGTGGCGTAAGGGTAGCTGCCAGTGGTGGTAAAGGCATCCTGGATCCAGAAAAGGCGGCCGCCATCAATCACCATGTAGGGGTCGCTGTCATAGCGGAGAAACGGCGCCAGCTTGCGCACCCGGGTGCTGATGTCGCGGTCGAAGAGCACGCGGCTTGCGCCGGTCAGCTCACCGGATACGGCGATCCTGTACTCGCCGAACTTAAGGGCAAAAAGAAGCCTGCGGAAAAAATTCAGGGGAATGCCGGCTTCGCCGTCGTAATGGGTAAATTCGTTTTCATCACCGGCGGTGGCGTAATGAAACTCGGGCGTTTTGGTGTTGACAATAACATAATCGGTCGTCAGTTCACCAAAATAGATGGACGGCTGTTCCAGGTTTAGACCGGTTGCCGTCACCGGCGGGATATCACGGATAAAGTAGCGCGGCAGCCCCTCGGAGGTGACCTCGTTGACCGGGCTCATGGTCAGGCCGTACCCATGGGTGTACTGCAGGTGCAGGTTCCCCCAGGCTTGCTCTTCGATATACTGGGTCAACTTTGCCAGGATATAACGCATGCGATATTTTTGAATTTTCGACTGCGTCAAGTTCAGAAAAGCAAAATCAAAGTTATTCGATCTAGACAT